>CABEEB010000224.1_pt1 | contig 10148 bp, 8 predicted proteins | sample 3423141 | NCBI WGS metagenome assembly CABEEB01 (sample SAMEA5534333, study PRJEB31848) | metagenome | biome: tundra; feature: field; material: soil | place: USA | collected 2013-05 | depth 0.15 m | reverse complement strand
TCGCGGACGACCGCGTCGTAATCGCTTGTGGGGGCTCGGGCTGTGTGTTCCCATTCAAGATCGGAGATATAACTCTGCTCCTAGCTTCGCCTTCCCCATCTCCGTTGTATTTCCCGTCAAGCCTGCCAGATGGGTTGGCGTGCTGGGTATCCGAGGGAGTTGCAATCAACAGCATAACGTCGGTGCCATCAGATTCCTTTGACTAACGGCGGTTCATTCCTGCAGGATCCCGCGATTTGATCTACCAGTTAGCTGCCGGTCGCGTGAGTCCGCTTGGGGTCGATAGTACGCATTAGCAACGCCCGGCCAATATTGGCGGATCGAGAAACGGAATTGCCTTCTCGGTTGCAGTCGTTCATTGTGAACCGAATGGCAGATGTAATTAAAAGGAAGCGAGATGCGAATAATCGCTCTGCTACTGTTGATCGCGGCCTCGTTCTCGGTTAGTGGGCAGGCCGTGGCGGACGCGAAAGCAGAGTGCGAAGTGCTGTTGAATGAAGCGATGCCGTTTGCACAGAAGATGCTTCGCGAACACACCGAATTCTATCCATACGGGTATGAGATGAACTCTGCGGGCGACATTAAGCTGGTGGCGGGTTATACCGGCACTGAGCACCCCAAATCGCAAACGATAATTGACTTGCTCATTGAGGGGTTCAAACAAGATGTGGCCGCCAAGAATGTTAAGGCGACGGCGCTCGTGTATGACTTGTTGGTAGTGCCGCCTGGTGCAAGCGTGAAAACCGATGCTATTGCGGTGGCGTTGGATCATCGAGAAAACTATTCCGTGATCGTGATTTTTCCTTATGCCCTGGATCACGGGAATCTCACGATTGGGGCACCCTTTGCGCAAAAGGGGAAATCAGCGGTTTTCCCGTTGGTCTCTCCGAATTGATCCCGACAGGCGTTGAGTTTTCGCTTCCCTATAGCCGTCACTCGCCACCGGCAGAAACGGGTCGATAGGGTGAGTACGGACCGCTCGAATCTCATCGGGGCACACCGGTCAAAACCGGTTTTTCAGCTTACAAATGCCTGCCACGAAGCGCCCCCTTGTGGCCTGCGGTAAGCTAACGCCGATGTTTAACGAGTTGATTTCATGACGCCTCTCGAACGCGCTGTTGCTGAGGCCTGGCTCATCGCAGCACACGAGCTTGGCGTGCGCGTGATTGTTCCGGTGACGCTTCGCGGAATTGGAACGAGCGATGTCGAGACACCGGCGCTCGTGCATGATTTTGGTGGACCTAGCGGAATGGTGGTACTGGTGCTGGGAGAGCCTTCGGAGTCGATCGCATCCTACTCCGGGACGGAGTACCGCGTTTCGAGTGTCGCGCCGCATTACCGCCTTTATCGGCGAGGCTTGTTTGTGGAAACTCTGAACGACTGGGGCTATTTTGGCTCAACCGCATCACGCCCTGATTGGTACACCGGCGAACCTCACGGCGCCTCGGCCATTTAGCAGGGGATCGTCAGTTAAGTTTCCGCAAAGCCGACGGTGACCACAGGCAGCTGTGGGTCGCGAAGCGACAGTTGGAGACGAACCGCGCCGAGCGACGACGAATTTACAGTCGCCTGGGGACCTTTAATACGAATACCACTGCTACGGCTCGGGGGCCGCAACGTACTTGTCGGCAACCGCCATGTCTCGCGCTTCGGGAAAACTTGTCGGTCAGGCTGATTGCGTCCGGTGAAGTCTGCTTTCATCTATGTCGGGCTGGAGCAGGGTCCAGTCAGCTTTATATATCGCCCTCGGCGGCCCGTTCGGTCAAGCAGTCAAACCGGCGTATTCGTTGAGAAAGACGCGGCCTTTCCACCGTGTGTTTACGGTCGCTGCCCTTGAGGGGCAACTCCGGGGGCAACCGCTATGCCAAGAATTCGGATATCATAGTGCTATCAAGGAGTTCCGGGGACTTTTGATTTGTCCCCGGCCCACCATTTGATCGGCGCAGCAGGTCGCCAACGGGTGTATAGGCATAATGACCCACATCGAGGTCCCGAACAGCTCGCAGCGTCACAGGCCGGCCGGGGGCGGCATGACGATATTCATTGCACTGTTGTGCGTGAGCGTGCTCGGCGTCGCGCTTTGGACGTGGCTCACGCTGTCGTGGTCCTACTCCGATGGAGAGCGCGCGGGCGTGCTGCAGAAATTCTCGCGGCGCGGCTGGCTTTGCAAAACGCAAGAAGGCGAGCTCGCTCTATACATCGTGGCCGGAATCGCGCCGCAGATGTGGAATTTCACGGTGCGCGACGATGCCACCGCCTTGGCACTCGATAAGGCGGTCGGGCATAAGGTGCAGCTGCACTACACCGAGCATCCCGGCGTGCCCACCTCGTGTTTTGGAGATACGCGCTACTTCGTCGATCGGGTCACGATCGAGGACAATGCGCCGCCCGCGGCCGCCGCCGCGACCCGCTAGGCGAATTGCCGCAGCGATCTCTGCAGCTGCTCCGTAATGCTGACCGCGGTACGCAGCGCGAGCAGACCGTCCTCGCCGCTGACCGGCGGCGGTAGACCGCCGACGGCAGCCGCCAGGAACGCTTCAATCTCGGTGCGCAGCGCGTCCCCCTGCTCGTAGTTCTTCTCTTCGATGGCCACCTGCGGCATGCCGTCGGCGCCGACGCCGGCGCCTTTGCGTATCACCGTCAGCACCTTGTTGTGCAAATCCACCGATAGGTAGGCATCGTCCTGGAACAAGCGCAGTTTGCGCTCGGTCTTCAGGCTGACCCGGCTTGCGGTTGCGTTGGCGACGCAGCCGTTGGCGAAACGCAGACGCGCGTTCGCGATGTCAATTTCTTTGGAAAACACGCTGGTGCCGATCGCATCGACCGCAACCACCGGCGAGCGCACGATGCTCAGGATCAAATCGATGTCGTGGATCATGAGATCGAGCACGACGTCCACCTCCGTGCCCCGCTGTTTGAACGGCGCAAGGCGCGCCGACTCGATGAATCGCGGCACGGTCAGAATCGGTTGTACCGCCTGGACCGCCGCGTTGAATCGCTCCAGATGTCCGACCTGCAGTATGCGCCCGGCGCGCTTAGCCGCCGCGATGAGCTCGACGCCCTCCTCGACCGTTACCGTCATCGGCTTCTCTACGAGGACGTGCGCGCCGGCCTCGAGAAATGCCTTTGCGATGACGTGGTGTGTGGGCGTTGGCGTCACGACGCTCACCGCGTCCACCCGGCCCAAGAGTTCGCGATAATCGGCGTATGCCTCAACGCCCAATTCCGCGGCGACTGCGCCGGAAGCGGCACGATCCGGATCGGCAATGCCGACGAGTTCGGAGTTCGGAAGCGTCGCGTATTTCTGTGCGTGGAACCGTCCCAAATAACCGACGCCGATCACCGCCGTCCGCATCAACGCGACCCGTCGCGACGCCATTTGCTGCGCGCACGATACTGCTGGCGCAATTGCGCAATCGCGCCTCCGACTACCGCCAGCACCGCGCCGACGACGCAGCCCAATCCCCGCCACGCGGTCCAAAGCCCCTCGGACAGCGACCAGATCGTGGAGCCCAACAGGAGTATTGCCCCGCTGATGATCATCACCCAAGGTTTAGCGGCATATAGCGACTGCGGCGTCCAGATCTTCATGCGCCGATTCTACAGCGCCCAGACGGCCCGTGACGGGTTTCGTTTACAATACCCCGGTATGAGGCTTCCGGGGCATCGATCAAGGGTGGTGGCGCGTTGAGCAGACTCTCCAAGCAACTCGCCATTGCAGGCACGGCGTTGCTCATTGGCGCAGCGCTGTTGCCGGTATTGATCTATTTCGCGGGTGTCTCACTGCTCGGACCCTATGAGGGTGCGAGCCTCCCGCACACCTACCATTCCATTTTCGACGGTTTGGGTCGCGGTTCCATCGCCTCCTGGACGATTATTTTGGGCCCGTACCTGCTATTTCTGCTGTTTCGGGCGCTGGGCGCCTGGTGGCGCGCCGGCAGCTGAGACCCGCGTCACCTTTCGATTAAAGTTTTCCCCTAATCGGACGCTATGTCTCGGCATGGGCGCCGACTTAGATACGCAGTTGCGTTTATCCGTGAATTTTCCCTCTCCCCCGGGGGTCGCCAGCCACATCATCGAGATTGCGCAAGACCCCGAGATCGAGATGGGGAAAGTCGCCAAAGCGGTGAGCCTCGATTCGGCGCTGACGACCAAAATTCTGAGAATCGCAAATTCGCCGCTCTACGCACAACGTCGCAAGAGCGAGAATCTGCGTCAAGCGCTGGTGGTGCTCGGGCTCAACGCGACGCTGACGCTCGCCCTGAGTTTCTCGCTGGTCAAATCGTTACGCAGCGGCAAAGCCAACGGGCTCGACTATCCCTTGTATTGGCGGCGAGCGCTGCTCGCCGGTACCGCGGCGCGCGCCTTTGCCGACGCCCTGCGGCTAGCGCACGCCGAGGATTTTTTCCTTGCCGGTCTGCTCCAGGATGTCGGCATGCTGGCGCTCGATCGGGCGCTGCCCGATCTCTATCGCAATACCGAGGAATTGCAGCGCAATCATCGCGCCATCAGCGACCACGAAAGAGGCCGCCTGCAGTGCGACCACGCCGAAATAGGCGCGCGCTCGATGCGCGCCTGGAATCTGTCCGAGCGGCTGTGCCGCGCGATCGGCAACAGCCACAAGATCGACCTCGTGACCAGCATCGATCCCGGCGAGATCATGGATCGCTGCGTAGCGCTGTCCGGATCCGTCGCCGATCTTTTTTTGGCGAAGCCGGACAAGCGCCAATTCGCAGAGACCGCGCTCGCGATCGAACGCAGCATCGGTCTCGACAAAACCGCTTTCGGCCAAATCCTCGGTACGATCAGCGCGATCATTCCCGAGACCGAGGCCATCTTCGATGCGACGCTGCTCAGCAAGCACGAGGCTGAACTGATGCTCGATCAGGCCCGCGAAGTTCTAATGATCCGCAGTCTCCAGGCACTGCGCGACATCAACACGCTCAAAGTGGTCGCCGAGAAATCGTACTCGCGCGCCATGGATCTCGAAGAGGAAACCCGTCGCGACGCGTTGACCGGCGTCTATAACCGCGCTTACCTCGATCAATATCTCGCACGCGAGTTCGACAACTCCATCCGCCAGCACTGGCCGCTCAGCATCGCGTTCGCGGATCTGGACAATTTCAAGGGCATCAACGACAGCTTCGGCCATCAAGCCGGCGATCGCATTCTACAGACGACTGCGAGAATCCTGCGCGACAACACGCGTGAAACGGACCTGATCGCGCGCTACGGCGGCGAGGAATTCGTGGTCGTGCTGCCGGCGACGGATGCCGATACGGCCCACAGCATTTGCGAGCGCATCGTTACGGCGTTTCAAGACACGACGCACGAGATCGGCGCATCGCATGCGAAAGTCACGATCTCGATCGGATGCGCAACGCACACTCCATCGAACCAATTCGCCGATGCCGCCGAGTTGATCAAAGCGGCGGATCAAGCCCTATACACGGCGAAGATGCGCGGCCGAAACCAAACCGTGCCCTTCGATCGGGATCTTCCGAAAGAACTCGCCCGCTTCGTCTGATTCTCTGCGCGCCTCCGTCGCAACGTGCAACGCGCAGCGCGCTGCGGGATCCGCTTCAGCCGCGTCAATGTCGCGCGCGATTCGCTTATGTCAGCGGCCGCTCGCTTATGTCGAACGGCACCCGAACTTATGTCATATCTCATGTGCGCCAGTTCACATTTCCACAATTTTTATTCCGCACATGTGTCGCAATTTGGGAACATACGCTCAAGGAGGAAAAGCCGAATGATTCGCAGTGACACGAGGAAAGCGGGGCAAACGCCCGATAGCGCTATTCGCGCCACGATTCCGACCGATGCGGAGCGGATGGCGGCTGCCGTCGCGCGCGACGAAGTGCGCATGGCCGCAGCGGCTGCGAAAAAGCTCCTGACCGCGGAAGATCCCAAGACCGCACAGATTTCAAAGACCGCGGAAGATCCCGAGGCCGCACAGATTCTAAGGATCGCGGAAGATCCCAAGGCCGCGCGATACAATGGCTTCGACCCCTATAACTCCGGCAGCTTCGATCGCAAGCAGGCCTGGTCCAAGGTCGGCAAGCGCTAGTCGCTTGAACTATCGCGGCTGCGTTCTCGAGCCGCGCGAAACTCGCTCGTCGTAAACCAGTTGGGAAAGCGCCGCGTCTGCGCGAGGCGCATGCCGACGCGGTAGTAGAGCGTCAAATCCTCAACCATGCCGCGAACGTCCCATTCTTCCGTGTATCGGTCGCCCGTTTGGTGGTAGCGATGCGCATAGTAATCGTCGAGTTGCGCTTGGCCGAAGGCCGGACCGCGCGCCGAATCGTCGATCCCGGCCATCACGTACAGCGCGGGAACTCCGGCCTTGGCGAAGCTAAAATTGTCCGATCGAAAATATACCCCCGCCTCCGGATGAGGGTCGGCGTGCAGCTCACGGCCCTGTAGAGCGGCCGCGTCGCGCACGTATCCCTCCAATTCCGACTGGCCGAAGCCGATCACGGTGACGTCGCGCGTCGGTCCGCCGACATGTAGCGTATCCATGTTGATGTCCGCAACCGTGTCGCTTAGCGGAAAGATCGGGTTTTCAACGTAAAATGCCGAGCCCAGGAGCCCCGATTCCTCGCCGGTGAGCGCGAGAAATACGATGGTTCGGTCCGGCGGTGGCAGCGTGCGCTTGAACGACTGCGCCAACACGAGCAGTCCCGCAACGCCCGTGGCGTTGTCGACGGCACCGGGATAGATGTCGCCCGATTGCGGCCCGGCACGGCCCAAGTGATCCCAATGTGCCGTGTAGACAATGTACTCGTGGCTGCGTTTGCGGCCCGGCAGCGTCCCAATGACGTTCGCGGAATTGAAGCGGCGAATCGTATTGTGAACCTCGGCGTCGACGGAAAGACCCAGCGGCACAGGCTTGAACCCGGGCCGGCCAGCAGCGGCCGCGAGGCTCGTGAAATCCAGCCCCGCTTGCGCGAAAATCCCGCGCGCCGCGGCGCCGCTCAGCCACCCCTCGATCGCCGCCCTACCCGCATTTCCGTCCGGCGTTGCCAGTGCGAATTGCGGCCCGGTCCAGCTCTTGAGGACGACGTCCCAATCGAAGCTCGCCGCGCCGGCGTCGTGAATCAACAAGACCCCGCTCGCGCCGTGCCGGGCGGCCTCTTCCAATTTATAGGTCCAGCGACCGTAGTAAGTCATCGTGCGGCCCTTGAAGAGCTTGGCATCGCCGCCCGTCGAGCCCGGATCGGCCACCATGACGACGACGGTCTTACCGCGCACGTCGATATCGGCATAGTCGTTCCAGGTGTATTCCGGCGCCACGATGCCGTAACCCACGAACACGAGGTCGCTGTGGGTGATTTGCGCTTGCGTCGCCATGCGCTTGGTCCAGATCACCATGTCCTTTTTGTAAGCGAGCGAGCGGGAGCCATTTTGGCCGGAGACCGAAAGCGACGCGTCGGGCCCCGAGAGCATTTCGACCATGGGCACTTGCTGCAGGAAGCTGTCGCCGTTGCCCGGCTTCAAACCCAATTTTCGATATTGCGCCACCAGAAAGGCAACGGTCTTATCCTCGCCGGCGGTCCCGGGTTGACGTCCTTCGAACTCATCGGAGGCCAATACGCGGACATCCGCCCTCAACAGGTCCTCGTCGATGTCGGTCGACGGTGGCGGCATGCGCTTGCCGCCCGCACAAGCCGTAATTAGGCTCATGAGCAGCAGCCCCGTGCACAACGATCGGGGCATGGAACGCAAGCTTCTCGTCATGGATGAGTCTCCCAAGATTCATGTCGCGCGGCCAATAAAAGGCGAAAATGCCCACCTTAGCAAGCGCTGGTAGCCCAATGAGCCCAATCGCGCCGCGAGCACGAGCAGATCTGTAGCCTAGGAAACTTACCCTAAGGTCCGCGGTCAACTTCGGATGAACACACCCAAATTGACGGCGAGCGGAGTCGGAATCTGGCGACAGATCAGCCGCTGGAACCCGGGTGCATATGACTCAATATGCCAAATACGCTCAAAAACCGTGAACGGACGCATAAACCCGAGCTCATATACACTTGAGACTTAGGCTGGGTGTCTTTAGCCTAGACGCCGGCATGATCAGTTTACAGGAGAACGGGTAAGGTGATGACTAAATGGCCTTTGGCCGGACGCTCGCGTTGGATGACAGGAATTGGCGTCTGTCTGAGCGCCGTTGGACTCGCCGCCCTTCTCGGCGCCGCGATGACCGCGCCGACGGCGGCAACGACCTCCGGTCAGCTGGCGCCCACGGAGCAGCAGGACTATGTCGCGCGCCGCGTGGCCGACATCGTCGCCCGCGAACACTACCGCCGTGCCCCGCTCGACGACCGCCTTTCGAGCCTGATTCTGGACCGCTACCTGGACGCGATCGACGGCGGTAGAAGCTACTTCTACGCGAGCGACATCGCCGAGTTTGAGCGCTATCGCTACGAACTCGACGACGCAATCAAGGCCGGCGACATGGAACCGGCGTTTGTGATATTTCGCCGCTATCAGCAGCGCAGCCGCGAGCGCATGGCCTATGCGATTGAACTGCTCGCAATGAAGCCCGATTTCGATATAGACGAATCCTTCAATTTCGATCGCGAAAAAGAGCCTTGGCCGGCGAATACCGCCGAAATGAACGAACTTTGGCGCAAGCGAGTCAAGAACGACGCGCTGTCGCTCGTGATCGCCGGCAAGCAATGGCCCGAGGTCGTCGACGTTTTGCGTAAGCGCTACGAGCACGTCGCAAAACGATTGGACCAGAGCAAACCCGAGGATGTTTTCGAAGCGTTCATGAACGCGTACGTGCTGTCGCTCGACCCCCATTCAAATTATTTCTCGCCGCGAAATTCCGAGGAATACAACATCCAGATGAGCCTCAGCTACGAAGGCATCGGCGCATCGCTGGCGCTCACGGACGATTACGTGACGGTCATCGACGTGATCGCCGGCGGCCCGGCGGCGGTCAGCGGCAAACTTGCGGCCAACGACCGCATCACCGCGGTAGGCGAGGGAAAATCCGGCGAACTCACCGACGTCATCGGCTGGCGCCTCGACGACGTCGTGCAAAAGATACGCGGCCCGGGCGGGACGCTCGTGCGTCTGCAGGTGTTGCCGGCCGGGGCGGCGCCTGGGTCGGCGCAGAAGATGATCGAATTCACGCGTAACCGGATATCACTGGAGGCGCAGGCTTCGCATAAAGCGCTGCGTGTAATAGAACGCAACGGCCACGAAGTCAAAGTCGGCGTCATCACCGTTCCCAGTTTTTATCAGGACTATGACGCGAGCCGCGCCGGCGCAAAGGATTTTCGCAGCACGACGCGCGACGTACAGCGCTTGATCGACGAACTGCGCAAGGAAGGCGCCGAAGTGCTGATCATGGATCTGCGCGCGAACGGAGGCGGCTACTTGCCCGAGGCCGAGTCGCTGACCGGCTTGTTCATCGATCGCGGCCCCGTTGTGCAGCTGCGCGACACGACCGGGCGCATCGAAGTCGATGATGATCCCGACCCCGCAATATTTTATACCGGACCGCTGATCGTGCTCGTGGATCGATTCAGCGCGTCGGCATCGGAAATCTTCGCCGGCGCCATTCAGGACTACGGACGCGGCCTCATCATCGGCCAGCAGACCTACGGCAAGGGCACCGTGCAAAATGCGCACCCGCTGAATTACACGATTTTCGGGCGCAAGCCCGAGCTCGGGCAGCTCAACGTCACGATCGGCAAGTACTACCGCATCACCGGAGAGAGCACCCAGGATCGGGGCGTGACCCCGGATATCGTGCTGCCGTCGCTGATCGACGCCAATGAGGTGGGCGAGAGCACGCGCGACCGCGCGTTGCCTTGGGACCATATCAATCCCGCGGACTTCAAGACCGAAGGCGATTTGAAGCCGAGCGCCGTGACCTTGCAGAAGCTGCACGACGAGCGTACCAAAGACAGCCCGGACTTCGTGTACCTCCGGGAGGACATCGCCGCGCTCGAAGCCATTCGCAGTCAAAAGACCCTGTCGCTGTCGATCAAGGTGCGCGAAGCGGAGCGCGAGCGCCAGGATGCGCAGCGCCTAGCGCGCGAGAACGCCTGGCGAGCCGCGCACGGCACGCAGCCGCTGAAGTCGTTGGAGGAACTCAAGGATGATGCAGCCAGCGGCATTCTGCTCGACGA
>CABEEB010000200.1_pt1 | contig 10312 bp, 10 predicted proteins | sample 3423141 | NCBI WGS metagenome assembly CABEEB01 (sample SAMEA5534333, study PRJEB31848) | metagenome | biome: tundra; feature: field; material: soil | place: USA | collected 2013-05 | depth 0.15 m | reverse complement strand
GCTTGAGCGCATCGCCATCCTGCATCAGCGTGAAGTAGCGTTGCATCGCTTCGCTCTCCGCCCGGATGGCATCATAAGCCTGCTGAAGTTGGTGATTACGACGAAGCTGTCCAAGCCGGGGAACGATTGAACTCTTTTCTGGGTGTCTAGGGTCATTCACGACCATGAGTTGGCAGATACGATCGAATACGGGGCGCAATTGTTTATCCAGCACGTCTTCGCCGGACTCGTTCATGATGTAAGGATTAGTGACATAGTTTATGTCGATCGCAAGGCCCCAAGAATGGAACCCGTGAAACCCATTCCCTTGAAATCCAGACACGGTTCGGATACCCAAGGTTGCAGCGGTGCCGAGACGCAGAAGATTGGTTTCGGCCGCACGCAGCGCCGGCTGCATGGCACGGCACACACCGCCTGTTATCGGCACGCCCATGAATTTGGCCAAAACATCGAGGTTTCGGTTCAGCCAGTTCTGATGTTGATTAGCCGCTGGCGGATCGACGCCTTCCAGTATCGCAGTTATTTCATCGGTTTTTGCCATCGTATTCCCTCGGTTCAAGCAGCCTCAAAGCGAGCCTGCGGGCCAAATGGGATCGGCCGGCACTGTTTCCTCGCGGACCTCGTGCGGCGTCCGACAATCTAGCGTTACACGGATATGTGCAAAGCGCGAGCGAAGCCCCTCATCGATTAACAAATTAATATTTGAGGCGCCGCGGGGACGGGAATAATGCCGATCGGCCAGCCTCGATTCTCGGCCACTTTCTCCGCTTCGCTTCTCACGTAGGGGTATTTACGGCTTCGTCTGCATGCGCGAACTGCGTGAGCTGCGCGGCCCGCTCGGCCTCCCCGTCGAGCGCGACCTGCACTTCGACGCCGACTACGGCGCGTAGCGCCGGAGAACGCCCGTTAGGGCGGCCCCGAGCGCTAGCGAGTGGGTGAGGCGCAGCGCCGAATACAAGACCCTCTCCGCCTACGCCGAGGAAGCCCGCGCCCACGGGCGCATCGTCACCTGACGGCGACGTCGGGCGCCCGGACTTCCAGGCGCCCGATTCTCGAGACTTAAGTCACACGACGCTGCACCTGATTCAACACAGCATGGTCTATATCAACACGTTGATGATCCAGAAAGTGCTGGCACAGGCGCATTGATTGGGCAAGTTTACACTTCGCGATTACGCTGCGCTGACCCCACTCATTTGGAAACATGTCAATCCGGATGGACGATTCGATCTCGACATGAACACGCGGTTGGCGCTCCTGTGATCCAAATGGCACCTGGGGACACGACTGTTAAGTCTAGCCCTACCGGCGAGGAGGAAGCCACGGTTGCGGAGGAATAGTCGTGGGCCTTCTGGCTACCTCGTTGGGATCGGGCTGCGGTTCGCCGTAAATTGCACCCTTGTCCGGCTCTGTGACTCCCCACGGATTTCCTTCGCCGGGGCTGTATCCCTTCTGTTTTCCCCAACCGCTTCCTCCAAACCAGCGTTTGTAGTTCGGCATTCCGTCATATCCGAATTTCTTCTCGAATCCTTGGCAAGGTCCGGACGAACTGCCTGTGACGAAACAAGGGATCTTGGAATTCTCATAGTACGTCAGACTCGGAAAAAGACTATAGGCGAACAGATCGCCGGTGTATGTACCGTCGTAGTGTATGGTCAGTCTCAAATCAGTCCAGATGGGAGGGAATGGAAAGATTTTCTGTGCAATCGCTCCGCCGAGAGGGCCCAGCGGCCCAAGCTTGCCGGCGGCAAGTTCAGCACTCTGTGTGCGTGCGCCGACGATCTGCCGGAATTCAACAGCTTGATCGAGATACACCGGATCAAATAGCTTAATGGGGTACGCGTAAGAGGGTAGCCCCAAGAAGGACGGCGCTCTGTAAATGCCACAATCTTTCGTATATCCCAAGCTATAAAGCAGCGGTTCGGCACTGGTTCTCATGACGCCCACCGACGCTTCCAAAAAATTGGCAAATCGATATCCCTTGTTTGCCAGGATGTCGTCACGGACGACTATTTCTCCAGGGTCCCCTTCGTCAACTTCCGGTAAATTCGTGCGCGGATCGATCCAACTAAACGTGGCAATCGAATAGGTGTACATTTGCACCTGGATTTCAATCGGGCCCGCCATTGAGATTGGTATCTGAATCACTCCCGGTCTGGCGCTGCTACTGAATTTCCAATTCCATCCGAGCGGACTCGGAACTACGCATCCGACGCGCCGCCGCAGATACCAGTTCACCTCGTGCGTATTGAGAGTGCCAAAGCTAAACTTAATCAGCGCTTGGACGTTGACTCCAAACCTCTTAGCTACGCTGTTCCAATCATCTCCGTCCGTCACCTGGTAACGGATTCCTCCGGACTGAGGCGCAACGGGAGTACGCGGCATGCTTTCAATGGGCATCTTCATGACCCACCCCTCCTGCGACTTGCCACCAAAATGAGTCCAATTCAGCGGTGCCGAAACCGACGGCATAATCGCCTTAAAAATCCTGACTAGTCGTCCGCCTCTGATTGGTAAATCGGATTCCACGCGAGAAAGGTGACATTCGGTCGGATTGTCGTCAGCACATCGCACGTCAATCAAGTTGGGGTTGGTGTATTTTCTTCGCCAAACCAGGTGCTTGCTCTGCGGCAACGCCATAAACGCACTCGTGACTCGTTGACTGAGCGGAGATTCCGGAACTGGCGTGCGAGTCAAGAAATTGGGGTGACTTGCGCTTGCCTCAGTCTCAGAAATCAGGGAACTCAATTGTTACAAGCGCTTCTAATGCGGAAAAGGTACTCGCTCCCGCCGCATGGACTTAGGCGATCCCGACATCGACTTTAAACCCGTCGTCAAACTTTTCACGCCCGACGCTCAGTGCACATGGCTGCTGACCGAGCTCGGCAATGACAATATCGCCTTCGGTCTCGCTGATCTTGGCATGGGTATACCGGAACTAGGCTACATCTCAATGCGCGAACTGCGTGAACTGCGCGGTCCGCTTGGCCTCGCGGTCGAACGCGACCTCCACTTCGACGCCGACAAGACGCTGTCCGCCTACGCGGACGAAGCCCGCGCCCACGGCCGCATCGTCACCTGACGGTGACTTCGGGCGCCTCGCAACGAGGCGCCCGATTGTCAGATCTCAAACACGGTATCGATTGGTAAGTTGTGAACACGTTCGTCGTCCAGCGCGCGCTGCCGAGCGACAATTGTCTCCATGACCGAAGACGCCGAACGCGATTTGCTACCCTGGATTCTGGGCGGCGCGCTGTTAATCGTTGCCGCGATGGCTGCCGCAGCGATTTCCAATTCCGGAGAGAGTCCCAGTATCGCGCAGGCGAGGATTAAGCCTTCGACAAAGACCGTTGCCCAGCCAACGATTGTGATTGTGACGGACCCGCGGAAACTACGCACTGGCGAAGTATGGGAATGCCAGAAGAACGGACAGCGGACTTTCTCGGACGTCTCCTGCGAAGGTGGATCAACCATTCGTGAAGTGAGTCAAATAAACCGAATGCAGCGCCAATCGATTAGACCCGATATCGCGCCGTCCGAATATTCCAACCCAGTCGATATACCCACACTCGCACCGCCAACTGACTTCGACCAAGCGCAAGAAGTAGTATCGTATTGCGCCAATCTGCGAGCGGAAGTCAACGAGATTTACGAACGCATGCGACACGGATACCCCTCCCCAGTTGGCGACTATATGCGCGCCCGGCTACGCGCGATCAGCGATCAACAAGTCGATCTGCATTGCCTTCGGTAGCCGGAATCACATCCCAGGAAAAATCCGACCGCTTACGCGGTCGGCGGAATGATACGAAGCATCGTAGAATCGTACGCGGACATGTGCGCTGCTATCGATGATTCGGGTTACGTCGAGAACATGCTCGCAACGTTCTACGCGCAAAGCCTTTCGCTCTTGAACAACATGATTCGAGCGCCGACGAACCTATTTCATGGCGATTTAGCCAAGAAGCTGGATATGGATGGCCTTAAGACAAACATGATCAAAGCGCTGGCGTTTCATGCAGGGCACAACCGCAAGCCATTAAAAACCTACGAGCGTTTCAAGCGGGCGGGGCTCCAAGACATTTATGAATCGCTGTACTGGAATCTTTGTCTTTCAGGACACAATACTGTTTCTGCGTTTGAACGCCGCCACGTCATAAGGAACGGCAGCGATATTCAAGTCGTGCCGGTCAAACCAAACTCAACTGTCGAGCTCGCTATGTATTGTGATGCCTTGACACTGGTGCTGATTGACTGCGCATTTCGCGTACACAAATTCCTCGACACCAACCTAGCTGCGAATTACGAAAAACGAATGAGCGAACTGAAAGCGTTTAGAACTGCGGTTCACGCAGCAGCTCCGCCGGACCAAGACCGCAGCTAGCGAGATACGCGGATGTTAGGCCGCATCACGCCGGTCGAGGTGCTCCTGCATGCGCGTAAAAAGAATCGAATGCTTAATTAGAAGGACGTACCGGCCGTCATTGCTCAGATGCTGGAGCTGCTGACTGCAAACACTGGCCCCAGCGTCGGGCCGCCGTACGAGTTCCCGGTGATCTCACGCGCCGTATAGTCAATTTCCACGCCAATTAGAAAAATCGACCGCCTACGATTCGATTACAGCGGCGATCGCACCCCACCCCTTTGCCTTGATACCCTCGGAAATCGCCTAAGCGCTCGTCCATCGACAAACTCAGCCGTGCCGGCCGGCATGTAATTCGTTCTCGCTGACGTGCAACGAACCGGCTGTTGGCGATCTTTCACATGGTGACCTCTTTCCCGTGACCTCGCTTACGGACGGGGCGAAGGCACTTTAGACGCCGCCGCTGGCTGTCAATGACGCTTTGTGGTCCCCCCTGAAGGTCTCCCCCAAAAAGCTATGACAGCGGCGCTAGATCGGCGTCTTGGCGTGCCTCTTTTCGCCCCCGCCGTGGGGGTCACTTCAAAGGAAAGAGGCCATCATGACCAAGACGGGGGTGTTGGCCCGAACGTGCCAAATGGTATGGTATCGATCGCCAACTGCCTGATTTTATGGGAATTCGAAACCCATGAAATTCGCGCCAAACGAGCCATATTTTCGCCAAAATAAGTTATTGATTGCGCTTCGCTTTCGAAAAGTTATCCACCGCAAACCGCTACTCTTGCCAAGTTTAGGAAAACACCCCCCTCAAGCGTTTTCTTTGATCTCTTGCGGGGTGGCCGTCGTATCCATTCCAGTATCGTCATCGGACTCGGATGCGTCTCGCGCAGCAGCCCTGGCAACCAAGCATCGCGCTGGCGTGTATAGACGACTGAATCGAGGTACCGACGATCTTCAATCTCGACCAATTGGATAGCACGTCGAACCCAATCCTCAATGTCACGTTCGCGCGGAATCAGACAGCGGCGCGCATACAGTTCCTCCCGTGCCTGACGCGCCAAGCGGTGCCGATCGAGCGTCACCGCAGTCCCTGCGACAAGGGCATCGACCACCGCGGTGACGTCGACGACTTCGGCCCAATGGAAACCGGCGAACTTCCACGCCCACGCTTGGTGTGCAAACAGTGTTTTCTCGCGGCGATAGAAGGCACGCAGGGTAGCGATATCCGGCGCCGGCAACGCCAATGCGTTCGCGACGTGCCGAAGCACGGAATTGGGAACGTAGTCCACAGCATCGAGTGTAGTGCCGGTCATCCGGACGAAACCCAACTGCAAAGCTGCACCTAAGCGCAATCGGCCTGGATAGCGAACGCGAAGCTCGCGCCTATCGACGGCGGAAAATGAGAAGAAATGCCGCATCTCGAAAGCACTCATGTCGCGCGGAAACCGGTGCCAGCCCAAATACGACCACAGCAGTGTACGCATCACCCGCCCTCCGTCCCGATTCGGCTCAGGCTACGACTGGTCCAATGGCAACGCACGCAAGGCTTATTGTGCGCCGCAGCGCTTAGGACGCCAGTTTTGACATGAAAGGTACGCGGCCCTCTACATTCGTTGCAAAAAGTGTCGTTTTGAATCGCGAAGCTGCGGGCCCAGCTACTTGATATCTGATGCCGATGTTGGATATGGGCGGCTAAGGTTCATCAATGCATCGTGCAGATCATGAACCCGGCGCGCCAGTTGACTGACCTGCTCATCACTCATTTTTGCGATTGCCGCACTTGCCGAGACGTGCCAGGCGATACCAGAAACATACTCTAACTCCTCCTGGATTTCGGTCAACTTGGGCCGCAGGAGTTCGGGAAGTTCCTCGGCTTTCAGGTAGCTAAGGTGAGCGAAAGCATTCTCAAGTCGTTGCCGCTGCGGAGCTGCGCCGGTAAGTGCGTGCACTGCGAAATGGAATTTTTCTTCCGCATGGCTAAACATTCGATCTTCCTTCGCGCAATTTGTTGGCTTGGCGGCACGAGCAGTCACTAACGAGAGTAACCGGATCCTGGAGGTGAGCACCGCACAACGGCGTCAGGTCGATTTTCAGGCGCAATTACAAACGACGCGATTGGGCGGAAGGAATAGATCGCTGCTGTTTCGGCATTGAGCAATCAATATTCGCCGCACCGCGTCCTTCATTGGGTGCCTGGGCGCCGAAATCCATCACCGTCAACCATCGATAGCGGCAGTTCTTCGCCCGAGCCTGCAACCGCGATGGCGTCATCAATCCTGCAAATTCTCTCGAGCGTAGCCTTCGTAGGACGCAAGATGTGGTGATGCGTGGCGGTGTCGTAGCCCCTGAACGAGTAAACGATAGCGGTCTTCATTAGCGCGCCCTTAGGATCCGGCGATCTTTAGTAACCGTTAACAACCCGCCGAAGCTGGGCATCCGGAACTCACGGGCATGTATCAACAACCTTTCCGCTGGCATTGTACTCGCATGTTCTGGAATAACCCGTATTGGGAACCGCAAGGACATTGGTGGTGCAATCTCTCGAGTCCGTACTAGAGTGTTCGAGGCAGGTGCCTTTCAACCGAGGCCGCTGATTCCGTTGGAGAGCATCCATTTCTAATGACGTGCTATGCCGCGAGTTTCTCTTCGCAGCGGCGCCCGAAATCGGATACCAGCGCTGCAAGGCAGTAGGCAAATCATCATTGAGCGGTTGGACTCGGACCAAAATCAGAAGATGAGCGCGGCGCGCTGTATGTCCATCGTATCTGCCGCAAAACAATTGCGCGCTCGGTCCCTTGAATCGGCGAAATCTGCCACCATTATTAAGAAGTTTCGCGCGGTGAGTGCTAATAACATTCAGTAAACCCATCACCCAAGCATGAGGAGTCTTGTTTTATGAAGATTCGTCCCCTCCATGACCGTGTCATCGTGAAACGAGAAGAAGAAGAGCGTAAGTCCGCAGGCGGAATCGTGATTCCGGACACTGCGACTGAGAAGCCCATGTTCGGGAAAGTGGTTGCTGTCGGCAAGGGCAAGATTTTGGAAAACGGCGACATTCGCCCGGTCGACCTCAAGGTCGGCGACAAGATTCTATTCGGTAAGTACAGCGGTACAGAAGTAAAGATGGATGGCGATGAGCTGGTCGTCATGCGTGAGGAAGACGTCATGGCTGTGATCGAAGGCAAGTGAGCGCTTCGATCGCGCATATCGTTATCAAATTCAACTAGAGGTATCAGCAAATGGTAGCAAAAGACGTACGCTTCAGCGACGACGCCCGGCAACGCATGTTCAGGGGTGTGAATGTTCTGGCGAATGCCGTCAAGGTAACGCTGGGTCCTAAGGGCCGCAATGCGGTGCTCGACAAGAGCTTCGGTGCCCCCACCGTAACCAAAGACGGTGTCTCAGTCGCCAAGGAAATCGAACTCAAGGACAAGTTCGAGAACATGGGCGCGCAGATGGTCAAGGAAGTGGCGTCAAATACTTCCGATGAAGCCGGTGACGGCACCACCACCGCCACCGTGCTCGCACAAGCCATTATCCGCGAGGGCCTGAAATCGGTCGCCGCCGGTGCGAACCCGATGGACTTGAAGCGCGGCATCGACCAAGCGGTCACTGTGGTCACGGAAGAGCTCAAGAAGCTCTCCAAGCCCTGCAAGGATCCGAAGGCGATTGCGCAGGTCGGCACGATCTCCGCGAACGCCGACGTGAGCATTGGCAAGACGATTGCCGATGCCATGGCGAAGGTCGGCAAGGAAGGTGTGATCACCGTCGAAGAGGGTCAGGGCCTCGAGAACGAGCTCGAAGTGGTCGAGGGCATGCAGTTCGATCGCGGGTATTTGTCGCCGTATTTCATCAACAATCAGCAGAGTCAGAGCGCCGCGCTCGACAAGCCGTTGATCCTTCTTGTGGATAAGAAGATCGCCAACATTCGTGAAATGTTGCCGCTGCTCGAAGCCATCGCCAAGGGCGGCCGCCAGTTGCTAATCGTCGCCGAAGACGTCGAGGGCGAGGCGCTTGCCACACTGGTCGTCAACACGATCCGCGGCATCGTCAAGGTCGCCGCCGTCAAGGCACCGGGCTTCGGCGATCGTCGCAAGGCCCTGTTGCAGGACATCGCGGTTCTGACGGGCGGCAAGGTCATTTCCGATGAAGTCGGCTTGTCGCTCGAGAAGGCGACCTTAAGCGATCTCGGTGAAGCGAAGAAGGTGCTGGTGGAGAAAGAGAACACAACGATCATTGACGGTGCCGGCAAGGCAGCGGACATCAAGGGCCGGATCGAGAGCATTCGCCAGCAGATCGAGGAAACGACTTCCGACTATGACAAGGAGAAACTGCAGGAGCGCGTAGCCAAGCTCTCCGGCGGCGTAGCCTTGATCAAGGTCGGTGCTGCGACCGAAATCGAAATGAAGGAAAAGAAGGCCCGCGTCGAAGATGCTTTGCATGCAACTCGTGCGGCCGTCGAAGAGGGCGTGGTTCCGGGCGGGGGCGTGGCCTTTCTGCGGGCGCTCAAGGCCATCGAGAAACTGGTCGGCGCCAACGAAGACCAGACGACGGGTATCAAGATCCTCGCGCGCGCGATCGAAGAGCCGCTGCGCCAGATTGTGGCGAACGCCGGTGAAGACGCCGCGGTGGTGCTCAACCGAGTCCGTGAGGGCAAGGGCACCTTCGGCTACAACGCCGCTTCCGGTGAGTACGGCGACATGCTCGAAATGGGCATCCTGGATCCGACCAAGGTCACACGTCTGGCTCTACAGAACGCCGCCTCGGTTGCGGGTCTATTGCTCACGACAGAGGTGATGATCGCTGAGTCGCCGAAGGAAGATGAGCATGCACATGGCGCGCCGGGCGGCGGCATGGGCGGCATGGGCGGAATGGACATGTAACATCCGACATTGCAGGCGAAACTTGCAAGTGCCGGTTACAGTCAAAGAGAGCGGGATTCGGCCCGCTCTGTTTCTTTGGCCGCGCTAGTTCAAGCCGGGCGGCCGACGGGCGCCGCGCCCCAGCTGGAGGACTTCGCTTCGGGTGCAGTGATTACCCAAACGTGGGCGAATCTTCCGGCTTCAATTCGCGGTTAAGCGCCACCATGCTGCAATTCATCAACCATGGAGATGATGCCCGCCAGAACGGGGCCACCCACCCTAAGATGACAGTCTTCGATTTGCTGGCGGTCAAACAACCTCGCGGCAGTTCGCCCTTTCACGACGATCTCGATTTTTGAACCAGCAGGGCCATTATCCGCGCCGATTTCAACGCTCGTAACGATGCCAAAGAAGCCATGAGTGACCAATCGGCTCTTGATTTCGTGCCTGATCTTGCTCAGTCCGGTGTCGAATTCCTCTCGCAATTGCTGGTCGCTCATTTCGCTCTCCGAACTCAACGATGACGTCCCTAGGATACGCGCTCGTGCGAACGGCGAAGCAATGCGAGCCGTTAGATAACGGCGCTCTGTGGATTCTTACCAATAGGGCCTGCGTCTACTCGACTGCACGCCCAGGCCGACAACGACGCCGTTGCAGGGGACGTTTGACGATAGGGAAATAAAGTACGTTAAGCCCTCGGCTTTCTACGCCACGGGAGACTGCGGAAGCCGCCACGGTGGATTCCGGCGATTCTCGCCGGCGTGATAAAGGCACAAACTGTTGCCGTCTGGATCGCGCAAATAGGCCTCACGCCAAAGCCAGGTCTGATCCATAGGCGGGGAATCAAACACAATGCCATGCGAGGCAAGAGCGGTGCACGTGGCGTCAACGTCCGCACACTCGAAGTAGACGATTACGTGGCTGTCGCCAATCGCGGATTCAACGCGGTGCACCGAGAAAGTGGCGCCACCCGGGCACTCGAAGCGGGCATAGTTCGGCGGATTACTGACAATCTGCGTGAAGCCCATTGCTCGATAGAACCCCACGGACCGTTCGATGTCCGTCGAGGGGAGAGTCACTTGATTCAGAT
>CABEEB010000191.1_pt1 | contig 10361 bp, 8 predicted proteins | sample 3423141 | NCBI WGS metagenome assembly CABEEB01 (sample SAMEA5534333, study PRJEB31848) | metagenome | biome: tundra; feature: field; material: soil | place: USA | collected 2013-05 | depth 0.15 m | reverse complement strand
TTCTCGACCAACTCAAAGGCATCCTCGACGATTTTGCCGAGTTTGTTCAGGTCGGTTTGTTCATCGGCGAGAACCGATGATTCCATCGGAACCGATTCGTTGTCCCGAACGATGCGCCGGTTGGGCATCAATGCGCGTGCACGCATGGCCTCGGCCTCGGTTTCGGTGTGGACGACGATGACCCATTGTCCTAGGCCGATTGCATCCGCGACTTCCTGTTCGACACTGAGCTTCGAGTCGGCAATATCGAATGTCGTCAAATTGCTCCCCATCAAGCCGCCGGCCAGCGAACCCAAGCCGAGCGCGGACACGGCCCCAACAATTGGCCCCACGACCAGCAGCCCGATGCCGCCGGTCAACGCGATGCCAGTGATGAGCGCCAGTCCGGGGACCGCGCCCAATGCGGCGCCGCCCACGGCGGCTTTCGTTACTTTGAAAGTCTCCCATTCATGGCCGACCTTTTCCTGCCAGTGCTCCTGTTCGCGCCCGAGCACGCTGATTTGATCGTTCCGAAAGCCCTCGTTGTTCAATAACAAGAAGGCAGCTCCGACATCGGCAAAATCGGGATAAATGCCGATGGTTTTGTGATTAAACGTTCCCATCGACGGCACTGCTTCGCCGAGACTGGAACCAGTGGAGGCAGAGGTGTTGTCTTTCATAGATTTCCTTTAGGCGAACCAATGTGATGCGCGGGACGGTGTCCATCACGCCAGAATTTCGTGGGTACGGTTGCAGCCTGCGCCAACGAACACCCGGCGCGTCAACTCAGCACGAAGGAACCGGCGGCGGGGAAGCGTCCCAATCGATTTGCTGCAGCGCCGGCAACATGCTGAGCCAGCCGACGAGCCCGAGCAGCTGCGCTGCTCGAACCGCTAGCGAGGCGCATGGTGAAGATCGGCTATGGTGAAACGCCCTGTTTGCGCGAATTGTCGATCACAGTCACGGACCGAGCGAATCATGCCCGCTGAAGATTCTCCGCCGCGAACTCCCAGTTGATTAGCTTCTCGAGAACACCGCTCACGTAGTCTGCGCGCCGACTTTGGAAATCCAAATAATACGCATGCTCCCAGACATCGATCACGAGCAGCGGCACCAATCCATGCGTGAGCACATTGCCCGCATTGCCGGTTTTGACGACTTTGAGCCGATCGCCATCGAGGACCAGCCATGCCCAGCCAGAGCCAAACTGCGTCGTTGCTGCTGTTGCCAATTCATGTTTGAGCGCCGAGGAATCTCCAAATGACGAATTGACCAGCGGTTGCAATGCGCGGGTGACATTTCCGCCGCCATGAGACTTGAGACTTCGCCAATAAAAGGCGTGATTCCATGCTTGCGCCGCATTGTTGAATATCTTTTCATGCTCGATCTTACCGGCGGTCGCAAGCACGATTTGTTGCAGCGACATGCCCACGAATTCCGAGCCGGCGACGAGCTTATTCAGTTCATCCACATAGCCCTTGTTGTGCCTGCCGTAATGGATACGCAATGTATTTTCTGAAATGACTGGCAACAGCGCCGTGAAGCCGTAGGGTAGCGGCGGCAGCACGTGGTTAACCGTGGCATTCCCTTCGATGGGCGGAATCGCTCGGGATCGGTAGCTTGACGGTTGTGGTTGATTTTGCATGACTGACCTTTGATTATTTCGTTTAAATGCCGGTAGACGGCAATTCCGACCCAGAGAACATAGTAGGTGCGCATCGCGGCTTGTCTCTGTGCACTACCGCACGCATGCAATAGCGGCCGTCCCGACCATGATTCTTCCCGACAGGCGCCTTTGCGACGGTGGCCCGCAGCATTAAGCGTGCCAGTCCTACATCCATCGCTGAGTCAATCCTTGACAATCGTTCGAATTCCGAGAAATATACTCGCCGAGAAAATGGGAGGACGCATGAATGATGCAGAAGTGGTGCGCTTGCGGCGCCTGCGGGACTGCGCCCTGCGCTCTCGTGCGATTGCACGCGCGATGGTGGCAAACCCGCACACGAGGAATGACCCTCTGCTGGTTGGCGGCGTTGGCTCGAGCTGGCGCATTGCCCGCGCGGTGTCCGGGAAATTGAAAGCCCATCCGAATGTGCGCCGCCAAGCGGACGTCGGCTTTGCCAGCCGCTGGCATCACGGGGTTCTCGCCGCGCTGCAACTGCTCAAGGGCGGAACACGATCCCAGGTGTTGCGCGAGTACCTGGTACTCATGCGGCAATTGTCGCGTCAGTTGGATGATGCAAGATCCCTTACGTTATCGGCGGATTTGAGCGACACCTTCGGTCGCGCGCAAACGCAGATCAATGCCCTGATACTCAGCCTCACGCGAGAAACAGGCGGCGCATGGCCCATCTCGTGTCCGCGCGGCCGAGCGTGTGCCGTCGGCAAACACGCGGTTAGACCACTTGCTGCGCCGGTCGAAGGCGATTGGCCATACCTGGCGTCGGGGCCCCGCTCGAATTCGCCCCGGTGCGCATTGCCGGCGTGCTTGGCAGCCGATACCAATTGACCGGTCAAGCGCGACCGATTACTCGCCGCCGTGCGCAACGATCGGTGGCAGTGTTGGCTACCGCATCTTGAACACGTGGCGATGCCGTTATCTTGAACGCGTGAGGCCCCGCTATCGGCGAGTCCACGCAATCGAGCGGCGTTTGCGCTGAGCGTCGAATAGACTCACCGCCGCATCCTGAGGCGGCGAGGATCGAAGGGAAACGATGATGTCCTGCACGATCGCATTCATATTGGCTCTGAGCCCCAAGACTTGGATTGAGGATACGGGGCGCGAGAGCAAGTAACCCTGCAAGGAGATCGGACGTCCGCCGAAGAGAAGTGCGAATTGCTCGCGTCGCTCGACGCCTTCCGCGGTTACCGCCAAGTTCAAATTCGAACATAGATCGATGATGGCGCTGGCGATCGCGGCGGCACGCGTACTCGTGTCGATTCCGGCGATCAAGCTGCGGTCGAGCTTGATACGGGACAGCGGCAATTCTTCGAGCGAAGCGAGCGAGGAATACCCGGTGCCGAAATCGTCGAGGGCGATCGCAATCTGGCAATCGCGAAGGCGGCGCAAGGAATCGATGGTGGCGGAACCCGTTTGCAGCACGGATTCGGTCAGTTCCAATTCGATGCACTGCGCAGGCAGCCGAAACTCCTCGAGCATGCCGCGCAATTGTTCGACGAAGAGATTGTCCATCAATTGCCGCGGCGAGACGTTGATCGCGACGCATACATCGGGCCACGCGCCATGGTGCCAGCCGGATGCGGTGCGAATCGCGTCGCGAAGCACCCAATTGCCGATCTCGTGGATGAGTCCGGATTCCTCGGCAATCGACAGAAATTCGGCGGGCGTGGCTTGTCTGCCGTCGGGAAGTCGCCAACGTAACAACGCCTCGACGACGTTGATTTCCATGGACTCGAGGCTCACTTCCGGCTGGTACACCAATTCGAACTCCGCGCGGTCAATCGCGCGGCGCAGTCCTTGTTCGGTCGTGAATTTTCTGGTCGCGGCCGCGAGCAGCGCCGGCGTAAACATCGCGAGTTGGCTGCGCCCGAGCGCCTTCGCGTTGAATAGCGCCGCGTCGGCAGCGCTCAGGAGATCTTCGGCTCGGATCTCGTGATCCGGAAACAGGCTCGCCCCGACGCTGACGCTCACGCTCAGTTCGCGTCCATGCACGCTGATCGGCTCGCGAAACGCATCGACGATCGCTCGACCCGCTTGCTCGACGGCCTGTTGCGAATGCGCGTCCTCATAGACAACCGCAAATTCGTCGCCACCCCAACGCGCGGCGAATCCGACGTCGACGGCCGCCGCCTGCAATCGCTTTGCGATTGCGACCAGCACATGGTCACCGAACGTATGGCCCAAACTGTCATTGAGATACTTGAAATTGTCGACGTCGATGAACAGCACACCCACACTGCGTTGCGTTCGAGCTGCCCGTTCGGTGGCATTGCCCAGCAGCACCAACAATTTCCGGCGATTGGGCAGCAGAGTCAGGGGATCGTGTTCGGCGAGGTGTTGCAGCTCACGCGTTCGCTGCTCGACGGTCGTCTCCAGCTTTCGTTGATACTCCTGCGCTGCGCTCCCCGCCACGCCAAGTTGGGCGGCCATGCGATTGAATCCGATCGCCAAGGTATCAAGTTCCTTGATTCCGCCGCGCGGTACGCGCGCATCGACGTCTCCCCCGGCGAGCCTGTCTGCAGCTCGGAGCATGCGCCTGACCGGGAGCACGATGCTGCGTACCGTAATGATCGATATTGCGAGCAGCAGGGCAAATACGGCTGCGGTGATCCAGGCGATGACGACCCCCCCGGAGTCCTCGGCTCGATTGGTGGTCGTAATCGCTCCTCTCGCCGGGTTCGACGCCGGCGGTGGGATCGGCGCTTCTTGAGCGCGCCGCGCCGTTTGATCGGGCCGCGCAGGCGCGGCGTCCGCCAGTAAGGTCTTTTCGATCGCACTACCCAGCGCAGTACCGAGTTCAAGGAACTCGCGCATGCTTGCGTCGCGCTGCGAGTCGCTATCGACGAGCGACCGCCGCAGTTCGACGACCCGTTCGAGATCGTTGCGCATATCGCGAACCCAGGACCGGCCGTCGCTGCGGGAAAAGCTCGATTCGTTGTCGTTCAACGTCTTCGCGAAATTGAGCTCGCTTGCGCCGAGCGCGCCGCCGGCATCGGCGTCTGCGGCATCGAGACTGGCGAACGATCGGCGTATCGCTTCGAGATCGTCTTGCAGTCGCCGCAGCGACTGGCGTGCGAGCACATGGCCAAATATTTTCCATTCGCGACTCTGGGAAGTCTGCAGGCGCAGGGTCATCGCGTCGAGGTGAGCGGAGTACTCGGCGAGCAACGCGCGGCGCGTGTCCTGGGAGCGCACCGCCACGGTCGCTGCATCGATGAATGCCGCGACGTTTTCCGAGAGATTGTTCAACGGATGACCGGAAACCGTTGCGCTCCTTGCCTGGGCTTTCGCCCAGAGCCCATCCAGCTCATTGCGCGCGAGACCGAAGCGTGCTTCGGTTTCGGGCGAATCGAAAGATCCGCGGTCTTGCGTCGCGTGTTCGAATCGCTCGATGGCGAGCAGGACGCCGGTTGTGCTGACTCGCGGCGCGGGATCCGCGGGCGTGTTGCGTGAGGCGGATGTCGATCGATTCGAAGCGGGAGCAACTGCACCTTGTACCCGCGTGGTTTGAATGACCAGGATGCCTTCTTCGACGATTAGGTTCGCCGCAGCTGCGAGCACTGCGACCGCGGCGAAGGTCAGAGCCAGGGTGGTGGTAATTCCGAAGTAATACGGTCGGAACAAAGCCGCCCGTATTCTCGCCCAGAGGGGATTGCGGACACTGCTGAGGTGACTTATTCCAAGCATCCCGCGATGAGCCTCTTTAGACGGCAGCGGTTAGATTGCGCCCATGTGACCCGGTTGTTTGCGTTGCTTTCGTAAATTGTGGATTTGGTCACGTCCTGAGTGTTCGCTACTGTACATAGCGCCGAGTCGCGCGGTTGGCGCTCCGGCCAATCGAGCCGCGGATTGCACGCCGCCTGCGCGGTTATAAGACTGACGGCGGTGGTTCAACGCTTTGGCTTCTCGCGCGTTAGAAAACTATGACGCGCAATACAGAGCCGACAGCAGATGCCGATATTCTGTAAAAACGACCGATCGATCCACTACCTGGAGCGCGGGCGCGGCGAGCCGTTGCTGTTGATTCACGGCCTGGGATCGAGTGGTGCCGATTGGGCCCTGCATGTAGCTGCGCTCGAAGCGCGCTTCCGCGTCATCGTTCCCGATTTGCCGGGCAGCGGCCACAGTGCGCCGCCGCCGGATGGCTGTAGCATCGCCGAGTTTGCCGCCTCATTGTGGGCGCTGCTCGATCACTTGCGCGAATCGCGCGTGAACATCGTCGGCTTTTCGCTCGGGGGCGCAGTGGGGCTCGAGATGGCGCTGCAGCGCCGTGCCGGTGCGCACCTACCTCGCCACCGCGCGCGCATTGATCGGATGGACGGCGATCGATCGGCTCGATCGCATCAGCAGCAAGACATTGGTGATCGCGGCCGAGAATGATTTCACGCCGTTGGATGAGAAGCGCGCACTCGCCGCGCGACTCGGTGCGCAGTTCGTGATGGTGCGCGGTTCGCGGCACGGCACGCCGTTCGATGCGGTCAAGGCGACCAACGCCAGCCTACTCGCGCTGCTCACGGACCAGCCGCTGCCGCCGGCCGAGCATCGGACCCGCGATGAGGCCGCGCAATGGGATCCGCTGTCGCTCACCGGCAGCCTCGCGCAGGAGCATGCGATACCGCGGATTCGGGCGTTCTCCCGACGGCAGGCGGCTACCTAGCAGCGGAGCTTGGAATGCCAAGAGGCGCTGCGCCAGGAGGTTGCGGCACCGCGGCAATTCGCACCATCCGGCAGCAGCGCAGGGCCCTTGAAGTATCGCGAAGTTGCCTCATACGGTATCTCAGTGAACATCTTCCGCAGACAATCCTCGATGTGGGCCGAAGCCTGTGCGCGACTCGATGAGGCGGAGCGCAGGCATCGGCATTTCTTCGATTTGCTCGCCGCGCCCGCAACGCGCGCCGTCTGGGAGCCGCCGGCGAACATCTTTACGGCGGGACCGGAGGTACACGTCATCGTCGCGCTGCCGGGCGTACGCGCCGAGGAAGTCCAGGTGCAAATCACGGCGACGGGATTGCAGGTCGACGCCGCGGTTGCGCCGCAGGCGCTAGGCGCCGGCATGAACATCCTGCGTCTGGAGATTCCCTATGGCCGCATGCGCAGACGCGTCGATCTGCCGCCGGGCCGCTACGCGCTCATTGAGCGGCGGCTCGAGCTGGGCTGTCTGCATTTGCGCCTCACGGAGGCAACGCCATGAACGCGAGCGAGATGAGCCTAAGTCCTGCCAACCATGCCGATCACGCCGAGGATGTGCTGATCATTCTGCCGGTTCGTAATGTGGTCCTGTTTCCGGGCATCGTGCAGCCGATCGCGATCGGCCGCAGCCGCTCGCTGGCAGCGGCTCAGGAAGCGGTGCGCACCCAACGGCGTGTCGGACTGCTGCTGCAGACCGATGCTTCGGTCGACGACCCGGGTCCCGAGCAGCTGCACGGCATCGGCACGGCGGCCACCATCGTTCGGTTCATCACGGCACCGGACGGCACGCACCATTTGATAGCCCAGGGTGAAGAGCGCTTCAAGGTGCTCGACTACGTGAGCCGCGATCCGTTTCTGGTCGCGCGCATCGAGACGCATCGGGAAACTGCGGCGACCGATCGAGAGATCGAGGCGCGCGGGCTGCGGCTGCGCGAGCAAGCGCTGGAAGCGGTGCAGCTGCTGCCGCAGGCGCCGGGCGAACTCACGGCCGCGATTCGCGGCATCGAGTCCCATGCGGCGCTCGCCGACATGGTCGCGAACTTCATGGATCTGAAAGCCGCGGACAAACAGGAGATACTTGCAAGCTTCGATTTGCGTACGCGACTCGATCGCGTCATTGCGCTGCTCGCGCAGCGCATCGAGGTGCTGAAGGTATCCCGCCAAATCGACGAGCGCACGCGCGAGGCATTCGACGAACGACAGAAGGAAGCGGTACTGCGCGAGCGGCTGCGCCAGATTCAAAAAGAGCTTGGCGAAACCGACACCGCGTCGGCAGAGATCGACGAATTGAAAAAGGCGATCGTGGATGCGGCCATGCCCCCGGAGGTCGCGGAGCACGCACAGCGGGAGCTTGCGCGCCTGCAGCGCATGCCGGAGGCGGCCGCGGAATATTCGATGACGCGCGGCTACCTCGACTGGCTGCTCGCGATGCCCTGGTCGAAAATCGACCCGGAGCAGCTCGACATCGAGCGGGCTCGCACGATCCTCGACGAGGACCATTACGGGCTCGAGAAGGTCAAGCGCCGGATCCTGGAATTCCTCGCGGTGCGAAAATTGAATCCCGAGGGGCGCAGCCCGATCCTATGCTTCGTTGGCCCGCCGGGTGTCGGCAAGACCTCGCTCGGCCAGAGCATCGCCAAGGCCTTGGGGTTGAAATTCGTGCGTGTGAGTCTCGGTGGCGTGCACGATGAGGCGGAGATTCGCGGCCACCGCCGCACCTACGTCGGCGCACTGCCCGGCAATATCGCGCAGGCGCTGCGCAAGGCCGGCCGGCGCAACCCCGTGCTCATGCTCGACGAAGTCGACAAGCTCTCGGCGAGCTACCAGGGCGATCCGTTCTCGGCGCTGCTCGAGGTTCTCGATCCGGAACAGAACAACACGTTCCGCGACAATTATCTCGGCGTGCCGTTCGATTTGTCGAAGGTTCTATTCATCGGCACGGCCAACGTGCTCGATGCGATTCCGGCGCCGTTGCGTGACCGCATGGAAGTCATCGAACTCACGGGCTACACCGAAGAGGAGAAATTGCAAATCGCGAAGCGCTTCTTGTTGAAGCGCCAGCTGCAGGCGAACGGCCTGTCGACCGATCGCGTACAGATTTCCGACGAGGCCCTGCGGCTGCTGATCGGGGCGTATACGCGCGAAGCCGGCGTACGCAGCTTGGAGCGCCAGATCGGCGCACTGCTGCGCAGCGCCGCAGTCACGATCGCGGCCGGCACCACCGCGAGCGTTGCAATCGATGCCGGCGATGTGGCCCGCATCCTGGGCGGCCCGCGCTTCGAGAACGACGTCGCGCTGCGCACCAGCACACCGGGTGTGGCCACGGGGCTCGCCTGGACGCCGGCCGGCGGTGACATTCTCTTCGTCGAGTCGAGCCGTGTGAAGGGTAAAGGCAAGCTGATATTGACGGGACAACTCGGCGAGGTCATGAAGGAAAGCGCGCAAGCCGCAGTGACGCTCGTGAAATCGCAGGCGGAGCGTCTCGGCATCGATCCGCACCTGTTCGATGACTGCGATCTGCACATTCACGTTCCTGCGGGCGCGATCCCGAAAGACGGTCCGAGCGCAGGGGTCGCGCTGGTGGCGTCGCTCGCGTCGCTGCTCTCGCAGCGTACCGTGCGCGCCGACGTCGCGATGACCGGCGAGATCAGCCTGCGCGGCGCCGTGCTGCCGGTCGGCGGCATCAAGGAGAAATGCGTGGCGGCGGCGCGCTCGGGAATTCGCACGGTGATCCTGCCGGCACGCAACCGCCGCGATCTCGACGACATACCGGAGAGTGTGCGCGCAAAGCTCGAATTCGTCTGGGCCGACAAGATCGAGGACGTGCTGATGCGGGCGCTCGAACAGCCGCCGGCAAAACTGGCGGCTGCTTGAGATACGGCGGCCGCGGGACCGCTAGTAGATCCGGGTAACCCAGCGCTGGCTCGACTTCTTCGGTCGCTTGTAGCCCGTATCCTGCTGACGCGGTGGCAACTCGAGTTCGATCGGGTGCAGGTCCTTATACGGCACCCGCGTGAGAAGGTGTGCGATGCAGTTCAATCGCGCTCGCTTCTTGTTGTCGGCGTCGATGATGAACCAGGGCGCCTTCTTGCGGTCGGTGTACTCGAGCATGACGTCTTTCGCTTTCGAGTATTCGACCCAGCGTTTACGCGCCTCGAGATCCATGGGGCTGAGCTTCCATCGCTTGATCGGATTGCGCATGCGCTCGGCGAAGCGACGCTCCTGCTCTTCGTCGCTCACCGAGAACCAATATTTGACGAGATAGATGTCCGATCGCACGAGCATGTTTTCGAATAAGGGGCAGCAGCGCAGGAATTCGTGGTATTCGTCGTCGCTGCAAAAGTCCATGACATGATCGACGCCGGCGCGGTTGTACCAGCTGCGGTCGAAGAGCACGATTTCTCCGGCGGCGGGAAGGTGGGCCACGTAACGCTGGAAATACCACTGTGATCGCTCCCGCTCCGTGGGGGTACCCAGCGCCACCACACGGCAGACGCGGGGATTGAGGCACTCGGTAATGCGCTTGATGACTCCGCCTTTGCCGGCGGCGTCCCGGCCTTCGAAGAGCACGCAGACTTTCAGGCCCCGCAGGCGCACCCACTCCTGCATCTTCAAGAGCTCGAACTGCAGGTGGACGAGCTCGTCGACATATTGGTATTTGGTCCGGCGCCTCGTCGGTGGCCTGGCATCGCCAAGTATCTTCCAGCGTCCTTCCAACAGCGCCTGTTCCTCGGCATCGCGGCGCAACTCGCCTCCGATGACGTTCGATGCGGAACTCGACGCCTTTCCGGTCTTGGATTTTCTTTTCATCGGTCTTTAGCTTCTTAACGAGTGTTGATGAGGTTTTCGCGGCGAGATGTAACACCCTGCCTTATCGCGCCGGCAATCCTGTCGAGGCTATCCGTCGGCTTCCACCGCTTTCTTGATGAGGTCGATGACGCCGGAGATGTTGGCGATCAGCGCGTGGGGTATTCCGTGTCTCGCTTCCAAGTATTGCGGGTCGCTGCATGAG
>CABEEB010000185.1_pt1 | contig 10406 bp, 5 predicted proteins | sample 3423141 | NCBI WGS metagenome assembly CABEEB01 (sample SAMEA5534333, study PRJEB31848) | metagenome | biome: tundra; feature: field; material: soil | place: USA | collected 2013-05 | depth 0.15 m | reverse complement strand
AAGGTGCTGCATCGACTATGCTGCATTACTTAAGACGCTGTGTTTAGTGTGGATGTCGTTTGGAACCGTTACGAATGGTGGGGTAGCCAATCCCAGGGCTCTTGACTTGTCGTGTCCCGACAGACGGAAACCAGCGCTGAAATCCCGCGAGCAGGTCGCCGCTCAGGGTTGCACAGCGCACCTGCAGAAGTAGATGCGCACCCAGTTTGCTCCAGCACATGTGTTGCGCCTTGCACATTCGGCGCCCGATTAATCGATTGACCGTACCCTCAACCGCGCTGGTGGAAGAGGGGGTTTAGATCAGATGTTGAAATTGCGGAGGACAGTGGCGATCGGCAAGCAGCCTCGCGGCTGTGCGCTATTCGAACTCCGGCGTATCTGACCATGCAATGGCTTATAAGCCGATATATGGGGAAACCAATCGCGTCCTGATGCGTGCGCATTGGATGCACTAAATCGACCGACGTCCTGCAGGGTCCGATGCGCGCTACTCGCGCAAAGGTGTTGAGCGTTGAATATTGACCGGTGGATGCGCGGGCAGGTGCAACGTCGCATCCGGCGCGTTAAACTGTGCGTGAGTTTTGCGTGACTCTGTTGTGCTCTACTGTGCTCTATGGTGCCAATTGCAACGGGCGCCACGCGGTAAGTTGTTGAAAATATTCAGCCTGTATACTCAGTCACTGCTCATAATGCCGAGGTCGAGGGTTCGAGTCCCTCTCTCACCACCATAATCAATAGGTGGGTGCTGCGCACTGGAAGCGAGTTCAGTGTGCCTGCATTTGCTCTCGTTACGTCATCGAGTGGCCGGCTTGCAGCGGCAGATCGCATCGCTGAATGGTTCTGGACACTACGGTGCGCTCGCGACTAGGTCGGCACTGGTACTGCATGATCGCGCAATGTGACGATCAGCGGCTCCAGGTGGCGGCGGTAATAACGCCAGCGGCCGGAGGAGTTGCCGTAAATCGGACGGCGTACCTGCGACGCGCTGGCTGTCAACGATACCGACGTGTTCCTTTGAATGTCGATCGCTGACTCGCTCCATTGTAGTTCGCAGTGCGCCGCGATCGCCCGGCCGACCCGATTGGGCTCATGCACCAGGTCTTCGTAGACAATTTCGTGCATTCGGTCGCCCAAGACAGCCCGCCAATGATTCACCAATTGCTCGTACGCTGAGTAATACCGGCCGAGTTCCGCCAGGTCGTAGCTGAACGGATAGCCCGCCGCGAACAGCGTACGATACATGGCAAAACAGCTGTCGAGCGGCGAACGCCGTACGAGCAGAAGCTTCGCCTCTGGCAGCACGCGGTGGATGGCACCAAGGTAGAGATAGTTCATCGGAAGCTTCTCGATGATTCGGCTGCCATCAATGCCGGAGCCGGCGAGCCGCGCGTACTCGGCGGCAATCGCGTCAGCGTCAGCGGCTGCAACTCGTTCGAACACATCACCCGATCCGGACGTGGTCGCCAATAGGGCGCGGGAAACGTTGTCGGTCTCACCGTTCGACCGAACGTTCGCCAGTCCCGTCAGAATGCGTTCAACCAGCGTCGTGCCCGAGCGTGGAAGGCCAACGATAAAGATGTAACGCGAGTGCTCCCGAATTGCTTGCGATTCGGCTTGCGCCCCGCGCGGCCGCGCGATGAAATCTCGCGTATATACCTCGGCAATGCGTCGGAGTTTGCCCTCGTCCGTTGCGACGTCGTACACAAGCCGCGAGCGTCGTGCCTTCGCGGCGGCGGCAAACCAGCGAAAGGCCTCGTCGAACCGTCCGACATCGTCGAGCTCTTTACCGAGTGCGTAACCCAAAAATATGAGCGCGCGATAGTCGCCTCGCGCTCGGGCGAGCTGCGCTTGGAGCTCTTCGATGTGGTTTGCCGAGGAATGCTGGACGCGGAGCTCGGACCTCAGTAGATAGGTCGGATATTGGCTTGGATCAAGAGCGATTCCACGATCACAGGCCGCTTCTGCCTCGATCAGCCTGCCGAGGCTGCGCTCACTACACGCCAGGTTGTACCAAAACCGAGGATCGTTCGGCGCAAGTTGGGTGGCGCGCTGATATAGGGCGTTCGCTCGATCGTGCTGGCCGAGAGCCATCGAGATGTTGGCAAGCCCGTCGTACGCATCAGCGCCACCCGGCGCCAGCTCCACCGCCTGCGCGACGATCCGCTCCGCTTCGTCCGGGCGTCCGAGTTTCAACAGCAGCGACGCCAGGAAGCCATGGGCGGGCAGGCATACTTGCGCTCCGTCGACGGCCCGCTCGGCGAATTTCAATGCCTCATCGACACGCCCGGCCCGAGCCAATCGGAAGGCCTCGCGCGCGGCAGCTTGAGCAACAGCTTCCATAGTTTTCCGGTGACGTTGGCCGACAAACTGTAACCGGAAGTGTCGTGTCGTGGAAAGTGCCCGGCGGCCGCTCAAGTGGCGCGAGCATCCCACGGTTGGGACTAAGGCGCCGACATGGGGTTTGGATCTACAAAAAGCCAGTCATACGTCGATGACGGCCCGATTGCCGCAACATGGGTAACGGCGCGCGCTTCCCCATCCGTGGCAGTCGCGCCACAACCGAAAAAGTGCAAATCTCCTAAGAAGTCGCGTGAAAGGACGAAGCTTTCCGTTGACGGGCCCACGGTGCTTGTCACATATTGAACTGGCACGACGCAAGCGAGCCCGGGTTGGCTCGTGAGGAGAGCGCTTAGGCGAGCGTGAGGTCGCGCGTGGGATGGGCGGTCAATTTGCGCAGTTGACGACTCGGCGATGGCGCGTTTCAGACGTGCTGACGCCGTGCTCGCCGATTCCTGAGGATCCGGAGATCGCCTCGGCGACTGTCATTGGCCATGTATAGGGGGGTGTAGCATGAGGCAGTGCAGTATGGTTCGAGACGTCGCGAAGTCCGTGAAACGAACACTCAGCACGCATACACCGGTTCGTACTGCGGTGTGCATCGCGTTGTACGGAGTGTCGCAGGCGGTGTACTCGCAGCAGGCCACGATGGAACCGACGGACTCGCTCGCTGAAGTAGTCGTCACGGCAACCCGTCGCGTGGAAACGCTGGAGGCGGTGCCGTACAGCATTTCGGTCGTGAGCGCGGACCAGCTCTCGAATGCGGGCGTAACCGACATCTCGTCGCTCGCGACGGCAGTCCCCGGGCTCAGCATGTATGACTACGGTGCGCGCCTGGCTGGAGCGACGGTGCCAATCATCCGCGGCATCAACGCGACCGGCGAGCCGACGCGCGGATTTCGCACTTTCGAGCAGGCCCCGGTTGGCACCTATATCGGCAATTCGCCGATCGATGGTTACTTTCAGCTCGACGATCTGAAACAGATCGAGGTTCTGCGTGGACCGCAAGGGACGCTGTATGGCGCAGGCGCGCTGGGCGGCGCCCTTCGAATCATTCCCAACTCGCCGGAGTTAAACAAATTCTCGGGCGCGATCGAGGCCAGCGGCGGCAGGCTCGATCATTCGGATGGAACGCCCTATTCGCTCAAGGGCATGGTCAACCTGCCGATTGGCGACGAGCTCGCATTTCGGGCCTCGGGGAAGTATACGTACGAACCCGGCTTCATCAACGTATACGGCCTGTTTTCGCGCACCAATAACGGCTTGTCGGGAATTCCCCTGCTTGCGAATTCTGCCGACCCCATCAATAGCCCGGCCATATATCATGATCGGGCAGACTGGAATTTCCAGAAGACCTTCACCGGGCGCGCGAGCCTGTTGTGGAAGCCGAGCGATGCGTTCAGCGCGGAACTCGCGGTCCTGCATTCCAATGCGCAGGGCGACGGCGGTCCCCAGGTCAATCCGGACTTTCCCGGCGGCGCGTCACCGCTCGACCCTGCGTCGACGTTACCCGCCGGTGGCCATTACCAGGAATTCTCGCAGATCGATCAGCCCTGGTCGCGCAACACGAACCTGACCAGCCTCGACCTCTCCTACGACGCGGGATTCGCCACGGTGTCGTCGACGAGTTCCTACTACACGACTTCGGGTTCGACGCTGGAGGACAACACCTACAGCCTGGGCGGCCTCATCGATGGCGGCTACCTCCCGTATTACGCGGGCACTCCCACGAATCCGCGTTTTGTCTACGACGAGATATTCACCGATTCGGCGCATACCTTCACTGAAGAGGTTCGCCTCGTGTCGAAGGCCGGTCCTGACAACGTCATCGACTACGTCGTTGGCGCTTTCTACGAGAATCAGGTGCGTGAGGGGGCATGGACCATCGCCGTCCCAGGGACACCGGAGCGGCAGGTCGCGCAGGGATGTTCGTCGATTACGTTGACCTGCCCCGGCGGCGTTTTTTACATCGCTACAGCCCCAGGCGACGTCACGTTTCAGCAGATCGACAACCAGAATTTCACCGACAAGTCGGTGTTCGGCGAACTGACCTGGCATTTCATGCCGGGCGGACAGCTCACCGTCGGCGGGCGGCATTTCAGCCAGCAATTCACGGACGCGCAGTCCTATGACGACTACCCCTTCCCGACGCACCTGCCGGCAACGCCGCATGAATCGCCGGCATCGAAAACCGTTTGGAAGATCGACCCGTCATTCGAGTACGCCAAGGATCAGTTCGTCTATGCGTTGTGGTCGCAAGGCTTCCGCCGCGGCGGCGCGAACTCGGTGCCCCTGGCGGGGCCGTTCGCAGAAAGCCCGCTGATATCGACTTACCAGCCCGACACGACGAACAATTACGAAGCGGGGCTCAAAGGGCGATTCAGCAACGGCTTCTCTTATACAGTTGCGGTGTTCGACATCAAATGGGACAAGCCGCAGATCTCATCGAGTCTGCCGTCCGGAAATCTCGCCGTGTACAACGGGAACACGGCCGAATCGAGGGGCTTCGAGCTGGAGTCCAGCGGCCCGCTGTTCGTGCCGAATCTCGCCTATTCCGTGAGCTTTGCCTACGCCGACGCGCATTTGACCAGCGACTTTTCGCTGCCAGCGAACAATGGCCTCCAGACCGGTACCATCGTCCCTGGACTTATACATGGAAGTTCCGGGGAACAGATGCCCGGGAGTCCGAAGACCAGCGCGAGCGCCGGTGTTGTATACGATATGATTGTCTCGCCTGGATACGATCTTGCCCTGGCGGCGAACGGCGTCTATCGCGGCGTCGTACCGATGCAACTTACGCCCACGCTAGGCGTAACGACCGTGCAGCAATCATCGACTTACGAGGTTATGAATCTCTCTGTAGCATTGATCCACAAGCCCTGGCGCACGGCCCTGTACGTGACCAACCTGTTCGACAAGCAGAATATTCTGGTCCCGCCGACGCAGTTCAATGAGCTTGGCAAGCTGACGAACGACTATTTGGTCAATCCACCGCGTGAAATCGGCATTCGGCTCGCCTACACGTTCTGAGTCCTGAAATGACCAGGCCGATACTTTCGATCGCGGTCGCAGCGGCCGCGGTGCTGTTGAGTGTATCCGCTGTCGCGCTGGATTCGCCGGGGCCGGCCCGTGCCGCGGAGACGATGGCGCTGGAGCAAACCACTGCGCCGGCGACGTGCGATACGCCGCAGCATCATCAGCTGGATTTCTGGGTAGGAGATTGGCAGGTCTTCGACACCGAGACGAACCAGATGGTTGCATTCGATCGCGTCGAGAAGCACTCGGAAGGGTGTATCGTCCAAGAGAACCTGACCTTCCTGACGGACATGTACCGGCGCCCGGGTGTCAAATACCGGCTCGCGGGCATCGGCGTCAATCGCTTCGATGGCGAGAATTGGCTGCAGATGTGGGCCGACAATCAGTGGGGGGCGATTTTCCTGCGTGGCGCGCCGGATGCGGACGGTAACATGGTATTCGTGACGGTGATCCCTTCGCGCAAACGCGACGTGAAGCTGGTGTATGAGAACCGCCCTGACGGTACGGTGCGCATCCTGCAGTTCGTTGCGCCCGCCGGCAGCGGCAAGTGGGTGAAGTACGGTGATCTCATCAACCGCCCAAATCGGTAGCGACAGCGCAAGCTCAACCGCCAAGCCGTCGCGCCGATCGGACGAGCGGCGAACTGGAAGCACGGCCGCGCTCTATGAACAATTGCGGTAGGTGGTCCGAATGCTCGTGCACATCGAGGAACATGTCTGGATCACGTTGAGCGACGGTTGCCGTCTGGGGGCTCGTCTCTGGCTCCCGGAAACCGCGCTCCAGTCGCCTGTTCCTGCAGTACTGGAGTACATTCCATATCGTAAGCGCGACGGAACACGAGCGCGCGACGACCCCATGCACGGCTACTTCGCACAGCACGGCTACGCAGCCGCCCGTGTCGACATGCGCGGCTCCGGCGAGTCCGATGGTCAACTCGCGGACGAGTATCTCAAGCAGGAGCAGGATGATGCCCTCGAGGTGATCGCGTGGATTGCGAGCCAGCCCTGGTGCACGGGCGCCGTGGGCCTGCAGGGCAAGTCGTGGGGCGGCTTCAATGCGCTGCAGATCGCGGCCCGCCGTCCGCCGGCACTGAAGGCGATCATCACGACGTTCTCGACCGACAATCGCTACACCGACGACATCCATTACATGGGCGGCTGCCTGCTCAACGACAATTTGTGGTGGGGCAGCATCATGCTCGCCTACCAGAGCCGCCCGCTCGATCCCGAGATCGTTGGGCCGGATTGGCGTGAGCGCTGGCTCGAGCGACTGGAGAAGCTCCCTTTCTTCCCAGCGCTATGGCTATCCCACCAGCATTACGACGACTACTGGAAGCACGGTTCGATCTGTGAGGACTACGCGGCGATCGACTGCCCAGTCCTCGCGATCGGTGGTTGGGCGGATGCCTACACCAACGCCGTTCCGCGCCTCCTCGCGGGCCTCCAGGTGCCGCGGCTCGGCATCATCGGACCATGGGGGCATCTCTATCCGCACGACGGAGTGCCCGGCCCCGCGATCGGTTACCTCCAAGAAGCGGTCCGCTGGTGGGACGAGTGGCTCAAGGGCCGGGACACCAGGATCATGAACGAGCCGATGCTGCGGGCGTACATCGAGGACCCCGTCGCCCCGGATGGCACGCGCACGTTCATCCCGGGGCGCTGGGTCGGCGAGGCGTCGTACCCATCGCGCAACATCCAGCCGCGGCGCCTCTACCTTCGCGCGGACCGAAGCCTCGGCGAACAGCCTGATCGGAGCACCGTGTTTTCGATTCGTTCGCCGCAGAGTCAAGGCAAGGCTGCCGGTGAGTGGATGGGAACCGGATGTCCGGGCGAGCACCCGACCGACCAGCGTCTCGACGATGGTGGGGCGCTGGTATTCGACACAGTGGCACTCGAGCGTGACCTCTCGGTGCTCGGTCCGCCACTACTGCGGTTGCAGGTCGCGTCCGACGCGCCTGTCGCCCAGCTAGCGGTCCGCCTTTCCGATGTGGCGCCCGACGGTCGGGTCACGCGCGTCAGTTACCAGGTCCTAAATCTCACTCACCGCGACGGTCACGAGCACCCCTCGCACCTCGCGCCCGGGCGCTACTACGATGTGAGCGTGACGCTCAACGCATGCGGATACCGGTTCCTGCCGGGTCACCGCATCCGGCTGTCGATCGCGACGGCGTACTGGCCGATTGTCTGGCCGGCGCCATACCCGGCCACGTTGTCGATCCGTACCGGCGAGAGTGCGATGGAGCTGCCGGTGCGGCAGGATGACCAGGGACCGGCGGTGTCGTTCGCGCCGCCGGCCCATGGACCGATGGCGCCAATCACGTGCATCGATCCCGGCACCGTGCAGCGGTTCTCCGTGCAGGACCACGTCACGGGCGAGACGACCTACGTCACCGAAGGCATCGGTGGCGTGTTCGGTGAAGGCATCCGGCGCTTCGACGAAGTCAACATCGAAATCGCGCATTGCCTGAAGCGTGAGCTGACGATCAGGGACAATGATCCGCTGTCCGCTCGGTATGTGCTGACGCAATCGTACGAGATGGGTCGCGACGGATGGCGGACCCTGGTGAACACCGAGGCCCGTATGCACAGCGACACGGACAGTTTCTACGTGTCAGGTACTCTGGTCGCCCGGCTCAACGGCGACACCGTGGCCGAGCGACGATGGGACCTGACGATCCCCCGCGATCTCCTTTGAGGACGGGAGTTCCAAGCGCGACGTGCGACCTGCGATCGCGGCCGTGTGCGCCCGTCGACGGTGTGTTCAAAATCGCGGCGCCTGCCGCTTAATTCAGGGGGGTTATGCACGAAAGTCTGCAGGCGGGCGCGGGCCATCGTGAGATCTTTGGGCAACCGCGCGGCCTCGCGACGCTCTTTCTGACAGAGATGTGGGAGCGCTTTACGTACTATGGGATGCGGTCCATCCTCATCCTCTTCGCGGTGGCAGCCGTGAGCGACGGCGGCCTCGGGCTCGACGACCACATCGCGAGCGCGATCTACGGCCTTTACATTGCCGCGACCTACGTCTTCGCCCTGTTTGGTGGCTGGATGGCGGACCGCCTGCTTGGCGCGCAGCGCGCTGTGATCGTCGGTGGCGTCCTGATCCTGTGCGGAAATGCCCTTCTGGTCCTCAGCAGTGTCCAGTGCTTCTTCGTCGGCCTCATAGTCATCGTGCTCGGCGTGGGGCTCCTCAAGCCGAACATCAGCGTCATGGTGGCCGAGTTGTACCCGGAGGGCGGCGCACGGCGGGATGCGGGCTTCTCGATCTTCTACGTCGGTATCAGCGTCGGCGCGCTCCTCGGCTCCCTGCTCGTGCCGCTCTGCGCAGCGCAATTTGGCTGGCGCTGGGGATTCAGCCTGCCGGTGCTCGGCATGATGTTTGGGCTCGGTCAGTTCATGCTGACGCGAGGCTGGCTCGGTCACCGCGGTCGGGGAGCACCCGGAGCCACCGGTTTCCGAGCCTGGCTCCCCGTTCTGCTGCTCGTCGTTGCGGTCATGGCGATTACAGCGCTCGTGATCGGCGGACAGCTGGTAGTCGACCCGGTCAGGCTGGCGGACGCTGCGTCGTGGGTCATCGCACTGTTCGCGGTGCTGTACTTCGCGTACTTGATCCTGTTTGCGGGTTTGAACAGGGATGAGCGCCGGCGGGTGTACGTGATGGTCGCGCTGTTCGTGGCTTATGCGACGTTCTTCGCTGGCTTCGAGCAGGGAGGCGCCTCTTTGAATCTGTTCGCTGATCGATACACGGACCGCAATTTGTTTGGCTGGGTCATGCCGGCGGGCGTGCTGCAAGGCACGACCGCGCTCTACACGATACTGTTTGCTCCGGCCTTCGCCGCTTTGTGGATCGCACTCGGCCGACGCGGCTACGACTTTACCCCGTCGACCAAGTTCGCGGCCGGGCTTGGGCTGCTGAGCGCGGGATACCTCGTCATGTACGTCGCATCGGAATATGTGGTCAAGGGCGCCAAGGTATTGCCGACGTGGCTGCTCGTGACCTACTTTCTTCAGGAATGCGGCGACCTATGCCTGTCGCCGGTTGGGCTGTCGTCGATGACCAAGCTTGCACCGCCTCGATTCGTAGGCCAGGTGATGGGGCTTTGGTTCCTCGCCTTGGCCCTCGGTAACAATCTCGCCGGCCAGCTCTCAGGAGAATACGACGCGCATAACTTGCAGTCGCTGCCGGAGCTGTTCCTAAAGATCTTCTGGTGGTCCTTCGTCGCCGCGGCGATTATGCTGCTGGTGACGCCATTGATTCGGCGTTTGTTGGGCGGTGTCAGGTGACGGAGCGCGTCGCGTCAGCGTTGCCCCGTGGGACGCGCGCCCGCCTCGGGATCACACGCCGCGCGGCGCGACTGCCGCAGTAGTCGACGATTGCGGTTGGATCTGCTCCACGAGCCGGTTGGCCACCCAGCTGTGGAAGTGATGGGTGGCCGCGTCCATCGCCGGCGAGAATACGCCGCCGTCGTATCCCGGCGAGGCACGCCCGATCTGCATCTGCTCGACCGCGGGCAGGTCCTGTTCGAAGACGATCCGCCATGCGTTCACGGTCGCCGCCCGGCAAGCGCGATAGGCGTCATTCGTGGCGCCGTCGCGAATATAAAAGATTTGCAGTTCCTCGCGAGTCCGATCGGCTGCTTCCGGCAGCAGGAGGATTGCGAACGCGTGATCCGCTTGGAAGCCCAGCAGCACGTTCGGGTACATGGTCGGGTACTCGGCCACGTGCATCCGCTCAGCCGGCCACGCCGCGAGGCGCGGCAGGTGCGTGCCGGCGATGTCGCTTCCACGATACGCCAGGGATCCTTGCCCGGCGAAGTCGTCGCCGAAAAAGCAGTAATGGTCGTCTAGCCGTGAGTAGGCATTAAGCTCGGGATGTACCGAAGGTAGATGATAGGCTTCGCAGTAGTTCTCGACCGCGAGCTTCCAGTTGCACTGCGCTGTGAGACTCAGGCGGGAATCGGTAACGCCGGGCTTCAGCTGCGACCAGCCATCGGTGCCGAGCAATTGCTCGGCACGCCGCACCAACTGGCCGGCGCG
>CABEEB010000175.1_pt1 | contig 10494 bp, 8 predicted proteins | sample 3423141 | NCBI WGS metagenome assembly CABEEB01 (sample SAMEA5534333, study PRJEB31848) | metagenome | biome: tundra; feature: field; material: soil | place: USA | collected 2013-05 | depth 0.15 m | reverse complement strand
CACCAGGACGGTTTTCAGCGCCGCTTGAAATGTCGCGGTGTAGCCGGCCTCGGAGCGGTCCAAGAGCGGGCTGGTTGCCTGAAATAGATCCGAGCGCGCAGCGGCGTGGGCCGCATCGGCCCAATGAAGCAGGACGCCCGCAAGGCACAGAAACGCCAAAATGCGCAAGCGTGAGCCCAAAAAAGCGCTGAAGTACTGTGTCATGATGTGATCGCGCGGCAGCCTAGGTCCCCTCGTGTAAAATACCACAGCTTGCCGGCCGCCCGCGCCGGCGCACCCGCTGCATGAAGGAACCTCATGACTGATAGAGCGTCCGTGACCTATCGTGACGCCGGCGTCGATATCGACGCCGGGGACGAGCTCGTCGAGCGCATCAAACCCCACCTGCGGCGCTCGATGCGCAGCGAGGTGCTGGGCGGCATCGGCGGCTTCGGCGCCCTCGTCGAGGTACCGCTCGACCGGTACCGCAAACCCGTGTTGGTTTCGGGCACCGACGGCGTCGGCACCAAGTTGCGTCTCGCGATCGATACCGGCACGCACGACACGGTCGGCGTGGATCTGGTTGCAATGTGCGTCAATGACGTCGTCGTCCAGGGCGCGGAGCCGCTGTTTTTCCTGGACTACTTCGCGACCGGCAAACTCGACGTCGGAGTGGCCGAGCGCGTGATCCGCGGAATCGTGGAAGGCTGCGTTGAGGCCGGCTGTGCGCTGGTCGGCGGAGAAACCGCCGAGATGCCCGGCATGTATCACGGTGCGGATTACGACCTCGCCGGTTTCTGCGTCGGCATCGTCGAGAAGGACGCGATCATCGACGGGTCGCTGACACGCCACGGCGACGCCGTCATCGGACTCTCGTCGTCGGGCCCGCACTCCAACGGCTTTTCGCTGATCCGCAAGGTATTGCAGCTCGCCTCACCGGATTTGCAGGCGCGCCTCGAGGGTGTTGCCCTGATCGATCGACTGATGGCGCCGACGCGCATTTACGTCAAGCCGCTGCTGCAATTGATCCGCGAGGTTTCGGTGCACGGGCTTGCGCACATCACGGGCGGCGGCCTCGTCGACAATATTCCGCGCGTGCTGCCGGATGGACTCGAGGTCGTTCTCGAGCGCAAGAGCTGGCCGCGGCAACCGATATTCGACTGGCTGCAGCATAACGGCAACATCAGCGACGCCGAAATGCTGCATGTGTTCAACTGCGGCATCGGCATGACGATCCAAGTCGCGGCGCAAGATGCCGCGACCGCGCTCACGTCGCTGCGCGCGGCGGGCCAGGAGGGCATGGTCATCGGGGAGGTGCGCAGCGGCACCCGCGGTGTCGTGGTCGCGTGAGCGTCGCGCTGTTACGCCGACCGGTCATCGTGCTGATTTCCGGGCGCGGCAGCAACATGCGGGCCCTGATCGAGCAAGGCTCGGACCCGCACAGCCCCTATACGGTAAGCAAGGTATTCGCCGACAAACCTGACGCCGGCGGACTCGCGCTCGCCCGCGAACTGCGCACCGCGACCCAGGTGCTGCGTCCCGGGGCCTTCGAGGACCGGCTCGCATTCGACTCGGCGTTGGCCGACGCGGTCGACATGTGCTCCCCGGCGCTCGTGGCTCTCGCTGGCTTCATGCGGATCCTGTCGGCGCCTTTCGTGCGGCGATTCGAGGGGCGCATCATGAACATCCATCCGTCGCTGTTGCCGAAATATGCTGGCTTGCATACGCACGCACGCGCACTCGCGGCGCAGGAGCACGAGCACGGCGCGACCGTGCATTTTGTCACCGAAGAATTGGACCGCGGTCCCCTGATCGTGCAAGGAAGCATCCAGATTGCGGACGGCGACGATGCCATTAGTCTCGCGGCGCGCGTCCAGGCGCTGGAACACGTGATATATCCGCTGGCCGTCGGCTGGTTCTGCGAAGGCCGCCTGCAGTACCGCGACGGTCGAGCGTGGCTCGACGGCAAACCGCTGCTCGGGCCCGTGCAGCTCAGCGATATCCCGAAATCCCAAAGACCACATTATGTTTAAACATGGTTTGACGGCGACTCTCGTCGCCGCGATCGCCGTAACGGCGACGGCGATGGAAGCGACCCCAGCCGCCCGAGCCGCCCCGTCGGCCCGCGCGGGTCTTTCGGGTGCGGCCGCGCCGGCTGCTGCAGACGCCGAGGCCGGCTTGGCGCCGTTTTCCGCGCACTATGACGCTTACTGGAAGAGCATCACTATCGGCAGCAGCGATCTGCAATTGCTGCGCGACGCCGAACCGGATCGCTACATGTACACCTGGACCATTATCGCGCGCGGCATCTTTCGGCTCATCTACAGCGACCCGGTGACCCAAAAGAGTTGGCTCAAAATTCAGGATGCGCACATACGCCCCCTCAAATACCACGGCGACGACGGGTCCGCCGCAATCGACCTGGATTTCGATTGGGACAAGGGCCATGCCCGAGGAAAATCGGAAGGCAAGCCGGTCGATCTGCCACTCAATGGCGGTACTCAGGATGTGATGTCGATACAGCTGGAGATCATGCTGGATCTAAAAAGGGGCAATTTACCCTCGCTGTTCAAGATCATCGACAAAGACGAAGTCAAAGACTTCAATTACACCGATGAGGGAACCGCGAGAATCCACACGACGCTCGGTGAACTCGACACGATCGTCGTGGCGAGCCAGCGCACCGGCAACAACCGCATCTTGCGTATGTGGTTCGCCCCCAGCCTCGGCTATGTGCCGGTAAAGGCGGAGCGAACTCGCGATGGGAGGCTGGAATTCGCGATGCGCATCAAATCGCTGCAGCAATGAAAGCGTTGAGCGCGAGGCCGCCGCAATGCGACGGTGTGGCCCGGCGGCGATTCAGGCCTTTGGCAGCGTGACGCCGCGCTGCCCCTGGTACTTCCCGCCACGATCCCGGTACGAGGTTTCGCAAACTTCGTCCGACTCGAAAAACAACATCTGCGCGACGCCCTCGTTGGCATAAATCTTCGCCGGCAGCGGTGTCGTGTTGGAAAACTCCAGCGTCACATGCCCCTCCCACTCCGGTTCCAGCGGCGTGACGTTGACGATGATGCCGCACCGGGCATAGGTCGATTTGCCCAAGCAAACCGTCAAGACGCTGCGCGGAATGCGGAAAAACTCGACGGTGCTCGCGAGCGCGAACGAGTTGGGCGGAATGATGCACACGGGGCCTTTGAAATCGACGAACGATTTCTCGTCGAAGCTCTTCGGATCGACGATCGTCGAATTGATGTTCGTGAAGATCTTGAATTCGTCGGCGCAGCGCACGTCGTAGCCGTAGCTCGAGGTGCCGTAAGAGACGATCTTCTGACCGCCGGCCAGCCGGACTTGTTCGGGCGAAAACGGATCGATCATGCCGGTCGCGATCGCCATGCGCCGAATCCAGCGATCGCTCTTGATGCTCATCAGGTCGCTTCGACCGTGATCTTCGGAAACAAGCGGCTGTAGTCCTTGTTCAGCGTCGATAGCCGCGCCGCCGTCCGGCGCGCCATCGCGAGATACGCGTTTGCGCGCGCGCCGCCGGGCTCGGCGACGACGGTCGGGGTGCCGCCGTCGGCATCCTCGCGAATACGGATGTCCAACGGCAATTCGCCCAACAGATGTACCCCGTATTGCTGCGCCATGCGTGCACCGCCGCCGCTGCCGAATATGTGTTCCGCGTGGCCGCACCGGCTGCAGACGTGCACGCTCATGTTCTCGACGATGCCAAGGACCCGAACTTCCACTTTTTCGAACATCTTGAGGCCTTTGCGGGCGTCGAGCAGGGCGATGTCTTGCGGCGTCGTCACGATGACCGCGCCGCTGACCGGCACGCGTTGCGCGAGCGTCAATTGAATATCGCCCGTGCCCGGCGGCATGTCGATTACGAGATAGTCCAAGTCGCCCCAATTGGTGTCGCCGAGCAGCTGCGTCAGCGCCTGGGTCACCATCGGCCCGCGCCATACCATCGGCTGTTCGGCGTCGACCATGAATCCGATCGACATGACCTCGACGCCATGGGCGACCAGGGGCGTCAAATGCTTGCCGTCGACGCTCGTAGGCGTCTGACCCACCAAGCCCATCATCAGCGGTTGGCTCGGGCCATAAATATCGGCGTCCAACAGACCGACCTTTGCGCCCTGAGCCGCCCACGCGAGCGCCAGATTGGCCGCCGTGGTCGATTTCCCGACACCTCCCTTGCCGGAGGCGACTGCCACGATATTCTTCACGTTTGCGAGCGGCTTCAAGGTCTTCTGAACCGCGTGGGGCGTAATCTGCGAACGTAGCGTGAGCAAAAGGCGGGCGCCGCCGAGGGCGGCACCCAGGTGTGCCTGTAGAGCCGGCAGCAGTTCCCCTAGATAATCCTTGCAGGGGAAGCCGAATTCGAGTTCCACCGCCATGATCCCATCGCTCAGAGCAACGCCGGCGATCGCTTTGGCCTCGGCCAAGCTGACGCCAAGATAGGGATCAACGTACGAACTTAAAAGTGCGCGGATCGATGCTTCCGCGCCGGCGGCTTGATTCATAGTAGGCCTGGATTGTACCGCAGCAGGCCGCCCGGCGCTGCGCTGTGGCATAATTCGATCGTGCAACGCGAAGGCACCGAATGAGTCTTTTTTCCAACTACCGTGCCGACCGGCTCATTGCCGAGGTCAAATCCAGCGGCAACCCATCGAGTCCCGAGTCCCAAAAGGCCTTGGCGAAGCTCGTTGCGCTCGGACCAAACGCGATGGAAGCGCTGGTCACAGCCCTGAACTCATCGGACAAGCGCGAGACCGTGGCTTACGTGGAGGCGCTGTCGCAGCTCATCGACGCAAAAACGCTACCCGTGGTGCTGAAGATGATGGCGGAGGCCAACGGCCGCGCGGTCTCAGGCATCGCGTGGGCCATGTCGTCGAGCCGCAACTATCCGCCTGCCGCGCTGCTGGACGCCTTGTCCAAACCGGGACTGCCGAAGCAGGCAATTCTCGACGTCATCAACGCGCAAAAAGCCCGCTTCACGGTCCGTGAGCTGCTGAACGCGGCCTACTCCCAGGAGGCCAACGAGCGCACCGGCCTGTTTAAAATCATCGCCGAAATAGCCGATGAATCCTCGCTCGATGATCTGATCGCGCGCATCGAAGGCAAGGATCCGATCGCTCGAATGCACATCATCAACGTGCTGGGCCGCTTCAATACGCCGAGGGTCCAGGAGGCGGTCCAGAAGCAGCTCAAGGACAACAACAAGTTCATCCGTTTGGCGGCGCTGGGTGCGCTGACGCGCATGGACGGACCGTTCGACGTCGCACTGCTATGCAGCATGCTGCGAGATCCCGAGATCGAGGTGCAAAACAAAGCCGTCGATGTCGTCGTGCGCGCCAACCACCCCGACACGATCAAGTACCTCGTCGAAGTCCTCAAGGACGAGAACGAATATGCGCGCCGCTCGGCCGTCGAGGTGCTCAATGCGATCGGTACGCCGAAATCCGTGAAGTTTTTGCTCGAAGTCATCGCCGACAGCGATTGGTGGGTGCGCACGCGCGCCGCCGACGCGCTCGGCAAGATCGGCGGCCCGCGCGTCGTCGAAGCCGTGCTCGAACTGATCCGCGATGAAAATCAAGACATCCGGCGCGCCGCCATCGAAATCCTCAATCAAACCAAGGATGAACGCGCGGTCGTGCAGCTCATCGAAGCCACCAAGGACAAGGACTGGTGGGTCAGCGAGCGGGCCGTGGACGCACTCGCCGAAATCGGCAGCACGAAAGCCGTACCGCGCCTCGTCGAAATGCTCGCAAACACCGAGTCCAAGGCCTTGCCGACGGTGATCCGCGCCTTGGGCAAAATCGGCAGCGAAAAAATCATCGACGATCTGCTCGTAATCTTGAAGCGCCCCGAGGCCGAGGTCAAGGTCGAGGCGATCGCCGCGCTGGCCAAACTCGCCGACGAGCGCCGCGCCAATACCATCCGCGTACAGCTGCAAGCCGCGAACGCCACCAGCGAAGTATCGGTCGCCAATGCCGTGGAGCATGCCATCCAGGAACTCGACAACCGATTCTCCACGCAGCAGATCGCCGCCAATCAGCGCGCCGCGAAAATGCAGGCCACGAGCAAGACGCTGCTCATAGACAATCAAGAGATCTCCAATATCGTCCAGCAGCAGGAGGCGCAGGCGGCAAAGCTCGACATCGCCACCCTGACGCCGGGCGACATCATCGAGGGCCGGTACAAGTACATCGAGAAGATCGGCAAAGGCGCATTCGGCACGGTATTGCTGATGGAAGACACGATCGTCGAAGAGCGCTTGATCTTGAAGTTCCTGAATCCGAACGTCTCCAACGACGAGGAGATGATGAAGCGGTTCGTGCACGAGTTGCGCTACAGCCGTAAAATCACGCACAAGAACGTCATCCGTATCTACGATTTTCTGTACATCCGCGGAAACTATGCGATCTCCATGGAGTACTTCCCGTCGCACACGCTGGGCGGGGAGATCATCAACGAAAAGCCGGTTGCGCTGAAGCGCGCCGTGAAGTTCGGCATCGATATCGCCACCGGCATGGCGGTGGCTCACCAGGCGGGCATCGTGCACCGCGATCTGAAGCCTGCCAACGTGCTGATCAATAACGAGGGACTGCTGAAGATCGTCGACTTCGGCGTGGCGGCGGCGCAGAGCCAGGGCGATACTCAGCTGACCAAGACCGGCTATGTCATCGGCTCTCCGAAATACATGGCGCCCGAGCAAATCCTCGGCAAGAAGGTAGATGAGCGCGCCGACATCTATAGCCTGGGCGTCATCTTGTACGAGATGTTTTGCGGCGTGCCGCCCTACTCGCGCGGCGACCACATGTCCGTGATGTACCAGCACGTGCAGGGCAAGGCGCGCCCGCCGATTGACATCAACAAGGATCTGCCGCGCGAATTGAACGATCTGGTCATGAAGAGCATGTCGCTGGACAAGGCCAAGCGTGCCCAAAGCATGGACGAATTTCGGGTGTCGCTCGAGCGGTTCTTATAGTCCGCAATCCTTGAGCGCCCGAGCAAGTGCCGCGGCGGCGCATGACGGACCTCACGTTTATGGGGGTTGCTCCGGCAAAAACTCGAAAATCCAATCAGTTACGCGTAGCCTTGGGGCTTATGGCCAGAATCGACGCGTTCCTCAAGCTCGGCACGGCGCAGGGCTGCTCGGACCTGCACCTCGCCGTCGGCGTTCCGCCGATGCTGCGCATGCATGGCGATCTCGTGCCGATCAAGTTCCGCGACCTCGGTGAAGCGGAACTCGAGGCCTACATCAACGAGGTGCTGACGCAAGTGCAAATCGCGAATTTGCGCCTCGGCCACGATCTGGATTTCTCCTACGTATCGACCGACGGCGGGCGCTTTCGCGCCAATGTGTTCCGCAAGGAAACCGGCGTCGGCGCGGTGTTTCGGACCATCCCCACCAAGACGCCGACCCTCGAGCAACTCAATTTGCCGCCGATCGTGCGCAAATTGTGCGATTACCACCAGGGCATGATCCTGGTCACTGGGGCGACCGGCACCGGCAAGTCCACGACGCTGGCCGCGATGATCGATTATTTGAATTCCACGCGCGCACTGAACATCATCAGCCTCGAGGATCCGATCGAGTTCGTCCACCGCAGCAAGACGAGTCAAGTCATTCAGCGCGAACTCGGCACGCACCTGCCGTCGTTTGCCGAAGGCGTACGCGCGGCCATGCGCGAAGATCCCGACGTGATATTGGTCGGCGAAATGCGCGACTCCGAGACGATTTCAATGGCGATGACCGCGGCCGAAACCGGACACCTCGTGTTCGGCACGCTGCACACCAACAGCGCCACCAAGACCATCGATCGCATCATCGACGCGATGCCGGCCGAGGAGCGCGAACAGACCAAGGCGTTTTTGTCGCAGAGTCTGCTCGCCGTGATAACGCAGGTCCTCGTCAAGAGCCCGGACCACCGTGCGCGCCGCGCAATTTGCGAAATCCTGGTGGTCACCAAGGCCATATCGAAATTGATCATGACCGATCAATCGCATCAGATTCCCAGCCAGCTGCAAATGGGCCGGGAATACGGCATGCAATTACTGGATCAGGCGCTGCTGCAGGCGATCAACGCCAAGGAGATCGACGCGGACGACGCCTACGGCTACGCCAACGACAAGAAGCAATTCCAGCGCTATACGACCGACATGGCGAGCATGCCCCCTTCCATTGCGGCGGCGACTTGAGGGTTGGCGCTTGCCCGACATTGATCCATATTTGACGCAAGTCTTGGAGCGCAAGGGCTCGGACCTGCATTTTCTCGCGGGAGATCCGCCGCGAGTCCGGCTGTTCGGCGAGCTGATCGGCTTGAGACCCGAACCGCTCCGTGCCGAGATGGTCAAGTCCACGCTGTACGAGATCATGCCCAAATTGGCGCGCGAGCGCTTCGAGGAGAAGGACGGCACGGACTTCGCCTACACGATCCCGGAGGTCGCTCGATTTCGCGTCAACGTGATGCGGCACCTGAACGGCATCGGCGCGGTCTTTCGGGTCATCCCGTCGAGCGCGCGCACCGCCGAGGAATTGAATCTGCCGCCGGCCGTGCGCCAACTCAGCCGCGCGAGCAACGGATTGATCCTGGTGACGGGCAAGACCGGTTCCGGCAAGTCGACGACGCTCGCGGCGCTGATCGACGACATCAACACCCGCGAAAAAGGCCATATCCTGACCATCGAGGATCCGATCGAATTCGTGCACAAGCGCAAGAACTGCCTGATCAGCCAACGCGAGATCGGCGTGCATGCTCCGTCTTTCGCGGCGGCACTGCATTCGGCCCTGCGCGAGGATCCGGATGTCATCCTGGTCGGCGAGTTGCGCGACTTGGAGACCATGAGCATAGCCGTGACCGCGGCCGAGACCGGCATTCTCGTCATGGGCACGCTGCACACCAACGGTGCGGCGGCAACCGTCGACCGCATGGTCAACGCCTTCCCGGCCGATAAGCAGCCGCACGTACGCACGATGCTCTCGACCAGTCTGCGCGGCGTGGTCTCGCAACAGTTGATACCGCGCGCCGACAAGCAGGGTCGCGTCGCCGCGCTCGAGGTTCTCGTCAATTCGCCGGCGGTCTCGAACCTCATACGGCAGGGCAAGATGGACCAGCTCGAGAACGCCATGCTCACCAGTTCGGCGCTCGGCATGCGCACGATGGATTCGGCGATCCAGCAGTTGCTCGATCAGCAGCAAATTACCGGCAAAGACGCCTACCAAAAGGCGATCAGTAAGTCGCGCTTCGAGCAGTTCAAAGAAGCTTCCTAGACCGCGGGGGGCCCGTGGCATAATTCGCGGCTTATGACCACGCCACGCCGCATTCTCGTCACGAGCGCTCTGCCCTATGCGAATGGGCCCATTCACCTCGGCTATTTGCTCGAGGCGGTGCAAACCGACATCTGGGTGCGTTTTCAAAAACTGCGCGGCCACGAGTGCTATTACGTCTGCGCCGACGACACGCACGGCACGCCCATCATGCTCAAGGCGCAGGCCGAAGGCATTTCGGCGGAGCGCCTGATCGAAGAGGTCAACGTCGAGCATCGCCGCGACCTTGCCGGCATGCTCATCGGCTTGGACAATTTCGGCTCGACGCATTCGGCCGAAAACGAAGCTCTGTGCGCGCAACTGTATCTCGCCGCGCGGGACGCCGGCTACATCGCCAAGCGGACCGTCCGGCAGGCCTATGATGAAAAGGCCAACATGTTTTTGCCGGACCGCTACGTCAAAGGCACCTGCCCCAATTGCGGCGCCGCGGATCAATACGGGGATTCCTGCGAGGTCTGCGGCGCCACGTATTCGCCTTCCGACCTGATGAACCCCGTTTCGGTGGTCAGCGGTACGACGCCCATCGCGCGCGAATCGGAGCATTATTTCTTTCGACTGAGCGCGTTCGAGCCCAGCCTCAAGGCCTGGGTCTCGAGCGGTGCCGTGCAGGGCAGCGTCGCGCACAAGCTCGAGGAGTGGTTTACGCAGGGGCTCAAAGACTGGGACATCTCGCGTGACGCGCCGTACTTCGGCTTCGAAATTCCCGATGCGCCCGGCAAGTATTTCTACGTTTGGTTCGACGCGCCGATCGGCTACCTCGCGAGCTTCACGCAGCTGTGCTCGCGCACGCAATTGCAGTTCGACGATTTCTTCAGAACCGACTCGAGCGCCGAACTGCATCATTTCATCGGCAAGGACATCTTGTATTTTCACACGCTGTTTTGGCCGGCGGTGCTGCAGGGTGCAGGCAAGCGCAAGCCCACAGGCGTGCACGTACACGGCTTCGTGACCATTAACGGCCAGAAGATGTCGAAATCGCGCGGCACGTTCATCACGGCGCGGCGCTACTTGGAGAGCTTTTCGCCGGAGTATCTGCGTTATTACTTCGCGGCCAAGTTGGGGCCCGGCATCGACGATCTGGACATGAATTTGGAGGAGTTCGCGACGCGGCTAAACTCGGACATCGTCGGCAAGCTCGTCAATATCGCGAGCCGCTGCGCCGGCTTCATCGCCCGAAG
>CABEEB010000146.1_pt1 | contig 10830 bp, 12 predicted proteins | sample 3423141 | NCBI WGS metagenome assembly CABEEB01 (sample SAMEA5534333, study PRJEB31848) | metagenome | biome: tundra; feature: field; material: soil | place: USA | collected 2013-05 | depth 0.15 m | reverse complement strand
CTCGTAGGCTGCCTGAGCATCGGCGATCTTTGAGGAGCACAGCGATCCGCCGCTGCGGCAAGGCACGCCGAGGCGCCGCGCGAGCTGCGCGGTCGCGAATATCATTTGGGTCGCCTCCGGCGTGCCGAAGGTCGGCGCACCGGTGCGCATCGAAATCGCTCCGACAAAGGATCCGAAAATCACCGGCACGCCCGGCCGCACGATCTGGGTCAACGCCATACCGGCCAAGGTCTCGGCGAGGATCTCGGTGAGGCAGCCGGCGGCGGTCACCGGCCCCATCGCCCCGGCGAGCACCGCCGGAACGATGATCGTGCCCTGATTGGCGCCCGCGAACTCGCGTAGTGCCCCGAGCATTCGGCCGTCGAACACCAGCGGCGAATTCGAGTTGATATTGCCGAGCACCACCGGGTGTGTCTCGAGATATTCTGCGCCGAACAATACGCGGGCAAGCCCGATGGCGTCGCGCGCGTGGCCTGGCGTCTCGGGTGTCGCCTCGCAGCCTTGGTCGCTGTAGCGGAAGAACGAGTACTGCACGTCGAGATGGCGTTTGTTTGCCGGAATCTCCATCGGCTCGCACATGCAGCCGCCGGAAAAGTGGATCGCCGGCGCCATGTGCGCGAGCTTGATGAAATTCTGCAAATCCTCGAGCGTGCCGTAGCGGCGCCCGCGATCGAGGTCGTAGACGAACGGCGGCCCGCCGACCGGCGAGAACACGGTCGCATCGCCGCCGAAGCGCACGTTGCGCGCCGGATTGCGCGCATACAGCGTGAATTCCCGCGGCGCGGTCTTGAGCAGGTGCCGCGCGAGGCCGCGCGGGATATGGACGCGCTCACCCGTGACGTCGGCGCCGGCCCCGCGCCACAGGCGCAAGGATTCCGGATCGCGCCGAAACTCGATGCCGATCTCCTCGAGTATCGTTTCGGCGTTGGCCTCGATGACTTCGACCGCTTCGCTGCTGAGCAGCTCGACGACCGGCAGCTTGCGGCGGATATAGGGGTACTTGGCGGCCGGCGTGCGGGCCCGCGCCAGGCGAACATCGCGGCCGCGGGGCCGCGCGGTTGAAGTGTCGGTCACGATTTCCTCGCTGTGGCTTGCCGCCGCTCGGGCCCGGAACTGCCGCGCCCTGGTGCCCACTATGCCCTGGTAGATGCTGCCATACAACAGCTATTGAACGATCGCACAATAACACACCGGGAACGCGGCCTGACGCGCGCCGAAGGCACGAGGCGTGCGGGCTGCGCCCATATCGGCGACAATGGACGACACAACAAAATGGCTTGGGGAGTTCCAGTGACTCACGCTGCAATCGTCGGCTGGGGCAAGTGCCTGCCACCGGCTGTCCTGACGAATCACGACCTGGCGACGTTCCTACCGACCGACGACGAGTGGATCAGGACGCGGACCGGCATGAAGGAGAGGCGCATCTCCCATGTGCCGGGCATCGAGCTCGCAATCACCGCGGCGCGCCGCGCGATCGCCTGCGCCGGCATGCGCGGCGAGGACATCGAGCTCGTGATCTACGGCAGCTGCAGCAACGACGAGACGGTACCGAACAGCGCCTCCGGCGTGCAGCAGCGAATCCGTGCGACTCGCGCGGCGGCATTCGACGTCAATACCGCGTGCACCAGCTTCATGTACGGGCTGTCGATCGGGTCATCGATGATCAAGAGCGGCATCGTCAAGAACGCGCTGGTGATCGGTGTCGAACTGATCTCGCGGTACATGGACTGGGACAATCGCAATGTGGCGGTGCTGTTCGGCGACGGCGCAGCGGCCATGGTGCTGCAAACGTCGGAGCAGGAAACCGGTGTCATCGCCGAGAAGCTGCAGTGTTATGCGGACTCGCGGCAGATCCTGCGCGTGCGCGGCATGGGAACCATGTATGCCAATCTGGGCGTGCAGTTCGGACAGACCAGCTGGGACTTCGACGGTCAGGAAATCTTTCGTAAGGCAGTGCAAGGCATGAGCGAGGCCAGCCTCGACGTGATGAGCCGCGCTCGCGTGACGATGGATGACATCGCATTGGTCGTGCCGCATCAGGCAAACTTGCGCATCATCGAGGCGGTCGCCAAGCGCGCGGGCGCGGGCGCGGACAAGTTGTATCTGACGGTACAGAAGTACGGCAATATGAGCTCGGCCACGGCGCCGGTCGCGCTCGTCGAGGCCGTCGAGCAAGGCCGCGTGCCGCCCGGAGGCCTGGTGCTGATGCCCGCGTTCGGAGGCGGATTGACGCTGTCCGCGCATTTGATCCGGTGGGGGCAGCGCATGACGCCGCTGCATGCTTGCGACGCCGAACTGCCGCCGTGTACGAAGACGGCGCTCGAGATAGTCAACGAGATTCGCGCGCAGAAGAAGCTGGGAGAGGCCGAAGTGAGCCGCTTCGCGACACTGAGCTTCCCGGAAAATCGCGCCGATGATCTGCCCGCCTGATTGCGCATCAACGTCGCTGCCGCCCCGCTGCGCCGAGCCCCTCGCCGCTCAATCCCCATCGTCATCGACATCATCGCTCAGGTCGATGACCTCGATGACGGTGCCGGGAGGGCACATATTCGAGTAGTAATTGGGATCTGTTTTGCCGGACTCCGGGCATAGAAGCCCCACGATAGATTCCCCTTCACACGCGCCATCCATGTTCTCGACCGCTTCGATCGAGCAAGTGATGTACAGTCGAGGATGGGCCTCGATCCAAAGTTTCATGCCCGCGCCGACCTTCCCCTCAATGATGCGCCCGATGAAAACAACCGCCGGTCCGGCGGGGCGGCCGGGCAGGCGCATGACGTCATGTACCTCGAATTTCGCCACGCCAGCACCTGGTTAACAGACAATAGAACTCGATCACGCCACGAATACCCTGCTCGCTTATACCGTATCGCCGAGCCGGGAAACATCTTCTTGAAGGGCGCCGGACTGAATTTGCCGCCCAACAGCCGCCACCACCGCTTCGATGCGCTCTAGCCGCTGCTCAGCTTGAACTCCCAGCCCCATTCCGCGCCGCCGTCCTTCATATCCGTGATATAGGTCGTAAGACGAGACGCCAGTTGACTCTCTGGAATCTCTTCGCCTTCGTCGGTGACGAACGAAGTCCCCTTGCGACGTATGCCATACGAGCCTTCGAGATCCGGCGCAGTCACGGCGCACAGCTTGATGTTCGCTTCAGCCGAGGGCCTCGAGAACGAAAAATTCCTGCCCTGTGGATCGCAGAACACATCCACCTGCGTGCCCTTCTGCACCGTGACCATCAGACTCACGAGCGTCGGGAGGTTGGCACCCACGATTTTCCACGCTTGGGTTTCGTTCATGCTTGATCACTCCACTATCCATAAATGCCCCAAACCCGGGGTTTCCGTAGATTAACTGCGCCGCACGACCAAGTCACACTTTGCCCACGATCCGCCCAGCCCAAAGGCATCAGGCGCGCTCGAAGCGAGCGACGGTTTCGACGTGTTCGGTGAATGGCAAGAGATTGTATGCCCTCAGCGCACCGAGGCGCAGTTTGCCGTTTGAGGTCAGGTGCGCAGTATCGTTGAGAAACGACTCGAGCCCGCAGCTCACGTAGACGAAACGCTCGGGCGGGTACTCGCACAGATACTCGGTTAGCTCGGGATCGAGGCCCTTGCGCGGCGGGTCGGCGATCACCACCTGTGCGCCGGACGCAGCCAGGCGCGCTGCACCGGCCGGGCCCGGGACGACCGAAATCTTGGCCCGGTTCGCCGCGTCGAGCTCAGCGAGCCCGAGCTCGAGTCCCTGCAGCGCATGCGGGCTCACTTCGTTCATTCGGATCTCGGAGGCCTGAGCCAACAGCGACAAGCCGATGGCGCCGACACCCGCGTAAAATTCGGCGATTCGCGCGCCCTGCGGGATTTCCGCGCGCATCTGCTCGATGATGCGCTGCGCGATCTCGAGATTGTTCTGCCCGAACGCGCCCGGCGGATAGTGCACGGCGGCCCCGCCAAAACGTTCGACCACGCTCGCCGGCCCGCACCAATGTTGGAAGTCGGGACCGAGGATCGTATTCGAGCGCTCGCCATTGGCGTTGAACCACAGGCTGTGCAGCTCGGAGCCAAGCCGCTCACGGATCAAATCGAAACACGCCGCGAGGGGCTCAGGTGTCGGGCTATTCGCGACGATCACGACCTGCGCGGTTTGCGAGCTGCGCTCCACGACCACCTGCAGGTAGCGTGCGAGACCCAAATGGGCTTTGTCCGAATAGCAGGTCACTCGAGCGTCGACGAGCGCGCGCCGTACGACGGCCGCGACGCGATTGATCAAGGCGTGCTGAACGCTGCACTTGGGGATGTGAACCACGCGGTGGGTACCGAGTTCAAACAGTCCCAGCTTCGGCGAGCCCAGCCGGCCGCGGATCGCCAGCCGCGCACGGAGGCGAAATCCGGCAGCCTGGCCTGAAATCACCGAAACCTCTGGCAATCCGTGGGCGCGCGCCAGCGCATCGAGCGCGGCGCGCGCGGCAGCCGCGATGTCGCGCTCACCGAACCGCGGGCAGCCTGGGCACGGTGGGCGGTGCGGGCACGCCGTCAATCCGCCCGTTTGCCCGAGATCTGCGTTGACCATTCGTCCAGACCACCATTACCGGAGATTCGGTTTTAGATTTTAATAGTATCAGCGGCTGCGTTTCTCCCGATTGGATTACGCCTCGAGACTAGCGGCACACCCGATCTATTGCGCGGCACGCGCTTCGACGAGACTGCGAGCGTGTCTGCTGGACCACCGTGGCAGGACGACATTGCCTCTTTTAGCGGCCGCAATCAACAGCAGGATGCCGGCGGCTGCACAAACAGCCAACGCGACGACCGATGCCTCCACGCCGAATGTGCCGCCCGTCAGCCAGTTGGGCCCCGCCAATCGCGCCTGCAGCAGACCGGTGGTCGACCCACCCGATACGGCGCCGGAGAAGATTCCGCCCTGCGTGAAGTTCCACGCAATATGGATGCCGATGCAGAGCCAAAGCCGACGAGTCAACATAAAAGCCGCCGCGAGCAAGATGCCGGCCTCGACACTGACCGCGGCCGCGTTCAAGACCGTTGCGCCGGGATTCAGAAGATGCAGCATCCCAAAAACGGCCGCCGAAATCGCAATTGCGATCCAACTTCCCAGCGATTGTTCGAATATCCGGAAAATGATTCCGCGCACGACGACTTCTTCGAGTACGCCAAACAGAATGAATCCGGGTATGGTCGCAAGCATGACCGGCCAACCGTTGTTCCCCGTGACTTGATACGCGCCGAGCGCGGCAAGCACCCCGATCGTCATCGAAAATAGCAGCGCACCGAGGCTTAGGCCGGCGCCCATTTCACGGATTGCGTGGTGGCCCGAGAATTCGGATACCGCTCGCTTCTCGACGAGTCGAACGTAACCCCAATAGGCCGCTACGACGACTACCGTGAGCAAGATCGCGCCCGCACGCTTCAGGGATTTGTCCGAGACGAACATGTTGAAAGGCGCCGCCACGATTGCGAAGGGAATCGCAATCGCGAGTAACGCCACAGCGATACGAACCAACGGAAACCGCAACATGCGATACCAACGCGTCAACTCCGAACGCTCGACCTGGGATGTGTCGTTCATTGGTTCTCGTACTGACTTCCAAACCTAGACGGATCGACGGACCGTGGCTAGTACCATATGCTGTCGTCTGTGTGATAGCGAACAATGGGACGTATTTATGATTGAATGACGCCCGATGCGGCAGATCGGCGCGCATCGCCGGACCTGCGACCGTGCGACGCCAGTCCACCTTTCTTGCGAGGGCCAATCATGAGTGTGAGCAACGAATTGCCGCCGAATCACGCTGCAGCCAAAGTCTCGCTGAGCTTGGTGCTTCGCGCCATCGTTCGCCACCGCGGCGTGCACGCCGCCGTTGCGATCTGGATCCTCGTGTACCTGGTGGTGCTCATGCTCGCGGACGGGTCGCTGCCGTTCGATCGTCCGGCGGTCGCCAAACTGCCGTTCGCGCTGCAAATCGCGGCGCCGAGCATCACCTTCATCGAGATATTCGCGCTGATGGGATTGGTATTCCTGATCACCCGAAGGCGCTCGATTCCCGACATGGCCGCTCGCGCGCCCGAACGCAGCGCCGCCAAGCGCGAAACGATATTGGTACTGGCGTACGCGGCTCTCGGTCAGGCCGGCGGCTGGATCGTGGGCCCCGCATTCGGGTTTCGCGCGTTCAGCTTCCACATTGCCGGTACCGTCTTCGGCTGCACCGTGCCGCCGCAACGCGCCGAGATCTGGACATGGGCGATTTACAATTTTCTGATTTTTGCGGTTGCGCCCTACGTCTATTTCCGGCGTCGCTACACCGACACGCAACTCAATCTGCGTTCAGTCGACCGTCGCAACGACGCTCTGTTGATCTTCGTTGTACTGATCGTCGAATCCCTGTTCGAATTGGCCGTGTTCGACAAGAACATCTTCCGCCTGAGTCCGCATCAGGTGCTGTTCGGCGCGCCGCTGACCTTCGTGATTTTCTTCATCGGCACCGTCTTGCCGACGATGGTGCTGATCTATGCGATCTTGCTGCCCCGGTATCTCAAATTGACCGGCTCGGCGATCAGCACCGTGTTGCTTGGCGGACTGACGTACGCGGCAATGCACATCGTCGAAGGCTGGTCGGCATTCGATACGCCAAGGAACACCGCGCTGTCATTGATGTTCGTGCTGCTGCAGTATTTTGGGCCCGGTATGATCAAGAGCGTACTGACGCTGCGTACCGGAAATGCCTGGGTTCACGCGCTCAGCTACCACGTCGTCGCGCCCCACGTGATCGTCGACACGCCCCTCGTAGTAAAAATTTTCGAAATCGCGCCTTGACGCCGATCGGGAGGCGGCGGTTCTTGGCGAAGGCTGTCGATGAATCGAGCGTTTCAGCCGGCTCGCCGGATCGGAATGCGTGCGCCTTTGCGCAAGGTGAACACACCAGCCATATTTTCGCTGATGACATCCTCCAAGGTGTAACGGTCCAGCGTGGACATGAAATTGCGGTGGGCATCGTTCAACACCGACCTCAATGTGCACGCCGGCAGTAACGGACAGCTTTGATGCTGCACGTTAAAGCACTCGACGATGTCGAATCGCTCTTCCATGTCGCGCACCACCGCGCCGAGGTTGATGAGCCGTGGCGCACGCGCCAAGCGCAGGCCGCCGCCCTTGCCGCGAATCGTTTCGACATAGCCGCATGAGGACAGCCGGTTGACCACCTTCATGAGATGATTGGCCGAAATGCCGTAGGCCGCGGCAATCTGCGCGATTCTGCAGAGTCGCGCAGGATGTGCGCCGAGGTACATCAGCGAGCGCAGCGAATAGTCCGTGAATTGCGTCAGTTGCATAGTGCCCATCTCAAACCGCAGGCCGAATGTCGTCTCATTATCGCCAGCGTATCGGTTTTGCACAACAGCATCTCCGCGATGCCGCGCATCACGACGCAGGATTGCGGCAATTACTTAGTGACTTGAAATCCTGCGCAACATAACATGTATACAGAATGCATGTTCAAGGATCCGGGGAATATCGCTCGAGCCGGCATTCAAATGCACCTCACGCGCACCCCGAGGCACGCTTGAGGCGACTCACAAACGAAACCTATGAGGCAATACCATGGGACTTTATGAAGAAATTGGCGGCGCTGCCGCCGTCGATGCTGCCGTCGATATTTTTTACCGCAAAGTGCTCAAGGACCAGCGCATCAGCCGCTTCTTCAAGAGCGTCGATATGGGCAAACAGGCCGCCAAGCAGAAGGCGTTTCTGACGATGGCTTTCGGCGGTCCGAACAACTACACCGGCCTCGATATGCGCAAGGGCCACGCGCACTTGGTCGAGCAAGGTCTCAACGACTCGCACTTCGACGCTGTCGTGGAAGACCTCGGCGCCACGCTGAAGGAACTCAAAGTGCCCGACCACTTGATTGCAAAAGTGGCTGCGGTCGCGGAGACCACGCGCAAAGACGTTCTCGGTCGTTGACGGTCGCGGGAATGCCCCGGGTCGTTTTTCAAGGCTCGTCGTACGAGGCCGGCGGGCAGTCGGTGCTCGACTGTCTGACGGCCCGAGGGCATTCGGTCCCCAATTCCTGTCGCGTCGGCGTCTGCCAGTCGTGCCTGATGCGCGCGGTACGGGGCACCATCCCTGAAAAAGCGCAGACCGGTTTGACACCGACGATGAGGGCGCGTGGCTTGTTTCTCGCCTGCCAATGTTTTCCGACGGACGACTTCGAGGCGGCGCTGGCCGACGATGTGATCGAGCGCGTCGATGCAAAGGTTTCCGCGATCGAGCACCTCAACGACGACACCCGCGCCGTGCGTCTACGGCCATCGCGCCCGTTCGAGTATCGTTCCGGGCAGTTTCTGCGTCTGTTCAAGGATGCCCGGACCTCGCGCAATTACTCGCTCGCAAGCGTCCCATCGCTCGACGACGATTTGATACTGCATGTGCGCCGGTTTCCCGGCGGACTGGTCAGCAAATGGATTTTCGAGCAGCTGGAACCCGGATCTATCGTGACAATCTCCGAAGCGTTCGGCGACTGCTTCTACCTCACCGACCACTCCCGTCAGGATATCCTATTGCTCGGCACCGGCTGCGGTTTGGCGCCGCTCTACGGGATCACGCGCGATGCGCTGAACAGCGGACATCATGGTCGAATCCGCCTATACCATGGCAGCCGCGAGACCGGCGGGCTCTACCTGACCGAACAATTGCGCCTGATCGCCGCCGCCCATCCGAACTTTCAGTACCGACAATGCGTCTCCGAGGGGCCGCCGGGTGAGGGACATTGCTTTGGATCACCGCTCGACCTCGCACTGAAGGACAACCCTGATTTGACCGGCTGGAGAGTTTATCTTTGCGGCAATCCGCAAATGGTCGATGCCGCGCGCATGGAAACATTCCTGGCTGGGGCTGCGAGCTCGGAAATTTTCGCCGATCCGTTCCTGCCGACCGGCACGCCGCCGGCGCACCAGCCTCAGACCGGCGCAAGCGCCTCGACCGCGCGCACGACCTCGTCGAGCGCCACATAGCGCTCTCGGAACTCCTGCGGCCACCGCATCGGGCGCCCGCTCGACAACTCGATGCAAGCGTATTCAATTTCGGCGCGCGCAAGCGTCGCGCCGTCCGCTTCGCGCCGCACCTGAAAGCGTCGCCGTACGCGCAATTTGCCCTGCGCCGGTAGTAGCCAGGTCGCAACGCAAATCGTATCGCCGAGCACCGCAGGACGCAGGTACGCGATCACGCTGCGCAAGACGGCCATGCCTCGATCGAGTTGCAGGCATTTGTCGATCGGCAGTCCGAGCGCCGCGGAGTGATCCCACGCGGTGCGGTCAAACCACGTCATGTAGACCGCGTTATTGACGTGATCATAGGCATCGATGTCCGCCAAAACGACGGCAAGCGAGGCGCAGTATGGCGCCGGCAGATCCCAGTCCACCGCTCCGGCGGCAGACGCTCTTTGCTCGTTCTTCACCGTCTCCATATCCAGAACTACCCGCCGGCGCACGCGGCGGGCAGCAAATGTGCGTGGCCGAACCGGATGAACTTCGGTAGGTAAAAATCGGCTTCTCGTGGACCTACGGCCGCGCGATAAAGTGCTTCCATGTCTTGCGCGGTTGATGCGTCGATGCCAACTCCCCTTATTGCCGGATGCCGTCGTCGTAATTCTAGCTAGTTTTCATGCGCGCGTCCGGTCGCCGGCCGACGCGGTGCGGACGCCATGCGCCTGCCCCATGCGACCAACGGATCGCTAATGCTTGCGATTGGGGCGTTTGGTCTTTTTGGGAGGATCTTTGATTTTATCGAGCGCGTCGTCGGCAATGCGAATGGCATTGCGCAAAGCCTTTTTTACTTTGGTGCTGTCGGTCGTTGCTGCTTGCTTGGATTTACGTCGCGCCATGCCCACCCGATATCGATCGGATGTGCCGGATCTTGACGCCGCAAGCTTGAACCAAGTCCCGTTATAGCGGGCTGCTCGGCATCGCAGCAATCGCCTTGTGAAGCGCGTCACGCAGCGGGAGGGGGCGCCGATGCGCACGGCGCAGTACGTCGCGCATACGTTCGAGAGCGGGAAGCACAATCGTCTGGTCACTGTGGACCAGGCCACCACGCGCCGATTCATAATAGAGAAGCATCAATTCCGTGCTCAGCTGTTCGATCAGCGTGCCAAGCGAGAATCGTATGTTGGTTTCCTCGCGCCCCTCGCCATTGTCCACCTGATCCAACAGGTCCTTGAGGCGGGCCCGGTACAGTGACAAGGTTCGGGCCGCCAAGGTCACCGGCGCCGTCATACATTGGTACCCATGAGCTTGGGCGATAAGGTGAACTTTTGCGAAGCTACAAGCGGAGTGGCCCCGCCGGTCAGGACCGATTTGACCTCAAAACATGTCGATTCGTCTGCGCAGTTAATAATGGTGCCTTTGTTCTCGTTCTTGGTGTTGGTCAATCGTACATCGAAATCCACCGTGACCCAGCCCAACATATGGCCAACCGCCGAAAATCCCGCCCATATGCCGTCATCGGCAGGGACTTCGATCACCATCATACTCAAACGCTGACCCAAACCCTCAATGTCTCCCCCAAGGCGATCGCTCACACATCAGAAATCGTGTCGATAGTGTTATTGGTGCGCCCAAGTATAGACGACGAATCAAGGATTCTCGCGCGCAAAATCGCCTCCGTGCGACCAAATACGCTCCCCATTCGAGCGTTTTCATCGACCGACCGGGTTTCTCCACGGCGCCGGGAACGGGCGGAAAAATATTGCCTACGGCGCAAACCGTTAGGCACTGTAAATAAATAAAGGTATCAACTGAGAGGCCGATACAGTATGCTTTC
>CABEEB010000142.1_pt1 | contig 10870 bp, 7 predicted proteins | sample 3423141 | NCBI WGS metagenome assembly CABEEB01 (sample SAMEA5534333, study PRJEB31848) | metagenome | biome: tundra; feature: field; material: soil | place: USA | collected 2013-05 | depth 0.15 m | reverse complement strand
GTACCAAGGAGAGGCCGTCGGCGACGAGGCGCGCGACGCCTACCAGCGCGAGTTGAACGGCAGTCTGTTGCCGAAGATCGGGGAGGACTTCAAGCAGCGCTTGCTGAGCTCGGCCGCACAGCCCGACAAGCTCTATCAATACCTCAAGGCCTATTTGATGCTCGGCGAACCCGAGCATCTCGACAAGGCGCAGCTCGCGTTTCTGATCAATCTCGACTGGCAGGAAAGCTACGCGGGATATCCGGATGTCCTGCAGGCGCTGAACACGCATCTGCACAGTCTCATCGACGATCAAAAGCGGCTGCGTCCGTTGCCGACCGACGCGGCGCTGATCACGCAAAGCCGCAACGCGGTGCGCCAGGCTTCGCTCGCGCGCATCATGTACGATCAATTGAAGCTGATCCATGTCGACGACACGAGCCACGATCTGCGTCTCGACGTCGCGGCCGGCATCGGCTCCGATCGCGTACTGCTGCGCAAGAGCGGCAAACGCCTCTCGGATCCCGTACCCGGCCTCTATACGCGCGCGGTGTTCGATCAGATCTCGGCGCTCGGCACCTTGGAACTCGTCAAACAGTTCTCGCAAGACGGTTGGGTCATGGGCGACAGCGCGTTCGACATGCAAGGCTCGGAGCGCATGGTGAGCCAGGTCATGGACGTCTACGCCGACGATTACATCAAAGCCTGGGACTATATCCTCAGCGACGTGCAAGTCGTGCCGCTGCAGAACCTCGCGCAGGCCGCCGACGTGCTCGGCATCCTCGGCGGGCCCACCTCGCCGCTGCGCGGGCTGCTCTCGACCGTGGAGGCGAATACGAACATGGCCAAGCCGCCCGAAGGCGGTCAGGCGGCGACCAGCATCGCGGCCGCCGCCGCCAAGGCGGTCATGAATCCCTTGAACAAGCTGTTCAACACCGGTAACAAGCCGGCGGCCGGCCAGCTCACGCCCGCCGCGCGCATCACCCAGCATTTCCTGGCCGTCGATCAGCTGGTCCAAGGCCCGCCCGGTGCGGCGCCGATCGATCGAGTGCTCGCGCAAGTCGCGCAGATCCAACAGAAGATGAGCGGACTGGGCACGGGTGTCGGCGAGACCAACCCGCTCGACGCGCTCGCGAAATCCGGTCAGGGCGATGCGCTCAAGTCGCTGCAGCTCGCCGCATCGACGTTGCCGGCGCCGATCGGCGCGTTGGTCGCGCAAGTCGGCGGGCGCAGCGAATCGCTGGCCGTCGGTCAGGCGCGCGGCGAACTCGATCAGCGCTATCGGCAAGATATCGTCAAGGCATGCCAGGAGATCATCGGCGGCCGCTATCCGTTCACCGCCAACAGCGGCGTCGACGTACCGCTCGCCGATTTCGGCAGACTGTTCGGCGTCGGCGGCATCTTCGATCAGTTCTTCAAGGAGAATCTCGCGGCGCTCGTCGACACGACGCGCAGTCCCTGGGTCTGGCGCGCCGGCGGCAGCGGGCCTGCCGGGGCCTCGACCGGCATGCTCAAGCAGTTCGAGGCCGTGCAGCAAATCCGCGAGCTCTATTTCGGGCCGGGCGGCCAATCGCCGGAACAAAAATTCACGTTGACGCCCGGCGATCTGGACGCGGCCGCGACACGCTTCACGCTGGAGATGGACGGTCAGACGCTCGACTATCGCCATGGACCCGTGCGCAGCATGCCGGCCAAGTGGCCGGGACCCTCACCCGGCGCCGCCGCCGCGACCTTCGAGGATAGCACCGGCGCGCGGCCCAACCTCGCGTTTCAGGGACCTTGGGCCTGGTTCCGACTGCTCGATGCCGCGACATTGCGTGCCGAAACGGATGTTCGATTCGACGCGGCGTTTCAGAACGGTGGACACCAGGCGACCGTGATCATCGAGGCCTCGAGCATCCGCAATCCGTACCAGAAATCGCCCGTGCATCAGTTTCGCTGCGCTAGCTGATTCGGCGGTTGTTTTTGCCCATGGAGGGAAGCTATGGACGTTGGGCTCTACGGTAAGCTGCCGACACACGGCGATTTTCTGCGCCGGCGAGTCGCCGACGAATTCGTTTCCCCTTGGGATCATTGGCTGCAGCATGCGATTGCCGATAGCCGTACGGCGCTCGGCGAACAATGGCTCTCGATCTACTTGACGAGCCCGATTTGGCGCTTCGCGCTGGGACCCAATGTCTGCGGCGCGGCGCCGGTCGCGGGCCTGCTGCTGCCGAGCGTCGATCGCGTCGGCCGCTATTTCCCGCTGACGCTCGTCTGGCCCACGCCGCTCGAGCTCTGCACGCTGGAGGTCGCGGTGCGCTTTCAGCGCGGCTTCGACCGCGCCGAGAAATTGTTGTTGGACACGCTGGCGCTGGAGCGCTTCGAGTTCGCGGATTTCGATCGGCGCGTCATGGAACTCGCGACGCACCTCGAGGAGTTGGCGCCCGCGGGCGCACGGCGCTTGACGCGGGCGGCCGCGCAAGCCGTGCTGACTGCCGCGGACAAGCCGCGATGCCTATCGCTGCGCGCGGTCTCCGCGCTCGAGGTTCCCGTGTTTCAGCTGCTCGGCAGCCATCTGGACTCGAGCCCGCGCGGACTCGGCTTGTGGTGGACCGACGGGTCTTCAGTCGTCGAACCGTGCTGCCTCATGACCGCGGGTTTGCCCGAGCCGTCGCAATACAGTGCGATGCTCGACGGTGCATGGACCGAGGCGGGATGGAGCGTCGCCGCCACCGAGCCGGAGCGAAGTCCCACCGTCTATCGCCCGGCGCCCGAGGGAGCGGCGATCCAGATCAGCTCGGCTTCCATCACCGATCGCGGGCCGGTGCGCTCGAATAATCAGGACGCGTTCATCGATCGGCCCGACAGAGGCTTGTGGGGCGTTGCTGACGGCATGGGCGGCTTGAGCGGCGGTGAACTCGCGAGCCGCATGGTCTGCGATTCGCTCGCCGATGCGCCGCTGCTCGCGAGCTTGGATGAACAAAGCGATGCGGTCATCGCGCAGTTGCGGCAGGTCAACGATTATCTGCGCCGCGCGGCGACGCGGCCGGTCAAGCCGGTGCAGAGCGGCAGTACCGTGGTCGTGCTCGTGATCCGGCAAGCCGCGTGCGCGATCTTGTGGGCCGGCGACAGTCGCGCGTACCGGCTGCGCGACGGTGTGCTCGAGCAACTATCGACCGATCACAGTTGGATTGCGCAGGGCGGCAGCCTTACGGGCGGCCCCGACGATCAGGCGATCACGCGCGCGGTCGGCGCCGAGGATGAATTGATGGTCGATGTCGTGCGCAGCGACGTGCGCGCCGACGACCGCTACATGCTGTGCAGCGACGGCATCGGCCGGGTTCTGGATGCGGCCCAATTGCGCGAGATCCTGGGGTCACTCCCGGCCGATGCATGCTGCCGGGAACTCGTCGCGCGATCCATTGCGCAGGGGGGCACCGACAATTTGACCGCGGTCATCGTCGATTGCACGGCGGTGGCGGCGGACGAGACGCCCGCGAGCGACGGCGGCGGCTCGTGATGCGCCGGCGCGCCGCATGAAGCCCGATCCGCCGGGCGGCGGCCTCACGCGCTTGCGAGATGCCGGCAGCGTGCCCGATGAGCCGGCTAACAACGGTGAAACCAGGAGCCGCGAGACGGCGAGCCGTGATTCGCGGACGCGCGTTCGCGCAGCCGATGCGCCCGGCGCGGCCGGAGCCGCTGAATTCGAAGCCGGCACGCTGCTCAAGGGCCGGTTCGAGCTCAAGACCTTGGTCGGACGCGGCGGCATGGGCATCGTTTGGAGCGCCGTGGATCGGCGCAAGCTCGAGGCGCGCGACCCCAATCCGGAGGTCGCCGTCAAGATTCTCAACAGCAGCGCATCGCAGCACCCGCAGGCCTTCGTCGCGTTGCAGCGCGAGGCGAGCAAGGCCCAAACCTTGGCGCATCCGAACATCGCGACGGTGTTCGATTTCGACCGCGACGGCGCCAATGTCTTCATCACGATGGAATTGCTGCACGGCCAGCCGCTCGACCAGGCGATCCGCGCAGTTCGAAATCACGGCCTCGGCCGCGCCGCCGCGTTGCCGGTGATTCGAGGCATCGCCGAGGGGCTCGCCTACGCGCATCGCAAGGGCATCGTGCATTCGGACTTGAAGCCCGCCAATATTTTTCTGCTTGCCGACGGAACCCCGAAAATCTTGGACTTCGGTATTGCACGCGCCGTGCCCTCGGCGGCGAGCGCGGGACCCAAGGATGAATTCGACGCCGGCTCGCTTGGCGCATACACGGAAGCCTACGCCACCGACGAGATGGTGCAGGGCGCGGATCCCGCGCCCGCCGACGATATTTACGCGCTCGGCATCATCTGCTACGAACTGCTGACCGGCAAACATCCGTTTCAAGACAAGGCGGCGGGAGCCGCGCGCGCGGCCGGACTGACCGCGCCGCCGATTCGCAGCCTGCGGCGGCGCGAGTGGCGCACGCTTGCGCGCGCGCTGTCGTTCGATCGCGCCGAGCGGCCGCGCGACGCCGCCGAGTTCATACGCCAGTTTTTCGGCGCGACGCGCGCGCGCAATGCCTTGATCGCCGCCGTCGTGCTGCTCGCATTGGCCGCTTCGATACTGTGGTATCGCAATTATCAGCAATCGGGTCCCACCGTCGCGTTCGAGGATTTGCCGGCCGACACCCAGCAGCAGATCAAATTCGACTTCGCCGAGGGCGACAAGGCATGGGAGTTCTACACGCAAGCCCACGTCGGCGATGCGCTGACCGATTCGGTCGACCATTACGCGATGGCTTACGCACTGCATCCTCGCGATCGCGACGCGGTTCGCGGGCTCAAGCGCGCCGCCGATGAATCTCTCAAGCTTGCGCGCACCAACCCCGAGACTCTGCGGACCATGGCGCAAAGGCTGGCCGACACCAGCGATTTCTTCAAGACCTATCCACCGGTCGTCGATGCGCTTAGGCTGATCGATGCGCCTTGACTTTCGAACACCGCGGTGCTGAGCTTCGATCAATCGGCTGCGAGGTAATGCGATGAGAGTCCTAGTGGCGGTCTATCTGCTGACCGTGAGCGTGTTCGCCTCCGCGGCTTCGAAACCGGATGCGGCCGCGACCCAGGGGATCGTGCGTCGCGAAGACCTCGAAATCGTCGATTGCCTATTGCCCGGTCAGGTTCGCCAGCTGGGCAGCATGACTTACCTCACGTCGCGCCGCCCGACGCATACCACCGCCAGCGATTGCCGCATTCGAGGCGGCGAATACGTCGCGTACGACCGCGCCGACCTCAAATCGGCGCTCGGCGTCTGGCTGCAAGCCGCGCAAGGCGGCGATCCCGAGGCCCAGACCAACGTCGCCGAAATCTACGAGCGGGGCCTCGGCGGTCCGCCGAATTACGAGTCCGCGGTACTCTGGTATCAGAAGGCCGCCGACCAAAAATATGCGCGCGCATTGTTTAATTTGGGAACGCTCTACGAACAAGGCATCGGCGTCGAGCAGGACAAACTCAAGGCGCTGAATCTGTACCGGCAAGCTTGGGGCTTGCCCGAAGACAGCGTCATGTACCAGTCGGCGGCGCGCGATGAGCAGGAGGCGCTGCACTCGGAACTCGAAAAGCAGCTCGCGGAAAAGGACGTCCAATTGCAGCTGCTGCAGCACCAGCTCGAAGGCCTGGAGAAGCAGCTCACGAGCCGTCCGGCGCAGACCACTACGAATCCCAACCCGGCACCGAAGCCCGATGCCACGGCGCCGGACGCCAAGGCCGAGATCGAGGCGCTCAAGAAATGGATCGGACAGCTCGAAAGCGAACGCGCCGCGAGCAACAGCCGCTTGGCATCGCTGCCGCAGCTGCGCACGCCCAAGGCAATCGCGTCGATGCCGACGATCAGTGCGCAGGCCGACGTGCGCTCAGTCGGCAATCTCAAATTCGGCCGCTATTACGCGCTGATCATCGGCAATCAGCATTATCAAATCATCGAGAGCCTGACGACTCCGGTCAACGACGCCGAACGCACCGCACGCGTGTTGCGCGACAAGTACGGATTCACGGTGCAAGTACTCGAGGACTCGAGCGACGTCGGCATGCTCAAGGCGCTCAACGACCTCAACGACGTGCTCAAACCCGACGATAATCTGCTGATCTATTACGCCGGCCACGGCGCACGATTGCAGACACCGTTCGATGTCGCGGGCTATTGGCTGCCGATCAATTCGGAGGCGCCGCCGAAGGACACTTTTTGGGTCCCGAATGAACAGATCACCGCACACCTGGCGCGGCTTGCCGCCAAGCGAATTCTCGTGGTCGCCGATTCCTGCTACGCGGGGCTGCTGTCCACCGATCCGAGCTATCTGTTCGCGGGCGGCACCGGCGGCTACACCAAGGAATACATCGCCTACAAGCTGCCGAAGCGTGCGCGCCTCTTGATCTCATCGGGCGGCGATCAGCCCGTGCTCGACAGCGGCGGCGGCGCGAACTCGGTATTCGCAGTCGCGTTCGCCGGCGCGCTCGAAACGAATCAAGGCATACTCGCGGCTCCGGAGCTGTTCAGCCGCATTGCCAAGCGCGTCGAGGCCGGCGCCGCGCAAAATAAAATCATTCAGAAGCCGGAATTCAAATCGATCAAAGGCGCGGGCCACGAGGTCGGCGATTTCTTTTTCGTGCCCAAGGATATGAAGCCTTAGCCGGTGCGGCGGGTGCCGCGGCCGCGCGCCTCAGGCGAGTCTCGGCCGCAGACTTCGGACGTCGCGCGCGGACACGGCGCCCAACAGGTGATCGGTCTCGTCCGTGATCGGCAGCGCCCGGAAATCATAGCGCTCGAAGAGCATCGCTGCGTCCCGCAGCGTCGCGTCCTTCGGCAACGCGATGACATGCTCAGTCATGATATCGCCGAGGGTGCGCCCAGGATCCGCCGCAACCATTTCCCGCAAGTCCACGACCCCCTTGAGGATGCCCGCGGCATCGGTGACATAGACGTACATCACGACGTGCTTGCCGGTCGCGAGTTCGCGATAACGGTCGAGCACTTCGGCAGCTGGTGTCGTGGCCGGCAATCTGATGAGTTCCGGCGATGCGTAGAGCAGAATTTGCTCGTCGTGCTTGCCGATGATGTGCTCGACCTTCGAGGATTTCTCTTGATCGAGCAGCTTCAAAATTCCATTGGCCTGGTCGCGCGGCAGAATCGCGAGGATGTCGGCGGCCTGGGCCGGAGTCATGTCATTGATCAAGAGCGCCGCGCGCTCTTTCTCGATGGCGCGGATCAACTCTCTTTGTACTCGCGGCTCCACCTCTTCGAGCGTATCGGACGCCTGTTCGGCATCGAGCGCGTTGAACAACGCGACGCGCTGGCCGCCCTCGAGCTCCTCGAGGATGTCGGCAAGATCCACCGGATGAATCTCGCTAAGGCCGGCTTTAGGGACCTTGAGCTTGATGTTTCCGGCAAAGCTTCCCAGCTGCTGCGGCAGCGGCTGCACGTAAAGCCAGGAGACCCGGTTCTCTTCATTGCGACTCGTGAGCAGTTTGGCGAGCTTGCGAAGACCCAGACGGCGCAGCGCTCGATAGTGGCTGAAATCGACTTCGGCCGCGTACAGCTTGCCGTTCTGGAAAGCGAGTTTTACATCGTAGACGATCTCGACTTCATGATCATCCATATCCAGAATTTTCTTATCCAGTATGTGGTCGTGTAGCAGGATCAGATTCTCCTGCGGAGCGCGCTCAAATTGCGTCGTGTGTTCGGCGTCGATGTCGAGCACGACCTCGTTATTCGAGATCAGCAGCACCTTGTCCCAGGGAACCGTCAGCGACGCGTAGCCAAACGGCCGCGAGACGATGACCTGCGTGACTTCGGGGAGTTTGCCGGTTTCCACGATCGCAAGATCGCTGAGGCGGCCGACCCGTTGTTTCTTTACGAACACCCGCCGGCCGAGGATCTCGCTCAAGTAAAACTCGTTCTCGAGTACCGTAACCACGACCTATCCCTGCCTGACGATCAGAATGAATTTATAAATCATCAACGCCACCAGCGCGAGCAGGTACACCCGCAGCACCATCAGCGAGATCCGCACGGCGCCGGACATCTCGATGCGCGGCGCACGATAGCGGGCGTTGATCGCCGTGATCTTCTCGAACAGATTGTGGAACGCGCTCATATTGCCGTACTCATCTATACGAACAGGGTGGGAAACAACACGGAGAATCCGTACAGGGTCGACAGAATGATGATCGATACGACGATAAAGCCGCCGATGAGATTCTGGCGCGCCGTATTGCAACGCTCGCCCATGGTCGTCCGGTCGTTCAGAAGCAAGATCAAGAATACCAGAGCCGCCGGGAGCAGCGTCACCGCGATGACTTGAACGAACAGGGTGATCAACACCAGCGGCGCCCGCGGAATCAGCACGACGAGGCCGGAAGTCACGAGCATCAGAAAGTAGGTCGCGTAAAACCATGGAGCCTGGCGGATCTTCGTATTGAGCGAGTGCGCCCAGCCGAAGATTTCTCCGAAGGCCCATGAGCTCGCGAGCGAAATGCAAATGGCGCCCAGCAGGCCGGCATCGAACAATCCGATCGCGAGGAAGGTTCCGACATACCGGTCGGTTTTCATGAGTTCCTGGGCCGCTTGAGCCGCACTGTCGATGTCGATGCCCGGAAGCACGGTCCCGGTCACGATGACGATGAAGACCGCGACCAGCACGGTAATGATCGAGCCGAGCAAGGTGTCGAATCGGCCCCACGGGATGTCCTTCTCCTGCATGCCCTTGTCGACGACCGCGCTTTGCTGGAAGAACAGCATCCAGGGAGCGATCGTCGTCCCGATGTTGGCCATCAGGAAAAAGAACAGCACGCCGTTGAATCCCCCTGCGAAATTCGGAATCAGACCTTGGTGCAATACGTCGCGCACCGACGGATGCACCATGAAGGCACCCGGAATGTAGATCAGATTCAATGCGCAGAACAGCAGCGCGAGCTTTTCAAACGTCCAGTATCTGCCGTTGAGGACGATGACTGCCATCAGCACGATGACCGCAACGACGGTAATCCACGGAGGCACGCCGAAGACCGCGAAAGCCGCGGTCATGCCAATGAACTCGGTGACCAGCGTCAGCCAATCGACGATCATGAGATCGAGCAGCGAAAACCAGCCCCAGAATGCTCCGAAGCCGTCGAAGATCGCCTCGGCATGTCCGCGCTTGGTGACGGCGCCGAGGCGCACGGTCATCTCCTGCACGTAATAGGCGACGGGAATCAGCAGCAGCAGAAACCAGATCAGGTGGTAGCCGTACTTCGCTCCCGTGGCCGCGTAGGTGGTGATGCCCCCCGCGTCGTTGTCCGCGACCATGACGACCATCCCTGGCCCGGCGATGACCAGGTAAAGTCCAACCGCTTTCCACGCCTTGCGCAGCGGATAATAGAGTCTCGCAAAAAAATTCACGTCTTCACCCTTGCCTTACGTTCCAATCGCCTTGCCCAGGTCCAGCGTTCAACGGCGATGAATTGTCGTTCGCGATCCTGGCACAATTTTTCGCCGATAGCCTCTGAAGTTATGGCTTCATGCCCGGCGTTAGCCCCATCAACACAAGAAGCCGGCCATCAGCAATAGCGAGAACGAAAGCGCGAGCACCATCCATAGAAGGAGTGCGATCTCGCCGGCTGCGACTACCGCTCGCCTTGCGGCCTCGGCGAGATTGATGACCCCGCGTTGGGTGACGCGCGGCGTGGAAAGGGAAAATGCAGCCATGATCGCTACTCCTCGAGATGCTCAAGCGTTATTGCCCGAGCCCGGGAGGGATGGCTGCGGTGGATTCAGCAGATTAGCGCCGCTTTGCCACCACTGAGTCTCTTCCGAGCCCTGTTCCGGCCAATCGATTGGCAACACAGCCGCGCCCAGCGGCGGCTGTCCGCATCGATGGTCGGGGTGCTAGGTTGGGGGTCCATAGGGTCCGTCAGTTCTCCGTCTATTTGAGAAACGTCACCGCACCGGCCGACCAAGCGAGCCTCCGCGCGGCCAGCAAGGATACCCTCCCCTGGTACGGTAATGCAACAAGAGTTTGAGCGGGGAGTTCGCCCGGTCTTACCGCATCTGATGCTCGAAGCGCAGGCCGAACGCGATATCGTGAATGCGCTGCACCGAACTTTGGACCGCGTTGTAGTCGGCGAATGCGGAAATGCCGAACGCGAACTGCGCGCTGAAGCCCGCGGCCCAGTCGAAATAATTGCGGTCGGGCGGATCCGTGAAGACGAGGAAGTTGCTGACCGGACCCATAGGTGTGCCGGCGTCCGGGTCGTCGGTGAAGTGCACCGTGAGCGCGCGCTGCTGGTCCTTGAATTCATGAATGTAGTGAGCACGCGCCTCGGGCAGGATCACGCCGAAAGACGTCTTGATCGCGTAGGACAGGTGACCGCCGGCCTTGGTCAGCAGCGATTCACCGATGTCACTTCCGAAGCTCAGGCCGAGACCCGACTCGCTCGGGTCATTTTCGCTGAACGCGTTGACGTTGATGTGCGTGTAATCGACCGCGATGTCGGGACCCCAGACGAGGGCGCCCGCGCTCAAGCTGTAGCCGATATTCATGCTGAAGGCGAGCTGTTGCGCGCCCGTCGAGCCCGTCGTATCGATCGAGCAAGTGGCGCCGGAGCAATTGCTCGGGACGCCGACGGTATTCGGGTTGATGAGAAACGAGGTCGTGCGCGTCGCGTCGTAGGCGGTGTGTCCGTAGTTGCCGATGAGGTCGAGGTAAAACTCGTTGTTGTAGAACGTGCCGTACAGCGACGCCGAATTATTACGCGAGTCGAGTCGCCCCGTTCCGTCGGTAAAATCGGTCGAGCCGCTCGAATGGTTGAGCGCCACGCCCATGACGAACCGATCGCTGAGCCGGTAGTCGACGCCCGCGGTGATCGTGTTGGCCTTGAAATCGAACGGCGTCTCGTAGG
>CABEEB010000118.1_pt1 | contig 11075 bp, 14 predicted proteins | sample 3423141 | NCBI WGS metagenome assembly CABEEB01 (sample SAMEA5534333, study PRJEB31848) | metagenome | biome: tundra; feature: field; material: soil | place: USA | collected 2013-05 | depth 0.15 m | reverse complement strand
ACGCATTGCGTGCACGACAGTCATTTCCGCAAACATGATATAGCCACGGGCAGCTTTGGAGCATGGTCTTACTAACTCGCACAGTCCGGAGTTGGCCGGCTACGGCCTCAAGGAAGGCCACTCGCTAAACTTTCAAGAACCCTGCAGCTTCTCTTGCAACCACACCTTGATCAGAGATTGATAAGGAACATCTCGAGCGTTGGCAGCTGTCTTAATAGAGTCAAGAAGATGCTGCGGAAGCCGCAACGAGATCGTCTGGGTGGACGGCTTTAGATTTGGAAGTACGGTGGGCTGAGCTTTTTTCCAATCCAAATACCCCGTCGAATCGTTCTTTTCCCAGAACGCTCTTTCCGCGGCCTCACTAGCAAACTTGGGTGTGGGCTTAAGACGCTTGTTCATAAATCACGCGCTCCTTCCGATGCATATCTCGTGGCGATATCACCCGAACGAGTTGGTCGGCATCTCTCAAGGTAAAGGTGATGTGTAGCCGCCGTCCTTCATTGGTCTTGCCGAGAGTATGAAAACGCGGCTCGGTCTCGCTGTGCTTTGCATCGGGCAGCACCAGCAACGGAGCATTGAAGAAAACCTGCTCCGCCTCAGCCATCGAGACGCCATGGTGCTCATTCTTTCTGGCATTGTCTTCATCCCATTCGAAGCCAATGACTTTCGAGAGATCGACCATTCGTGTATATTACAGTAATATACACGAATACAAATCCTCATCAGTTAGGCCGCTCTTGGGAATAGATTGGGCGCTGGGCTGCGGCGCCAATCAGGGAATTAACAATCCGCGCTGCCGCCTCGTCCTGGCCGGTTTGCAAGTAGGCGTAAATCTCGTAGTCGCTGGCATGCAGCTCTTCCGCGGTCTGACCCTGGCGCCGCGCCGCCGCTGCGGCTGCCACATTGCTGTCAATCGACTCTTGCCAGTATCCCAATCGGGTAAATGTGTGCGATGGCATGTGCAGCGCGTGCGGCGCATCGGGGGCAATTTCGGCATAACGTCGCGCCGCGATGAGCGCCCGCCCCGCCAGCACCGGCACATCGTATGCATGGATAATATAATGCGCCAGACCGGGATGGGTCGGCTCCGCCTCGAACAATTTCTCGAGAATGGTTCCCGCCTTGAGCCGGTCTGCGTAGGTCTTGTCGCCGGGGTCTTCCGCGGCGGCGAGCGCCAATGCGTAGAAGATCTGCGCTTCGTGGTCTTCAGGATATTTTGCCGCGACGTCCCCCATCCAATCGCGATAGGCGAGCAAGCGCGCTTGCTGCGGCGTGTTTTCGAAGTCGCTGTACAGTTTGCCGACCGCCGCGAGATAAGCGCGTTCTCGATCCGTCTTTGCGCCCTGGCTCTTGCCGCGTTCGGCGTTCTCGCGTCCCAGCTGTAGCTGGCCCGTGTTCTTAATTCCTGGCGCAAAAGGATTGCTCCAATCGCTTAACGCGATTCCCCAGTACGCGATTGCGCACGTCGGGTCTTCCCCCAGGACCGCGTTAAACCCTTCGACAGCACGGCTGAACTGGAAAGAATGCAGCAGGGCTACCGCGCGATTAAATTCCCTCTGCGCCACTTCATTGCACGATGTGGCGAAGTGAACCTCTCCCAACTTCTCACCGTTCGCATGCTCATGTTCTTGCGTCATTCCACGCGCCGCAGCGAACAGCAACAGGACAGCGGCGAAGAGTTTTATCCCGTACATATGGCGCCTCCAGCCCGGAGTACCTCAGGCGTATACGGCAACTGCAAAGCATAACGAATCCGACGATCCAATTGCGAATGATCGCTTAATCACGGCGAGTTTCATGCCGACACAGACCGATGGTCGACAGCGCCAATTCGCCCTCCAATTTCCAGCAAACGTCGCCATCAGGCAAGTCACGACCCCAAGCAGACACTCGCGAACGGCAGCTGCCAGGCAGCCGAGTGTGACCAGCCGTTGCGGAGCCCGGGAATCACGATCGGAAACTGACAGTTGCGATCGTAGACTCCGGAGGCAATATTAAGCTGGTTCACCTTGCCCGGGGCGTCGCTGCGAGAGATGATTCACAGTCCACGAACAATAAGGAGGTTCCGATGAGCGATCACAAGGGGAAATGCTTCTGCGGTAGTGTCGAATTCGCGGTGAGCGGCGAACCGGTGGCTATGGGCTTCTGCCACTGCGATTCCTGCCGCCATTGGTCTGCCGGCCCGGTGAACGCCTTCACGCTGTGGAAGCCCGATGCCCTGAGGATTACGAAGGGCGAAGATAACATCGGGACGTATAACAAGACGGCGAACAGTTTTCGCAAGTGGTGCAAGAGCTGCGGTGGCCACCTGTTCACGGATCATCCACCGATGAAGCTGGTTGACATATACGCGGCGCTGCTGCCGGATCTCGCCTTCAAGCCTGCTGTGCACGTGTCCTATGGAGAGAAGGTACTTAGCATCAAGGACGGGCTACCAAAAATGAAGGACTTCCCGAAGGAGATGGGCGGCTCCGGGATTACGCTGCCGGAGTAGCCACTGCGCGGGGTCGAATGACGACTGCCGCGGCTAAAATTGCATGCGTAGGGACCTGCATTTGACCGTGCTGCAACCTGCGGCTATCGACCCACTGCGGCCGGCCGGGACCGGCAGCTTTTCGCGCTCTTAAAACGCTGCGCGGCTCGTCAAATCGATTTGGAGATCCACTTCAGCTTCCAGTAACAGCACCATGTTGAGGAAAACTTTGGGCAGCGATAGCAAGTATTGGGGTAATACATTTTGGTCCCGGGTCATATTCACCCGCATCCCGCTCACGATCGATCACAGGGAATTGAGGAACGCGACCAGATCCTCTTTTTGCTCCCCCGTCAAATTCATCTGAAAACGCTGATTGTAGAAATTCACGAGCTCGTCCAAGGTCGCAGCGGCGCCATTATGGAAATACGGAGCGCGGGCCGCAAGTCCACGCAGAATCGGGCCCTTGCCGCGGTTGAAATCGCTGCACAACCCGGAAATGAGCGCCTTGCCAGGATCGGTCGTGTAGAAGGATTCCGGCTGTCCCGGATTGAAGGGATTCGGACAACCGTTGATGAGATAGACCGGCAGGTCGGGCATGGAAAGCGCTGCAAGCCCCGCGGCGATGTTCGGATCCGGCTCGACGCTCGGCAGCACCGAGTGTCCGGTACCTATGTCGAGGGGTAGCGGAAATGAGTGGTTTCCGACGTTCGGGGTATCGTGGCACGTGGTACAGCTGCCCGTAAACGTACTGGGCTTGCCGAGCGCGGCATTGTCGTTCAAGCCTCGGACGTTGGAGATCTGCACGGGTGTGCTGTTAAAGAGGGCTGCGCCCGCTGCGATCTTGCGCCGCTGCGCATCCCGGTACGTCTCGATGAAATTGCCGTCGTCATCGTTCAGGTTCGACCATTCGGCAAACAGCGTCATGGATATCGGGTTGAAGGCCGCACCGGTGGGATCCGCGCCCAAGGAATCGTTGATTCCCGGGTAATACGGTCCGCTGGCAAGGTTGATGGGTCCTCCATACGCGCCGCGTGCACTGAGCAGCCCCGCGTCCGCGTCAGAGACCTGTGCGCTAAACAAGCCTAGCTCGAATCCGACTATTTCCGCGAGCTGGCTCGCTGTCGGAGGCTTCGCCGCCTGCGCGTGAATGGTAATCGCATCGATTGCCTGCTGCGTGAGATCCGTGTTCAGATTTGCGAGGAAGGTCTGCCCGTTGTTGAGCAGCGCGTGTGTTTCGCGACCGTCGAACATGATCGTGCTCAAGAAATTGAGATTGGTCGTCGGCAGCGGCCGGCGGTATACGGAGATGACGGGTTGGCCCCCATTCGGGTCCGGCACCATCGCGCATCCATAGGGGTCGTGCACCACCGATACGCTGAACTGCGCATCTACGGGCAGCGGGAGAAAGACACGGATGAGCCCATGGGTCAACAGCAAACTATGGTCCCCAGCGTTGCCAGCGCGAGCATTCGGGCAGTTCGCGCCGTCGACCGCAGCAAACAATGGGTCCTGTCCCCTGGTTTGCACAAATCGGAGCTGGATTCCCGTCGTGCTCAGGCTCATGGCTTGGCTTGCGACATGGCAGGTCGCGCAGGTGCGCCCGTTCGATCCAAGGCTTTGAAAGAACGCACCCTGCTCGTTGACCCGCCCGTTGACGTCCAGAGTTCCTATGATGCCGGTGCGATCGAAGAACAGCTGCATGCCTTGCGACCCTGCGTCGGGCGAGTCCGCATGAGCAGCGCCGCAGAGTGCGGCAGCCGCGATTGCGAGCGCGAAGACTGCCGCGCGTGCGCGGCGGGAAACCGGTCCGATTGGCGATTTCAGCTGCCGAATGGCAGACGTACGGTTATTCATCGTCATTACTTCCTGTGGCTGCGAGGTCCCTGTGTCTTGGATCGGAATCGGCGGACCAAACATGACATCGGGGCGTCGGCCCGAGGATTACTGCGCTGCCACGCGCACCCACGCAATGTATGCGGGTGTCGGGTTGCAGCGGCGTTCTCGATTCGGCATGCTGAGCTGCCTGCTGGGAGCTAGTGCATGGGGATTGATCCACCGATAATCGCGGACCAGCGACCGGACGCGGCCGATATCACCAAGAATAGGCAGCTCTTCGCCTCGCTCTACGGCGATCTCAGGCGGCTGGCGGAGCGTCAACTTCGGCGCAGTGCGACTGCAGTGGTCAGTCCGACGACCCTGCTCCATGAAGCCTATATCGGAATGGCCGATCGCGAGGCGCATTTCCCTGATCAGGAAAGGTTCATGGGATATGCGGCGCGAGTGATGCGCGGTCTCATCATCGATCTCGTGCGAGAGCGGTGTGCGCTCAAACGCGGCGGGGCTTATCACATCACCCAGTTGCCCACGGAGGTCGAGGAATCCGCAGAGAGCGCGACCGACTTAGCACGTTTGTCGGACGCACTCGATGAGCTCGCGGTCCGCGAGCCGCGCCTTGCTGGGGTGGTGGACCTCAAGTACTTCTGCGGCTTCACGTTCGAAGACATCGCCTCGCAGCGGGGAACCTCGCTGCGCACCGTCATGCGCGACTGGGAGAAGGCTCGCTTGATTCTCTTCAAAGAATTGAACGAGACTTAGCGCCGCCGCGGGGCGAGTGACGCGTATTGGGTTTAGATTCCGATTTAAACGATAGGCCACAGACTACGTCACGAGGGAGCCCGATGCCGAACTTATCGGAGGAGCAATGGCGCTTGTTCAGCGATTACCTCGATCGCGCTCTCGAGTTGCCGGAGTCGGAGCGTGCGCCGTGGCTCGCCGAGCTCGCATGCACGCATCCCGACATTGCCGCTGAGATTGAGCGGGCGCTCGCGGTGCGCGATCGCAAGGGATATGGGGAATTTCTGTCCGATTCTCCATTTCCGAGCCCACCGGTCGCCAGCGCGACCCTCATCGGCCGCCGCGTCGGCCCCTACCTCATCGAAGCCGAGACCGGTCGGGGCGGCATGGGCAGCGTCTGGCGAGCCCGCCGAGCCGACGGACGATTCGAGGGTACGGTCGCGATCAAATTCGTCCATGCCTGGTGGCTCGGCCGAGCCGGAGAAGAGCGATTCCGCAGCGAGGGCCGAATGCTCGGCCGGCTGGATCATCCCAATATCGCACGCCTCATCGATGCCGGGGTCATCGACGACTCGCAACCCTACCTCGTGCTCGAGTATGTCGAGGGTGAGCCGATCGACGCGTACTGCGATCGTCTTGAACTCGGACTCGAGGCACGAGTCGCGTTGTTCCAGGGCGTGCTTGCTGCGGTTGGCCACGCGCACAGCCATCTCATCATTCATCGCGACTTGAAGCCGGCAAACGTCTTCGTCACCCGCGAAGGGACCGTGAAGCTACTCGATTTCGGCATAGCGAAGCTTCTCACCCCGGACAGCGCCGCCACGCTCACGCAAACGAGCGCACAGGCATTGACTCCACAGTACGCGGCACCGGAGCAGCTTCTGGGTCGACCCGTTACCACGGCAATCGACGTATACGCGCTTGGCCTCGTGCTCTACGTGCTCTTGACCGGTGCGCACCCGCTGGGCAGCGGCGCGCGCTCTGCGCCCGAGCTTATCCATGCAGTCGTCAAGGAGGAGGCGCCCCGTCCCTCGACGGTCGCGAGCGGGCCGATCTCGAGGCGCCGCGCGCTCGAAGGCGACCTAGACACTATTCTCGGCAAGGCGCTCAAAAAAGACCCCGCGGAGCGTTACGCCTCCGTCGGGGCATTCGCGGAGGACCTGCGGCGCTTCCTCGCGCACGAGCCAATCAGCGCCCGGCCCGACACGGTGCCCTATCGGGTCACGAAATTCGTGCGTCGCAATCGCGGCAGCGTCGTTACAGGCCTGCTCGTCGCCATTGGCCTCATCGGCACGAGCGCCTTTGCCCTGACTCAAATGCATTCGGCGCGTGCGCAACGCGACCTTGCCGTCGAAGAGGCGAAGCGGGCGAATGCTCAAGCGGATCTCACGCAATACATTCTGGACGACAAACTGAGCAGGCTGTCCACCGATGCCGAGAGCCAGCGGCTCGATCGGGCGCGCCAATTTCTGGCGGCTCGGTTCCGCAATGAGCCTCTCCTGGCAGCACGCCTCTTGATCGACGTGTCAGGGCGCTATATCGACATCGGCGATTTTCGGACCGCGGCGGACGTCGCCGTCGAGGCGGAGACGATCGGGCATCGCTTCGATGATGCGGATATTCTGGGGCAACTCGCCTGCATTCGCACCGAAGATCTTGCCATCGCCCGCGATTTCCAGGCGGCGCGCGCCCAGCTTGCACAGGGGCTTGCGCAATTGCGGCGGCTCAATCCGATGCCTCCAGGCATTGAGGCGGAGTGCGCCACCGCTGAAGCATTCGTCGTTCAGGCGGACGGCGACTTCGCCCGCGCCATCGACCGCCTGCGTACGACCGTCGCGGATCTCGATCGAGCGGGTATGCATGGAGCTTCTCGCTACCTCGCGGCGTCGAATGATCTGGCGCGCGCCCTTGCGATAGCCGGTCAGTACCATGAGGCGTGGGAAGTCGGCAGCCGAAATGTGGCGCTGGTGAGCGAGATGGGGCGCGCGGACACCAATGCTTACCTCGCCTATATCAACGGCGTGTGCTCAGCCTTGCGCAATGGCGGACAGCCCACCCGGGCCGTTGCGTACATTGACGCCAGCACCGCCAAGGTGCGCCACGATGCAGCTTATGCCGATATGGGCGCAGGCAGCGAGAGCTGCTGGGCCCTGTCTCGCCTCGACAGGGGGGAGCCTCAACAGGCGGAGGCCGCTATCCTCGAGGCCGCGAGCAAGGCCGAGCATGGAGGCGTCACCTATCAGGCCGCGCTCTTGCGGGCGTCGGCCGTGATTGCCGCCCTTGCGCATGGGGACCTCGCCACGGCTGAAGTCCGCTGGGCGGATCTCTTGCCGGATGAAGAGCACCGGCTCGCAGCGAATGAGAAAGGAATCGAGGTGGTCCGCCTGCTGTTGGTGAGCGCACGGCTCGACATGGCCCGGCACCGGCCCGATGAGGCTTTGAAATCGCTCGAACGTGCCGGGGCGTTGATCGCCTCGCGCCGGCAGAGGACCAACCCTGACGCACGCGAGTTGGAAGCGCTGCGAAGCTCGGCACTGATAGCAAAGCAGTCTTACGTCGAAGCCGAACAGCACGCGCAAGCGGCGCTCGATCTGGCGCGGATCAGCGCGGTCGATCCTAAATCTTCGTCATGGATCGGCGAGGCACTGGTGCTCCGCGCACGCGCGGAGGCGGCAGCCGGCCGCAAGGCCGCCCCGGCTACCGCTCAGGAGGCATTGAGCCACCTCGTGGCGAATCTTGATCCCACGCATCCGCTCATTGCGCAAGCGCGAGAGATCGCATCGAGGGTTGCGCCTTAAGCCGAGATAAGCGAGCACTGCTGCCACTGAACGCAGATGATGTCACGGCGCTTTACCGGTCGATTCCGGCTGCTTTCGACGATGCGCTGTCGCGGCGATAGTTCGCGTGACTCCGCTCACACGGCGTAATGGAACTCGGCGCAGTGACCGTTTCGAACGGCAGCTTCGGGGACGCCATTTTGATCTACTGAACTTCCGGTGTTGGCCGGCAGCTGACCGTAAGCCTTTATAGCTCAGCGTCGTCGTCGGAGCCGTCGCGCCGGAATTCAGATTTTCGTTCCAGTTCGTGAGAGGGTTTGTACGTGGGAATGTGGGTGCGGTCGGCACCCTGCACAACAATGCATATCAGTCGCATAGGAGTATCAAGGCGCGTTACTGTTGAACATGATGCGCCAGAACTTCCATTGGCCATCGGCCTGCTTCCTTACAATCCATAGGTTCTTCAGGTTGATCTTTTCCACCCCACCGCTTGACTTCGCTGTTCGCGTGCCGGTCACGGTCGACCGAACGAATGCACAACTCCCGATCACCTGGATCTCTTCGTAGAAGAGGGTGCATTTTTCTTCATGGGCCGAGGAGTATTCGCGGGAGAGGCGACGAAACTCTTCTTTGCCAACGATGCAAGCGCGATCGGGTGGCATGATAACAATATCGGGATCCATCGTTGCCGTGCGCCTCTCCAGATCGCCGGTGTTTACTGCAGCGAAAAACTCCTTCCCTAGTTTCCTGATTGCCTTCACGTCATCGTCGGTTGTTGTACTCGTTTGCATTTAAGTCTCTCCCTAGCGGCCAGTAGTGACCGGTCCTCACCGGAAGCTGAGTTTACGGTCCGTCCCGGCGCAGTTCGGGCGTCTTTGTCGCGCTGATGGGCAAGCGTCCCCATTACCTGGTAAGCCTAGCGCAAGCCGCGAGCGTCCGCTTATCGGCAATCAGTTCCGTGCGCTCACTGACCGGGTTTGGCCGACAGCGCCAATTTGCGGTCCAATTTCCAGGAAACGTCGGCATCCGGCAAGCCGCGACCGAGGCTGTGTAATAACACAAAAACAATTTTCTAGATTTCGATTCTGGCGATTCTCAATCAATTAATTCGCTCAGAATCGAAGCACAATCGGCTTTATTGGCTTGTTTTGCGCAGTAGATTTCTTAGTCATGAGTTTTCACACACCCTCGACCCGTTCTTGTCCTCGGTGACCGTCGGCTATCTGGAACTCAAAACAATCGAAACTTTCCCTCACAAATCTCGGATGCCAACTCGCTGGGACCGCCTTCCAAGGCACGACGCCACTTTGTCTGCGCGAGATGCTCGATCTCCGGTCCACCATCACTCAGGTCATCGCTTTGGGCGAGTAGGGTGCGGCAGGTGCGCAAGTCGCCTTCGTCCAGGACACCGGTGGCGCGGCGATCCGATGCGGCGCGCGGGTTCGCGCCCAGATCCAGTGTCGTCCCCAACCCGGCGTAAAGGTAATGATCGCCAAACGTCCTTTGAAGTGCCGCGAACGTAGGTTCGCCAGTACAGTGACCGGGAGCGATGTAGTCCACTTTGTAGGTGTCATGCAGAGTCGTGGCAACTTTTTCGATAGCCGGGTCCTGGGCCACCACCAGATGAAACCCGCCCGCGATGAAGTGGATGTGCGGATTGATTTTCGCGGCTTCGGCAACGATGCTCTCGATGCCCGGGTGCGAACAGCCAACCACCAGCACGATACCGTCGGGCGTGTTGATGGCAAGCGATAGCTCCTTCAGCTCCTTGGTTCCCGGCGCATCGGATACCAAGGCAATCAGCGTAATGCCTGGGGCGACTTCCGTGGTCTTGTCGATCGACTGAATGTTGGCGCCAGGAAAAACCGTGTGAAACCGCATAATTTCCGGCGGTGCGCCGTTGTAGTAGCGCATCTCGGCGGGCAGCGACTCGTCTTTGCGATAGAACTAACTGGGCAGGTCGGAGCCGAAAATACCACCAAAGTCATCCTTGGGCGCGTAAATCTTGACCTTCGGATTCACGCTGAGCAGATAGGAAAGTCCACTGACGTGATCGCTGCGGCGGTGCGATAACACCACGAAGTCGAGCTTGGTTAGATCAACGCCCTTCGCCTTCACGTTCTTCGCGAGAATCGCCGGGTCGTCACCGGTATCGAACAGAATGCGCTTGCCGTTGATCTCCACTTGGGGCGGCGTAGCCCCAATCCTTGGTCATCGCCGCATCCTTGCCGAAGGCATCGTAGAGTACTGTGATGCGCGCTGTTTCGGCTGCCGCCGATGTCGGGGAAGTCGTCGCGCAGCTCGAAAGTAGCCAGGCCGAGCCAATAGCAGCCATGAGGACAAAGAGCTGATTTTCTCGCATGACTCTCTCCTTGATTGTTGTGATCGAATCGTACACCGCATTCGGCATTGCCGACACGTCTAGCCGATTGCGTGGCAATATGCCTTGATCTGGAAAATCAAATCCAACAAACGCCTGTATCGGGGTGACTTCAAGGTTGCGGCTTGGCAATGTCGCGTAGTTCAAGCGGGTGCGAATCCCGCCCCGGTAACCGCCAGCCACGGGCCGGGTATCGAGTCTTGCAGGTATCGCGGCGACGCGATGCTTGATGCGTAGGCACGAAAGGAGGCGAGGCGCAAAGGTAACGGACGCACGGAGGCCGAGCCATGATGGAGTATGTGCAGCAACATCTCCGTGGCCACTTCCAGTATTTTGGAGTCAGTGGCAACAGCCGAAGTCTGCGGCAGTATCTGTATGCCAGTCGCCGCCTTCTGTTCAAATGGCTCAATCGACGTAGTCAGCGCCGCAGCGTCAAGTGGAATCACCTTGATGGGGTTCTACCACGCCCGCGGATCATCCATAACCTCTATCCCGACCTACTGCGAAAGCCTCCCACTGGGAGCCGTATGGTGTAACTCTCCAAGTACGGTTCTATGAGGGCGGCGGGTCGCAAGACTCGCCGCTACTCGCCAAAGGGGCCATTACGTACGCTGAGGGCCGCCGACCGCTATCAGGCGGGTCATGACCCCTTACGGTCCATCGCGTGCGGCAGGTATGCGGAGTCGGAAAAAATTGGGACGAGAACATTGTCGGGTTCCAACTCATTTCTGGGCCAAAAGCGACCGGGCGTCCTGAAGCTCGGGTCGATCTCCATCGGCATGACTACAGATGGCCAGCAGCTTGGCGTAATAACCTTTCGCCTTCTCGCCGTCCCCGGACAGCTTTGCCGCATGGGCGGCACCTGACA
>CABEEB010000110.1_pt1 | contig 11126 bp, 10 predicted proteins | sample 3423141 | NCBI WGS metagenome assembly CABEEB01 (sample SAMEA5534333, study PRJEB31848) | metagenome | biome: tundra; feature: field; material: soil | place: USA | collected 2013-05 | depth 0.15 m | reverse complement strand
GCTTGGGTCCCAGCGTTCCCGATCCGCCGCCTGCCGAACGCGATCCTCGGCGGACTGCACCACGAGTACGTCCTCGCGTCTGCCCAGGCTGGACTAAATTTTTGCGGACTACAACGGGGAAGATGCTCGGCGGGTGGTACTAATGAGTCGCTGCCGTCGGATCGGGCGGCGGGTCCGGCTCGAGTGCTGGCGGCCGTGGCGGAGGCGTGTCCGTGTCGTCGAAAGTCGGCAGATTCAAGGGAACACCGCTGCCGTTGATCTCGCCCTGCTTATTCTGGATGAACGCCGATCGAAGCGTGGCATAAGGATCCACGGCGCCGCTTAACAGGGCGTTGAGCTGGGACTTGGTCGATATCTGCAGATCCAGGCCGCCGACGAGGAATTGCGTTTCGAGAATCCGGGTCCGGTTGGGATACCTCAGTAATTGCAGTGGATTTGCCACGAAGTCGACGACGCTGCCGAACAGGTCACGCGGGGAACTCGGGCCGATGAGCGGCACATATAGGTACGGCCCGGACTTCACGCCAAAGCGACCGAGCGTTACGCCAAATTCATTGCCGTGGTGTGGCAGTCCCATGCGCGCCGCGACATCAAACAATCCCAACAGGCCGAGCGTCGTATTGAGAACCATACGCGCAACAGGCACGGCGGCGCGCTTGATGCGAAATTGCAGAATATCATTGATCAGCACGACCGGTTCCGAGAGATTCACGAGCACGTTGTGGATGCCGATCCCGATCGGGCCCGGCGTCAAGGCCCGATAGAATTTCACCATAGGCCGGATCGCTGCACGCTCGAGGCCTTGCTGGATCGCGTAATTTTTTCGGTTGAAGTGTTCCCACGGATCGGACGGCCCCTGCGCGGAAGCCGCGTCGTCGGCCGCGCGGACGATCGCCGCCGCGGACAGCGCAGTGATGCCGAGCAAGGCGGTAATCGCAAGGATGCGACCGCGCCTGAGACGCATGCCGGACTGGACGCGGCGCGGCATGTCAGGTTCAATCATGGATGGTCGGCCTCGAGTGCAAGCTAATGATCATCTCTATATACGAGCGGCACGGCACGGATTAGATGAACGCCCGGACTTCCCTGATTTCGCGCCTCGTTGGATTTTGCGCCGATCATGCATGGATCGTCGTCGCGATCGCCCTCGTGCAAGCCGTTGCCGTAACGGGTTACTCGATCAGCCACTTCGCGATGAGCACGGATACTCGAGAGCTGATATCGCCGAAGCTGGATTGGCGAGTCCGGGAGGCCGCCCTCAATACGCTGTTCCCGCCTACCGGATCCCAAATCGTCGTCGTCATCGATGGGCATACGCCGGAACTCACCGAACAGGCCGCGGCCGTGCTTGCCGCGAGCTTGAAATCGCAGCCGCAATTGTTTCACTCGGTTCGCCGACCGGACGCCGGAGAATTCTGGTCGCGCAACGGCCTCCTCTACCTCTCGCTGAAGGACGTGCAGACGGACATGGCGCGACTGATCAAGGCCGAGCCCTTCCTCGGTCCGATCGCGGCCGATCCTTCGATGCGCGGCCTGATGACGACGCTGTCGACCATACTGCAAGGCGTCGCGAGCGGTGCTGCGTCGCTCGCGGATCTCGAAAACCCGATGGCCAAGTTGGCCGATGCGCTGGAGAGCTTCAGTGCGGGCAAGCCGACATTTTTCTCGTGGGATTCGCAGATCTCCGACAGCCCTCCCGATCAACACGAGCTGCGCCGTATCATTCTGGTCGGACCAAATGTCGAGTTCAACAAGCTCGAACCAGGTAAAGCGTCGATCGAGGCCATCCGCGAGTCGGCGGCGGCGCTGCGGCTCGACGCGGCCCATGGCGTGCGGGTACGCCTGACGGGGCCTGTGCCGCTGCAGAGCGACGAATTCGGAACGCTCGCAGAACGCGCGGCATTGATTGCCGCGCTTGCGCTCGGCGCGATAGTGCTGATGCTCCGGATGGCCGTGCGGTCCGCGTGGCTCATTGCGGCGATACTCACGACGACGCTATTGGGCCTGGTGACCGCGGCTGCGATCGGGCTCGCCATATACCGCCAGTACAATGTCATATCCGTTGCGTTCATCCCGTTGTTCGTCGGACTGGGCATCGACATCGGCATTCAGTTCAGTGTTCGTTACCGCGCCGAGCGCATGGGCGGCACGACCGCGCGTGCCGCGATCGTCGCCACCGGGCGTACCATGGGCCGTTCGCTGACCTTGGCGGCGACAGCAATCATGGCGGGCTTCCTTGCTTTTGTGCCGACGGACTATTATGGCGTATCTCAGCTCGGCGTGGTCGCCGGATTGGGCATGCTCGTCGCGCTGGCACTGAATCTGACGGTTTTGCCGGCGTTGATCCAGCTGACGCAGCCGCCCGGCGCCCCCGAGCGCGGCACCGATCCGCGTTTGGCGCGGATCGACGACTACGTGCTTCGGCACCGACGTCTGGTGGTCGGCGTCGGCGTCGTCGCCGCCGGGATCTCGATGCTGCTGATGCCAATGCTTCACTTCGACTTCAACCCCACTCACCTGCGCAGTCCGACGGTCGAATCGGTCGAGACGCTGGTCGATCTGACCCGCGATCCGGATCAATCGCCGAACACCATCGAGGTGATCCGATCCGACCTGAAAGCGGCCGACGCGCTGGCCGCTGAGGTCGGGGCGGCGCCGGAAGTCCATGCGGTGCGCACGCTATCGAGTTTCATCCCAACGGGGCAAGCGGAAAAAATCGCGGTCATCGACGATGCAGCTAACCTGCTGGATTTGTCGCTCAACCCGCTCAGCGTCGCGCCTCCGCCGACAGACGCAGAGTTGGTCGATGCTTTCGATCGGACGGCTGCAGATCTCGAGCAGGCGGTGAAGCGCGAGCCGGGCGGGGGTACGAATGCGCGGCGATTGGCCGCCGAACTGCGCGAGTTGGCAAAGTCGGACGCCGCGAAGCGCAGCGGAGCCGCGCAACTGTTGATGCCGGGCTTCCAACAGCTGCTCGCCCAGATCCGCGATTCGCTGCGACCGGAGCCGATCACTCTGTCCACGCTTCCGCCTGAATTGGTGCGCGACTGGGTGGCCCCCGACGGCCGGGCGCGCGTGTCGATTCTTCCTCGCGGCGACAGCGACGATGTCGCCGTGTTGACTCGATTCGTCGTCGCAGTTCAGGCGATCGTTCCAGATGCGACAGGCACGGCCGTCGCGCTTCGGGAGGCGGGCCATGCGGTGGTCGGTGCGTTCATGGAGGCCGGCGTGGTCTCGTTCGTCGCGATCACCGCACTGCTGTTCTTCGCGCTTCGACGCCTGCGCGATGTCGCCATTACGATGGCGCCCATCGTATTGACGGGCCTGCTGACCATGGGCAGCTGCGTGCTCATCCATCAGTCGCTGAATTTCGCCAACATCATCGCACTGCCGCTGCTGTTTGGGATCGGGGTCGCGTTTCACATCTACTTCGTCATGTCGTGGCGATCCGGTGGTTCGCATTTATTGACATCGAGCCTCGCACGCGCGGTCTTTTTCAGTGCGCTCGCGACGGCGACCGGATTCGGCAGCCTGTGGGCCTCGAGCCATCCGGGGACAGCCAGCATGGGCAAGCTGCTGATAATCTCGCTGGTCTGGACGCTGGTTTCCGCGCTGCTGTTTCAGCCCGCACTGATGGGCGCAGCGCCGAGCCAGACGAGCCGATGAGCCTGCCCGTTGAGCCGCGGGCCGGCTAGGGCTTGGTCAACTCATCACTGAGCGAGTTCATGTGGTCGACGAGTCCTATTGCGCCGCCCGTGGCGACGGGAGCGGTGAAGTCGGACCGGCGTATCGTCAGCTGGCTCACGGCTCCGTAATAGACGTCGATGATCTTCCAGGCGCCCGAGGACTCTCGCATGCGGTAGTTCAGGTTGACAGGCGCTCCCTGGCTGGGGAACAGCTGCGTCTGGACGACCTTGTCGACGCCGCGTGTCACAACGTTCGGGTCGATCTCGAACCGCTCCCGGTTGAAACTGCTGAAATTGTGGATGTAGCTTGCAATCGTCAGGCGGGTGAACGCGGCAACGGCGGCTTGCTGCTCCTCGGCCGAGAATTTTGCCCAGGCCGGGCCGACCGCGAACCCGGTCATGGCACGCAGGTCGAAGACCTGTTCGACGACCGGCGCAAGCTTGCGGTACCGCACCATGACGGCTTCGCCGGCGCCCGCCTTCATCGTCGCCAACAGCGCGTCGTCGAGACTGCGGATCTGGGCGGCGGCGGGATCGACCGCGGGTTGGTCCTTAGCCTGCCCGAACGCGATGCCGATCGACAGGGGGAACACGAGCCATAGCGGTTTAAGTCGCGCCGGCATGAACGTCCTCGCACGGTTGCACGATATCCACCAGTTTAGTTGATTATGGTCGCTCCATGTTCTTGCGTGTAGACTGGCTCTGTATTGCCCGAACGGGGTGTGACGATGACATTGGATTCTGTTCCTTTAAAGGCGCATAGAGCGCTGTTTCTGCAGGCGCCCTCGTTCGACGGCTTTGATGGCGGTGCGGGATCGCGCTATCAGGCCAAGCGCGAGGTCAAATCCTTTTGGTACCCGACTTGGCTCGCGCAGCCGGCTGCCCTCGTGCCGGACTCGGTGCTGCTCGACGCTCCAGCCGACGGACTCGGCGTCGAGGAGAGCCTGGCCATTGCCCGGGGCTTCGACCTCGTCATCATGCATACGAGCACGCCGTCGTTCCCGACCGACGCCAAGTTCGCCGAACTATTGAAGCAGGCCAAGCCCAATATTCTGATCGGCATGGTCGGGGCGAAGACCATGGTGGACCCCGCGGGTTCGCTGCAGGCGACGTCAGCGCTCGACTTCGTGTGCCGTGAGGAATTCGACTTCACATGCAAGGAAGTCGCCGAAGGCCGTCCGCTCGCCGAAATCACCGGCCTGTCCTTCCGCGCAGCGGGCGGATCGATCGTCCACAATCCGCCGCGTGCAACGATCGAGAACATGGACGAATTGCCGTTCGTCGCGCCGATCTACCGCCGCGATTTGAAGATCGAAAACTACTATATCGGCTATCTACTGCATCCCTACGTTAGTCTGTACACGGGCCGCGGCTGCCGCTCGAAATGTACGTTCTGCCTGTGGCCGCAGACCGTCGGCGGTCACCGCTACCGCGTACGATCGGCGGATAACGTCATCGCCGAAGTCAAGTGGATCAAGGAAAACATGCCTCAAGTCAAGGAGGTCATGTTCGACGACGACACGTTTACCGATACGTCCAATCTAGCGCGAGTCGAGGCTATCTCGCGCAGCCTCGGTGCGCTCGGCGTGACCTGGAGCTGCAATGCCAAGGCCAACGTGCCGTATTCGACCCTGAAGATCATGCGGGACAACGGCCTGCGCCTGCTGCTCGTCGGCTACGAATCGGGCGATGATCAAATCCTACACAACGTCAAGAAGGGCCTGCGCACCGACATTGCGCGGCGATTCAGCGAAGACTGCCGCAAGCTCGGAATTTTGATTCACGGCACGTTCATTCTGGGCCTGCCGGGCGAGACGACCGAAACGATCGAAAAGACGATCAAATTCGCCAAAGAGATCAATCCGCACACGATACAGGTATCGCTGGCCGCACCCTATCCGGGTACGTCGCTGTACAAGCAGGCGGTCGAGAATCGCTGGCTCGACGAGAGCGACGCGGTCAACCTCGTCAACGACAAGGGTGTCCAGCTCGCGGCGATCAGCTACCCGCATCTTTCAAAGGAAGAGATCTTCCACAGCATGGAACGCTTTTATAAGCGCTTCTACCTGCGTCCGGGAAAGATCTGGGAGATCGTCAAGGAGATGCTCGTGAGCTGGGACATGATGAAGCGGCGTCTGCGAGAAGGCGTCGAATTCTTTCGATTCTTGCGCGAGCACCGGGCCTGAAGCGGCGCAAAGCGGATCACGATCCCGCGCCGGCCTAGATGACAGTTCTGGCGTCGATGCCCACTGTTCATGCGCTGATTGCGATTCTTGGCTGGACTCTGCTCGCCGCGGCCGCGGCACACGCCGTGCTCAGCGTTCTGGCCGTGTTTGCCTGGAGCAGGGCGCGCGCCGAACCGCCCCGGCGTCCGGCGGTGCCCACCACGGTGCTGCAACCTTTGTGCGGGGCGGAGCCGCGGCTCTACGAAAATTTGCGTTCGATGTGCCGGCAGGATCACCCGCAATTTCAGATCGTCTACGGCGTGCGCGACGCCAACGATCCCGCACTTGCCGTGGTCGAACGACTGTCGGCCGAATTTCCGTCGCTGCCGATCGAAGTCGTAGTCGATCCGCGTCTCCATGGCGCCAATCTCAAGATCAGCAATCTGATCAACATGGTTCCGCGCGCGCGTTACGACCTGCTGGTGATGGTGGACAGCGACGTCTGGGTCGAACTCGATTACCTCGCTCATGTAACGGCTCCGCTGCGGAGCGCCGACATTGGGTTGGTCACCTGCCTCTACCGGGACGTCCCCACTGCGCGCGTCTGGTCGCGCCTCGGCGCAATGTACGTCAACGAGTGGTACATGCCCTCGGTGCTGCTCGCCCACCTGTTCGGCTTTCGCAGTTATGCGTCCGGCCAGACTGTCTGCATCCGGCGCGACACGCTCGAGGCGATCGGCGGCCTCCCCGCGCTCGCGAATCATCTCGCCGACGATTATCGAATGGGACAGCTCGTGCGCGCGTTGGGGCAACGGATCCTCCTGTCCCACTATTGGGTCAATGCGGAGCACGATGAACCCGACGCATGGTCCCTGATCCGCCATGAGTTGCGGTGGATGAAGACGATACGCGTACTACGGCCGAGCGGTTTTCGGATGCTGTTCCTCAGCTTTAGCGTGCCGCTGGCAATCATCGGCATCCTAATGGCCTCGCCAGGCTCGCCGATTCCGGCGATCGGGTGGGTACTCATGGGGACGACGGCTGCGGCGCGGCTGATCCTGCATTTTCGCGATCGGCTGGCAAGCAAGCGCCCGTTGCTCGCGGATTTTTGGCTGCTCCCGATTCGCGATTTACTGATCTGCTGCGTCTGGGGCAGCTGCTTCTTCGCGTCGCGCCTTTCATGGCGCGGCAGCAAATTCGCGGTCGATGCCGACGGCATCATGTACAGATTGCCTTGAAACTCGCCACTTACATCGGCGGGCTGCTGGGTTTGTGCCTGCTGATCACTCTCGTCATCCGAGCGGATTTTGCTTCGATGGCGCAGACGCTCGTGCTGGCCGGGTGGCCATTGCTCTGGCTGATTCCGTATCGCGCGCTGTTCTTCCTGCTATTCGCCGTCGGTTGGTTCGAATTGCTGCGGCCGTACGATCAAGACCGCAATGCGGGGTTCGGCTATATATTCTGGGTCACGACCGTGCGCGAAGCGATCGACCGCCTTCTGCCGGTTGCGAGCCTCGGCGGAGGGGTCGCGGCGGTTCGCCTGCTGCGTTGGCGAGGAATCGGCGGCGCGTCCGCTGGTGCGAGCGTCATCGCCGAAATCCTGCTGAACCTGATCGCCTCCTACCTTTTCACGGTGCTGGGTTTGCTGCTGCTGATGGACCTGGGCGCGCAAGGCCATGAATTTCGCGGATTGGTCTTCGCGTTGATCGCGAGCCTGCCCGTCCCAATATTGGTGACCCTGCTGTTGCGCCGTGGCTCGATCTTTGAGCGCCTGCAACGGTTTCTGCGACCGTTGGTCGGCGCTACCGCGCTGTCGCTCGGAGCCGTGGCGCTGGACCGGGAAGTGCGCGCCACCCTCGATCGGTCGCCAACGCTGGTGCTCGCCGGCGGCCTGCAAATGGTCGCGTTGATTTCCGGGGCCTTCGAGGTCTGGCTCGCGCTGCGCCTTTTCGGACACCCGGTCGGCGTCAAGGGCGCCCTAATATTAGAGAGCGTGACTCAGGCGGTCAGGCAAGTCGCGTTCGTCATACCCGCGGGTGTCGGCGTGCAGGAGGCCGGACTGATCATGTTCGGCCACATGCTGGGCCTCAGCCGCGAACTCGCGCTGACAGTCTCGATGGCCAAGCGCATGCGCGAAGTGCTCTGGGGCGTCGTGTCGCTCGCGTCATGGCAATGGGTGGAAGGCCGGCGCCTGCGGGTTGCCGCACGCAAACCATAGACAGATTGGCGCGAATGGCGGCGATCCGCTGACAGCACTGCGATCGGCAGATCCTCGAGGCTCGCGCATACCGCCGATCGCAAGTTATTGATTTCATGGGACCGCGATGCTACGTAATTTCATGTGGGGGACGGCTTGCCGAGCGCTCGCAACATCTTGTTTCGGCAAGCGATTGTCGATCCAATGTCCTATTTTCCGGCGAATCTTCCCGGTAAGCCAAATTCGCGGATCCATTGTCGAGGCACAGGATGAAGGCGAGCGGGCGCTGCGCATACTGTTGGATGAAGTACATGGAGAAGAGGTAAATGTTAACTGCTTCTGTTGTTCTATCTCTGTACGCTGCCCTCAGCGGGCTCGTCATGGCAGTCGGCATTTTCAGAGGTGCGAAACCTTGGGTGCCTCTTGCGCTGGGGCACGGAGTTCTCGCTGCAATGGCGCTCGTGCTGGCGCTGTTGGTAGCGATCGCGCCCGGCGTCGCTGCGATTTTGAAGTACGGTGTCGCCGTTCTGGTTCTGGCCGCGCTTGGCGGGTTCTTCCTCCTCAGCTTTCATCTGCGTGGCAAACCTCAGCCCAGGGTGGTTGTAGTGCTGCATGCATTGCTCGCCGTCGGTGGGATCGGCTGCCTCACGTTCGCTCTGTTGCACTAATGTGTAGCGCGAGCTTGAGCAGCATCGTGGTCGGATCATCGAGAATCTGCCCAGGGGCGTGACAAATGACGGCCAACACCAAGGTGAGACGTTGTGGCATCACGTACTGGCGCAGCTCCTTCGCGTGCAACCGCCGCGCCTCATTGGCCCACTTCAATACTTTGGCATCGGCAATCGAGGCAAGCGCACGAACCGGATCCGGCAGGGCTTGCAGCCATTCATAGCGACGGATCAGGTCTTTAAGGTGGCCGCGAGTCGCCGGCCCTGCACTGCGGCACGGTGCGCGGTGCCAACGAGTCGCCTCAGCGTGCACAGCGCCGGCAGCTCGAAGCGTTCGCACACCAAAGTGTTGACCGCCGCGTTGATCAGGTCGGCCGGGTCGGTGCGCGCTTCGGCCAACTTCGCCATGGGGGACTGTGCCATGCGCAAGGCCTCGGGTGCCGGTAATGGCAAGGTAGCTACGGAATGCCGCGTTGTCGACCCGAGCAATTAGATTGTGAATCCCGCGGCTTAGCCGCATCGGGCCGTCGAGGGGTTCCTTCGATTGCAGTGAGGTGGTCGCCGACGATCTGGAAATTACTGTGGCCGACGCATTATCGGGGTGAGCTCAAAAAGGGCCATTTCAACGTACGTATGAATCCTTTTCTTGCGGTGATCCATCGACGAACATTTCTCCGAAGAGCTCGAAGACCCTGCGCTTTGCACCCTTGAGCGCGCGTCGGCCAGTCGGCGTAATCCGGTACATCCTTCGAGTAGTTCGCCCCTGGCGCCACGCGGTAGAGCGAAGGTATCCCTTCTTCTCGAGCCCGTGCAGCATCGGGTATCGCGTGCCGGGGCTCAGTCGACACCCGTGTCAGGCGAGTTCTTCAATTATGGATAACCCGTAGAGCGGACCTTCCGCGGCGTGATGCAACAGCTGTAGGCGAATCAGCACAATGGCACGCCATTGACGCATACCCACAATCAACGATGTACATCGGGCGGTTTTAGATTCTTGAGGGAACTACTGGCTCGATGGAAGCGCTGCGCCGCGATTGGCTTCCAGAAGCGAGTTTGATGCTCGCCATTGCCGTCGTAGTGACTGTGCTATTTGCCGTCACGCCTCTCGACATCGACGTCGCGCGCATCTTTTATCGGACAGATGGCTCGGATCACTGGCCGCTCGGTAAGTTGTGGCCATGGTCCATCCTCTACGAGCTGGCGCCGTACATCGGGCACCTGGGCGGACGCGAGACCTGGCGTGAGAACAGCATCGTTCTGATATCTTGCATCGTGATCGGGCCTGGCCTGATCATCAACGCGGTTTTCAAGGATCACTGGGATCGCCCTCGGCCCCGAGACGTGGTTGAGTTCAGCGGCGCCCTTCACTACACACCGGCACCATGGCGCGGCGAGGGCGGCAGTTCGTTTCCCTGCGGACACTGCTCGGTGGGGTTTCTATACGCGAGCGGCTGGTGGATATGGAAGCGCCGGCGGCGGGGCTGACGCGTGCTTCGCTCGCGTTAGGGCTGGTGGTTGGTTCTGTGCAGGGCCTTGGCCGCATGGCGGCGGGAGCCCACTTTCTCTCCGACGTGATCTGGTCGGCGCTACTCGCGCTGGGTCTGGCACACCTGCTGTACCACCACATTCTGCGACCCGGTGTGCGCGGCGCAGCGAATCGCAGCGAATCGGCAATGCAGTGGGTATGGCGACGCCAAAATCGATGGATCACATGGCTCACGTTACTGGGAGCGGCTTTAGTGCTGCTCGCCTTGTTCGTGACGCCGCACGGTAAACCATTCTCGACGCAGGTCGATTTGGGATTGCTGCCGCAATCGCCTCGCGTGCTCGAGGTCACTGCAGCTGCCGCGAACATCGAAATCGTGATTGGCGATTTTCCGAAATCGCAGATACTCGTGGACGGCGAGCTGCACGGCTTCGGAATGCCGGGAAGTCGACTCGGCACCTCCATGGCATTCCGCTCTGCACCCATTCCTACCTTAAGCTACCGGATAGAGGAACAAGGGTGGATCACCGATCTCTCTGCTTCGGCCACAATCCGCGTTCCACCGGGCGATCTGCAGCTCATCGTGGTGCGGCTGCACCAGGGCAACATTCAAGTGACCGATACGACAAGACGTCGCGTGCTCGACAACGGCGCACCGCAGATTGACTTACACACCGACGCTGGGCGAGTGCAGCAACCGCAGCGCACTACGCCCTCCCCGTCCGCGGATTCTCGGCGTTGAGCAAAGCCACCTCCCGGCGATTTCACAGGCTGCGTCTGGACGCCACTAGCGGCGCCTCGCGCGCCTTCGCGCATACCACGTCAAGAAACGCGTGACGCGGCCGGATCCGCTTCCGGCAGCCAGACATGAAACGGCACCTCCTATTCCCGTGAGAGTCTTGGTACCTTTGTTGAAATCTAACT
>CABEEB010000087.1_pt1 | contig 11383 bp, 9 predicted proteins | sample 3423141 | NCBI WGS metagenome assembly CABEEB01 (sample SAMEA5534333, study PRJEB31848) | metagenome | biome: tundra; feature: field; material: soil | place: USA | collected 2013-05 | depth 0.15 m | reverse complement strand
TGAAGCGCTCCGGCCACCTCCTGATGGTCGGAGCGGTTTGCTCCGCGGGATTGCCGCCGCTCTCGAGCGACCGGCACTGCGACTCCGGTCGAAGGTCACAAGGCCTTAGTGACCCGATATGCCGATTTTCTCTTGGGGCTGAAGCCTTTATATTTGTCGACGGTGCTTGCTATCAAGCGCGCATTTCCTTGGAAGGTTCAGGCGGGCTCGAACACGGCGCTGAAGTGGCTCGATCGGGGGTACGCACCAGAAGGTCGCCGCGGAGAGAGGACAAAGTCGGTGCGGTGCAGCTAAACGCCCGGTTGTGCTGCGTGTCTCTGCCGGTCACTCGCCGGCTCGTGATCACCGAACAAGCGTCTCTGGCTCAGCTGCATGCGCCACTTCAGGTGGCTGCGCGGTGATTCCATCGAGATTTAACGTCCCAGATAATATTGTGCAGCCAGAAAAGTGAATCGACAATTGTTCCTTCTGGCGTTTAATACATCTGTTGTAGATCAAAATGATTTTTCATATCGTCAGTCGGATTCGGTCTTGAGTACCTGACGCCAACGGAGCCTGAATGGTCGATTGGCGATTGATCTGGAGGCGGAGAAAACCGAGCGGCACTTGAGATGTTTCAAAACTGTCCGCTCGATTCCCGGCCGCCATGTGTATCTACCGCTGGCGGAGCGGCTGTAGGCGCCGAGGCTCGAACGTATCGCCATGTGAGTCTCCGCCGGGTATCCTCCAATTGATGCCGCTGCATCAGCCGAGCAGCGGGTCGTGGCCGAACTGCCAAATGGTCCTCGCGCAATGCATGTGGCTGATTTATAGCGGGCGGGGCCCCCTCAGAGGCCGTTCGCTTGAAGCAGTGGTACAGCGCTCGACCAGTTAAGAGACTCGACTCAGAGGTGTGTGAATGGCAGATCTTTCCGCGTTTCCGATTACCTTACGCTGGCCCGCGAAGTATAACGATCGCGTCCAGCTCTACTCGCTGCCAACGCCGAACGGCGTCAAGGTCTCGATCATGCTAGAAGAGATCGGGCTCCCCTACGAAGCGCATCTCGTCGATTTCGACAAGGGCGAGCAGAAGACTCCTGAATTCTTGTCGCTGAACCCTAACGGAAAAATCCCCGCGATCATTGACCCGACCGGTCCTGACGGTACACCACTGGCGTTGTTTGAGTCCGGAGCAATTCTCCAATATCTCGCCGAGAAGACCGGCTATTTCTTGCCCTCGGATGCCGCGCGGCGATACGAAACGCTCCAATGGTTGTACTTCCAGATGAGCGCGATCGGACCGATGTTCGGCCAGGTCGGCTACTTCCACAAATTTGCCGGCAAAGAGATCGCCGACAAACGCCCTTTGGATCGCTATGTCGCCGAATCAAAGCGCCTATTGGGTGTGCTAGAGCGGCGTCTTGCCGGACGGCAGTGGATCATGGCCGACGCGTATACGATTGCCGATATTTCCATCCTCGGCTGGGTGCGCAATCTAATCGGTTTCTATGGCGCGCGCGAGCTCGTCGAGTTCGATACTTTGCAGCAGGTGCCGGCATGGTTAGAGCGAGGCCTTGCACGACCCGCAGTGCAACGCGGGCTTGAGATTCCGAAGCGCCCATAGCGCACCCAGCACAAAATTTCCCAATCCTCGATACTCCGGGCCCAGCTAAGCACGGTACCGGAACAGCACGGGTTAAGAGTTGTCCGGCACCTGCCGGTGTGCGCTGAGGTCTCCGAGCCCGGTGAGACTTGAGGCAGGTGTAATCTGAGACCAAGAGGTGATCGCCATGAGACGAGGACGCCGTCGGATATTCACGATCTAGCAGTGTACCGGAGCGCGCTCCCACAACGGTTCACCGCGAGCTGTATCGGGCCGCTGAAGCCGACCCGTCAGCATAGGATTCCGCACGTCGTCCGAAGCTTTGCCTGCTTGCCAATAATCGGGAGTTGCAACGGATCGTTGCGGTTAAACTGAAGCAGGATTGGGCTGCGCAGCAGATCGCCGGCTGGCTAAAAGACGAGTATCCACGGAACCCGGAGTTGTGGGTGTCACACGAGATGATCCAGGAGGCCACTCCGTGCAGGCGCGCGAAGTCCTGAAAAAGGAGCTCGTTGGACATCTTTGATCCAAGCGACGCATCCGTCGTTCACGCAACGCCACTGATCGCGACGCTGGTCGAGCGGCACTCGCGCTTTGTCATCATCGTCAAGGTCGTCGACAAGAGAAGCGATATCGTCGTGGCGGCGCTTATCAAGGCGGTCCGCAAATTGCCAATAGCCTTGAGGCGATTCCTAACTTGGGACCGAGGAGCTGAGCTCGCCAACCGCGCCCAATTCATTGTTGCTACCGACGTGCAAGTCTATTTCTGCGATCCCTCGACCCCATGGCAGCGGGGGAGCAACGAGAATACGAACGGGCCGCTACGACAATGTTACCCCAAAGGGGCCGATCTCTCCGGTCTAAGCCAAGCCCAGCTAGATACTGTAGCCAGGAAATTGAATACTCGACCGAGAGAGACGCTGCACTGGAAGACGCCAGCGTATATGCTCGGTACTTGTGTTTCGATGATCCATTGAGCCGGCATATCCTTCCTATCGCTATGCAAACTAAAACATCAGAGATCATGCCGGCGGTGACCGGTATCACGCTGTCCGAGTTAATCGGATCACTGAGCTATGCGCTGGACATCACGGAAGGCCAGCCAGCCGGACATTGCGTGCGCTGTTGCTGGATCGGCATGCACATCGGGCGCGAGACCCGGCTGCCTGAACATCAGTTATGGAACTTATATTACACCTTGCTGCTGAAAGATCTGGGTTGCAGCAGCAATGCTGCGCGGATTTGCGAACTGTATCTGACCGATGACCTGAATTTCAAACACGATTTTAAATTCGTCGGGGAAAGTTTGCCGCAGGCGCTTCAGTTTGTGTTTACTCATACCGGTTTAAAGGCTGGCCTGGCCGAACGGTTTCGCGCGGTATTCACCATCTTGCGCGACGGCAGCCGGATTGCCCATGAGCTGATCGCCACCCGGTGTCAGCGCGGCGCCGATATCGCGCGACTGTTGCGCTTTTCTGAGGAGGTGGCCAGCGGTATTTACAGCCTCGATGAACATTTCAATGGCCAGGGCAAACCTAATGCGTTGGCGGGGGAGGCGATTCCGATACTGGCGCGGATCGCCCTGCTGTCTCAGGTCATTGATGTATTCAATAAAGCTAACGGCCGCGAAGCCGCGCTGGAAGAAATCCACTCCCGTTCCGGTCAATGGTTTGATCCCCAACTGATCCAGACGTTTGAAAAGATGGCCGAAAGGCCGGAATTCTGGGACAGGCTGAATGCGCCTGATATTACTGTTTCTGTGCAGGCGCTGGAGCCGGCCGCTTTTGAAGTGCCGGTGGATGATGATTATCTGGATGATATTGCGGCCGCGTTTGGCCAGGTAGTCGATTCCAAAAGTCCCTACACCAGCGGTCATAGCGCCCGTGTCGCTTTATATACCGATATGATTGGCGAACAGCTGGGCCTGTCGATGGAACGACGACGCTGGTTGAAACGCGCGGCGCTGTTGCATGATGTCGGCAAACTCGGGGTCAGCAACAGCGTGCTCGATAAACCCGGCAAGCTGGACGCGGACGAGTGGGAGCAGGTGAAACTGCACGCCACCTACACCGAAGTGATCCTGGCGCGCATCGGCGCCTTTGCCGAACTGGCCAAGGTGGCTGGTGCGCATCATGAAAAACTGGATGGCACCGGTTATCCGCACGGCTTGAAGGGTCATGAGATTTGTGTGGAAACCCGCATTATCACCACGGCCGATATCTTTGACGCGATTACCGCCAAGCGGCCCTATCGCGGCCCGATCCCGGTGCCACGCACGCTGGAGATGATGGCGGACAATATTGGCACAGCGATAGACGCGAATTGCTTTGCAGCGCTAAAGGCGTCGCTGGCGCGTCTGGATAATCTTTCTCTGATACCTGAAAAATAGTTTGAGTGCACATACAAACGAATCTGCCGAAAACTAGGCACCAAATAAATCCATATGATATGGGCATCGAAAGCCCCAATTCGGCACTCTTGAAGCCGATTGCACGCCCAGGCCGTTAACCTCGCCGGTGAAATTTTGGTACCCGAATCGTGCGTCGGGGACTCTTAAGCAATAGGGCACACATCATGACCAGCGTCCGGTACTGCGCCTCGGCGGGCAGGCGTGAATCAACGGCCACGCATCGAGATGAAATTACGTAGCACCCGTATGAAGGCCCGGGTCTGGCGTATGACCCGTCGAAGTTACTGATGGTGCCGATTGTGATTGGCAACACCGACGTTGAGTCTTTTTAGGATTCGCGGCCGAGGAGGATGCGGATGAAGACCACACTGACCATTTTCCTTTTGTGGATTCTCATCGCAATCTCAGGAACCGTCTCACAAGCCGCCTGTCTTGGCGCAACGGTGAATTCCTTCGGGGCCAAGGGAGACGGTCATACCGACGACGACTGCAATGGAACGGAGCGATCTACCAAGAAGACTGGAAGGACGTACAGATCGGAATCTTGGACCCCGGCGTAACCGGCAATCTGGAGTTCATCGCCAATGGTCCGAACTATCGGGTGCGCGGGGCGGAGACCTCCGTGCTCGCGCGGGTACTCGCGGGTCTGACGGTGACCGCCTCGGCGTCGGCGAACGATAGCAAAGTGGTCAAGACGCTCTCTTTGGTGAATCCGAAGACCGGCCAGCCCATCGATGTCGTCAATCCATTCGGGGCCGAAGGCTCGCCGCTTGCGGTATCTCCCCAGTTCCAAGGCAATATTCGTATTCGCTACGAATTTCCGATTAACGAGTATCAGGCGTTCTGGCAAGTCGCGGGCACGCATCAGAGCGGGTCCTATGCCAATACCGACCCACTGAGCAGGACGCTGCAGGGCGTGTCCGTCGATTTCCGCGATCCTGGTTTTTCGACCTATGACGCGGCGGCCGGCATCGCCAAGGACGCGTGGACCATGCAGATATACGGCGTCAACATCAGCAACACACAGGGGGTCCCGTTCTCGAGCTACTCCGAATACGTCAAGATGAACACGATCATCCGTCCCCGGACTCTCGGTTTGCGGTTCTCGTGTAAATTTCACGAGAACAAATAGCGACCCCGATCGGGCTGCGCGCGCGGCCAAGTATATTGGCCTTCAGGGGACATTCCTGTAATAAGTGCTCATGGCGCCCGTTCACTCGCCGCAATCCCTTGAATTTATTACTTCACATGGCAAACGCGAACGCTATGAGCACCTTTTACACGGATCTTGCTTACGGCCCTAACAGAAGGAATGAGCAGCATGAGCACAAACGTACGCAGCAGGACTAGCAACGAAATCTGGCAGATGGATCGGGACCACGTCCTGCATCCGTGGACGCATCACGACAGCTTTCGACGGGACGGTTCCCTGATCATCACCGAGGCAAAGGGCGCGCACATCACGGACATCAACGGCAAGCGCTATCTCGATGGAATAGGCGGCATGTGGTGCGTCAACATCGGCTACGGGCGCGATGAACTCGTCGATGCGATGGCCGAGCAGGCGAGGCGGCTGCCGTACTCCAATTCATTCGTGGACATGGGCAACGTGCCCGCGACCGAACTTGCCGGTGCGCTCGCTGCGATCGCGCCGGGCGGGCTCAATCATGTCTTTTATTCGACGTCCGGGTCGTGCGCGATGGATAGTGCGATCCGGCTCGCGCATTACTATCACTCGCGCCGCGGCGAGGGCTCGCGACGGCACATCATCTCGCGCAGGAATTCCTACCACGGATCGACCTACCTCGGCATCTCTGTCGGCCATCGCGACGGTGATCGCACACCGCATTTCCAGTATGCCGAGGGCTTCATACACCACCTCTCGGCGCCATATCCCTACCGGCGGCCGGCCGGCATGAGCGTGAGCCAGTTTACGGATTTCCTCGTGACCGAGTTCGAAGGCAAGATCGCCGAACTGGGCGCGGAGAACATTGCCGCGTTCGTTGCCGAGCCGATCCAGGGTGCGGGCGGCGTCGTGGTCCCGCCGCCCGCGTATCTCGAGCGCATGTGGAGCGTCGCCCGCTCGCACGGCATCCTGTTCATCGCCGATGAGGTCGTGACGGCGTTCGGCCGGGTGGGGCACTGGTTCGCCTCATCGTCCGAGTTCGGGATCGAGCCGGACATCATCAACTGCGCCAAGGGACTCACCTCAGGGTACCTGCCGCTGGGGGCGACTATCTATTCGGACGCGATCCACGAGGTCATCAACACGCCGGATCCCGACGCGTGGTTCGCGCACGGGTTCACGTACTCCGGCCATCCGGTCTGCTGTGCGGTGGCGCTGCGGAACATCGAGATCATCAAGCGGGAGGACATCCTGCAGCACGCCAGGCAGGTCGGCGATTACTTCGAAGGACGGCTCCGGGAGCTTGAGGCCTTGCCGCTGGTCGGCGAGGTGCGTGGCCGGCGGATGATGATGTGCGTCGAATATGTTGCGGACAAGGCGACGAAAGCGAGCCTGCCGGACCATCTGAACATCTCAAAGCGCATATCCGATCTGTGCGAGGCCAATGGCCTGCTCGTCAGGCCGCTCGGGCACCTGGACATCCTGTCGCCGCCCCTGACGATCACCAGGCCTGAGGCCGACTTCATCGTCGATACGCTGAAGGCCGCGATCGAGGAAGTGACACGTACGCTGCCGCTGCCTGCGTGTTGACGGCCGGCGAAGTTGTCGTTTCTATGACGTGCTCAAAAGTTTGAATGCCCAGAAAGCTCAGGCGAGTATCTGCAGTAGATACATCAATCATTTCGCCGATCCCACATTAATTTGTGTCGACTTCTATCGCAATCGATTTGCCGTTGCCAGCCGCCGATGCCTTGATCGCATCCCAGAGCCGGGCAAATCGCAATCCGTTCGTCACTGTCGACGGATTGGGCATCCTGCCTTCCCGCACAGCCTTGAAGATGTGCATCGGCGTATCGACGATTTCGTTGACCTCTCGGACCGCGGCGTTGCCTCCAATGGACACCTCACGCCAGCCGCCCCAGGCGTCGATCCGCACGAGTGCGTTGGAATAAAAGAAGGCGATCGCCGACGCACAGCCGGGCGGCCCGTCGCCAGCAGCATTGAACGTCACAAGAGCGCCGTTGGAGAGACGCGCAGCCACCGCACAGACCAGATCCACATCGAGCCCGCGATTGTTGGTAAAGGCGCAAAGCCGCTCGAACTCGGCATCTGCCAATACGCATACCGTGTTCATCATGTGTGCGCCGGTGTCGAACATGAAGCCGCCGCCCGAAATGGACGGTTTCTGCTTCCATTGTCCCGCGTAGCTCTTGGCCCAGCCTTCCCAGATCGAAGCAGAAACGCTGACCAGGTCGCCGAATTCGCCACGCCGAGATCGCGCGATGGTGTCGTGGATCAGGGGAGACAGGCTGCCCTGATAGGCGATGACGATGGTTCGCGCGCTGCGCTTTTCTGCTTCGACCAAGGCTAGTGCTTCCGCGACCGTGGTAACCATGGGCTTTTCGAGCAACAGGTCTAGACCGGCGTTAATCACGGCCAGGGCATTGGCAGCATGGAAGACGTGGGGCGTCGATACGTATACGGCATCTAGTCGACTGGCCTCAACTTCCAGCATGGCTTTATCGGACGCGTATTCGGCCGGGCGCGACCGGCCGGCGGAGGCGCAAATATCACTCAAGCGCTTACGAGAGGCCGGATCGATCTCGGCAAGCGCAGCGATCTCGACGTCCGGCATTGCGGTCCACCCGCGAGCATACTCTGCTGCTTTCAGTCCGGCACCGATAATCCCGAGTCGCAAAATCAAGTCATTTCTCCAATTGCGCACACGTATACACTTTGACGTCGAAAAAAGTGCCCCGCAATTCGCGTATTCTATAGATTGTCGGCTGCATGAACGTACCTCTCCAGCCCACTAGGGAAACTCTGCGCAGTGGACCGCAGCGGTGAGGGAACCATGAAGCAGATCAGTTTTGCCCCGGTTGCTGAAGCTCATCTAGCCGCACTATCCGAAGGCCGGCAATGGTATCGAGCCGATGCCGATGGAACGGATGCTGTACGGGGACCAGGCCTACTGGAGCGCTGACCATCGCCAGGCCGCCGAGGCCCGCGGCATCCGCTACCGCGGACTGGCCTAGAACACGGCGAAAATCGTATGAACGACCGCGATTTTGCCGCTTTCGCACGATCAATTCTCTCTTCTCACACTCATTTCTTACCCGCGTACCCACGTGCGCAGAGTTTCCCCAATGCCCAATATCTGTAGATGTGTACATTCGAGTGCTTTCGAGTACATTCGAGGTGTCAAGGTACGCAAGCGGCTCAAATGCCGCCGTAGGGGGAACGCAATGAATTCAACCTCGCTTCGCGCGGGTCTGCTGATCATGGCGGCCGCATTTGGAGGCGCGGTCCTCATTTCGCGCCTGGTCGTCACTTCGCGCTCGGTCCCCGTTTCGGGCGCATCCGCAAAGATCATTCGCATTGCCGAGCATCGCCAACCGCGCATCGACGCGCTGAACAAGTCGATCCCGAGCATGGAGAAGCTGCTTGGGGCCACGATCGAAGTGATCGAATATCCCGCCCCTGAAAAGGACTACATGAGTAAGCTCCTGACCGAGCTCGGTGCCGGCAATGCGCCAGACCTCTTCACGGCCAATTTCGATTCCGACGTGCCCGATATGGTGTCCGCCGGCTATCTTGCCCCCATCACTGCCGAGGTTCGGGCATGGGACGGCTATGACCAGCTATTCGATGTAGCCAAGAGGCTTTCTACCGGCGCGGACGGCCAGATCTATGCGCTGGATTCAATGCTGGCCGTGGAGCAGCTTTACTTCCGCCGTGATCTGCTCGATAAGGCAGGGATTTCGACCGCTCAGCCAACGAGCTGGAAAGACTTGCTCGATCGCGCCCGGGAGATAAAGGCCAAGACCGGTAAGTACGCCCTGCTGCTGCCCGCGGGGATCGGCTGGGGCGCAGCGTCGTTCAACGAAGGCTTCGCCTTGTTTGTGCCCGGATCCAAAACGCCTCAGATCGCCAATGACGACGGCACGCTGAATTTGAACGGGGAGGGAGTAAAGGAGATCTTTGGCCTCTATAAGTCCCTTATCGACGAGGCCCTAATGCCGATCGAACCGCTGCTCGGGCCGGAACCATGGGTAGTACCTAAATATACGATGTTCCCCGCCGGGGACTTGATGGCCACGACCTGCGGCACTTGGTGCTACATCTATGACTGGGGTAAGGATAGCAAGAATCCCGTGCCTGACGTAACCAAAAACGTCGGAACCTGGGCGGTGCCCGGCATGCACGGCGGTTCAAGCGTCACAGTCAGAGGCGAAAACATTTGGGCGGTCAACGCAAAATCAGCGCATCTCGACTTGGCCAAAAAAGTGCTCTTGGCATTGAGCTCAGTCCACGCGACGGTGGCCTATGCCCAGTTGCTGGGCAATATTCCGGCGCGCAAGGATGCTGCCGACGACAAGGATTTCCAGGCCCTGACAGAACTGGTGCCGGTCCTCAAGAACGTCGAAAACGGAACGTTTCTCAAGTCCGCGCCCGGCTTCTCGGTAGTATCCGAGGGGATCGCGCGCGCCACTGAAGCCTTGTTGCGCAAGCAAACCGACGCGGCCGGGGCACAGGCGATCCTCGTCAAATATGCCCAGGATCTGCTCGGCGACAACGTCGTCAAATAGACAGATTGTTTGCAACGCGGATCGTTCGAGACAATTTGCATGTCCATGACTTATGAAACCCGAGTGGCCTGGCAGAATCGGATGTTGCTGGCGCCGGCCCTTGTGCTGCTCGCGTGCTTCATCCTGATACCGGCCGGGGCAGCCATATACATCAGCTTCACCAATGATGCCTTGAGCGGCTTTGCGGCAGCCCATCCCCAATTCGTGGGGTTGAAGAATTATGTGCGGCTGTTTTCGGACGATGGATTCTGGAATTCGTTGGTGGTCACCTTTTTCTTCGTTTTCGGCTCGTCGATCGTGGGTCAGTTTGTGCTCGGACTCGCTTCAGCGATGGCGCTGAATCGGCCGATTGCATTCAGGTCCGTGTTCAATGCCGCTCTCCTCTTGCCCAACGCCGTCCCCGAGGTCGTCGCCGGCTTTATCTGGATATCAATGTTGGCCGGGGGCAAATATTCGACGGTGAGTCGAATCGTCGGGCTCTTCGGAATTCCGCCCCAGAACTGGCTAGAGTCCGTGCCGCTACTAATGATCATCGTCGTGAACACCTGGCGCGGCATCGCCTTCGCGATGATATTGATGACCTCGGGTCTGAGCGCCGTGCCGCCGGAAGTGTATGAGGCTGCCCGGATGGATGGCGCAACACCGCGCCAGATATTCTGGCGGATCACCTTACCGCTGCTGCGGCCCACCATCTTTCTCTACATGCTGGTCTCGACAGCAGGGACGATCGCCATTTTCGGGCTGATTTACACGCTCACCCGGGGCGGTCCTGGCGGGGCGACTGAAATTATCGGCATCTACATCTACAACCAAAGCTTCACCGCATTCCAGCTCGGCTATGGATCGGCGGTTGCGGTCATCATGCTTGGAGTATCTGTCGCAATCGGAGCCATCTATGTTCGCGTTCTGAAGGTGCAGGTATGATCGGCGTGCGCAAATTCACGCGAGCCGAGGCGACTGCATACGGGTTTCTCACGGTCACGCTTGTTTTTTGCCTGCTTCCGTTTCTCTGGGTGCTTTTGGCCTCGGTCGATCCGAACGCCTCGCTGTTCCTGTCGTTTCCTAAAGGGATAACTGCCGATCACTTCATCAAGGTTTTTACGGCGAATAATGGGGGGCGCTGGTTCTTCAATTCGCTGGTGACCGTAGGTGCTGCAACGGCACTCGTGATCATCGTCGGGGGAATGGGAGGGTATGCGCTTTCGCGGACCAACGCGTGGTGGAAGCGTCCGTTTTTGTACGCCATTATTCTGGTCCGAGTCCTCCCGCCCACGGCGCTCATCGTTCCGTTGTATAAGGTCATGCTGATCGCCAATGGGTTGATGGGCGCCGGGGTGCGAAGCATCGTGCGTCCTGACAAGGTTCGTTCGGCGATGCAGATCTTCGGTTTCGTCGATGGATATCTGGGCCTGATTCTGGTGCTGTCCGCCATGCAGCTGCCGCTGGCGCTTTGGATCATCAAGACCTTTTTCGATCTTACCCCCAAGGACTACGAGGAAGCGGCCCTGATGGACGGGGCCAATGTCTTTCAGCGCATTCATCGCATTCTAGTGCCGTTGGCGCTGCCCGGCCTGGGTGCGGCAGGATTGCTGACTTTTATCGGTGCCTGGGGTGATTTCCTGATGCCCTTGACGTTTATTTCGTCGGCCGATCTGCAATTGCTGCCGATCGGACTG
>CABEEB010000076.1_pt1 | contig 11472 bp, 8 predicted proteins | sample 3423141 | NCBI WGS metagenome assembly CABEEB01 (sample SAMEA5534333, study PRJEB31848) | metagenome | biome: tundra; feature: field; material: soil | place: USA | collected 2013-05 | depth 0.15 m | reverse complement strand
GGATTTGGGCGCTGACGCGCAAGGAAACGCGGCAGATCATTCGCGATCCGAGCAGCATCGCGATCGGCATCGTCTTTCCGGTGATGATGATTTTGCTGTTCGGATTCGGGCTCTCGCTCGACATCACCAAGGTTTCGGTCGCCGTCGTCGACGAAGACGTTTCCACCGACAGCGCCGCGCTGATCGGCGCGTTCCGCCTGTCGCCTTATTTCAAGTTGACCGCGACGCGCTCGATGGCTGACGCGACGATACTGATGCTGAATCGGAACGTCGACGGCATCCTGCAAATCCCGTCCGACTTCAGCCGGCGCTGGCACGCCGGGGCTGCCGATGTCCAGATTCTCGTGGACGGCACGGACTCGAACCAAGCTCGCATCATGCAAGCGTATTCCGCGGGACCGGTCGCGATCTGGAGTGCGGCACAGGCCCAGGCTGGCACCTCGATAGCGGTGGGCCCGGTCATCGTCGAGAGCCGGCTGTGGTTCAACGCAGCCAATGACAGCCATTATTTCCTGGTCCCGGGCCTCATCGTTCTGGTCATGACGATCATCGGAGCATTCCTGACCGCGATGGTCGTTGCGAGGGAGTGGGAGCGCGGTACGCTCGAGGCGCTGTTCGTGACGCCGATGCAGCCGGGAGAGTTCCTCGTCAGCAAGTTCATTCCCTATTTTGGATTGGGCATGATCGGTTTCGTGCTGTGTCTGCTTGCGGGAAAATTTCTGTTCCATGTTCCCTTGCGCGGCTCACTTTCCTTGCTCTGCCTAGCCTCGATGATCTACCTGCTGGTGGCCTTGGGTATAGGGTTGCTCGTATCCACGCTCGTCAAGAGCCAATTCCTCGCGAGCCAGTTGGCAATGTTGCTGACGTTTCTGCCGGCGATGATGCTGTCCGGCTTTCTCTACGATCTGCGCAGCATGCCGGTGGTCATTCGGGGCATCACCCGCGTTCTGCCGGCGCGCTATGCGGTCGCATTGCTGCAGACCTTGTATCTCGCGGGCAACGTCGGCAGCGTGGTCTGGTTCAATCTCGCGGTTCTGACGGCCATGGCTGCGGCGCTGATACTGGCAACCCGACGCGCCACCGTCAAACAAATCACCTGAGGTGTTGGCATGCTCTCCTCGCTGCTTCGTATCCTCGCGCTGATTCGCAAAGAATTTCTCGCCGTACTCAAGGATCCTCGCAGCCGTTTCATCATCTTTCTGCCACCCATGTTGCAGTGTCTGATCTTCGGCTATGCGGCCAGCTTCGACCTCAACTCCGTCGCCTACGCGGTCTATGATCAGGACCACAGCGCCGCGTCCATGGCTTTGCTGTCGCGCCTGGACGGATCCGGCGTGTTTGAGCGCCAGGCCGATCTCGGCCGCGCCAAGGACATCGGCACCTGGATCGACAGCGGCCGCGCGCTGCTCGTGATTCAAATCGATCAGAATTTCGAACGTAACCTGCTCGCAGGTTCGCCCGCACCGCTCGAGGTGATCGCCGATGGCCGCAATTCCAACACCGCCGGCACGGCACTCGGGTATTTGAACAGCGTCGTCGAGCGCTTCAACGGCGACTGGAGATCCAGCCACGGCCAGCAAGGCGCCAGCATCCAGATCGTCACGCGTTCTTGGTACAACCCGAATCTCGACTCGCGCTGGACCATGATCCCGAGCCTGATCGGCACGCTGACGATGATGGGCACGATGATGCTGACGGCCTTGTCCGTCGCCCGCGAGCGCGAGCAGGGAACATTCGACCAATTGCTGGTCACGCCGTTTCGACCATTTGAAATCATGGTGGGGAAGGCCGTGCCCAACATGGTCATCGGCTTGGGCCAATCGACCACCGTATTGCTGATCGCGCAATTTTGGTTTCGCATCCCGTTCGCCGGATCCTTTGTCGTTCTCTATGCGGGGCTCACCTTGTTCCTGATGGCTGCGGTCGGCCTCGGCCTGTTTGTCTCCTCGATCGCCAAGACCATGCAGCAGGCCATGCTCTACGCATTCATACTGGTGATGCCGTTCGCGCTGCTCTCTGGATTGACGACACCATTCAGCAGCATGCCCAATATTCTTCAAACCATCATGATCATCAATCCGCTGCGCTACGCGCTCGATCTGACCAAACGGGTATATTTGGAGGGTGCCGGGTTCGCGAATTTGTTTGCCGATTTTCTGCCGCTGTTGATCATCGGATTGGTTACGCTCTCGGGCGCGGCCTGGCTGTTCAAGCGACGGCTGAACTGATGAAGAAGCAATCCGCCGCTGCGGGAATACGGTATGGAGATCGCTGAATTGCTCGCGCGCGCGCGCGCGATGGCGCGCAGCGCGCAAGACGAGGCGGCGAAACAGGCATATCTCGATATCTTGCGCATCGATCCCAAGAATTTCTCGGCGCTCAATGAACTCGGCACGCTCGCCTTGACCGGCGGGTTTCGCTCCGCCGCGCGCACCGCCTATCTACAGGCGGTGCAGCATCATCCAATCAATCCGATCGGACACGTCAATCTCGCCAATGTGCTGCGCGAGGAGGGCGATCTGGCCGGAGCGCAAAAACATTACCAGTCGGCGCTGGACATCGATGCGGATCTCGCGGAAGCGCATCGGGGTATGGCCGGCGTGCTTACGGAATTGAATCAGGAGGGTGCCGAACAGCACCTGCGACGCGGATTCTCCGGATCCAGCATCGTCACCAAGCCGTATCGCGGCACGGGGGCCGGCGTGCCCTTGCTGCTTCTGGTCTCGGCGCGCGCCGGCAATCTGCCGACACAGCTCTGGATCGATGATCGACGCTACACCGTGCATGCGATCTATACCGAGTTCTTCGATCCTAAGGCCGCTTTGCCGCCGCATGAACTCGTCGTCAACGCGATCGGCGATGCCGATCTGTGCGACGAGGCATTGGCTCGCGCCGAGCAACTGATCGCGCACAGCACGGCGCCGGTCATCAACCGGCCGGCACGGGTGCGCGCGACCGGGCGCGTCGAGAATGCGCGCCGGCTGGCGGGTATCCCCGGCGTCATCGCGCCCAAGATCGTGGCACTATCGCGCGCGGCCTTGCTGATGAGCAACGACTTGCGCTTCCCGCTGCTGCTGCGCCGGCCCGGCTTCCACACCGGCCGTCATTTCGTGCGCGTCATGAATCGCGCGGAGCTCCCCGTAGCGGCGACTTCATTGGGCGCCGAGGAGTTGCTCGCGATCGAGTATCTCGATGCGCGCGGAGCCGATGGAATGGCGCGAAAATACCGCGTGATGTTCGTCGATGGGGTCGCGTATCCGCTGCATTTGGCGGTTTCCGCCGATTGGAAAGTCCATTATTTTTCGGCCGACATGGCACGCAGCGCTGCGTTTCGCGATGAGGAGCGGCGCTTTCTCGAGGATATGCCGGCGGTGCTGGGCGCGACGGCCGTGGCTGCCTTGGCACGGATCCGTGCGACGCTCGACCTCGATTATGCCGGCGTCGACTTCGCGCTCGCGCCGGACGGGTCGGTGCTGCTGTTCGAGGCCAACGCGACCATGGTGGTGTTTCCGCCCGGCCCCGATCCGATCTGGGATTATCGACGTCGCGCGATCGACGCTGTGCTCGAGGCCGCGAGAAGGATGCTGGTCAGGCGCAGCGCATGAAACAGTCCCGGCCGCCTCATTGCGCGGTCACGGGTTCCGTACAGTTAGTGCGGCCCTGCATTACGCAGTCCTGCAAATTGGACGTTTCGCGCAGCGCATAAAACAGATACAAGCTGCCGAACACCAGCAATAGAACGACGCCGAGCGCGATCAGTACTACGCGCGGCGAATAAGTATCGCGGTTGCCTTGCGGCGGTTGCTCAGTCATATGCGCCCCTGGATTCCGATTGCCGGTCAGCCCGATGTGCCGGTCAATACCGATTTGGCGATCCTCGCGGCGTGCACGCGCAATTCGGGTATCGCGATCGCTTCCCAAAAGTTGGCCTTGAGCATCGGTCCGATATAAAAAAGCCCGCTGACGCGCGTACCACCGCGGTCGATGACCTGATAGTCCGCATCGATCTCCAGACCTAATTTCAGCGGGTCCTGCTTGATGAGGCCCTCCTCGCGCAGCTGCACGATCAATGGCAGGTCGATCGCGGCGATATCATAGTTCGGGCCGGTGCAATTGACGACGGCCCCGACCTTAAGCGTTCTCAACTCCGAAGCGCCGCGCTCGCGAATCGCGACGACGATATCGGCGCCGTGCTGTTCAAAGGACTGCAGGTAGCCCGATACGCTTTCCACTTGGCCCGATTTCATCATTTGCTGCAGGCGCAAAAATGCTGCCGGCGCCAAACGATGCCGATGGATATCCCAAAACGGAACGATGCGCGTCAGGAACTTGCGTCTCTCGGTCACGGACAAGCGCTGCCAAATCGCCGCGGTATGCGGGCGCAACGCGTTGATGACGTCGCGCCAATCCTCGCCGGCGGCCTGCTTCCTCTCGGCTTGCGTGCGTATCGCGCGTACATAGGCGCGAATCGTCGCGGGCACGGAGCGCAGGTATTCGGGAAACCCCGAACCGGCGGCCGGCGGTTTGGGCGCAAAGCGGTGGCCGTGTGTAACCAGACCGCGGCGCGAGATCAGATATATCTTGCGCGTATCGCTATGGCTCGTCAGTCGAAACAGCGCATCGACGGCGGTATGGCCGGCGCCCAATATGGCGACCGGCCGGCTCGCATCGGTGCGGTCGAGTGCGTCGAAGTCCCAAGGATTGGCGATGTAGGCCCGCGAGTCGAAAAAATCCGATTTTGGCAACGGATTGCTCGGTGGGAAATGGCCCGGCGCCAGCACGACCCGATGCGCTGCGATACTTTCGCCGCTCGCGAGCCTCACCTCGAAACCATCGCCGGGCGCGCCGCGACTCACGCTGGACACCTCTCCCGCCATTCGCCGCAACAGGGAATTGCTGTGCTGTTCTGCGCTCGCCAAACAGTGTTCGAGATAGTCCCCATAGATGCGCCGCGAGACGAACGACCCTGCGTTGAATGCCGGATCGACGCTGTGCAAATAGTCGACGAAATGTGCGGGTTCGTCCGGTAGCGCGCTCATGTTGCCCGCGGGAACGTTCAGCAGCAGATTATCGTCCCAGGTCTGATAAGCCAGACCGCGTCCGAAGCGCGAACGACGCTCGATCAACACCACCGATACGGCCGTCGCGCCGGCCGCGCGCAGCAGGTTGACGGCGGTCAGCGCGCCGCTGTAGCCCGCACCGACGACCACGATCGTCCGCTGCCGATCGGAACTATCACTCATAAAGCGCCGTCCACGTGAATCAGGTCGGCAATTATAGGCTTAGGATGCCGTGCGGGTGCCCGACTTGACACGCGCATGGGGCTTGCATCTGCCGGCGCAGGATGATTAGCTCAGTGCCAATTAGAGTCGCAGGAACGTATGGTGCTCTCCAACGCGCTTGCCAGCGTGTTTGATTCGATACTCGAGCCGATAGTTCTCGTCGATGCGCTGGGTTCGATCGCCTTCATCAACCGGGAAGGCTCGGCGTTGTTTGGTTACACGCCGCGCGAGATCGAAGGCCGGCCGGTCGAGACGCTGCTGCCGATGGATAAACGCGAGCAGCATCTGCGCTACCGCCAGGCGTTCCTCGTCAGCGATCAGACGCGCGCGATGGCCGGCCGTGAGCTCGTCGCTTTGCATAAGGATGGGGGAATCTTGCCGGTCGAAGTCGGGCTCGGCCATTTCACCGATGGGTCGACGCGCTACGCAGTCGCGGTCATCCGTGATCTTACGCAGCGTCGGCGCGCCGATGACATTCTGCGCGACAGCGAGCAGCAGCTGCGCCTTGCGTTGGAAGGCGCCGATCTTGGCCTATGGGATTGGAATGCGACGAGCGGCCGCCTCATCGTCAACGACCGCTGGCTGACGATGCTGGGGCTTGACCCTCACGGTCCTGAACCGACTCTCGAATTGTGGCTTTCCCTGGTACACGCTGAGGATCTGCCGAGCTTGCAACGGCTGTTCGACGAAGCGATCGGCAACCCAACCGCTCGGCAATTCGAACTTGAAATTCGTGCGCTCCGCAGCGACGCTCGCAGCATCTGGATTTTGGCCAAGGGTACGGTCGTTGCGCGCGAGGCCGACTTAAGTTCGGTGCACATCATCGGTACCCACCTGGATATCACCGCGCGCAAGGAGGCGGAGACCGAATCGCGGGAGGCTGAGCACCGCCTGCATGCGGTTATTGATGCCTCGCCGGTTCCCTTCATTTTCGAGGACGTCCATGGAACCACGACCTTCGCGAATCCCGCGTTCGAAGCGACGTTTGGCTACCGTCTCGCGGAGGTCGCCGCGATCGACGATTGGTGGATGCACTTCTATCCCGACCCGGATTACCGGCGATTGGCGATGCGCAAGTGGGCCGAGCAGGCCGAATTGTGTCTGCGCACGGGCGAGCCGTCGGCGCCGTTCGAGGCGATCATGCGTTGCAAGGACGGCACCGACCGCATCATCGTCGCGCACACCGTTCCTCTTGCGCGCAGTTCAGCCCCCATGTTCCTCGTCGTGTTGTTCGATGTCACGGAACAGCGCCGGCTCGGCATGGATTTGCACGATGGTCTCGGCCAACAATTGACGGGCCTTTCCTTGATGCTCTCCGCGCTGTCGCGCAGTGTGGGCCGGCAGCCATTGGCCAAGACCCAGGCGTCGCTCGCCGATCTTGCGCGCCATGCGGGCGAATGCGTGGCCATGACCCGTGCGATCGCGCATGGGCTGTCGCCGGTCGCACCGGGTCCGGGCGGATTCGAGCAGTCGCTACACCGCTTGGCGGAGACAACGACGCGACTCGGCCGCATGCAAGTGCGCTTGGCGCTGCAGGGTCTGTCTGGGATTACCATCGATCCGGCGACCGGCGACTCGGTTTATCGAATCGTCCAGGAAGCGCTCGCGAATGCATCGAGGCATGGTAACGCGACCCAGGTGATGATCGAGGCTCAGCTCGCCGGGAGCCACCTCGTGGTCACGGTCAGTGATGACAATTGTGGCCCGTCGGGCGGAACGGTCGTGCGCTGCGAGTTCCCGGTGCGGGTCGACGCCGAAGCCGAGACGGCCTAGTCAGACGCGCTGGTCAGATGCGTAGCTGCGCGCGGGGCCGTACTTCGCCTTCCAGCCAGTTGCGGATCTCGAGCAGGCGCAGCGCTTCGCCGCGCATCGCGGGGCCCAGCCCGTGCTTCCACAGCAATGGCGCATCGTGGGGGTGCGTATGCAGGGCGCGCAGTTCGGCCGCGAATGCGGCCAGCGCCGCGGAGTCGCGGAACACGCCTTCGCCGACCAGCGTTTCGCCGTAACGCTCGGCGGTCGCGGCAATGTCGACAAAATCGTATTCCGGGTGGTATTGCACGCCCCAGAACGTACCGCGTCCGTGCTTGAACGATGCCGCCTGCACGCCGAATTCATTGACGGCGAGAACTTGGGCGCCTGCCGGGAGCGCGGCAATCTCATCTCGATGAACCGTCGGAGCTTCGAATACGGTCGGCTTGCCGGCGAACATCGCGTGTTCGCGGCCCGCGATGGTCTGCAAGATACGCCGCGCGAAGCCGAACTCGCGGCCGCGCGGGTTGGCGCGCACCTCGCCGCCGGCCGCGGTCACCGCGACCTGCAGTCCCCAGCAGCTGCCGAAGAATGGCACGCCCGCTGCAAATACGGCCCGAACGAACTCGATCTGGCGCGTCACCGGCGCGCCGCCGTTGTAGATATTGAGCGCCGATCCGGTCATCGTCACGCCGTCGTAGTGTTCGAGGCCGGCTCCCGGCGGCAAATGTGGGTCGGCGTCCGCGGCGGTCACGATGTCGACCTGCAGTGCAGCGTCGATTCGGCGCAGCACCCGCGCGTAGCCGTTGCCCGAGTCATAGCCGAGCGCGGCGATGAGGCGTGCGCGGATCTCGGCGACGTTGCCGTCGATGACGAGAATGCGCGCGGCGCTCACGCGGCGCTCACGACCGCGTCGAGATTGCCCGCGACCGCGGCCCGGAAGATCCGCTCGAGCGCCGCCGCATCGACAGGCGTCGGGTTGCCGCCCGCCGATGGGTCGATCGCCGCTTCGCGGCCGATGATCTCGGCCTTGTCGGCGCTGACGCCGATGGCGCTCAATGCATGGGGTATACCGAGATCGCGGCGCATCTCGAGCACCCAGGCGAGCAGGCCTTCATAGCCGCCCACCGGCAAGTCGAGCACGCGCCCGATCACGTCGACTTTTCCCGCGATTGCGTTGCGGTTGTGTGCCATGACGTAGGGCAGGAGCACCGCATTCGTCAGGCCATGATGCGTGTTGAACCACGAGCCGACGGGATGCGCAATCGCGTGTACGCCGCCCAGGCCTTTCTGGAAAGCCGTCGCGCCCATCGACGCGGCCGCGAGCATCTGCGCGCGCGCCTCGATATCCTTGCCGTTCGCACAGGCGCGCGGCAGGTAGCGGTGGATCAGCCGCATGCCTTCGAGTGCGACGCCGTCGGCGAGCGGATGGAAACCCGGAGCGCAGAACGCCTCGAAGCAGTGCACGAACGCGTCGATGCCGGTGGCCGCGGTCACCGCGCGCGGCAGCCCGACGGTCAATTCCGCATCCAAAATGACGACGCGCGGCATCATCTGCGGATGAAAGATGATCTTTTTCTGGTGCGTCTCCTCATTGAGGATCACGCCGGCGCGACCGACCTCCGAGCCCGTACCGGCAGTGGTCGGCACCGCAACGACCGGCGCAATTCCGAGCGGCTCGGCGCGCGTCCACCAGTCGCCGATGTCCTCGAAGTCCCAGAGCGGCCTTGTCTGTCCCGACATGAACGCGACGACCTTGCCGGCGTCCAGCGCCGAGCCGCCGCCGAATGCGACGACGCCGTCGTGGCCGCCGCTGCGGAACGCGCACAGGCCCGCCTCGACGTGGCTGCTCGCGGGATTGCCGCGCACCGCACTGAATAGCGCCGCGCCCTCGAGCGCAGCGAGCGCGCTCTGGATCATGGGCGCGCCGGTGAGTCCCTCATCGGTGACCAGCAACGGCCGGCGGATGCCGGCGCGCGCGCAGGCGGCGGGAAGTTCGGCGATGCGGCCCGGGCCCGCCCAAATGGTCGTCGGATAATTCCAGTTGCCGCGTAAATTCGAGCTCATGTCGTTTCCTTGAAGTGAAAGGACTTCGGCCTGGTCAGCGCCTCGAAGCCGACGCGCGATAAGGTGCAGCCGCGCCCGGAATTTTTGACGCCCGTCCATGCAAGCGCCGGATCGAGGTAGTCGCAGCGGTTCAGGAACACCGTGCCGGTCTCGAGCGCATCGCCGAGTGCCTCGGCGCGCGCGGCATCGGCCGAATAGATGGCTGCCGTGAGTCCGAACTCGCTGTCGTTCATGAGCCGCAGCGCCTCTTCGTCGGAATCCACCTTCATGATGCCGACCGCTGGCCCGAAAGTCTCCTCGCGCATGATGGGCATCGAGTGGTCGACTCCGACGAGCACCTGCGGCGCGAGATACGGCGTTCCGGCTACCGATGCCGGAAACGAAGCTGCGTCGATCAATTGGCTGGCGCCGCGCGCGACGGCGTCGCGTACCTGCGCACGAACGGATTCGGCGGCGGCCGTGCGCACGACCGGGCCGAGCGTCGTTTCCGGATCGAGCGGTGAGCCGAGCCGATACTGCCGCGTCAGCGCGACGACGCCCGCGACGAACTCCTCGTAGCGCGAGGCGGCGACGTAGATGCGTTTGATGCCGCAGCACGACTGGCCGGCGTTGAAGAACGCTCCGTCCGTCAGCGATTCGATCGCATGCGCGAGCGCGGCATCGGCGCGCACATAGGCGGGATCCTTGCCGCCGAGTTCGAGGCCGGAGGTCGCGAACCCCGCGGCGGTCGCGGCGACGACGGCTTTGCCGCCGGACACCGAGCCGGTAAATGCGACACTCGCGACACGCCAGTCGCCCATGAGGCGCGCAGTATCGGCATGCGACAGATGCAGGTACTGGAACACACCGGCCGGAACGCCCGCGCCGGCGAATGCCTCGAGAAAGCGTTCGGCACACAGCGGCGTCTGGTGCGAATGTTTGAGGATCACCGCATTGCCGGCGATCAGCGCCGGCAACACGGCATTGACGGCCGTCAGGTACGGATAATTCCACGGCGCCACGACCGCGACCACGCCGAGCGGCACGCGCTTGATCTGGCGCCGGAATCCGGGCTTTTCGCCGGGCCGAATCGGCGCTAGCGCCTCGGGCGCCACCTGCAGCATATAGCGTGCGCGCTCCTCGAAGCCGCGTACCTCGCCCGGCGAGTGCCGAATCGGCCGTCCCATTTGCCAGGTGAGCTCGAGCGCAATGTCGCTCGCCTTGGAGACGAAGGCATCGACCGCTTCCTTGAGCACGGCGCAGCGTGCCGCGAGCGGCAGGGAGCCCCAAGCGCGTTGCGCGCGCGCGGCGGCGTCGAGCGCGCGATCGATGCCGGCGCCTGTCTCGAGCGGTCGTTCGACGTAGATGCGGCCGTCAATGGGGCTGATCGTCTTGAGCGTATCGTTCATGGGCTTGCTCAAATGATCTCGAAATAGCGCGCCAATTCCCAGTCGGTGACGGCTCTGCGGAATTCACGCTCCTCCCACTGCCGGGTCGCCGCATGGTGTTCGACGAAGGCGTCGCCGAACAGAGCGCGCGCCGGCTTGGAAGCGGCCAGGCGTTCGGCGGCCTCGTACAAAGTTGCGGGCAGGCGCCGCTGCGGCGGGTGCACTCGATCATAGGCATTGCCCTCGATCGGCGCGTCGGGCTCGATGCGCTGCTCGATGCCCCAGAGGCCGGAACCGATTGCCGCGGCGAGCGCCAGGTAGGGATTGATGTCGGCGGCCGCAATCCGGTACTCGACGCGTTGGCTGGACGCACCGCCGCGGATCACGCGCAGCGCGGTCGTGCGGTTCTCGACGCCCCAGGTCGCCGAGGTCGGCGCCCAGTATCCCGGCACGAGCCGCGAGTAGCTGTTGACCGTGGAGGCGACCATCGCGAGAAATTCCGGCATCAGCGCCTGTTGTCCGCCGAGGAACCAGCGCATCGTGTCCGACATCTCGTGCGGCTGCTTGGGGTCGTGGAAAACGCTGCCGCCCGCCGGCGTGCGCAGCGAGATATGCAGGTGGCCGCTCTGGCCGGGAACGCTCGCGGACCATTTGGCCATGAAAGTGGCCATGAGGCCATGGCGCTGCGCGAGCACCTTGGCGAAGGTTTTGAAGAGCGCCGCGCGATCGGCCGCTTCGAGCGCCTCGCAGTAGGTCAGCGCGGCTTCGAGCACGCCGGGGCCGGTCTCCGTGTGCAGGCCTTCGATCGGAAATCGCATCGTCTGACCGAGCTCGAGCAGCTCGTGGTAGAGCTCGGAGTGTACCGAGCTGCGCAGCACCGAATAGCCGAACGCACCGGGCGTCATGGTCTTCATCTGCCGATAGCCTTTGTCACGCACCGATTGCGGAGTCTCCTCGAACATGAAGAATTCGAATTCCGCGGCGGCGTTGACTTCGTACCCCATACC
>CABEEB010000034.1_pt1 | contig 12125 bp, 14 predicted proteins | sample 3423141 | NCBI WGS metagenome assembly CABEEB01 (sample SAMEA5534333, study PRJEB31848) | metagenome | biome: tundra; feature: field; material: soil | place: USA | collected 2013-05 | depth 0.15 m | reverse complement strand
TTATCGCGGCCGCAGGCGGGAATGGCCGACTTCTACCGCGAGATGGGCGAGCTGTTCGGCGTCGAGCTGCATCCGCACAACCGCCATGGCGGCGCCAAGGTGCTGCGGGCGCGCTGGCAGGGGCATATCGATGCCTCGCTATGCCGCCCGGTACTGATCGCCGATGAGGGTCAGGAAATGCAGCTCGCCGTCTTGAACGAGCTGCGCCTATTATCCTCGGCGCGCCTCGACTCGCACCTGCTGCTCACCGTCGTGCTCGCCGGTGACCAGCGCCTCATCGAGCGCTTGCGCACCGAGGATCTCCTGCCCTTGGGCTCGCGCATGCGGGTGCGCCTGACGCTCGAGCGCAGCACGCCTGAGGAGCTGCAGGAATGTCTGCGCCATACGCTGCAAAAGGCCGGTGCCACCAAGCTCATGACCGCTGAGGTCATTGCCACCTTGTGCGATCACGCCCAGGGAAATCTGCGGGCGCTGATGAACATGGCCGGCGAACTCTTGGCCCTCGCGGCGCAGCGCGAAGCTGCGCAAATCGACGAGAAGCTGTTCTTCGAGCTCTTTGCCACGCCCTCGCCGACGCAGGCTAAAGCCGCCGGTCGGCGTCGATGAGCGGACTGCCCGTCGAGCAAGCCTACCGTCTCGCCGATCGCCCCGAGGAGCAGCGCTGGCTGGTCACCGGGCTCTGGTCCGAACAGGCCGTCGGCATCGTCGGTGGGGAACCGAAATGCTGCAAGTCCTTCCTCGCCTTGGATCTGGCCGTCGCGGTCGCCTCCGGCACCGCGTGCCTGCGCCGCTTCCCCGTCGCCCGGCCGGGCCGGGTCCTGCTGTACGCAGCCGAGGATGCCCTGCATGTCGTACGTCGCCGGCTCGAGGGCATCTGTGCCGCCGCGGGCTGCGAGCTTGCAGACCTCGACGTGCACGTGATTACCGCCGCCACCGTGCGGCTCGACCAGGCGGCCGACCGCGAGCGCCTCGAACACACCATCACACAACTCAAGCCACGCCTCCTGGTCCTCGATCCGTTCGTGCGCTTGCACCGCATCGACGAGAACGCCAGCGGCGAAGTCGCACCGTTGCTCGCGTACCTTCGTACCCTGCAACGACAACACCAGCTCGCCGTGCTCGTCGTGCACCACGCCCGCAAATCCGCCGGACGCATGCGCGCCGGCCAGGCGCTGCGCGGCTCATCCGAGTTCCATGCCTGGGGCGACTCGAACCTGTATCTGCGCCGCTCGGGCGGCGAACTTACCCTCACCATCGAACACCGCGCCGCGCCGTCGCCGCCCACGATCGGTCTCGCACTCGCGCAACGTGGCGACGCGCTCGCCCTCGAAATCGCATCGTCAATCGTCGCCTCGACACCGGCGCCAACCTCCATCGACGAACGCATCACCGCCGCGATCGCCGACGCGAATCGCCCGCTTCCCATCGGGGAACTGCGCGTGCTGTGCCGCGTCCGCAACGGGACATTGTACGAGCGCCTCACCGCACTGACCGACGCGGGCCAGATCGCGCGTAGTCCCGAGGGCTACCAGCTCGCTACCCGACCCTGATCTCGAGGTTATCAGCGGACCAGTCCACGACTCGTCGCTGAACCTCCGGTTCCCACTTCCGCTTCCCGTTCTCTCCTACAGCGTGCGGGAACCGGAACGGGAATCGAACCTCGAATAGCGTGAAAATCAGCCCCTCAAATATCGTGAGCACTCTCATCGCTGATTGTACCCGGTTGGCAGAGGGCGGGAGCGCTCAACGCTTTCTTTGCGCCGTATCAGTCGATGCCTTCGAACTCCAAGATAGCAACACCAAACTATATCTATGCAGCAGACCCCACCGGCGAGACGCAGCGCCCGTGGGAGACCGTGACGCCTCTGGCAGCGTGGCTCAACTATGCGCAAGGCACCCCGCAATTCAACATCTCCTATAGCGTTGGTGGCGGGGAACTAGACCTGGTGACAAGCGTGCTCGCCCTCAGCGGGGTGGTGCTCATCTGTTGGGAACATCACAACATCATGCCCAATATCATTGGTGCCATTAACAGCAGGGTTCCGATCACCAACTACTCGTCTATCCCCAATGCGTTTCCGGACGTCTTCTACCTCGTCTGGCTGCTCGACCTGAGTAACAGTAATTATGCGTGGACGTCCGTCAATCAGAACCTGGTTGCCGGCGACATCCCGCGGTAGCGGCACGCGAGTTAGACGCAAAAACAGCTCGAGCTGCAAATATCAGAAAATAAGGAGTTTTTTGGTGGCAGGGAGGGAATTGAACCCCCGACACGCGGATTTTCGGTGTCTTTCCAGGGGTTTGAGGCATTTATCAATCAACCACTTGCAGCGTCTTGCCGACCCCTTCCCAAGCACACCAAGGCACAATCCTGGCACACCCAATCTGAATTGGTCACATTGCTGGCACGAGGCAGCCAAGGTGCGTAGCCTCGTCCGTCCAGAGTCAGCCCCAAGGCCACCTATCGTGAGCGGCGGCTTTGCTACATCTCATCGGGCGATCCGAACCGAGCTTGGTAGGCGTTACATCCCAGCCTCAGGGCGAAGCTGCCGAGACCCGCCAGACGCTGTTGCCTGTATCATCGGCAATCAATAGCCCTCCCTTGCCGTCCACTGCAAGGCCGACCGGCCGCCGTCGCAACGCCGCCATAAATTGCAGCGCATCGTCCCAGGCTGCATGGCGCGCCGTGTTGTCGAATACACACCAGGTCTCGGTCACTTTGGCCTTCGTTACGGCCGCGGCGAAAGTGGCGAGCTGCGCCTCCGAATACTTCGAATAGTACAAACGCGGAGAGCCATGCCAGCGAAAGTAGGCGAAGCGGCGCACTCCGCCAGGGACCTCCGCGCCGGGGCAGCGGGCGGGGTCCGCGGCGACCCGGGACACTCCCGCATCCCGCAGGGTGCTCTCCACAGCGCTTGTGAACCAACTCGGATGTCTCGGCTCGCACACCACATTCGTTCCGCGAAGGCGCGGTACGGAGTTGAAGAAGGTACGAACGACGCGCCCGTTGAACTCCAAGCTCGGCGGGAGCTGGACCAGCACGGCGGCGAGCTTGGGCTGCAACGCCGCAATGTCTTCATAGAAGCGCCCGACCTCTGCGGCACAGCGCTTCAAGTGACTTTCGTGTGTGACGCTGCGTGGCATTTTCACTGAGAATCGAAACGGTGCGGGCGTCTCATCGCGCCAGCGCGCATAGGTGGCGCTTTGATGCGGCCGATAAAAGGATGAGTTGATCTCTACGCAGGAGAAATGCGCGGCATAGTAAGACAGATGCGTTTGATCTGGATCTCGCTCGGATCGCTTCGCCGGCGGGTTACTCCATCCCGCCAAGCCAACCCGAATCCGCATGCGCTCAGCCATGGTCGGAGATTGATGCAGTGGCACGATTAGAAGCTCGCCGGTGATGCTTTGGTGATGAGCGATCTTAAGGCGCGACGCGTCGCGCGGAATCCGCGCTATGGAGCGTGTAACTGTAGGATTTCATGCTCAATTAACACTTTTAGCCATCCGTGGTGATGAATTGAATACACAGCGCCACCAATGCGAGCGGCGAACGAATGTACTATATGTCCTTCGCGCCATTCTGTTGACTCCCTTCCAGGTCAGCCTGATCTGACGGCATGAAGCGCCCCAGGCCTAATGGGGTATTTGCGCACAAGCGGACAAAATAACTCACGCGAGTGTTACATAAACCGCACTCACGTTGGCTTTTCTGACATTACTGCACTAGAAGGGAGTTGCAATGGCAACGACGAAAAAATCGGGCGCGCGGAAAGCTTAAGAGCGGTCGTTCTGGCAAAACGGTCAGAGCCGTAAGCAAGCTATCGCCATTGGCCTTTCAGAGGCGCGAAAGTCTGGGGCTAAAATCCTAGAGAAAAAGAGCGCGCGCACAAAATAGCACTGTATCAGTTCAAGGCGGCGCTTCGTAGCGGCACTCGCGATGTTTTACGCCGAGGGTTAGTTCGTTTAATACCTAGGCGCTTGAGAAAGGCGGTTCGGGCATGCAGTGGCCTTCCGCTAGCCTTACCGACGTTCGCGATACCCTGTGTCAGAAAAAACTCACACCGAACCGGCGAAGATGAGAGTCCGTGCGACTCTTGCGCTTATCGCACAATAAGCGCCCGACACGGGTGCGTTAACGGCCGTACCGAGCGACAGGAGTGCCCTAAAATCGCCAACGAACTCGATACATTGCACACCCGGCGCGGTATTTTGCAAGCGGCGAGCGCGCTAGGCATGGGGCTGGTGGGGACGAGCCTTGCCTCCGCAGCTCGGTCTGGACAGACTACGAGTTCGCCGCAGGCCCATGGCGTCCCCTCCACCGATCCAGAACTCAATACCGCGGACATTCTCGTTGAGACGTTGATCCGATGGGATGTTCAGTTCGTCTTCGGCATCGTCGGGGACGGCATCAACTCAATCATCGAGGCGCTGCGCAAGCGCCAGGATAGGATCCGCTTCATCGCGGTACGCCACGAAGAGGCGGCTGCCTTCATGGCCTCTGGGTATGCGAAGCACACGGGCAAACTCGGCGTTTGTCTGGCGACCACCGGGCCAGGCGCCGTGCATCTGATGAACGGGCTCTATGACGCCAAAATGGACTCAACACCGGTACTCGCCATTACGGGGAGCACCTTCCACGATCTTGGCGGCATCCATTTCATGCAATCGGTGGATACGCAAGCGCTGATGCGTGACGTCGCGATTTACAATATTGCCGTTACCGGGCCGATTCATGCCGCCATCGTTGGGAATTTGGCGTGTCGGTCAGCGTTGGGTGAGCGCGGTGTGGCCCACCTGACTATCGCGAAGGATACCCAAGCCATGAAGCTCGGGGCCGACAAGCCATCCATGGAAAATCATGGACTTCGAACGCTTGATGGGCTGACCTTCTCCCATCCTGTTCCCGACACCGAATGCCTACAACAAGCCGCAGCGCTTATCAATGCGGGAAACAAGGTCGCCATCCTAGTGGGCCAAGGCGCCCTCGGTGCGCGCGACGAAGTGACTCGATTGGCGATGAAACTGAACGCTCCGGTTGCCAAAGCGCTGCTTGGCAAAGGGGTACTCCCTGATGATTCGCCCTACACGACCGGCGGCATCGGGCATCTCGGTACCGAGCCTTCCGATTTCATCATGCATGCCTGCGATACGCTTCTGATCTTGGGTTCCACGATGCCCTGGGTCAATTCGTACCCCAAACCCGGCCAAGCACGGGCGATTCAGGTTGATCTGAAGCCTGAGCACATGGGCATCCGCTATCCGGTGGAGGTGCCGTTGGTCTCCGACGTCAAGGCGACCGTCGCAGCGCTGCTGCCACTCGTCAATGCCAAGGACGATATGTTTCTGAAAGAGGCACAAACCCGCATGCGCGACTGGCGCGCCTTGCTCGATCGGGTCTGTGCGACCGCACGCACGCCCTTGCGCCCGCAGATGGTCATGCGGGAACTGAGCAATCAGCTGGCGCCGGATGCCATCATTTCCCTCGACTGCGGCGCCAATACCCATTTTGCGGCCCGCATCATCGAGCTTAAAGAGCAGCAAAAGCTAACCGGCACCGGAATGCTCGCGACCATGGCGCCCGGCCTTCCCTTCGCAATCGCCGCGCAGTTGGCTTTTCCGAATCGTCAATCGGTGGCCATCGTGGGGGATGGCGGATTCACGCAACTGATGGGTGAACTCGTCACGGCCGTGAAGTACCAGTTGCCCATCAAGATCATCATTCTTAAAAACAATAGCCTCGCTGAGGTGCTGTTCGAACAGAAAGAACTCGGCAACCCCACCTACGGCTGCGAATTGGCGCCGATCGATTTCGCTGCGTTTGCGAAAGCCTGCGGCGCCGATGGCTTTAGATGCACTCACCCGAGTGAAGTAACGGCCGCCATTCGGGCCATGCTACGTTCCCCCCGCACCTCAGTTCTCGAAGTCGACGTCGATGCGGATGAAAAGCCATCGCTACCCTCTGAGCTCAAGGTATAAAGGCATCATATGCGTCATATTCGGCGTCCGCCCGCACTAGAAACTGTTTGCGGGCAACAGAATTAGTCGATTCATAGTCAATTGGAAAATCGGTGGCCGACCATGAAAATTCGTAATGCGCGCATTCACCGCTTCGGAGGCCCGGACGTGCTTCGCATCGAGGAGGTGGAACCCTCGATGCCAAATGCCTTGCAGGTGCTAGTGAGCGTAAAGGCCGCCAGCGTCAATCCAGTCGACTTTAAAATTCGCAATGGTAAGTATCCAGCGGTCAAGGAGGACCGTCTCCCGTACACACTTGGTCGCGATGTCTCGGGCATCGTCGAGAAATGCGGTGCACAGGCAACCCGGTTCAACATCGGCGATGAAGTGGTCGGCATGGTAGGCATAGCCGGCGGCGGCTATGCCGAAAAGGCCGTGCTCGATGAAAAGGCCATCGCCCGCAAGCCTCAAGAAATCGATCATGCACATGCGGCCGCAATTCCGCTGGCGGGACAGACTGCCTGGCAGGGACTGTTTCGGTACGGCGAGATCAAGGCCGGACAGGTGGTGTTGATCCATGGCGGCTCTGGCGGCGTTGGCCATTTCGCCGTCCAATTCGCAAAGGCGAAGGGAGCGCGAGTGCTTACGACAGTCTCAACCGACAGACTCGAATTTGCCCGAACGCTAGGAGCGGATGTCGTGATCGATTATAAAACGCAACGCTTCGAGGAACTGGCTCAGGATCTCGATATGGTCTTCGATTTGATCGACGGAGATACCCGTGAGCGCTCTTGGAAGCTTCTGAAAAAAGGCGGCGTGTTGGTCACGACCCTGACAGATCCATCTCAGCAAACGGCAGCACGGTACGGTGTCCGGGCCCTGCGATACACGGTCGAAGCCGACGGCAAGGAACTTGCCGAAATCTTAAGTCTCGTGGCATCCGGTAGAATCAAACCGCATGTCCAAAGGACGTATCCGCTGGAGGAGGCCGCTCAGGCACTGAATTCCGTCGAGCAGGGCCACTCGATTGGGAAGATTGTTCTTACCATGGAGTAGGGCCAGCAGGCGCGCAGACTCTGTCGGTGGAATCTCGCATGCGCAACCGCTAGTGGGTGAGCGCGATAGTCCTTTTGATGATTGCTGTCACGTTGATCTATCAACCCGTGTTGCCGCCCTTTTTTTTGCTTCTCCGAGGCGATTGCCTTTTTTTGGCCAAAAGCTCTTTGGATCTGCCGAGAAGTTCCGTTGCTGTTCCCAGCAGCATCCTCAGCTTGGCGTTCTCCTTCCTGAGGTTTTCCATCGAATCATGCTCTTCGAGCTTTGCACCTCTTGGATTGTGGGAATGCGCGGGCGTGCCTTTTTTCTTCATGGACTTCTCGCCGGCGCGTTCGCTCCGCCCTCGTTTGCCCATCGCGCGTCGGCCGCGTGATCTTTGGCTGGTCGAACGTCAGTTTGGCGGCTGCGTTTAATCGCCACATAAACGCCGGCCATGGCCAACAGTAACAGTGCTCTTCAAATCATTGGTCTCTCATGATTGCGATTTTAAGTCGAATAGGGCTAGCGCAATTGCTAGCCCCGGTTCTGATACCGATTTCGACTACTGAATTCTACCCGTCGTTTTCACGCCGTAGAATTTGTGCACATCCGACGCCCATGTGGTGTCGGCCATCGCAGGCCAATGATCCTTATCAAATCCCGGTGCATTCTTGAGCTGCTCTTTGGTCACGTTAAGCGTAAATCGCTTATTGACCGTGTCGAGTTTGAGCGCTTGCCACGGAACTGCGAATAAACGATCTCCCATGCCAAGAAAACCACCGTAGGAGAGTACGGCATAATCGATTTTTCCTGAGCTCATATCAATCATAAGCTCCTTGATCGCGCCCAAGCTTTCCTCTGCCGTGTTGTACACATCGTTTCCGATCAGCGTATCGGCCCCCATGAGCGCGGGTCCCGGACCGTGTTCGGCGTTCTTATACATGCCGTATGTGTCGCGTGAAAGGTAATTAGATTCCATAATTGTCTCCGGTAGATAACTGTTGATAGGAATTGAGCCTTTGCTCACTCTCGATGCCTTCGGGTGCGGGTGGCGGCCGGCAGCGCTCGATGTCGGCGGAGAAGCTCACCCCCGACACCTGCTGCATAAACGCTACTTGGATTGGTTGCCCTTGTGCCCCTGATCGTTCGCCTTTTTTTGATTACTAGCGACGTGGCCTGACCCACCCTGTTTCATTCCTCCGCTATCCTTTTGCGATCCGGCCTGGGACTGCTGACCGTTCTTGTCACCAGCACCGCCTTGTTGCTGGCTTTTGTCATTTTTGTGATGTGACGCATCTTGTTCGTGACGTGATGCATCTTGTGACTGTTGACCAGGCTTCTGCGTCGTCTCGTTTCCACGGTTGCTGTCATTCTTTCGTAAGCCGCCGCGCTCGTTCGTATCTGTGCTCTTGTTGTCGTTAGACATTCCATACTCCTGCTAATGATGCGGCGTAGTACCGCTAATTTCAGAATCGCAGGACGCCGCGGATTTAGCGATCGGACACCGGGCGCTATAGTCGTAGGAGAAACGCTCCTAATGGATCCCGGGAGGCATCTGCGGACTCGTTTGTTGATTCCCCTTAAACCTGTGGGATTTGACGGTAGTAAATGGCTACTGTAAACCCGGCCGCTCAAGACGAACCGCCTAAACAGAAACGTTTCTAAACTACGCCGATACTCTTTAGGCGTGCTCCTCATTCGCGCCGTGAGGTGAGTGCTTTGATTAAAGCGTATAACAATGCGCCCGACGCCGCGGCGATCGCCAGTGCTGTAGCCGGATTTTTCTTGGTGTATGCGACAATCGAAACGGAAGCATTGGACGCAGCCTCGCTCACCTGGCTTGCCGCATCTGTGATGGCGTCGATACCCTGTTTGCCTACCGCTTGAGCTTGGCCTGCCGCCTTTCTAATCATGGGAGCGGCGTCACGAAGCTCGTCAGCCTTATGGATGTTTTGTCAATCAGTGACTGACATTGTTTACCAACGTTATTTACGGAAGTCTCCATGAGTCATTTTCCCTCTAAGTTACTTACATGGGTATGTAATCAATTCAAGCATGGTCTGCAGGAAACGCGATGCAATTGAGAGTCTGGTGGCTCAGTCATCGTTAAAGCATCGGATTCCCCTCGTGCGCAACCAGTAAATCGTGCATATCGTTGGCGTGTTCTTCTTCCTTAACCAAAATCCATTCAAGCATCTTTTTTGTCCCTGGGTCCCTATCGCCAAAGTAACGAATGAGCTCGCGGTAGTGATCGACGGCGATGCGTTCCGCAATAAGATTTTCTTTGATCATGTCGATCAGATTATCCGCCTTTCCGTACTATGAGGCGGCGCGCGACTCCAGTCCCGTGGGGTTAAAATCCGGCTTGCCGCCCAATTGGTTGATCCGCTCAGCAACTGCGCGCGCATGCTCAGTTTCTTCTTTCGCGTGCTTGTCGAATTCTTCTTTGACGGCGTCGCTGGAAATGCCGGTCGCCGCTACCGCATGCATGGTGTAGCGAAGAACGCATACGATTTCAGTGGCGAGTACGGATTGCAGAATGGCAATCGCCTTTTTCGGATCTCCCTCGTATGAGTGCGTGATGCCACCATCGCCAAGGTTCTTCCGAGCGCGTTCTCGTAACGTTTTGATGTCAGTGATAAAAGGGAGTGCCCTTTTAGCGGATGATTTATTGCTCATGGTTACTCTTCTTTTCTTTGTATTCGCGCCGGGACTTGATGCAGCAAACCCGATTGGTTTGAGCCACTCAAGGCGCATGTTTCCACCCGACTCAACTGTAGACTGCCATACATAGCCCCGCGGGTTGAATCGGCCGCGCTTTGCCCGATAAGATTGTGAAAGTCCAATTTTATTGGCGAATTTCCCCTTGGAGCCTAGAGATGCTCATCCCGAAGCTGTCCGCCCAACGTCGCGGCGACGCTCGCGATGAATGCGCCGATCAAAAGAGACAGCGCCGTGTAAATTGATGCCTGGGCCGCCGCCTTTCTCGCGGTATCGGCTGCGGATTTGACCTTAGCCTCCGCCTCCATGGAACTCGACACATAGTCATCGACCCGTTTCTGCGCGTCAGCTGGCGAGATACCCGTTTTAGTCGCGACCACGTTGGCTAGGTAGCTGCGATCGGCGTCCGGGACACTGCCGGTCGTGATTGCGTTTGCCATGATGTGGCCCGCTTCGACTCGCGAGTCCCCCATACCTGTGCCGCCATCCGCAGTGCCCTCCGATCGAAAGAGCCTATCCATACTGTAGGAGGCCATGGGCGAGGAAGTCGCCGACATCATGCCTTGAGCGCCCGCGGCTGCTGCGCCCGATACGGCATGCACGCCGCCGCTCAGGGCGAAAAACACGGACCATGCCACCATGGTGGCAATGACGACCGTCGAAACGGCCCATGTCACTAGGCCATGCGCCGTATCGCGAAAAAACACTTCATGCGAATGCGTGCCCACCCACCGGGTCCGCAATCGCCCGGCGATGTAGCCACCCAGGCCTGCGCAAATCCACTGCGTCACGATGAGCCAAATGGCTGTCGTTACCGTGAAAGTCTTGGCGGTGACGCCGCGGTCTACCCAGGGCGAAACCGATGCGAAACCCAGGCCAGCACCGAGGGTCAACATGATCAAAGCGCCACCCGCCGCAACGAAAGCTCCGGCGATAATGGCGCCCCAAGAGGCAGCAGATTTCCCCGATTGTACGATCGCGCCCGTGGGTAGGCTATCTACTGGAGGAGGCATGGCTTCTTCCATAAACAGTGCCCTCTCAGTGTGAACACATCGCGAGCAAGAGGACGATTGGAAGGGGAACGCCCAGCATCAATAGAAGAATTCCGCGACCCATGATTTGATTCCTTGCTTTAGGTAGTCAATCGAACCCCGTCATCATCTGCGAGGCCATGGAAATGTGCAGGAACTCGTAGTCAATATCTGTCGCCGAGGAGTGGCAATTCTTGTAGGATGGGTCTTACGCGAACAAGGCCCGCGCTCAGATTCGCGCATCTGACTATAGATGTACAACACCGCACCAAATGGAAATGCAGGAGCGCATTGTGCTGGCCAGTTGACTTTAGTAGTTACAGGCTTGCAAGGTCGGATTTTCGGTCATTGCACAATCAAATAGTGTGGGTACTGATGGCGCTCTTTGATTCGGTGCTCTCGCCCAAGGGACGGCGTTAGTCAAGCGTTCAAGAAACGCCTCGAGGACGTCGCGTGCGTGATGCGCTAAGCGTTGTCGCGTACAGACATCCGCACCGATTCGCCGTTACCCTAAATCCTGTCGACCCTAAGGGGTTCCAACGACGTCGGCCGGATCACCAGGAGCTTAGGATTTTTGTTGGTTGCGCCGGCCGAGCGGTTCAAATACAAAAGCGTTTATTGCTGCAATCGGTAAATGTCGGCACTCCGAACGAGAAAGCGATCCACCGATGCTCTGATGGTTCTTAAATGAGCTTGGCCTTGAATCGTGACCCCGCTCAGCCAGTCTTCCAGGGCCTGCCCGTGACCGAATCCGCGTTTGGCGAACAGCTCGAATGCACGTTGCTGGACCCGCTAGAACATTTGCTCGGCCTCGGCGAACGCAGGCAAGGTCCGGTCTTTCACTGTCTCGACTCTATGGATATGAACGTGCGACATGAGGCCTCCTTATAAGCCGCCGATTGGGCCTCGGCAAGAGCGCCGAAGCCCTGTCGTGCTGCAAATTCGGGTAGTTGAGAATGATGTTGAGAACCTACGATTTATCGCTTTGGACATCCATGCGGCTAAAGGGTACTCCGCCCGCCTCTGATATCGGCTAAAGCGAAGCGCCCTATTTCGAGGAGTCTTTCACGTCTTGCTTGACGTCACCGAACTTCGCTTGGACCTTGCCGAGGTTCTTTTCAATGTTGCCTTTAGCTTCCAGCGTCTTGTCGTCCATGACCTTGCCGGTCCCTTCCTTGATGGCTCCTTTCGCCTCTTCGACGCGACCCTTAACTTGGTCTTTGTTCATGCTCATGACATGCTCCTGTAACCGATACCGGCAGGCGGCCGGCACGCCCTAGCTCAAAAATTGGGACATTCTAAGTGTGTCAACAAGGGACGCCCCTTGGGTTGCCGTCGATCGGTGGATTCGCGTGACCATTGCGTCAATAGATTGCTGCC
>CABEEB010000023.1_pt1 | contig 12251 bp, 15 predicted proteins | sample 3423141 | NCBI WGS metagenome assembly CABEEB01 (sample SAMEA5534333, study PRJEB31848) | metagenome | biome: tundra; feature: field; material: soil | place: USA | collected 2013-05 | depth 0.15 m | reverse complement strand
TCGGGATCGAAGGTCGTGGTGGACGAGCGCACTCCCGCGCCCGTCGCGGTGCGATGAACATACGGACTTTCTACGATTTAAAAAAGATGGAGAAGCTGACCTGGGATCCGGTGCACACACCAGTCCATTGCGTCAAGGAAAGCTTCACCGGAGCATGGAGCGATCCGTTTGAGGGTGCCGATGATCTGACCAAACAGGGCGCAAAACAATTGGGGACGGAAACCCTGCACGGATTCACGACCAAAGTTCTGCAGACCGCGTCCGACCCCAACGGCTCCATCAAAGCATGGGTGGATACCAAAACAAACTTGGTTGTGAAGGCTCAGTTTAGTCCCGCAGGTGGAGCGCCTATCACCATGGTCGAGGTGACGGATGTGAGCCTGAGTCCGCCGCCGGCTTCGGCCTTCGCGATCCCGTCAGACTGCGCGGCCGCCGCATCGCCGGCCTCAATGGAGCCTCCGCGACCTCCGGGTGAGGTCGACGAGATAGCCGCATTGACCGGCGGTAACGCCAAGGACTATTTGAATGGAATCTACGGACCCGGCTCGAAGACCTCCTGTACGATGATTTTCCGGAGGTGGGCTGCATGAAATCACTTCGCAGACCCACAATGGAGTGTTCCGCATCGAGAACATACCCGCGCAGTTTGAGATGGATATTGAATTCGGAGATCACGGGTCGGCGACGGCGAATCTCTACCGGCAATGCATTGGCGCGCAGACCGTGCTGCTGTACGTGGTGAAGGACCCCGGCGATCTCTCCAAGGGCGGGGATTGGCTGTGGGTCAAGGCGGGCAAATACGCGACGGCGCCACACTGAGTTGCAGAGGGCGAAGTGAAAACGACAATAGACGCATCCTGTCATTGTGGCGCCGTACACTTAGAGATCCAAACGCCGCCGGAATCGCTGACCGACTGCAATTGTTCCATATGCCGTCGCTACGGCACGTTATGGGCCTACTATTCGCCCAATCAGGTACGAATCGTGCCGCCGAGCGGCGCGACCGATACTTACACTTGGGGCGATCGATCAATCTCATTTCACCGCTGCAAGATTTGCGGCTGCGTCACCCATTGGGCTGCAGCCGATCGGCAGTCAGACCGCATGGGCGTCAACGCAAGGCTCATGGAGCCGGAAATTTTGAGACCGCTGCATATTCGCAAGCGCGATGGTGCCGTCACGGGCAAATATTTTCGTTGAATCAGCGTCGATGTCGGCGCTAGCCGATCCATGCCCCCCGACCTCATGGTCGATCAATACTATTTCCAGACCCCGCGCACACGATTCGCCCAGCTCTCGTAGCTGCGAAAATGACCGAGCGTGTCGGTAATCGCGGCATGACGCAATCTGGTGCGCCCCGCCATCGTCAGCGACGGCGACGTCGACGGTAGGCTCAATTTGACATCTTCCGCTTTTCCAACCAAAGGAGGCTGCGGTGCGCGCGGATTGTGCGTCTCGATTTTCTTGTTCGTCATCGGATTTGGCCTCGTAGAGTTGGCGACACCGGAGCTCGTGCACCACCCTATCAAGGACGCCGACAACCACAGGTAGTCGGCATTTGAAGTCGTCTCCACTTGCCGACCGACCGTGCTCAGCGCTTGTCGTGCACCGGTCGCATGGGTTGCGCGTGCCATTCGGAGCCCCGAATATCGGTGCGCTAGCTTCCCGCTTGCCCAAATTGCCCGTTTGGCGGCCGCGTCGCCCGCCTGCACGCATAAATGCAGGTCCTTGCTATCTAGGCGCGCGGCATTAGCACCATTTTCATCCCGTGGCGGGGACGAAGCGTAATCAAGCCTTGAGGTTCGACAGGATGCCCGGAGACCAGTTGCAGCTGGTAGTGCGCCGCGATGGTCGCGAGCAGGATTGTGGCTTCGGCCGTGGCGAAAGCTGCCCCAATGCAGATACGCCGGCCGCCGCCAAACGGAAGATAAGAGAAGCGAGGGCGCGCGGCCGATTGCGCCGGGGAGAACCGTTCGGGGTCGAATCGTCCCGGGTTTTGCCAAAGTTTCTGGTGGCGGTGGAGAACCCATGGGACGATCAACACCGTTGAGCCCTTGGGCACGTGCCGGCCCGCCAGGGTGTCGTCGGCGAGCGCCTCGCGCGCGATCGAATGCACCGGCGGATACAGCCGCATCGATTCTTCAATGACCATTCGAGTGTAAACGAGCTGACTCAGATCCTCCTCGGCCGGCGCGCGCACGCCGAGCACGGCCTTCAGTTCGGCGTGCAGTTTCGCCTCTACGGCCGGATGTTGCGACAACAGATACCATGTCCAGGTCATCGCCATCGCGGTTGTCTCGTGACCCGCCATGAAGACCGTGATTACGTGGTCACGCACTTCCTTAGCCGTCATGCCGCCGCCCGTTTGCTCGTCGCGCGCCGCAATCAACCGGTCCAGCAAATCCTTGGGGCCGCTTCCGGGATTGTTCGTACGCGTCTTGATCAGTTCATCGATTTCTCGATCGAACTCCCCGAGCGTCTGATCCCCGAGTCTGAGCCGCGCTAAACCCGCAATCCAGGCCGGCAGGCCGAGGAAATCCATGATGTTCGGCCGCATCTGCGCCTGATAGCGTCCGACGCCACGCTCCATGATCGCGAGGATGCGGTCGGAATCGGACGAAAACATCGTGCGGGAAATGATGTTGAGCGTGACTTCCATCATCGCGGCGGCCAGCTCAATACTCGCATCGGGGCCGCGCCGCCTCCAATCCGTCAACAAGGCTTCCGCGGCTGCGGTCATGATCGACGTGTACGAGATGATGCTGCGATGGTCAAAGGCGGGCGACATGGTGCGACGATGTCGACGCCAGGTCTCTCCTTCCGATGTGATCAGCCCTTTGCCAAGACCGGGCTCGAGAATGCGGCGAGTGATCTCGGACTTCTGATAATTAGTCGCATTGTCGAGCAATACGTGCTTGATCGCCGTTGGTTCGTTAACGACGAACCGATGCCGTCCGAAGATCCTAGTCTCGACAATATCGCGCTCGTAAGCCTCTTGAGAAAAAGTGGCGATCATGTTGTCGCGCAGTGTGCGCAAGAACTCAAACAAGAGCATACGACCGATGCGCGGCACCGGTGCCGGTAACACGGGGGCGGTTACAGAATTGTCCAGGCTCGTCATTCTCTCTGCTCCTTCGAAAAACGCAACGCCTCCCCGATGAGTGGCCCGCGCGCCGCGAAAAAATCGTCTACGGCCGCTGCAAAATCTTCGCAATCGGCGTCGGTCGTCGGCAACGAGAGCGCGATATAGCCGCGCCGCGAGAAATAATAACCGCGGTCGAGCAGATCGAGATGAAAAAGGCTCTCTACCGTTCGCTGCGCGCTCTCGGCAGCGTTGCCGAAGTGTAGACCGATCAGCGAGCCGAGGCCGGTTGCGTGGAACGGCGCACCGCGCATCGTTGCGAGTCTATTGAGCCGGTCACGCAGCCGATCGCCAAGTGCGTTGAGCCGCACGGCTTCGGCTGCGGTGTATACCTTGGTGAGGCCTGCAAGCCCACCAGCCATTGACAGCACGATGTTGTTGAAGGTGCCGGCATGATCGAACGAGTCTGGCCGGCTGGGATCGAAGCGTTCCATGATATCGCGCCTGCCGCCGAAGGCGCCGAAACTCGCACCGCCGCCCAGATACTTACCGCGGCTCGTCATATCCGGCTTGATGCCCAGCAGACCTTGGAGGCCCGATGGGGAGAGCCGGGATGTCATCACTTCATCGAAAATTAGGACGATATCGTGGAGTGTGCACTTCTCGCGCAGCATCGCGAGAAATTCCCGCGTGCCGGGAATGCAGCCGCCGCCTAGCATGGGCTCGACGATGACCGCGCCGAGGCTGTCCGCGTGCGCGCGACCGGGCGTCAGGGCGCGCGCAGCCGAGAGCGCCATCAAATTGGCTTCGGTGCCGGAGTTCGTGAAGCGGATGAGGTCAATCGAAGAGTAGCGTTCTCGGATTGCCGCTGCGAGCGGCGACTCGTATCTATTGGGCCCCCCAACACCAGGCCATCGTCAATCGCCTGTTTCAGCGCCTCTTGAATGATCGCGTTGGAGTGCCCAAAGAGACCGGCTGAGTATTCTCCCAGGAGGTCGAGATAGGTCCGTCCGTCGAGGTCCGTGAGTCGATTGCCCTTGCCGCTCGCCCAAGTCAGAGGGAAGGGAGTGTAATGCAGCACTGTGCGCGTGTTGCCTCCCGGTAGGTGCTCAGCGGCGTCGGCAAGTGTGCGGGCCAGATCCGAATTGCGCTGTTGAGCTGGGGTCATGAAGGCTATCCGCGAGGTGCAATGCGCGTCCATGATTGGTTGTTCGCGCCAGCGCGTCAACCCCACGCAGGCAAACACCAGCAGCGGGAATTTCCGATCTCCCGTGATTAGTCGGCGGGCGGCTCGACCGGCATCACCGTGACTTGTCGCCGTCGGCCAAGGCGCCAGACTTCGACCGGCACGCGCTGACCGATTTGCTCGGCGCTGAGCAAACGGTGAAGATCATCAATCCCGACAACTGGCTCCCCGCCGAATCGCAACAACAGATCGCCGTCTTCGAGCCCACCGCGTGCCGCCGGACCGTCTTTCTCGGCGCGAACAACGCGCACGGCAGTCCTTTCCTTGATTTCAGCATGGCGGCGCAGGCGCTGCGGGACACTGACGGTTTGTGCGACGATTCCTAAGTGGCCGCGTCTAACCCGGCCATGCTGCAACAGTTCCATCGCGACCCACCGCACCGTATCGATCGCGGTCGCAAAGCAGATGCCTTGCGCGGACGCAATGATCGCCGTATTCATGCCGATTACACGCCCGGCGCTGTCGCACAAGGGGCCACCCGAATTACCGGGATTCAGGGCGGCGTCCGTCTGGATGACATTATCGATCAGACGCCCTGTGGCGCTTCGCAGACTTCGGCCCAGCGCGCTGACCACGCCGGCGGTGACCGAGCAATCGAACCCGAAAGGATTGCCGATTGCAATCGCCAATTGACCAACCCGCAGTGTGCGTGAGGTGCCGAGTTCCATCGGTGGCAATTCCACGCGCGCGCGTATCAGCGCGCTGTCGGTATGCGGATCCTCTCCCACCAACTCAGCTTCCGAAGTGGCCCCCTGCGTGGTTTCAATGCGAATCCGGGTCGCTTTGTGTACGACGTGGGAGTTGGTCAATAGGAGTCCGTCCGGCGTCAATGCAAAGCCGGATCCCGACCCGCCCGCGCGATTTTTGAAGTTCGCGTGAATCGATACCACGGAAGGACTGTTCCGCTCCGCCACCGTCGAGATCACGTTGGAGTAGGCATCGAGAGCCTCGTCTTCCACGGTTGAGATTTCGCTGTTCATACGCCCAGCCTCCCCCGACCCTTCGCCGCCCTGAGCGCTGCTGCACGCGAGCACAATGAGGCCTCGATGTTGCTATGCACATCGCTAGACCGTTCCGGCAGCATCGAGGACATAGGCGGGATGTTTGGGCGCCGTGTCGAAATCGCAAGGGGGCTTGGCATTGAGGCGACCGGCCGCGCCGGCGTCGCATCACGGATTGTCTTTGCGTGTGCTCATGTGCTTGAGGTAGGCGATTAGATTCGAGAGCTCGGTGTCCGGAATCGCCGCCTCGGAGAATCCACGCATCGCTCTGCGCGGCCAGGTCCGCACACTGGCCGGATCCCGAATCAACGACGCGAGCGCCTTCGGTTCGAAGTATTCGGTCGGATTCATGGGAATATTTAGGTCGGGCCCGATCGCCGCGGCGCCATTTCCGTTCATCCTATGGCACGCAAAGCAGTTCTTGAGGAACGACTTGAATCCGTTTTGAACATTCGGCGCCGCATCGGCGGCCGGATAAACGTTCGGAAATGCGCTGCGAGGGTCCGATAAAATAGCGAAGGAAGCAATCTGGTAGGGCCATTCCTCCGATCCGATAGCCGATACCTGCGGATTCTGCCAGACGAGGTAGAACGGTCCCGCTGATACTGATTTTCCGCGCAGATGCGGCCATGGGCTCTTGGGATCCTCAATTGCGAGGAAGGCTTTCGACGCATGCGGGTCGGTGCTGAAGAGACGCGTTTTCTCCAGATTGGCCGAGAAGCCATCCGTGCCATTGCATTGCACGACCCCGAGATCCGGGATCGCGACACCCTGGAACAGGTTCTCGATCGGAATCGCCTTGAATCGCGTAAATCGCCGTTTGTATTCGCTTTCGGCAATGGAGATCGTCCGAATATCGCGCCGGGACAGCAACTGAGACTGGGTAAATGTCAGTCGCTGCGGACCGGCAACGATTTCCAGCGTGGCCTCCGCCGCAAGAGCATGCAGCGAAATCAGCGCGAAAGCTGCCACGATCCATCGTTGGCGCGCGGCTAGAATCTGAGCACCTTCACGTAGCGCACATGCGGCAATGCACGAAGTTTGAGCTGAACGGCGTCGGGCAGCACCTGATCCACACCGACGATCGCAATGGCATCCTGTTCGGCGGCCTGGCGGCCGAGGTGAAACGTCGCGATGTTGATATTGGCCTCTCCCAAAATGGTGCCCAGCGCGCCGATGAAACCCGGTTTGTCCAAATTGTTGATGAGCAACATCACTGGATGAAAGTCTGCTTCCAGCGCCATGCCTTTTACTTCGACGATTTTCGCGCTCCCTGCGTTGACGACGCCGGCGAGCGTCCGCCAACGCCCTCCGGTGAGCACTTTAATCCGGATCAGCGATCCATAAATCGGGGAGGTCTCGCGCCGGGATTCCGTCAGCGAGGTGCCCTTCTGCTTCAACACGACGGGCGCGGACACCATATTTACGTCGGGCATCAAGGGCCGCATCATCGAGGCCAATGCGGTCGCGGTCAGAGGTTGAGTATTGAGCTGCGCGACCTCGCCTTCATACTCGATTTCGACCGCCTCGAGGCCATCGTCGGCAATCTGGCCCGCAAAAGCACCGAGTTTGTCGATGAGTCCGATAAAGGGCTTCAGACGTGATGCTTCCTCGGCGCTGATCGAAGCCATGTTGAGCGCATTAGTGACGGCCCCGGTCAATAAAAAGTCCGATATTTGTTCGGCTACCTGTAGAGCGACATTCTCTTGCGCCTCGTTGGTGCTCGCTCCGAGGTGAGGCGTCGCGATGAAATTCGGCGCGCCAAACAGCACACTGTCTTTGGCCGGCTCAGTCACGAAAACATCGAATCCCGCGGCAGCGACATGCCCGCTCTCGAGTGCCGCGCGCAACGCGATCTCGTCGACGAGACCGCCTCGGGCCGCGTTCACGATGATGACACCTCGCTTGGTCCTAGCGAGTGCGTCCGCCGACAGGATGTTCTTGGTCTTATCGGTCAATGGAGTGTGCAGAGAAATCAGATCCGCGCGCGCCAGCAAATCGTCGAGCTCGACTTTCTCGACTCCGAGCTTGACGGCGCGCTCCGGCGACAGAAACGGATCGTAGGCGATCACTTTCATCTTGAGCGCGAGCGCGCGTTCCGCGACCAGCGAGCCGATATTGCCGCAGCCTATAACTCCCAAGGTTTTGGCATACAGCTCAATGCCCATGAAACGGTTTTTTTCCCATTTCCCGGCCTGCGTGGAGATGTCCGCCGCCGGGATCTGGCGGGCTGCCGCAAACAACAGCGCAATCGCGTGCTCGGCGGTCGTGATCGAATTGCCGAATGGAGTGTTCATGACCACGATTCCGCGGGCGGTCGCCGATGGAATGTCGATGTTGTCGACACCGATGCCGGCGCGACCGATGACCTTGAGCTTGCTCGCGGCGGCAATGACGTCTTTGTCGACCTTCGTCGCGGAACGCACCGCCAGGCCGTCGTAGTCGCCGATGATGCCCAGGAGTTCATTTTTCGTCAGACCAATGCGCACGTCCGCCTCGACTCCCCGGCTGTGAAATATGTCGAGGGCTTTCGGACTCAACTCATCGGCAATTAAAACCTTAGGCACGGTAAGTCCTTATCCGGGGATATCGAGTTGCGCGAGGCAGAGGCCAAATGCCCAGTCGAGCCACGGCGTCAGGGATTGCAGATCGCTTTGCTCGATCGTGGCGCCGCACCAGATGCGCAAACCGGGCGGCGCGGACCGATAGGATGCCGCGTCGAGCGCAACGCCTTCCTTCTCCAGGCTTGCGGCGAGGTTTTTCGCAAACTCCGCCTGACGATCGTCGGGTAATGAAGTCACGCGTGCGTCGACTACCTTGAGACAAACGCTGGTATTGCTGCGTATCGCCGCATCGGACACCAAAAAATCCACCCAGGGCGTCCGCGCGACCCATTCGTCGAGCACGCCGGTGTTGGCATTCGCGCGCGCTTGAAGTGTCGCAAGACCGCCGATGCGTTCCGCCCATTTGAGTGCGTCGATATAGTCCTCGGTGGCGAGCAGCGACGGCGTATTGATGGTAGCGCCTTCGAACAATTCGTGATCCAATCTTCCCTTTTTGGTCATGCGAAAAATCTTCGGCAGCGGTCGAGGCGGCACAAAATTCTCCAATCTGGCCACGGCACGCGGCGAAAGAATCAGCATGCCGTGAGCTGCCTCCCCGCCCAACACCTTCTGCCAGGAGAAGGTCACGACGTCGCACTTGGACCACTCGATGGGCTGCGCAAAGACGCCGCTGGTCGCATCATTGATCGTAATTCCCTCGCGATTCGCGGGGATCCAGTCAAAATTCGGAATTCTCGCACCCGAAGTCGTGCCGTTCTGCGTGAAGACGATGTCCGCCGTTCCTCGCGCCACCGATAAGTCCGGCAGCGCGCCGTAGGGCCGGCCGACATGAATACGGCAATCCGAGAGCTTTAGCTGCTCGACTGCATCGGTTACCCATTCTTCCCCGAAGCTTTCCCAGGCGAACACATCGACGGCGCACGCGCCCAGCATCGACCATAGTGCCATTTCGACGGCGCCCGTGTCGGATGCCGGCACGATTGCGATCTTGAACTCGGCGGGCACGCCCAATATCGCGCGCGTGCGGTCGATCGCCTCCTTGAGTTTGGCTTTTCCGGGTTTGGAGCGGTGCGAGCGTCCGAGCAACGCGCCTTCAAGGGCTTGGAGATTCCATCCCGGACGTTTCTTGGTTGGACCCGAGGAAAATCGAGCATCAGCGGGACGGATGCCCGGCTGCGGTATTCGTGTCGTCATGTCGTACTCCCATCCTTACAGATGAGCGTCCGCCGTTGGGAGCGGATGGCCCGTTGCGAAGGATAGAGATTCTTTCGGATCTGTCAATGGCCTCGTGTCGCAATCGTCCACACGTTGCCGAACGGATCCGCGACGCGCCCCGCGCGCGGGCCAGCCCTCGATTGAGCAACCAAGATTGGCGTAACCATCCGCCGCGTCTCAACGCGGCGGTCCGTTGCTCCTATATCCCAGCCGCGACCATCGTTTCTGCACCGTATGAATCAAGCCCACGATGCCCGACGGGATCGCGACGATCGCCGGCAACGGAGTCGGGATAGCAGTCAATAAGCCGACAATGACGCCCTTGATCAGCGCATTCTCGCGATCGTCGCCATACCATTTCATCTGCGCTCGGTACGTGACGAACCCGAGCACGATTCCAACCGCCAAAGCCATCGGAACCAGCAAGCCCAGTGACATCAACTCGCCGCCAAACAGCATGATGTCAACGACAAATGTCAGAAACGCGATTCGTGGATCGAGCCCGAAGACCTGAGCGAATCCTTTGGAACTCTCATTCGATTGCATTTGATCGATGTCCATGTTCTCCCCTAATCGAGTAGGAAGCGTGAATCGAGCTTACCGCAGGATAAAATCGATGCCTACCCTACTCGGCGCGTGCCCACGGGCGCAATATCCGCCGCACCGGCGCCGACACTGTTGCAGTGACCCCGGGATCGACGAGCCCTCTGCGGCGCAGATGCCGCAATGCCGTTTGCACGGTCGATTTCGAGAGCCCGGTCTTCGTCGCAATGCTCTGAAGACTCATGGATACGGCATCCCGCCGGCTCTTCGCCGCCTGCCGCAGGAGAAACAGGTAGACGACGAACGTGGCCGGCCGGCGGTCGTGCCCGACAAGTTCCGGCATCAGGACATCGACTACATACGCATCAACGGTGAAACGCTCCATAGTAGTAAATACTATACCGATTAATTAAACTCTGAGCGCGCGTGCGACGATAAAATGGCGCTCAATATAGGGAGGATTTACACATGATCACCCAGCTCAAGTTCGTGAGCATTCCGACGCGCGATCAAGACCGGGCGCTCAAGTTCTATACCGAACAACTCGGTTTCGAAGTTTCGACCGACCAGAAATTCGACGAAAAACAGCGGTGGATTGAGCTTCGAGTCGGCAACTCGGCGACGCGCGTAGTCCTGTTCACGCCGGAGGGACAGGAAAGTCGGATCGGGACCTTCTTTAATGGTTCATTCGCGTGCGATGATGTTCAGGCGACCTACCGGCAGCTCAAGGCGCGCGGCGTCCCGTTCGCCTCCGAACCACAAAAGCAGCCGTGGGGCGAATTCGCCATTTTCAAAGACCCCGATGGCAACCAGTTCGTATTGTCTTCTTCGTGAGTTCGTCGGTTTTGGGTTGGTCTGGGCGCGCCTTCGATGCCGATTACAACCGATCAATTGTCCGCGAATCGAACTCGGAGCGAAGATATTTATTCAACGCGTCCTGGAAGATTGGATCGTCGTTTGCGGCATGCGCAAACAATGTCATCGATGAATGGAATTTGAGGTTGTCCGGATAGCCGAAGATATCCTCTATCGACCGGCCATCGATCGCCGTGACGAGGCGCGTGCATTCACGCAATCGAGGGCCGAGCAGCGGATGGTTCAAGTAAGCCTTTGCTTCGTCGCGCGATGCGATCGCATATTGTTGCGCCATAGCGCTGCTTCCGAGTCCTTTGATCTGTGGAAAAATGAACCACATCCAATGGCTCTGCTTGCGGCCCGCACGCAATTCGCGCGCGGCTTGATCGTAGACGCCGCGCTGGGCGTCGACGAAGCGCTGCAGGTCGTAGGGATCGCGGGATCGGGGCATCGATTAGTGCCTCCGGCACGGGCTGGATAGTGATCCACTCGTACGGGAGGGTCAATGACACCGATGCAACCGCTGCTGCATATGGCGCGGCATTTCGAAATGACGCCGCTTCCGCCCCTTCCCGGTCAATTGCAATGGAAGCCGTCCTGAATCCACGTTTGGATTTCGGGAATATCGGTGAATGTAAAAGCCGCGCTAGGGTATTTGCCATCCATATAATTACCGGTCGTGGCCTCGTCGGTGCAGAGCCCCGTCGGAAAGCACAACAAGCCCGATGCTGGTGCCGGACTGACGCCGATCACGCTCGTGACATCCGCCGACGAGACGAATCGATTGACGGCGAGCGGGTACCCATTGACGGTTGAGGTATACGTGCCCGTGGTCAGGCTCTCGCATAGGTTGGTCGCCGGCGCGGGCGGGGTGTAATCGATGATTTTCATGCCAGCACCATTTACTCCCGTGTCATAGACGACGGTTGTGGTGCTGTAGTGACAACTCGTGCATCCGGCGGTGCTAAATTCATTCAGGACTTCGACGGAAAACCGATTGTTCTGCCGGATGGGGATCGTGAACGTCGCGTGTGATTCTTCGGCGGGGGTGCCGCCGTTATATAACTGGGCCGTGAATACGTACTGATCGCCGGTCGTAAATGCGGTTCCCGTATAGGTCGAGGTGGACACCCCCGGTGGCGGCGTATAGACCACCGGAAGGCCATTCGGACAATCGGCACTGCCTGGGAGGCTAATGCTCCCGTGCATCGAGGAGGTGGGATAGGTCAGCGTGCCCTGCCCGAACGTTACCTGGATTGTCCAGCCGTCCGGTACCACTGGCAGTCCGCCGAGACATATCTGATTATTTTGTGAATTGGCGAAAACAGGAGCGGCGAGATAGGTGTTATCGGTCGCCATGCCGACGACCGGCACCTTGAAGTACTGGGTCGCGCTCGCGTTGCCGGCGCCGTCCTGAACCGTGACCGCGAGTACGCTCTGCGTCGATTGGGCCGCCGCGATCGGCGCCGCTTGCAAGGCCGAGACTCCGGTCAATTGCAATTGCGCGGGAGCGCACAGCCCCGACGCGCATGCCGGGGACGTCAAGCTCACGAAGGTATCGGTGGCCGCATTGCAGGTCTGGCCCGACGTGGGCGGCACTGCGCCGTTTGCCGGCGTGCACAGCGCGATCTGAACTTGCGCCTGCTCCGGTCCGCCGTTGCCCCAGAGGATCCCGAGCGGGTTGGAATTCGCGAAGCTCGGGATGTTGCCGACGTTCGTGAGTGCCAACAGCGGTTGCGCAGTTC
>CABEEB010000021.1_pt1 | contig 12259 bp, 12 predicted proteins | sample 3423141 | NCBI WGS metagenome assembly CABEEB01 (sample SAMEA5534333, study PRJEB31848) | metagenome | biome: tundra; feature: field; material: soil | place: USA | collected 2013-05 | depth 0.15 m | reverse complement strand
CCCTGCCAGCGCGCCCGCAGCACCTTGGCGCCGCCATGGCGGTTGTGCGGATGCAGCTCGACGCCGAACAGCTCGCCCATCTCGCGGTAGAAGTCGGCCATTCCCGCCTGCGGCCGCGATAACACGCCGACCTGCACATCGCGAAGACCCGCGAGCCGCTCGGCGAGCACCCGCAGCGTCACGGATTTGCCGACCCCGGGCGCCCCGGTGACGACCGCGAAGCCGCCCTCGCCGGCGAGCTGCTCGACGCGCCAGCAGAACGACTCCATCCGCGGGATCATCTGCAGCGCCTCGACCGGGACGTCCGGAGCGAACGGATTAAATTTAAGTCCGTACAGGGCAAGCAGTTTCTTGTTCATGAGTTCTCTCCTTCATTTTCAGTGTCGGGTAGTTCGTCTTTGGGCAGATACGGTGGCGGCAGGCCGGTGGCCCGCTGTTGCGCCATCAAGTTATCGAGCAGCGGTGCGATGCCGGTCGCGGGCGTGACCGCGGCATCCGCGCGCTCCGCCGCGCGTGTGGCCACCGGCTCAAGCGGGCGGCGGATGCCGTTGGCATTGGCGCCCTTATCAAGCGGATACAGCCGCGCGCAGGGCAGCCCCGTGTGTTCATCGACCAGATGCACGCGGGAAAGATCCCAGCGCGCGTAGCGCACCAACAGACGGTCCAAGTGCCGGAAGGCGTTCGGTACTTCGAAGCGGCGCGCATCGATGACCACCGTGCCGTCGCTGCGCCGCTGGGCGCGCCGCTCGGTGCGCGCGAAGGTGAGCCGCAGCGCCGCGCTGTCGGGACTCGGGCGCAGCACCTCCGGGCCCGCCGCCCAGCGGGCGAGCGGCGTCTCGCCGATTTCACTGTGGACTGCCCGGTTATAGCCGAACTCGGCCCAGGCTTGGGTGGCTTCATTCAAGAACTCGAGCGTGAGATCGGCAACGCTCTCGAGCATGGCCATCAGCTGCCCTTCGACGCTGCTCCACAGCACCTCGATTTTTGCATTCATATAAGGCGAAAAAGCCAACGTCGTCTCGTGTATGACGCCGAGACGGGCAAGCCCCTCGGTGAGCTCCTCAGCGCACATCGCCGTGCCGTTATCGGACAACACCGCGCGCGGCAGGCCACGGCGGAGCAATGCCTGCAAGAGGCTATGGGCGACGTTTTCCGCATTTTCGCTTCGTGACCACTGCAGATGACACAGCAGTCGCGACCGATCATCGATCACGCCGATGAGCACCGGCTGGTACCACTCACCGCGCGGCGTGACGACTTTGAGCGAGCCGTGATGGGCATCAACATGCCAGAGCGCTCCCACATGGTCGGCCTCGTAACTGCGCACCTCACGCTGCATCAGGCGCGCCTCCGCGCGCTCGACGCCGGCGGTGCGCCGGGCACTCAACCGTCGGCGCCTGGACAGACCCTGCGCTTTTAAGAACCGGCGGATCGTCGAGTAGGACGGCACCGGACCGAGCTCGGGCCGCTGCTTGGCGAGCGCTTGTAAGTTCACATGGTGAAGGGCAACGCTCCAGCTCATGTGGCCCGCATACTGGGCGCGCAGCGCCTCGCGGATCGCCAGAGTCATCGAGTCCTGCGCACCGACATCGGTGCGCACCTTCCGTCGTAGCACGCGCACCGGATCGCGACCTTCCTTTCGGACTCGGTGGAACCAGCGCTCCAACGTCGATACCCCGAAGCGCACCGGCAATCCCGTGATCGGATGCTGCCACTCACGCGCCGCGAGTCGCTCGAGCTCGGCGCGCAGCTCACCCTTCGGCGGCGGCGCCGCCAACAGTTGGCCAACCACGGAGAAGCGCATATAGGCCCAGCGCTCGTGGTGGGATCGATGATCGGCTTTCTTCACGGTACGTACTCCCTTCCATTCGGTGAGGGCGCACCGTAAATCACGGCTCGCGGACTTGCGATCTGCTTCTTTTGCGGACCTGATACCCCCGTCAGATTGCCTGCAAAATCCCGCGCCCCGTGGTGACGGGTGCGAGGAAGCGCAACAGCAATACCAGTTGCTGCTCGATCGCACCGTCAAAGGACTTCAGCAGCGAAGCCGGCAGATCCGCCGTGCTCGCCGCTGGCGCGAGTCCCCGGTGAGCACGCCAGAACGGACTCTCGGTAAACACGGTGCGCCACCAGTCGCGCCAGCGGGATACTGTGCGCCGGCTGACGCCGACGAGGGCCTTGAGGCGCTGCATTCGGGCGGGGTTGAGGCCGCTCTGCATCGCCGAGATCAGCACCACCATCGCGCCCAAAAACACCTTGCGACTGAGAAAGCGGACCGACGAGGGGGTCTCGCGAGTTCGGCACCCATCCTTCGCACAGCACAAACTAAAACGGCGCAGATGCTCAGGCCCCAAGCCTGCCGGCACACCCCGCGGTTTGCGACCGAAGGATCCCCAGTGCAGCTTCGAACCGCACTCCCCACACGGCAGCGCATGGGCCGCCTCGGCAATCTGCCGGTCAAATTCCAGCAGCAGTTGGTAAAACCGGGTGTCCCGCAGGATCTGTTCGATCGTTTGCTCCACGTCCTCGCTCCCTCTTGGTAAAATCCCGCACTAAGATGACCAAGATCAAGATCGGACGCAACGATCCGTGCCACTGCGGCAGCGGGCAAAAATATAAGCGCTGCTGCCAGGAAAAAGACGAGACCGCCGAGCGCGCAGCACGGCCGAAGATTGAAGCTGCGAAGCCGATGGCATCCCTGCTCCCGGCGCTCAAAGAGCTTTTCACCAACGACCTCGATGACGACCTCGTGGAGCTCACCGAGACCTCCAACGCCGTCATCAAAATGGTTCGTGCGGGCCAACTCGATGAAGCCGAACTCGCCGCGAATGAACTTCTCGTGCGCTTCCCCGAAGTCCACGACGGCTACGATCGATTGGGGATGGTCGCCGAAGCGCGCGGCAACAACAAGCAAGCCGCGGATTACTACCGCAAGGTCATCGACTTCGTCCGCGCTCATCCAGATCAATACGAGCCGGGCTTCGAGGACACCTTCCATCGGCTGATCCAAAAACTCGACCCCGCGCCGGCAGACTGATTCCTGCCCGCTCCACCAGATCGAGCAACTTACGCGAGGCGTCGCACCCCGCAAACCTCATTTAACGCGATCAAAATCCCGGGGGCCCGACATCGATTTTCTTGCGCAGGGTCAGAGTTTCCGTCGCCGGTTTGTCCTGTCACCAGCACATCCCACGGTCCGGCATTGTTGGGAGGCTTCGGCGGCTTTTCCGCGTGTCGGATAATCATGATTTTGGTCGGGGGTGGTGAACTAGCCATTGCTTATTCCTTAAGCGCAAAGATAGTCAGCTTTCCCGATGGATACCACGACATGCATGTTTCTTGTCTACAGTGCGTGAAACTACCTTCCGCATACTGTAACTCTGATTCTTCGGAAGAAGGTATCCGTTATAGCTGAGCGTAATCAGTGCTGCACCCCTTCATTTGAATAGCTGAGAGAAACGATGATCGCGCAACTGCTCCGACAGAATCTAGGAACCAAAACGCCCCGGCAATCAGTCTTGAATTAAGGCACCAAATTGGGTCAGTCTAGGAATTTAGGACCAACCAACCAACCGGACGCCAAGCCACTATGTTCGTTAACTACATCCAATCGGACTCCAGCCCGGCTAGTTAGGAACAACGACATTGGAGAAGATCTGTGCACCACATCGAATCGGAAATTGATATTGCGGCGACTCCGGAACGAGTGTGGTCCATATTGACGGACATCTCCGCATACCCCAGCTGGAATCCGTTTATTCGCGCCATCAAAGGGTCTATTGAAAAGGGGCAACGCCTAACCGTATCCATTCAACCGACCGGTGGCAAAGCCATGACGTTTCGACCCACGGTATTAGTCGCAGCACCCAATACCGAATTGCGGTGGTTGGGGCATTTTCTGATCCCTGGCATCTTCGATGGAGAGCACTACTTGAAGATCGTGCAGACGGACGCCGGACGAGTGCGTTTTACGCAAGGCGAAAGGTTTAGCGGTGTATTGGTAGGTATGGCCAAGGCAACGCTGAATCGTGGAACTAAGTCCGGGTTCATCGCCATGAACGCGGCGCTCAAGGCGCGCGCCGAGAGTTCATCTTCGCTGTAAGGTGCTAATAGCGCTGCTGGTGTTCGGAGCAGCCCGCTTTTTGACCGGCCATCCTCGTGCACCGGTCGGCGGCTTGTGAAAGTCCGAGCAACGTAGATGAAACCTCATGCGGCACCGCAGCGTACTTCGCATAATATCCAGTGAGTTAAATCGAAGCGTAAACAGCGATTTCTTGTCGTTTGTCCTAATTAGCTGGACTCCGGTCCTAAATTGCTGGACTGGTTCATAATTAAGTGGACTCGGCCGGCACACAATATTCTAGGCCGCGGCTCGCCTGCAGTTGTGTTTCTTCTGCAAATCCGAGTGCAAGTGCTCAATGGCGATCTTCACGGAGTCTTCGAACGATGGTATCCGGCTCTCGGGCGCAAATAATGCGTAGCCACTTGACGCCTAGCACACCCCCAACTTTCGGTTACTTCTGCCAGGGACGCATCCATTCTCGGCCCCGACTGACCGTCTAGCGTCCGACAAGAGTAGCAGCACCCGAGGCGATGTCCAGCATCTGGCTGAGCAATCCGGCGCCCGGACAGGGCTTGACGCCGGGCGCGAGCCAGCGATGACAAGATAACCCGCGCGAGTTAAGCGCGTCCATGGCAACGGTCGAGGGCCCCGGATTCAGCTTGCCGGCGGAGCACACAGTGCGCGTGATGTTGTCGTAGGCGCTATCCCCGCAGAGGTGCCCGATAGCAACCTCGGGGCGTATCGTGAACGTCTTGCACACCCACGCAAACAGCTTCTGGGCGGACTTGATCTGAGCCTCGTTGGCCAGTACGGGAGAGTCGGGAGACAGTCCGGGATTGTCGATCTCGACGCTCAGCCATCTCTCCAAAGCGCCCCTGCCCTGCGCGAAAGCCGAATACGACGTCGGAATGAACTGGATCACCGTGCCGTTGCCGGAAATCGCAAAATGCGCGCTCGCCACGCGCGCGTTCCAGCCGGGAACGCAGATGTAGTTCGCGACGCCGTACGGATCGTTGGTGGGGAACGCTGCCGTGCAATGCACCGCGAGCCCGTTGATTGACGGCAGCGGATTGCCGTAGCAGGGGTTCGCTAGGCGCGTCATCGGCCGCCACTGCGAGGCCAGCGCCAGGTATGGAACGGCGCCGGGATAAAGCGAGTTGTGCGGCGGCGCGCCCGGGACGTAGTTGTCGGCCCAGTCCTCGATGAGGCGCGCCGCAGGATCGGTACTGCGCTGCGGCACTGCGATCGGTGCATCGGCCATACACAGACAGTAACGCACCGCCGACTCGTAGACAACGAGAGTATCCATTTCCTGGGGTGTGCGGTGGAGCGAATGTTGACCGATCAACTCCTAAACCGCAGCCAGTCCGCTAGAAGTGAGTTGAATCGAGCCATGGTCCGCTTGCAAGATGCTATTAACGCTGGCATTATGAAAGCATGGCAATTCAGATTAACATCCGCGATGTCCCCGAGAAAATCCGCGACGAACTGGCCGCTCGGGCAGCTTTGCAGGGCAAGTCGATGCAGGAATTCCTGCGCGCCGAACTGGAGCGACTGGCTGCCCGCCCGTCGATAGACGCTTGGCTTCAGCAGGTGCGCAAGAGAAAGCGCACGGCGCAGACTCGCATCTCCTCCAAGCAGATACTCGAGAACCGAAACGCTGACCGGCGTTGAGTATCGTCATTGATTCGTCTGTCGTAGTTGCCGCTCTCGTTGACAGCGGCCCGCACGGAGATTGGGCGGAAGAAGTTCTTGCAGGTGGTTTGCTGCAGGCGCCGGAGTTGGTACTCGCCGAAGCGACAAACATATTTCGTCGCCTGGAGAGGGCAAAGCTAATTACAACGCCGGAAGCAAATGCGGCCCAAGACGATCTCATGCAACTCGATATCGAGTTGTTTCCCTTTGAGCCCTTCGCCGGCCGCGTCTGGGAATTGCGTCATACCGTGACAAGTTACGACGCATGGTACGTCGCCATTGCCGAAGCGCTTAAACTGCCGCTCGCAACTCTGGACGAACCGCTTTCGAAATCAAGTGGAGTTACCTGCAAGTTCCTGACGCCCGGCTTTTAACGTCGTGCGCCAGATCGTGTAACCGGACTGGTCCTGCCTAGTGCCGCAACCGAACATGTTAGGGGATTGAAAGAAATCTGTGGCAGTGGGAATTTGAACTTTTCGCGATTGTTCAAAATCAATGTTTGAATTGGTTGAGCAGCGAATGGTAAGCATCATTGAAGAGTGGTTCAGCCTGGTCGCGGGCTTTGGCGAATTTGCTTTGAGCCATCTGTTTTGCGGCTGCGGGGGTAAAATAATAGGCACGGATTGGATTGAAATGGGTCTCAATGCCGGCGATTTCTCTGGTGAAGCCTGGGTTTTCCATGCAAAAGCGCCTGACGAGATCAAAGGATTGAGTTCCGGTTTTGTAGAACTCGAGTGATCCATCTAGCTGCTTGTCGATTGGATAATGTCCCGTATGCGACGAACGCACTGGATTTTTCCTTTCCGAGGCATAGATTCCCTGAACGAGAACGGCGTAGAGTTCCTCGGGATCGTCGTAGAAGGCAAATCCCTTGGTTGTGCGTGAGTAGTTGGCTGGCCTCTTGAAAGAGACCATTCGGAAAGCGTGGACCAGCTCGTGAAGCAGTACTTCGTGCCCCTGGTGTGTGTTTTTCCTAATTAGCTGAACTGCGGTCCTTAATTGCTGGACTGGTTCCTAATTAAGTGGACTCGACCGGAGCGCGCTTCATCAATTTGTATCTACCACCTTATCCTACGTCGACCTCAGTTCCGACGCGAAGCTTCTCAAGGTAACCTGTGTACGCGAAGGTCCGGTCGCGCTGCTTGCCTGTCGTCTCAGTGAGCACACCCAAGTTCTCCAGGAGGTGAACGGCCTTGCCGGCGGTTGGCTTCGTCGTCTTGAGTAATTTGACGACAGTCGGAATCGTGACGACAGGGTGGGTCGGCAACTGGTCCAATAGTCGTACGGCCATGACGGAGGCGCCCGGCGCGACCAGTAGGCGCTGTCGATCCTCGGTGACGAGCGCGAATACCTCGCGGGCAGCAATGACAGCCTCGTCCGCCGTCGTCTCGACGCCTTCCAGGAAAAAGCCCATCCAGGCTTCCCAGTCGCCGGTTCTTCGCACTTCACCGAGCAGCCGGTAATACTCAGCCCGGTGGCGCTTAAAGAAGAGACTGAGATAGAGGAGCGGCGCGGACAGCAGCATCCAATGCTCGAGCAGCAGCGTAATGAGCAGCCGACCGATACGGCCATTGCCGTCGAGGTAAGGATGGATGGTCTCAAACTGAACATGTGCCAACCCGATGCGAACCAGCGGCGGCAATCCACCTTCTGTATGAAGATACTTCTCAAGGTCCGCCAGGAGCACCGGCAACTCCTCGGATGGGGCGGGAACGAATACGGCGTTGCCCGGGCGTGTCCCGCCAATCCAGTTCTGACTGCGCCGAATTTCGCCTGGCTGCTTATTGGCGCCGCGGACTCCGCGCATCAGACGACGATGAGCCTCATTCAGTAAACGAATGGAGATCGGCAGCCCGCGAGAGCCCTTGATCCCCGCTCTTGCATATTTAATCGCGTCGAGGTAGTTGCAGACTTCGTGTACATCTGCGGCGGCGACTTTGGTTGCTTGCTCGGCTTCGTACTCGAGAAGATCTATAAGTGTGGCCTGAGTACCTTCAATCTGTGAGGAGATGACTGCCTCTTTGCGCACAAAGGCATAGATAAACCAGTCGAGCGAAGGCACCAGCTCGCCAGCTACCTCGAGACGCGCAAGCGCATGCTCCGCGCGGGCGAGCGTCGCGGCAAGTTCTCCGCTCACGCTCAGTGGTGGGTCACGAGGCGGAAGCGGGTAGGGGACAAACGTCGCGATGGCCTCGCCCGCAACGGTCCTCCCTATTGTTCTGCCAGTGGCGCGCATGTCAGATCCTCTAGGAAGGCATTATTTACCAAGATCCTATGTTAGTAAAGGAACCTTTTCTAGTGAGAAAGGCTAGTAACGACCCGTCGAACCTGAAAACGGGGGGATTCGATCCGAACGACGATACGAAATAGGACCCTAAAATCAGGCGGAAATTTAGCCGTGTGTCCCGAGTTCAATGGCCGTTTTCCTCAAAATTAACTGTGGGTAACAGCGCGGGTAACTCGGTTTTCGGTCATTCAAAAATGCCGTAATTCATAGGCTTTTCGCGCACGGTTTAATTCCCTCCCTGCCACCATCCGATCTCATTGTTTTTCGATCAGTTTCAATCGGGCTGTGCCGTGGAGCAAAGCTGCGACAAATCGCGATTAATCATGGAACTTCGGCATCGCGCGTTATGCTTTGGGCCGTGTGCCGAGGATCGAGACGCGCTGGCCGTAACGTGAATAGGGAAAATAGTCCCATACGGAGTGATGCTGGACCGCGCGATTGTCCCAAAAAGTCAGCGTATTGGGATACCAGCGTACGCGGCACTGAAACTCGACATGGCTTTCGAGGCGCCGCTAGAGGAATTCGAGGAGCGCGTCGCTTTCCTCGGGCGAGAGTTCATTGATGCGCGTCGTGAAACCGCGATTGACGAAGAGCACCTGCTTTCCGTTGTCGGGATGGCGGGTGACCACGGGATGCGTCGCCTTCGGCCATCCGCCGGGCGGCGGCGCGTTGCCGTGTGCGCCGACATAAAGCTTCGAGCCTTCGTGCGTGGCGGTGAGACTTTTGACGAATTCCTGCATTACCGGAGACAGCGTTTCGTGGGCGCGGATCGCGCTGATGAAGCACGTGTCGCCACCGCCGATCTCCGGCGTCTTGGTGATGTAGAGCATCGAGCCCATGGGCGGCTCGGCGTCGCACGTCACGTCGCTGTGCCACACTTCGCCCGAGACGTAGCGCGACGATTGATCCGCCTTCACCACATAGATCTCCGGGTCCGCGGCGCCGCCCGCTTTGGCCTTCTGGGCGTTGTAGGGATGGACGTGCAGCGTGCCGAACAGGCGGCCGAAGCGTTTGTGGTCCTCGGGCGTCAAGACCTGGTCGCGGAATACGAGCACATGATAGGCGTTGAACGCGTCGCGAATTTCTCCCAGCTGCTCCGCCGAAGTCGGTTTCGACAGATCAATGCCGCCGATCTCGGCGCCGACGACGGGCGTCAGCGGATCGACCATGATGGTGCGCGGATTGAGCCGCTTTTCGTGGGTTTCGAGTTTGGGAGCGGCCGTCATGTGTTCTCCATGCTCCACCAGCGGAAACGATACGTCCGTCCGTATCGGCAATACAATCGCGGAAAATCGGCCGCATTTCCAGCAAATTCGCCGACGTGATAAATGCTCCCCAAAGCCCTGTTCACGGGAGCGTTGCGAAACTGGAGCAGGCGGCGGCGGAAGTTGACGAAGTCCGCGAGAACAGCAAAGTCGTAGCGATGAAGCCGTAGATGCCGGTGTGCCTGGGAACGGGGCTGGCAAGCGCTGCATGTGGTTGATTAATAAGCCTCTGGAATTGCCTTCACCGGACGAAAAATCCGTGGGTCGTGTATCGATGTATTTGAAAGTTTGAAAGCACGGGTTCGTGCACAGCCGCTCGGGGCAATAGGGCCAATGGCCATGCGCGGCCAGCCAAGGAACCAGGCATCCGGAGTCATGCATGTCCCTGGTTCCATGAGCCCTCCCGGGCCAGCGCATACTTGCAACGCCTGCGCTAAACGCTTGCCCGCTTCGCGAATCTCGTCAAGTAAACATAGATGAGAACCTGAATCCTGTGGTTGCCGCTCGGATCATTCCCTGACCAATCTCTGCGAATACTCGACCCACTCCTTCCACGCAGCCGCCGCATCGATACAGGGGTCAGTGTCATTCTGCGGCGCGGCCGGCAAGATCAGTCCCGACTCCTCCATTCGCTTCAGAAGGTCGCGGTGTTGACGAGCCAGAATTCGAAAACGGCGCCGCCGATACGGCGTGGCCACGGATACGTCCAGCACCACGGCTGCAAGATTGGCAATGCGAATGTCCGGCGACGACTTGAGCGCTCTCAACCGCGCCAAGTTCTTGTCCGAAACATGGGACTGCTCGAGGAAACCGAGGATCTCTTGTTCGCACTTCAGGGCGTCGCGCCTCGTTCGCGGAAGGCGGCGGCACTTTCGGCAGATGCGCGCTCGTTCGCCCTTGCCGCCGAAGGCCTCGTTCGGGCGTACGCAGCCGCACAGAATGCAGAACCGTCCCATCTCTGTCTTCAGCCGAGTAACGCCGCGAGCGAACGAGCAAGGTTCTCGAGCGCGGCCTCGTTGGGTAACGTGACCGTGAACCGAGGGCGACCATGCTCGTCTCGCTCCAAGCACTCGTCGAGACGGGCTTTGAACTCTCTTGCCATCTGCCCTGCACCGTTCGTCGGCTCCCGCTGCGGGATCATTTCGCCGAGAAACGTGAACGCGGCGTCGACCAGCCGACCACCAGCTTCTGCCACACGAGTACGGCGAGCGATCCGCTCCGCCTCCTGCTGTGCTCGCTGCTTCTCCGTCTCATCCACCGGCGCATGGGCCTTCGCACCGAGCAGAACCTCGAGGCGCCGCTTGAGCTCCTCGATGCCGGATGCGAGCGCGACCTCCTTCACGTCCGATTCCATGTCCAGCGCCGCCAGCGCCAGATCATGTTTCGCCGAGAGCGTCGCGAGCAGCTTCTCCTCTATTGTGCCTTCTGTCACGAGTACATAGACCTGCACCGGGTTCTTCTGCCCCATGCGATGAGCCCGCGCAATGCGCTGTTCGAGAACCGCGGGATTCCACGGTAGATCCACATTGATGACCGTGTTTGCCGCCTGCAAGTTGAGCCCGGTCGAGCCCGCGTTGGTAGTGAGAAACACGCGGCATGCCGGGTCGCGCTGAAACTGATTCACCAGCAGTTGACGCTTCTTTTGCGGAACCGATCCATCGAGCCTGACGTAATCAAGCTTGAGTCGTTTGATCTGCCGCTCGATCAAGGTGAGCATCGTCGTCCACTCGGAGAAGAGCACGATCTTGCGTTCCTCCTCCGCGGCGAGCTCCGCCAACAGCTCCTCGAGCCGCTCCAGCTTGCTCGAGAAGCCGGGAGGATGCTTGTCCACCAGAAATGTGCTGTCGGCGTTCATGCGCGCCAGCAGTAGCGCTTTCTGCAGACGCAGCAGATCCATCTCCGAGATGTACGCCTTGCGGACGATGCTGCTGACGATCTGCATCTGCGCCAGCTCGATGCCGGCCTGCTCGTCCGTGGGCGCGATTCGCACGATCTCCGTGGTGCGCGGCGGCAGATCCTTCATCACGGCGCTGCGTGTGCGACGCAGCAGTATCGGCTTGAGTTTCTCGCGCAACGTGTCGAGATCCTTGTAGCCGAGAACTTTTCCCTTCTCGTCGGCGACACGGTGGCGGTTGAAGAAGCGAAATGCTGGTCCCAGACGCCTGTCGTCGATGAACTCGACGACCGAAAACAGATCATCGAGCCGATTCTCGAGCGGCGTGCCGCTGAGCACGAGCGCGAATGGCGAACGCAGACTCTTCATGGTCTGCGTCGTCTTCGCCTCCCAATTCTTGATGCGCTGGCCCTCGTCGAGAACGATCAGATCCCATTTGGCTCGCTCGATTGCGAGGATGTCGCGCAGCACTTGCTCGTAGTTGCAGATCGTGAAGAAACAATCGTTGTCGTACTGGGCAGTTCGCTCTGCGGCGCTCCCGAGTACAATCTGGCAGCTGCGCTCCGAAAAGCGCACAACCTCGCTGCGCCATTGAGCCTTGACCGACGCTGGACAAACCACCAGGACCTTGCGGATATCGGCTTCGCGCGCGAGCAGCTCTGCAACGCCGATACCCTGAAGGGTCTTGCCGAGCCCCATGTCATCAGCCAGGATCGCACGCCCTGCGCCCGCTGCGAAGGCGATGCCGTCGAGCTGGTAGGGCAGGATCTCGATTTTCAGCAACCCAGTCCGGAGCGGATGAGCCGTCGGATTACGCCGTATCTCGGCGACGGTCGTGGCGATGCGTTGTTGCAAAAGCCGCGTTTGGATGTATTCCTCCGCGTCGGGATAGACCGTTACAGGGGCACCGCAGGCTTCGAGTCGGCGAATGCGTGTGAGGAGATCCGGCAGATCGGTGATCGGACTGTCGCGAATCGGGCGCAGGATGGCGCTCGCCTCGTCATCCAGCCGAGGTGGCAACAGCATTCGGAGTTCGAGCTCCCTGGCGTAAGAGA
>CABEEB010000005.1_pt1 | contig 12508 bp, 10 predicted proteins | sample 3423141 | NCBI WGS metagenome assembly CABEEB01 (sample SAMEA5534333, study PRJEB31848) | metagenome | biome: tundra; feature: field; material: soil | place: USA | collected 2013-05 | depth 0.15 m | reverse complement strand
TGTTGCAAGACGCCACTCGAAAACCGCTCAACTCCGTGCCAGTAGCAGTCGCAATCACTTTGAATGTTCCGTCCGACGCGGACGCGACCCATCGTCCACCGTCAGGGGAGAAAGCGGAGACTCCGCCGAGGAGCGCTGCGTCAGGAACGGCAACGGTTTGGATGAGGTCTCCGGTGGCGGCGTCCCGCACGCTCGCTTTTTCCCCAAGCGTCATGAGGCGCGCCGAATCCGGAGAAAAGACGGCGGCCTGCACGCCCTCAATCGTTTGCGAGATTGTTCCCGCCAGATCGAGAATCCGGGCGGCTCCGTGTTCGTCTATGGCCACCAGTCGCGACCCATCTGGCGAGAAGGTTAGGCTCGTGATCTTCGACGGTACTTTCCAGGCTATATTCGATTTGCGCCATGTCGTTGCATCCCACGTATAGACGCCTGCCTCATCGGCGGTTACCAATAGGCGTCCATTCGGCGAGAATGACACTGCGGTCACCGGCCTTTCATGCTCAAGAGTCGCGGAGGGACGATCGACACCGGCTTGCTGCCATTGCGCGACCTCTTCCTGGGATATACGGTTCGCAGCACTCTGATAGAAGGCGCCCGCCGTAAGAATCCCCACCCCGGCCACACTCGCCGCAGCGGCCAACACAAGCTTATGCTTGGAGGTCAACTGCGCACGCGGCGGAAGTTGCTTAGGGAGATTCGGCGGCAGCCTGCGCGCGCCGCAAATACTACAGAACTGCGACGCTGGCTCCGCGTCCATTCGGCAACCGCAATTCGTGCAAAACGGCATTGTGCCTCGCTCAGAGCCGGTTCATGCCCACAGCCCAGGCAGATCCACTTATCCTGAAGAGAAATCTGTCTTAACAAGCGGAGCCACCCCTCAGGACCGGCGCGAAGCAACGACCGCCGACGAAAAACCGCTTCGTCCGCACGGGTCACAGCGATTCGTCGCGATTTTTCGAATTGCGAAACAGGTCCTTCAAATCCGAATACGTCAGCAGAGTATTCCCGAAGCGCATCTTGCCCTCGTTGGATGCCGCGATCACCTCATTCATCGGATCCGCCATCAACTCCAACGCGCGGCTGGCGTCGTCGCGTAAGCGGGTCTCAAACACGGCACGGCGGTAACTCTCCACCAGCGGCCCGAGACGGCTCACAATCCCCAATGCCGCGGGATGAGCCGGAACTTCGGTCAGAAGGTCCGAGACGATTTCGCCTAGGGCCGACGAGAGCACTTCCGCGGCCTGCCGAAGGGCGCTCGCCGCGGCGGGGTGCTCACCCCGCATCCGGTCGAGTCCGAAAGCAAAATTGGGGTGGCTGAGTCCATAATTCCGCCCCTCGACAATCCGTCGGCGTTCCGCATTCGTCAGTTTGACTGATGCGAGCGCAGAATCCAGCAGGAGCGGACGTCCATCCGGCCAGACCAGCGCCAGCATGCGGGTCTTGCCCGGGTCGAGCCAGAATGGCTCCTGATGCGCCCCGAAAGTGGTCGCGCCGGTCGCCGAGCGCCCGGAGGCATCGCTCCACGCAAACTGGATGTCCGCAAACCCATACTTGTCGCGGGTGTCGGTCTTGACCAAGCTCACCGCCGCCGGCGTCGGAATGTCGAGGACAGCCCGCGGTGGGCGCCGCATCGACCGGTTCCTCCGCCACGTTCGGACCTTGTCGCTCATCAACCTTAGCGCGCCAAGCGTTATGAGCAGAAAGATCACGACGCTAATGCTCAGGCCGAGCGTCCGGCTGAGTAACAGATCGGCGCTCCAATTGGTACTGACATGGGTCGGGGAAGCCGGATCGTAGCGAACGACGATGGGCGATGTTCGATCGGGCGAGGAGTATAAGGCCACATGGCGTGTGTACCGAGTCCCCTCCTGGGTCACATAGCTGAGATCGAAGTCTACCCCGCCGCCGCCGCTCCTCGTGCGGTAGGTTTCGCTAAAGTTGGTTACGCTGGCGGAGCGCGCAATGGTACCGCTGTCGCGCAACCGGTAGTCGTCCCACAAGAATTGAAGCGAAAAGAAGAGCCAGAGCGGCATTCCCACAAACCACACGCAACACAGCGTCCATCCGAGAACGGTCTTGACCACGCCACGGGACTTTACGCGGTCACCGAAGGCGATGACCTGGATGGGCCGCTGGGGGAACGCGTCGAGGGCAGACTCAGGAGCGGTCATGCTGCCACACCGCCGCCCGGGCTATTACTGTGCCGGTGACACAGTCCTTTACCTGACTTGGGCTTTCTTTGACCGCGCCATTCCTCCTCTGGAAGCGAGTTCTCGTTCGCCGTCTCTCATCGGCATTACTCTCCGATGACTGCGCCGTTCGGGCTGCCGAAGATACCACTAGCCTGACCTACTTAGTGAGCAGAGCGACATGAATCGAATGCATGGCCTCACGCCGGCGCTTCCCACAGGACCGGAACCAGGTGCGGATCTACCGTACGCACGGCTCGCTCACCTTGACCCACAGACCAGTATCCTCCGAGAATGCAGAGTCCCGTTTTCGACCGTTACATCGGCAGCGCGGAGCGGGACATTGAACGATGACTTGCCCTTCCTCAGATAAAACGCAAAGAGAGGATAATTTGGGCCACTCTTTCGTATGTATGCCGGCATATTTGATCAGGGCGACAAGGCTGTATGTGGGGTCCACTCACGAAACTTGACCGCCAGACACGGAATAGGGGGTCCCCTCATTTTTGCTTCCAAAAGTGCCGGTAAAAACACCCTGCCTTTCCCGGAGTTTTTTAGCGTGGCCCGTGCAAGTGAATGATTGTATGCCTGATTCTGTTACCCATCGAAGCGGGCATTTTTCGGCTTCGCCAGTGCAAAGTTATTGCCCCAAAATATGGATTTTTGGCGTGGCCCACGACGGCAGCAAAGCCTCCGCATATTGCTCGATCGGGAAGCTGAATATTCCGCGCATATTCAGGCCCTCGGTGCGCGTCGGGGCAATCCGGCCGATCAGTTCCGGCGGTACAGCGCCGCTGCGACGTTGGGCCCAGCGATCGAAGATGCCCTGCATTTTCGCCGTGTTCCATGCCATGACGATGTTGGCGAGCAAGCTCAAGGCGTCGGCGACGGCCTGCATTTCATCCTCGCTCTTGGCTTGATAGTTGGCGACGCGGCCGGTGTAGATCTGGCGCTTCAACGCATTGGTGGCTTCGCCGCGATTGAGCGCGCGCAGCAACTCGCGCCGGAAGGCCGGATTGATGAAATAGTCGGCGAGGAATACCGTGCGCAGCAATCGACCGATCACGACGCCGACTTCGTACAGAGGATCGCCGCGTGCGGCGGAGCCAAAGCGCGCCAGCACATTAATAGCGCTGGTGTGACCGCTGTAGGCCTAGGCGATCAAATGGACCCACTGGTCCCAATGCAGTGGCACCCGACTGAGATCCAAGCTGGCCTCGCAAATCGGTTTCAGTATCTGTGGCACCTCGCAGCCGCGAGGTAAAAACAGATGGCGATCCTTGAGCGCCTTCAATCTCGGACACAGATCAATACCTGGTCCGTGGGGCTGGTCGATGACATGTTGCGCCTCGTGGAGATCCGTATCACGTCGATTTGGAACTGGGGCCATAAGGTTGTCGCCGAGCGATTGATGCCCGCTCGCGTCCGCAAGAAATCAGAGATATTAGCCGAACTGCGGCGCCTCGTGACGGACCAAAGCCTCAGCGATGAGGCCTTTCGAGCGAAGGCCAATACCCTGCTACTCACCGACCAGTCGAATGCCCGGCGCAGTCGAGCCGCGGATGTCCGCGAGGTCCTGTCCCGCAATGCCCGGCGCATCCGCCCGATTCTCCAACTGCTCACCAAGCTGAATCTACACGGGGACGGTGACGGTGGGAACGGCCTCAGTTGGCTCGATGGCGTCTATCATGATGGCATCGACACGTTCTTCTTGGCCGAAGCGCCTCCCTGGGCGCGGCGCTGGAAGACGTTGATTGAGGATTCCGATACCCCGACGAGCGCTCGCGCCTACGAAGCGGCCACCGCCTGGGCCGTTCGCCAGGGCTTGCGCAATGGCTCGCTCTATTCGAAGTATGGCTTCGACTATGCCGATCCTTCCAGTCACTGGATGCCACCGGAGACATGGAAAGTCCGTCGCAGCGGATATCAGCTGGAAAAGGACCTCCCCAATGCGGAGCATCTGTACACCGACAGAGCCGAGGCGGCACTGCGCGCGTCGCTCTCGGGCCTCCGGGAGGCGGTCGCCGCCGGTGAAGTCTGGGTTGGTCGAAAGGATCTCTATTTTCGACGAGACGAGGCGCAGGTCCAACCCGAGGGCGTCGAGCAAGCCCAAAACGAGCTGTATCGAAAGATCGGGCGGATCCAGCTGCCGACGCTGTTACTCGAGCTCGACTCGCAGGTGCATTTCAGCTGGAAGCTGTTGTGTCGCGAACCGAAGAGCGCCGAGGAACTGCTCGGCGTCTATGGTGCGCTGCTCGCCGCCGGCACCGACCTTCATTCACGTGGTGTCGCGACGATGATCCGCGGCGTCCACGAAAGCACGATTCGGCGCTACATGCGCCTATTCGAAAGCGAGCCGGCATTGCGCGAGGCCAACGATGCGCTGCTGCACTTCGCCCGAAGTCACAGTATCGTCAATCATTGGGGCACCGGTTTCGAGGCCTCATCCGATTTGATGAGCCTGGACGCGAGCGAGCATCTCTACGATGCACGCGTCGATCCGAAACGCCGGGTTCATGGCATCGGCGTGTACCAAACGGTACTCGATCAATGGGGGATTCCGTACGACCAACCTCTCCCGTTACAGCGCCGCCAAGTGGGTGCCGCGCTCGAAGGCGTCGTCCGTCAGCGCGTCACCCCGATCCGCTCGCTGGCGGTTGACACCCATGGTCATACGCATTTCGGCTCTGGTCTCGCCAAGCTGCTCGGCTTTGATCTGTACACTCGCTGGCACGACATGCGCGGTCAATGGCTGCATGTGCCTCGCGATTGGCCACCAGAGCCCGGCTTGGAGTCGGTTCTCATGAGAGATCTCGACCCTGAGTTCATTCAAAGTGAACTCGGCGAGCTCTTGCGCATGGCCGCCTCGATCAACGATGGCTATGGATCGGCGACATTCCTCCTCGAGCGGTTTGGTTCGGCCGCCCGCAACTCGCGGCTCCATCGTGCGGGTACGCAGTGGGGGCAATGGTGGGATTCGGTATACCTGTGCGACTACGCCGCACAGCCGCCATTTCGCCGCAGCGTCAATCGAATATTGGTCCGCGGCGAATCCGTCCATCAACTCGAGCGCGTCATTCACGCCGGTCCGATTCGCGTCGATCGCGGGCGCCGACGGGACGAGAAAGTCATGATCAGCGGCGCGCTCACGCTCCTCACCAATTCCGTCATCGCCTATAACACCTGGAAACTGAACCAGGTGTTGGAGCGAAGCCGTGAAGCCGGCCGGCCGGTTCCGAGCGATGAAATCCTGGCGCACGTTGCGCCTATTGCTTTCCGACACATCAACTTTCAAGGGATCTATCGATTTCCGCTGGAGCGCTACCTAGACCGCCTCCTACCCTCATTTCCTCAAAAGGTCGCCGCCGGTGCGAAATGAGTTATCCACAGGAAACCGCTACTTTTGACACGTTTCGGTAAATACCCTCATGGTGTGCGGGGACGCGCATTCACGGAAGGCGATCAGCATCATTTCGTCGTATCCATTGCGGCGCTAACGAATGTGTCCGTCATTCTCCAGTTTGTCTCCCAGGTTCTTCCACCGTCCTCCGAGTAAGCGATTTCGAGGCGTCGTGTCTTGGAATCTATGGGTGAGTAGATCTCACGAGCGAGGACGACCCTGCCCTTGAAGATGTCCTGGCCGTAAAACTCGCCATGCCCGTTCTTGAATTGGCCCACTATGGGTCGGCTCAGACTGCCGTCGCGCGGATTCCCGTAGCTGACCCTCCAGAGGTGAGTCTTCGGGTTATAGAGTCGCGGAGACATTGCCTCAATATGACCTGCGGGACCGTCTGCTTCCAGTTCGCCCAAGTTGGCTCGCCCATCCCACATCCTCCTAATAATGTGCGTTCCGTCATACTCGATCCAACTTGTCGATCCGGACAGCGGGTCCTTCAATCGCATGATGTGGGTTCTCCACGTTCCAAAGGCGAAGTCGAAATCGTGTTGCCCATCATGTTCTGTCGCGGTCCCGCCCGCCGTTGGCGGCGGCGAATTGTGATCGGGCGGTCCAGGCGTGGGAGACGCCTGCGCACTCGCTGGGATTCGTGTGAACGTCATGAACCAATTCGTCTCCCATGACCGCCCTCCGTCGTCGGAAAAGGCTTGTTCGAAGCGCGCGAAGTCTGGCGATATGCCTGAAAAGGTGTTGCGCGTTAGGATACTTTTTCCGCTGAAGACCTCATGGTCAACGAATTCGCCACGACCACTCACGAATTGCCCGATCATGGGAGGCTGTTGAAATTCCCCATCGACGCTTGAAGCCCAATTGAGGCTCCACTGATGAGATTCGGGGTTATACAGACGGAGTCCAAGTCCCTCAATGCGCCCTGCGGGCCCATCGGCATCAAGCTCGAGCAAGCTGGCGCGACCATCCCACACTTTGCTCACCAGCGACGTTCCGTCGTACTCAGCCCAGGTTGATGACCCAGTGAGCGGATGCAGCAGCCGCTTAACATGTGTTCTCCAGGCGCCGAGGTTAAAATCGAAGTCGTGCTGCCCATCGCGCGCCGCACTTGCTTTTGTATTCGCACCGTCCGCCACCCCTGGACCAGGTGCCGCGAATGCCGAGGCACCAATCGTCATTGCTGTCGATGCAACGATAGACCACAAGAGGCGAAGGGCGATGCTCACTGTTTCAATCTCGTCAAGTTGGCGATAAACGCCGTTACCCATGTCATCCCACCATCATTCGAATACGACTCCACGTATTGGTGCGAATCCGGCTTGATGTCGGACCACACGGCCCTCACCAGGATCGTCTTGTCATTCAAGGTGTCCTGACCAATCAGCACGCCTCGGCCGTCCTTGAATTCACCGACATTCGGTGACGACAGTGTCCCGACCTTGCTGTTCACGTACGACTGACTCCACTGGTGCGCCGCTGGGTTGTACAGAAACAGGGTCAACCCCTCCCAGTGTCCCTTCGGCCCGTCCGCTTCGATCTCCTCCAGTTGCGCCCGACCATCCCACACCTTGCGCACGGTCACCGTTCCATTGAGCTCGATCGACTTCGTGCCACCCTCGAACGGATCGAGAACGCGCTTGATATGGGTGTTCCACACGCCAATGTTGAAATCAAAATCGTGCTGTCCATCGCGCACCGCGGTGGCAGGAGTCGGAGCCTGGGGTGCTCCGACGCGGGGATAAGAAAGAGCAATGCCTGCGACGGCTCCCAGAACTACCATCGCCTGCGCCCAATGTTTCACTTGCTTCTCCAAAACGTTAGTCAATGAGTGTCGCCGTGCTGATTCAAGGCCGCGGTAACATGAGCCGCTGCGGCATTGCGGGTTACTGTGGCTTACGGAACTTTAGGATGAACTGATCCGTGTGGCCTTTGATGGACTTGTCAAATACCTTAATGGTGCGGGGATCAGCTGGATTCGCGAGAATCTCACTTTCGCTGTCGAAGACAAAGCCCGCGGCTTCCACTTCGCGACGTACTGTGGCGGGATCGATGCGGTGTAGAGTCTCCGTGACATCAGCCGGGGCACCGGGTGCGGCTGTGTGGTCGAGGACGACGTACGAGCCGCCCGGCTTCAGGGCATCGAACACGACTTTGTTGAACGCGGCGATGTCCACCGGACCAAAGTACGTGTTATGGAGATCGTGGTAGTTCTGCGAAATCCAGAAGAGATCAAGCTTCCTGGGCAAGTGCAGACTCTCGAGCGCAGTCTCGACTGAGACTGTGATATTGCGGTGATTGGCTGCGTACCCCTGTAACTCGGCTGTCGATTTCGCAATGTACTGCTGAATTTCAACCGGCTCGATGGCGTAGACATGGCCGCGGCTTCCAACGACGTCAGAAAACAGACGCGTGAAGTACCCGGCACTGGCATTAAAATCCGCGACCGCATCACCTGGCTTGACCCCTGAGAATTGCAGTGATTCGACGGGCTTGCGCGCCACATCGCGATTGCGATCGCCTTCCGGCCGCGCTGGATCTGCGACGGCCGATGTAATGACGTCAGCCAGGGAACTAGCGGCCTGCGCATACCCGCCGATGAGACTAGCGGCGGCGAATAGCAGCGCGCAAAGGCCGGCAGAAAGCGTCAATTTCATCGGATCTACCTCGGTTTTGTCAGCGTACCTTCTTAAGGTATTCTGTAAGTGGCCCATACCAAAGGGCCACTTTGTAAAAATATGCATGGGCCATTTTATGGATCCGTTGTTCGAAATCGAGCTGGAATGCCCTATCCCGGGATCGCGGGACGCCGGCCGCTTTCTCTATCGTCAATTGAAGGGCGCCATTCAAGATGGCCGCCTCGCTGCCGGTACCCAGCTGCCCGCGAGCCGCAAATCGGCTGCATTCTTCGGCCTTTCGCGCAACACCGTGGCCGAGGTCTATGACCGATTGTCGAATGAGGGCTTCGTCGTCGCCCGCCACGGCTCGGGCACCTATGTCGCCGATCTACCCCCGGAACCCGCATCGTTATCTTCGCCGGCCAGCACGTACCGGCTGAATACCTTCTGGCTCCAAGAGGATGTGACCACGGGCATGGGATTCTGGCGCGACGATTTGTCGGTCGTCCCGCGCGCCGAGACGGCGATGGACTTTCGTCCCGCCTTGATCGATCCCCGGCTGTTCCCGTTTGACGTCTATCGTCGCGTCAGTGCCAAGCAGTTGCGCGGTCTGGAGAAAAAGCCCCCTGCGTACAAAAGTCCGCAAGGCAATCAGGGCAATTTTCATCTGCGCGGGGCCATCACCAACCACATCGCCCTGACCCGCGCCGTGGTATGTCGTCCAGACGACGTAGTTGTAACAGCGGGCGCACAGCAGGCCTTCGATCTTTTAGCGCGCATCCTGGTGACGCCGGGCGAGACCGTAGTGGCCGTCGAGGATCCCGGTTATCCGCCGATGCGCGTCGCCTTTGCCGCCGCCGGCGCCCGGATCGTGCCGGTGGGAGTGGATGAAGAGGGGCTGCTCGTCGACAGCTTACCGGCTAGCCTTGGGGTAATCTGCGTCTGCCCATCGCATCAGTTTCCGTTGGGCATCACCATGTCGAAGCGCCGTCGCGCCGCATTGGTGGACTTCGCCCGCAGGCACGGAGCGGTCATCGTCGAGGATGACTACGACGGCGAGTTTCGGTTTGGCGACAAGCCGCTGCAATCGCTGCGCGCCAGCGATGCGGCGGATGTCGTGTTCTACGTTGGCACCTTTTCGAAGTGCATGCTGCCGTCGCTCCGTCTCGGTTTCGTCGTTGTGCCAGACTGGGCGCGACGCACCTTGGTGGCGGCGAAGAACTGTCTCGACTGGCATTGCTCGACGCCACTGCAGACCGGCGTGTCCGCGTTCATCGCAGAAGGGCATCTGGCGCGCCACGTCCGTAAGATGCGCCAGATCTACAGTAGGCGGCGCCAGCTGCTGTATGCGCTGCTGAGGCGAGACTTTTCGGACTGGCTGGAGCCGATCCCCTCACTGTACGGCATGCACGTTGCCGCCTGGGCTCGGGACGGAGTCGATCTGGACGCTGCTGTTCAAGCCCTTGCGGGTCGTTCGGTGAAGATTCATACGCTCGAACGCTATCATTTGGGGCAGTCGCCGCGCTCGGGACTTGTATTCGGCTATGGTGCGGTTGATCTGCCCGAGATCGAGCGCGGTCTCGCTGCGCTACAAGGGGTGCTGGCGCGGTGAGGCCGCAGCGGCGGCTGGACGGACCCATGCTCGGTAACTTCGGCGCCAGACGTAAGTTCGTGGAGGTCAACTACGGGTCAACTAGGCTCATTCCCGCCCGCCGGCCTCTCATCGCGGACGATGCTGTGTGCCCACGCCAGCCGTAATGAAAAGTGCCGTTGCCTCGCCGATGATGTCGGCGGTCTCGCTAAAAACAAAGTCGTTGTCGAACTGTCGTCGACCATCCGCGTATTGCCCCGGTGTCGGGACGTGGTTCAAAGATGGGGATGCGAGGCCACCGCACGCACAGCTCGATGATGTCGGCATCGAATACACGTTTGCGGTACATCGGGTCACGCGCGATCGGCTTCGTCATTCAGAACCTCCGGCCAAAGATCCGGCAGTCTACCCGATGCCCCTGGATGCACCAGAACCATAAAAACCGAATACATTGCTCAGTGAGAGTCCGCCGTAACGCGCCATACTGTATTTCCCACATCGTCCGCAATCAGCAACGCGCCGTCCTGATCCTGGGTAAGTCCCACCGGCGCGCCGAACAGTTTTTTCTCGTCGGCCGAATAGAATCCGGAAACGACAGTCTCCGGTTTCCCGACCGGCTTGCCTTGCTGGAACGCGACGTGCACCACTTCGTAGCCGCTTAAGGGTGAGCGGTCCCAGCTGCCGTGCTCACTGATAAACGCTCCTCCCTGGTACTTCTCTGGCAGAGCATTCTTTTCGGAGAACCACAACCCGAGCGGGGCAACATGCGAGCCGATCGCGTAATCCGGCACGATCGCCTTCGCGACGAGATCCGGTCGCTGCGCTTCAACCCGGCGGTCGACGATCTGCCCGAAGTAGCTATACGGCCATCCATAGAATCCGCCCTCCTGCACGGCGGTCAGGTAATCCGGCACCAGGTCGGCGCCGATCTCGTCTCGTTCGTTGGCGATGGCCCAGAGCTTGCCGGTTTGCGGTTCCCATTGCAGGCCGGTCGGATTGCGGATGCCCGACGCGTAGATTCGGCTACCGCGCGTGGCGACATCCACCTCCAGTACCACCGCGCGCCGGTATTCCACCTCTAATCCGTTCTCGGTGACGTTGCTGTTGGAGCCGACCCCCACATACAGCTTACTGCCGTCGGGGCTCGCTAATAGGGCTTTGGTCCAGTGATGGTTGACGGCCCCCGGCAGATCCGCAAACTCAACGCCCGGCGCAGTGATCTGAATGTCTCCCGAGTGGTAGGGAAACTTCACGATGGCATCGGTGTTCGCGACATAGAGGGATTCGCCGATCAGCTGCATGCCGAACGGTGAGTGCAGATGTTCGATAAACACGTGCTTCTCCCATTCGCCGGGCGCAGTGTCCTTCTTGCGCAAGAGAGTGATCCGGTTGCCGCCTTTGGCGCCCTTGCCGGACAGGTTCTTCACCTTGTCGGCAATCAGTTGCTTGGGCGTCGTCACAGGCTCGGTGCCGGGCCCATTGGATTCCGCGACCAGCACATCTCCATTGGGCAGGACGTAGACCTGGCGCGGATGCATCAATCCGCTTGCTATCTTTTCGATCTTGAGGCCGGGCGCAACCTTGGGGGATTGTCCCTGCGCCCAGCCGACACCAATGGGAACCTGCATCGGCGGCAGCAAGAAGTCTTGCGCCTTTGGCAGCGGCGGCGCGTTGCCGGATTGCTGTGCGGGCTCGAGCGATGCTTTCTCACCGCATCCGCCCAGGACGGCCACCAGTGCAAGTGCCAATACGCTCCGCACGACGGTCTTACTCATTGACGTATCCTCCCCGGGCTGCGCGCTCCACGGCAATGACGATGTTGCCAATGGACAGGAGAATGACGGTGCAGACCGAGAGCCACAGGCCAGTCGGAACTACCGCATAGGCATCGCGGCTGTGCACGAACGCGTTGACGATAGTCACGACTATCGCAAACAGGTTGAGCCAGAAGTCCAGCTTGTCCGTGCGGGTCGCGGTCCGCCGGGAAGTGATCCAGACCTGCGTCAGGTTGACCAGGCGAGGCACTACAGCGAACAGAAGGCCAAAGACGATGAGCCACGCAGCGCCTTTGTCCCAAAGCATCACGGCAGTCTCGGAATAAATGATGTCGAAGATCAGGGCTGCGACGAAGCAACCGAATGGGATCGGATTGAGAAGGCCATAGATGCTCTCGGCAACGATGGAGCGACGTGGTTCGGGACGGAGGCTCATTGTGCTGCTACCTCATTGTCAATCGGATTGCGGAAAGGACGGTATCGGACCTTACTGTATGTCAGCTTGCAGGGCGAGCCATGTAAAAAATGGGTTCTGGTGCATCGCGGGTATTTCGGTCGTGCGGGTGGAGCCTTTTGTGCTGCAAGTTCCTCTTCTATGCGAGCGCCATCGCCCATTCCGCCTTCCGTGACCAACCGCGGCGCCGACGTCCACGGCCAAACGAGAATTGTCCCTTGCGAATCCGGTGGGCGAGTTCGACGCCAGCGATCGTGATCGCCGCATTCGCCAACGACTTGAACCCGGCCATCGACGCGCAGCGTCTCTTGATCGCGCGGTGGTCTTGCTCGATGAGGTTGTTGAGGTACTTGTTTGTACGCACCTTCACGTTCCGCCAGCACGGATGCTCGCGTCGCAGCAGCCACAGCGCGCGACGACTCGGCACGTGGCCGTCGAGCGTCACTTTTCGCGGGACACGCGGCAGGTTCGACGCGAG
>CABEEB010000004.1_pt1 | contig 12511 bp, 11 predicted proteins | sample 3423141 | NCBI WGS metagenome assembly CABEEB01 (sample SAMEA5534333, study PRJEB31848) | metagenome | biome: tundra; feature: field; material: soil | place: USA | collected 2013-05 | depth 0.15 m | reverse complement strand
CGCTATGCGCGAGTTCGTTGGCTGCCGCCGATCCCGTTACGCCGATGCCGCCCACATTCAGCGAGTGATCCCACGGCAATGCGCCCTTGCCTGCCTGCGTTTCGGCGACGGGAATTCCGTACCGTTCGGCGAAGTTGCGCAGCGCATCGGTTGCGAGGCCGTACAGCACTCCGCCTCCAGATACCAGCAGCGGATTTTTCGCGCCCTGCAATGCGGCGGCGGCTTGCGCGATTTCCTCATTGATCGGCGAGGGCGCGTGGAACGACACCAGGCGCGGTTCAAAGAACGACGCCGGATAATCGTGCGCCATCGTCTGGACGTCCTGCGGCAACGCGAGCGTCACCGGCCCGCACAGCGCGGCATCCGTCAGCACACGCATCGCGCGCGGCAGCGCGCTCAGCAATTGCGCCGGATGCACGATGCGGTCGAAGTAACGCGACACGGGCTTCAACGCATCGTTCACCGATACGCGGCCATCCGCGAAATCCTCTAGCTGTTGCAAGACCGGATCGGGCGCGCGGGATACGAAACCATCGCCGGGTAGCAACAACACGGGCAACCGGTTCACGTGCGCGAGCGCGGCGGCGGTCACCAGATTGGTCGCGCCAGGGCCGATGGAAGTCGTCACGGCCATCATGCGGCGTCTAAAATGTGACTTCGCATACGCAATGGCCGTATGCGCCATCGCCTGCTCGTTGTGCGCGCGATAGACGGGAAGAACGCCTCGATGCGCGTAAAGCGCCTCGCCAATGCCCGCGACGTTGCCGTGTCCGAAGATCGCGAAAACGCCGCCGAAGAGCGGCTCGCCCGGCGCTGTCTGCAGCGCGGCGAGGTATCGGACCAGCGCCTGGGCGGTCGTCAAACGAAGCGTGCCGCTCATAGCGCCGCGCAATCGGCACGCGTCGATGCCCAAGCATCGATCAGCGCCTCAAACGTCCGTCGAACGCGCGCGATGAGCTCGCCGTCGTCGATGGACCCCGTCAACCACGCGCGGCTCGGCTCCTGGTATATCGCCTTACCGACGATGAAGCCGCGACACGTCTTCGATGCCGCCGCCGCCTTGAAGCCGTCGCAGAGTTCCTCGAGGCCCGCCGCCGACCCCGGCAGCACGACTCCACGGCAGGCCGGATCGCGCTCGGCGATCAGCGCATCGATGGCTTGCCACTGTGCCGCGCTCATGGATTCAAGCCTCCACCACTCGGGATAGATGCCGAGGTTATAGAGACGTTTCAAGGATCGCAACAGCGTGTCGTTCGCGACCGCGGGGCCGTTCTTGGGCACGATCACCTCGAGCAGCAACTCGTGGCCGCTTGCCTGAACTGCGTCGTACAGCGCGCGGATCTGCGCCTCCTGCTCGAGACGAAGTTCGTGCGGATGATCCGGATGATATTGGACCAGACACTTCGCGACATGCTCGCGCGGCCACGCGATCAGTGGCGTGCCGATCGAGCGACCGTGCTCGAAAACCAGCGGCATCGAGCCGGACAATTCCACCGGCCGGCCGATCCACCAGCCGCGTCCCGTCGCCGCATTCAACGCGTCCTGACCATAGCGGTCGTCGATCAGCAGACCGATGCGCCCTTCCAGGCCGCGCTGCCTTTCCGTTTGGGCAACGGCTTCGACGAACAGACCTTTGAGAGTCGCAATTCGCGCCTCGTCCGCACCCGCTTGCTGCCCAAGATCGAAGAACTGCTTGCGATCGTCGAAGGCAAAGCCGAGCACCTCGTCCCAGCTCTTCCTCGCCGGGGTCACGCGGTGCAGCCGTGCCAGCGTCGCATCGCGATCCGGCCGTCGCATGCGAATGGGATCGTCGCCGGCGGCCGCGAGGAAGTAGTTGAGCTCGGCGGACGTCGGCATCGCTGGAGCACAGCCGTGGCGCGAAACCACCAAAGCGCCGCATGCGTTCGCCGTGCGCGCGCAAACCTCGGGCGATTCGTCGCGCAGCCAGCCGGCGAGAAATCCGGACGCAAATGCATCGCCCGCCCCAAGCACATTCAGCACTTCGACTTCAACGCCGCGAAAGACCGGTACGGCGTCGGCCGATGCCGGCACCTCGCCGTCGATGATGGAGCAGCCCATCGGCCCGCGCTTGACGACAAGGGTCGCATCGGTCACGGTGCGAACGGCGGCGAGCGCCTCGATCAGCCGATCTTTGCCGCCCGCAACGCGGAATTCTTCCTCGGTGCCGAAGACAAGATCGATCAGCGGCAAGATGCTCTTTAAATGCGCAGTCACGCCCTCGTTCGCGACAAAGCGGGTCGCGCCGTCCGCCTTGCCCGTCAGCCCCCACAACACCGGTCTATAGTCGATATCGAGGATCGTGCGGACCTGATTCCGACGCGCATAATCGAGCGCGCGGCGGCTCGTGCGGTTGACCTGTTCCGTGGAGAAATGCGTGCCCGTGATCAGCAGCGACTTCGATGAAGCGATGAATGCCTCGTCGAAGTCGCCTTCGTCGACGGCCATATCGGCGCAGTCATTGCGGTAGAACACCAGCGGGAATGTATCGCGGTCCTCTATGCCGAGTAGAACCAAGCCCGTCAGGCGGTCCGGATCCACGCGCACATGACTGGTGTCGCAGCCTTCGCGCGCGAGCGTCTCGACGAGAAAACGCCCCATGTGGTCGTTGCCGACGCGTGAGAGCATCGCGGTTTTGAGGCCGAGCCGTGCGCAGCCGAAGGCGATATTCGCCGATGACCCGCCGAGATATTTCGCGAAGCTCGAGACGTCTTCGAGCCGCGCACCGACTTGCTGCGCGTAGAGATCGACCGCGAGCCGCCCGAGACAGACGACGTCGCGGATTCGCCCTGCAGCGAAATGCGATCCCGTCGAAGAATGCAATTCCATGTTCGATCCTGTTCTGTCGCCGAAGATGATCGCGGCGAGCCGACTCAAGCGGGCTCGCTGTCCAGCTCGTTCATTAGATGCTGCATCTCTGCGCCACCCGCCATCATGTCCAGCACTTCGTCCTTGGTGATCGTGTCCCTCGTGAACGTACCTAACGAGCGCCCGCGATTGAGCAGCGTGAACGAATCGCCGATCGGATACGCGTGATGCACGTTGTGCGTGATGAAGATCACCGAAATGCCTTTCGTTCGCGCCGTATGAATCAGCCTCAGTACGTTGAAGCTCTGCTTCACGCCGAGCGCCGCGGTCGGTTCGTCGAGGATCAACACGCGCGCGCCGAAGTGAATGGCACGCGCGATCGCGAGGCATTGCCTCTCGCCACCCGACATCGTGCCTACAGGCTGATGCGGGTCGCGTACGTTGATGCCCATGTCTGCGAGCTTGCTTCGCGCGGTCGACGCGCAGGCGTCGAGGTCCATGACGCTGAGCAACCCGAGCCACTTCTTTTGCGGTTCGCGGCCCAGAAAGAAATTTCGCGCAACCGAGAGCAGGGGCACGAGTGCCAAATCTTGATATACCGTTGCAATGCCGAGATCGAGCGCGCTTTTGGGAGACGCGAAACGAACCGATCGGCCGTCGACGAAATATTCGCCGCTGGACGGCAGATGCACGCCCGCAAGAATCTTGATCAGCGTCGATTTTCCCGCGCCGTTGTCGCCGAGTAGGCAATGCACTTCGCCGCGGCGCAGGCGCATCGAGACGCCGCTCAGCGCAATGACCTTGCCGAAGAACTTGCTGACGTCTTCCAGCGCAAGGATCGCGCCGTCGGGCGCGGGCGTATCCGCTGCGCTCTGCTTGGAATCGGACACGGGTTCGCCTCCTTTCGCGCTCATTGTCGACTTGCTAATCACTCATTGGGCCTGCAAGACGCGGCGGCGCACATAGTGATTGAACAGCACGGCGATCAACAGCATCACCCCGAGAAACACGCGGAACCAGTCGGAAGGCACGCTGGTGTAGCCGATGCCGATTTGCACGACGCCGAAGATCAGCGCGCCGAAACACGCGCCGACGACCGAGCCGTAACCGCCCGTCAATAGCGTCCCGCCGATCACCGCGGCGATGATCGCCTCGAACTCTTTTTCGAGCCCTCGGTCTGCCGCAGCCGAACCGATGTCGCACACCTGCAACACGGCAAAAAGGCACGCGCAGAACGCGCTGAGGACAAACAGCGAGATCTTCACGCGCCGTATCGGCACGCCGACATTCTTGGCCGCCATCGCGTCACCCCCGGCGGCGAAAATCCAGTTGCCGAAGCGAGTCTTGGCGAGTACGAAGGCGCCGACGCCCGCAAGCGCGAACCACCATAGAAGCACTTTCGGAAGGCCGGGCACGAGCGGTTGCCCGTCGTCGAGCAGTTTCAGGACGCCAATGTGGCCGAACCATGTGAATACGCGGTGGAAAGCGACGCCTTGAAAAAGGGTTCTTGCAAGCCAGTCTTGCGCGGCGATGTCGCCGACGCCGGAGACGATCGTCCGATCCGCAAATTGGATCGACAGCGCGAGTGTGAGGCCGCGCAAAATGAACAGAGAGGCCAGCGTCACGATGAACGACGGCAGCCGCGTGCGCATGACGAGATAGCCGTTCACTGCGCCGAGCAGCATCGAACCGGCAAACGCGAACAAAATCGCGAGCGAGATCGGCCAATGGAAATAGACCGTGGGAATGGCGACCATCATGCCGGCGAATCCGATCATCGAGCCAATCGACAAGTCGAACTCGCCCGCAATCATCAAGAGGCAAGCGCCGACCGCAATGAGGCCGAGGTACGCCGACACCTGCGACCAGTTCATGATCCCGTCGAGATTGAACATACCCGATGCGCCCGCGGCGAACCCGAACACCGCGAAGACCAGCACTGTCCCGGAGATCGCAGCGAATTCGGGACGATTCAAAATGTGCCCGAACCGGGATTCGCGGCGAATGCGCTCGTCGGCGGAGGGCGGCCCCGGGGTCATCGGCGACGACGTCGATACCGCGCCGCCGCGCGATTCAGCGGTACTGCCCGGCATACTCGAGCACCTTGGCGAGGTTTTCCTTCGTGATGAAGCCGGGACCAGAGCCGATGTCGCGTGGCCCATAGTCAGGAGCGAGCCCGTAGGTCGTGAGCCGTTGCCGGAACCTCGGATTCGCCTCGAGAATCTGGCGGATCTTGGCCGGATCGGTCGTGTGGTCCGTCTTCGCGATAGCCAGCACGGCGACCGGGATGTATCCCTGTAAATAGGGCTGCTGGTCGATCGCAAACTGGATCGTGCCATCCCGGATGGCTTGCGCAAGGTCTTCGGAGAAGTCAAAGCTTGCGAACCAGATCTTGCCGGCAAGACCCGTCTGCTTCAGGGCCTTGATCGTCGGCGACGCAGACAGCGGCCCGAGCGCGAGCACGGCCTGGGTGTCGGGATGATTGCGCAGATAGGCGCTGACTTTCGACTGGACGGTGGTCGGATCCTGACCTGCGTCCAGCGTGGAGGTCTTGAAATCGACGCCGATCGCGTCGGCAAAACCTCGGCAGCGCTCGAACGAAGCGGGGTTGGTCGCGTAATGGTTGACGCACAGGAATGACCGGATGCCCGCCGCTTTCGCCTTTTCGCCCGCGGCTCTGCCCGCGGTGTATTCCGGTTGTCCGACGTGCATGATCGCGCCGAGCCGGGCGCTTTGCTCCTCGGTGCCGGAGTTGATCGTCACGAGCGGGATGTGTTTCGCGGTGACCTTGGCAATCGAGTTCTTCAGCACGTCATAGTCGGCGACAGTGACGATCACGCCGTCGTAGTTGCGTGCCGCTGCTTGTTCGATCAGCCGCGCCATATCGGCGATGTCGCCGTTCGGTGGATTGCGGTAGTCGGTCTGGACGTTGAAGTCCTCGTCGGCCTGTTTGATCGCGTTCTTGACCGTGTTCCACCACGGGTCCGAATCCGGTGCATGGCTGATCAGCACGAAGTGGGCGTCGGGAGCCGCGTGGGCTGCGCAAGGACTTAATGCGGCCGCACCGCATAACATAGCAGCGGCTCCGAGCACGCGCAGCGCCGCTCGGCTATCGCAAAGTCTCATTGTCCCCACCTTTGACGGTGGTTGTTTCGAATGACCATCCAGCCCATGGCGCCCCCTGCTCGCGATCAAGATTAGGGCAAGTGTTGCCGCTCTGCAATGATTCGTTTAACACTGAGCCGTTTGGAAAATAAATTCCATTTACCCGACCGGACATCTATAATTGGTTCCATCGACGCTAGAACGAACCACGAGCGCGGCATGCAGCAAGACCCCCAAGAGACGCGCAACGCCATTGCTGAAATCCAAACCGTCGATGAACTGATGCAGCGAGTCACCGATGCATACGACGCGTTGCCGCGTCAGCTCAAAAGAGTGGCGGCCTACGTCGAGCAGCATCGCAGCAACGTGATGATGGACCGCACCAGCGACATTGCGAGCGCGTGCGGCGTGCATCCATCGGCGGTCGTGCGCTTTGCGCAGCGCTTCGGCTTCTCGGGTTTCTCGGACCTGCAAACGATGTTTAGACAGGCCTACACCGGCCATGGCAGCTCGTCGCAAAGCTATCAGCAACGTATCCGCAAGCTCATCGACGAGAAAACCGGCAAATTGTCAGGCGGATCTGTGGCACGAGAATTCATCGCGGCGAGTCGCAGCGGCCTCGCGGATCTCGACGCCAGTCTCGACGAAATCCAGCTCGAAGCCGCCGTCAAGATGTTGCAACAGGCCGAGAACATTTACGTGATCGGCGTGCGACGCTCATTTCCTGTCGCTAGCTATGTCGTCTACGCGCTGCAACACACGGCGAAGCGCGTACATCTGCTGTCCGGTTTCGGCGGGATGTATCGCGAGCAGATTCGCAGCGTGGCAAAGGGCGACGTGGTGATCGCGATCAGCTTCGCGCCGTATGGCAAGGAGACGCTCTTCTGCGTGCGAGCGGCGCAGCGTCACGGCGCCAAGACGCTGGTGGTAACCGATGGACAACTTTCGCCGCTCGCGCGATACGCCAGCGCCCGTTTGTTCGTGAAGGAGGGCAGCGCGTTTGCGTTCCGTTCGCTCACGAGCACGATTTGCCTTTGTCAGGCGCTGTTCATTGCGCTTGCCTACCGGCTCGAACTGAAGATAGAAGAATCCAGGGAGACAGGCGGCTATGACGATTGACGTAGCGGTGTTCGGAGCGGGACGGATCGGCAAGATCCATGCGGCGAATCTGGCGAAACTGCCGGGCGTGCGCTTGAAGTATATCGTCGACGTGAACGCGCAAGCCGCGGCTGCGCTGGCGCAATTGCACGGCGCGCAAGTGGCCGATGCCGAGGGCGCGCTCGGCGACGCATCGATTGGGGCGACCGTCGTGTGTTCGAGCACGGACACGCACGCCGACCTCATCATGAAATCGGCCGCGCAGAAAAAACATGTGTTCTGCGAGAAGCCGGTGGACCTGACGCTCGAGCGGGCACGCGTTTGCGCCGATGCCGTGACGAGGGCCGATGTCGTCTGCATGATCGGTTTTCAACGTCGCTTCGATCCCACTTTCTCCGCGTTGAAGGCGCGCATGGGCGCGGGTGAAATCGGCGATCCGGAAATGCTCGTGATTACGAGCCGCGATCCGGGCGCGCCGACGATCGAATACATCAAGCATTCGGGAGGTATTTTCAAGGACATGCTGATCCACGATTTCGATATCTTCCGCTGGATGCTCGACGACGAAGCCGACACGCTGCATGCCACCGGAAGCTGCATGTCGGATCCCGCGATTGAGGCAGCCGGCGATATCGATTCGACGGCTGTCACGATACGCACCAAGCTCGGCCGGCTATGCCAGATCAACACCGCGCGCCGCGCAGCCTATGGATATGACCAGCGCTTCGAATTGCTCGGGAGTTTAGGCATGCTGCAGGCGGGCAATGTGCGGCCGACGCAAGTCACTGCGTATTCGAGGACGGCCGTATCGAGCGATGTCCCCGAAGCATTCTTCCTCGAGCGATATCGGACGGCGTATGCGCTGGAAATCGCCCATTTCTTCGATGCCGTTCAGGACGGCAAGCCGGTTCGTACGACGGTGGCGGACGGACTGAAGGCCCTGGAACTCGCCGATGCGGCTACGCGGTCGTGGCGAGAAGGAACGATCATCAAGCTGGGCGCGGCATGAAGCCGGGAGGGTGTGATATGCGACAAGCGATTCGCGCGCGATGCGGCGCGGCGGTGTTAAGCTCATCCAACGGGTGACCCCAGCCAACTGAACGACCAGTGGACTTGAACCGGATGAATCTTGCCGAGCTGTTCCGTTTCGAGACCGACGCTCTGGGTATTGCGGCCGGACAATCGCTCTTTCGTGCGGGCGATGCCGGCAACGAAGCGTCAAGGATCACGCGACCCAGCGGCGGCGGTTGCGCAGCGAAGTGAAGCAGAGCCGCCAGCTGCCCGATGGCACTGGCGAATGCCGCTCTCGCTCCCGCATTTGTGGTCGATTACGGCAGAAATACACCTTGAGTGCCCTTCGGCACGTACAGTAGATTGAGCGGATGTCGATCAAGCCGATGACCACCGAAGTCACGACGTGCATACGCACGCTGCGCCTGAAGGTCAAGACGGAAAGCTACCCCTGGCTCAACTCCGCTGCGGTCGAGGTCAATCAGGTCTGGAACTGGGCCAATGCGACGAGTGTTAAGGCAGCGCGGCCGTTTGCGGGAGCCGCGAAGTGGTTGACGGGATTTGATTTAGACAAGCTTAGCGCCGGCGCCGCCGAGTACTTCGACCATATCGGATCAGACACCATCCAGCGCGTGAATGCGGAGTTTGCTACCCGCCGCCGGCAATTCAAGAAGCTCCAGCTGCGCTGGCGGGTCAGCCGGGGTGCAAAGCGCTCACTGGGGTGGATCCCTTTCAAAGCTGCGCAACTGAAGCGCAAAGGCAAGTCCTTGCGCTTCGCGGGCAAGGCGATTCGGGTGTTTGAACCGGCGCAGCTCGAGGGCGCGAAGTGGAAATGCGGCTGTTTTGCCCAGGATGCGGTCGGGGACTGGTGGCTGTGTATTCCGGTCGAGCGCTCGCTCGCACCCCGAGTCGCTAAGCACCAAGATGTCGGGCTCGATCTGGGTCTGAAGGATACGGTCGCGACGAGCGACGGGCAGAAGCTCGAGGCGGGTCATTTCTATCGGGACCTCGAGTGCAAGATCGCCGAGGCTCAGCGGCGCGCCCATCGGCGTCAGGCGAAGCGTCTGCACCGCACCGCGGCGCGCCGACGCAAGGATGCCTTGCATAAATTTTCGACCAGGATTATCGATCAGTATCAGAGGATTTTCGTAGGCGATGTGAGCAGCGCCAAGCTGGTCAAGACACTGATGGCCAAGTCGGTGCTCGACGCCGGCTGGGGCATGCTCAAGGCGCAATTGCAGTATAAAGGCCAGCAGGCCGGCAGAAGCGTTCGAATCGTCAGCGAAAGGAACACCACGCGAGCGTGCAGCAGCTGCGGAGCCCTCACGGGACCCGTAGGTCTGGACATGCTCGATGTAAGGACCTGGAAGTGTCGTGAATGTGGTGACACTCACGATCGGGACGTGAATGCGGCCCGCAACATCCGGTCTGCGGGGAGGCGTCCCCCGTCCGTCAGCGGGAATGGCAAAGCGGTGGTTACAATCGGCGACATCATCGTGGAAAACGCCTAGCCGGGCGCCATTCTCGGAGAACTGGCTCTCATAGAGCAGGTCCCGCGCAGCGCGACAGTGACTGCAGCGACCGACTGTCAATTCGTCCCAATTGACGCAAAGCGCTTTCAGTTCCTGGTTCAGCAGACCCCACACTTTGCCTTGCAGGTGATGAAGATCATGGCCGATCGACTGCGCGAAATGAACCGGCTCGTGCTGGAGGCAAGCGCCAATAAACGCGAATAGAAGCTTTCCAGGCGCGTGGAGGGCTCGTCGCCTCAGGCGACCTGTGCCATCTGCGAGACGTGCTCCCACGTGGTCGCGATCATGCTCTGGCGTTCATTCATACGGGCGAGCCATTCGCAAAGGTTCGGATTCTTTGCCGTCAGCGGGTCCCATTCCGGCGTCGCCCGCAGGAAATCGAGTTGCGGCGCCAGCAGCAGATCGGCGAGGCTGACCGAGTCGCCGACAAAGTAAGGTTTATCGCCCAAGTGCCTCGACACTCGTTGAACACCGCGTGGGCCTTCGGCATCGCCGCGGCTATCGCGGTCTCGTCCGGGTTGAGCCCCATCAATCGCGGTCCGATGACTCGCTGAAATCCGATGACGTTGCCAACGCCCTGGAACAAATACCAGTCATTGATATTCATCAGTTGATCCATGCGCGCCGCGGCTTGCAGATTCGACGGCGTTAGTGCAGGTTGCGACAGAATCCGATCGATGTACCGCAGGATCGCTTGCGTTTCGTAGAGCCGGAAGGCGCCATGATCGATCACGGGAAACCTGCCAAAGGGATGGCGGGCCAGATGCTCCGGCTGTCGCAGAGTGCCGGGCGCCACGCTGGCGAAGCGATAGCTAGCGCCTTTCTCCTCGAATGCGGCCAACACCGCGCGACCAAACGGGCTTCCTGGAATGCTGTGAATCGTGAATTTGTCCATGCGTGCCTACCTGCAGACTTACGTTGCCTTGCCGGCTTCTTGCGCAAAGAATTCCAAAATCGCAGGCCATCCGCCGTCGACGCTCTTTCGCATCGTTGCGCCGTCCGATGGGCCCATGCGCTCGAAGTCACGATGCTCGAGTTCCACCCTCGTCGTGTCCGGCGTCTGCGCGACGAATAGCACCTCGACCTCTGAGGCGAAAGCCACGCGTGAATCGGGCTTCCACTTGGCGCTGATCTCCCAACTGACGACGAAACGCTTCGCCGGTTCCCAAACGCGAACGTGGCCGACGACCACATCCTTGCCGTCGGCGCACTTCGTGTACCAGCGGCCGCCGACGAATGGTTCGATGATCGACTCGATCACGGGCGCCTCGCCCAATCCATGGGCTTTGGGCCACCAGCGGTCGATTCCCGCCGTGAACACGTCGAATGCTCTCGCCGCGGACGCTTGGACGGTAATGGATTTGCGCACCGGCGCAATCTCGCTTGTTTGATTCAACGTCGGATCCTCCCTTTCGGCGGTCTGCCCATTTCCACTTCGCGCTTGAACGCGTCGAGTGCCTCATCCCAAAACGTCTCGAGCCACCGCCGCAGCTCGCCGAGCCCCTCGGGATCGATTTCATAGACGCGGCGCGTCCCCTGCGATCGAGCATTCACGAGCCCCGCGAGTTTGAGCGACCGCAAGTGCTGCGATACGGCGGGACGGCTGACCGGCAGCCCTGCGGCTAATTCTCCGACCGACGCGGGCCCGCGGCGTAGGCGCTCGAAAACGGTTCGCCGGGTCGGATCCGCAAGAGCGCTCAAGGCATTTGCGTAAGCCATGCCTTACGGTAAGCCATCGCTAACATTAAGTCAAGCCGCGGCCACAACGGAGACGCCGCTGCGTGCGCGAGTCAGATCTGCCGGCCGCGGATCGTTAAGAAGTCGTTGCAACTAAATGCCCGGAAATGTGTATTGTCTTGGAAGACCATTATTTAAAACGAGGGTGCCATGCACGCGTTACTTTTTCTCGTCGCCTGCTACTTCATTCCGACGATCATCGCGTTCGCGCGCAATCATCACAACGCGTGGGCGATCTTCGCCCTGAACTTTTTGGTTGGTTGGACCGTAATTGGCTGGATTGGCGCGCTGATTTGGTCGCTGACCGCGGTACGATCGCTATCGTCTACGGCTTGAAGGGGCCGGCACGTGCGAATATAAGCACGAACAATTAACTGTGGAGCAAATTCAATTGCGCAATAAGCAAGCCCGCAGCCAAGCCCGAAACTCTGCAAACGCCCGCGATGAGTCGTAAGGCGCCTTCCGCAGCGCCGCGGCCGCCGGCGAAGCGCCGCTCCCAGAGCGACTCGGCCAGCATCGATCGGGCGCAAAATCCCGCCGTCGATTTGGGTCGAACCGCGCGCCTCGCCGCGCGCTGCGCGCTGCTATGCCTGATCGCCGCTCTCGCGCCGGCACAAGCCGGCCAGCGCGCACCGGGCGACCTCGATGCGGCGCGTCTGCAGGCAGCCGACGCAGAACCGCAAAATTGGTTCACGCTGGGCCGCGACAAGAACGGCAGTTATTACTCGCCGCTCAAGAGCATCGACGCCGCCAACGTCGATCGATTGGGATTCGCCTGGGACTACGATCTCGGTAATCCGCAGCGCGGCCAGGAGGCCACACCGATCGCGATCGACGGAGTGTTGTATACCTCGGGCACCTGGGGCTATGTCTACGCCGTGGAGGCGGCCACGGGTCGCGAACTCTGGCGCTACGATCCAAAACCCAACTATTTCTACGGCAGAAATCCCTGCTGCGACCTCGTCAACCGCGGCGTCGCGGTATGGAAAGGCAAAGTCTACGTCGTCTCGGTCGACGGCCGATTACACGCGCTGAACGCCGCGACCGGCGCGAAGATCTGGGAGGTCGATACTTTCACGGATCATCAGCTGCCCTACTCGAGCACCGGCGCGCCGCAGATCGCGGGCAATCTCGTCGTCGTGGGCAATAGCGGTTCGGACATGGGGCGCGGCGGCGTGCGCGGCTATGTCGCCGCCTATGAT
>CABEEB010000002.1_pt1 | contig 12573 bp, 10 predicted proteins | sample 3423141 | NCBI WGS metagenome assembly CABEEB01 (sample SAMEA5534333, study PRJEB31848) | metagenome | biome: tundra; feature: field; material: soil | place: USA | collected 2013-05 | depth 0.15 m | reverse complement strand
GCGCTTCTGAACAAGTCCGGCTCCTACATCCCCCAGTGTCTGCGCCGTAAGTAAGCTGCTTCGTTGGTGCCAAAAGTATCAACGATGGAGCGACACGCAGCGATTCTTGCTCGATCGCGCGCCGGAAATACTCCAGGGGCGCCCCTGCACGCGCACTGTAGCGCTTTTCCTACGTCGCCCGCCGTCGAGGGCTTACTGGTGATCCGGCGCGCCTTGGCGCATATTGAGCAACAGGCGTTACCCACAATCCGCGATGCATAGGAATCGAAATGAAGTTACTGCTCGCCTCGATGCGGTTGTTGGTCCCCATGACTGCATTCAGTATGGACGCGACTCCTGATGCGTCCTTCTATAATAGCGCCGCGCGGGACGGCCTATTTGAGGTAGAAGTCGGGAAGTTGGCGGAGGGCAACACTGCCAGCCAGCATGTCAAAGACTTCGGCGCCATGATAGTAAAGGATAACGGTGTCGCGAACGAGAAACTTCCGGCGCTCGCTGGCAGCAAGAATGGCAACCTGAGGACCAGCCCCAGCAAGGGCCAAATGGCCAAGAATGCCGAACTCGAAGTTTTATCTGGAGAACCGTGCGACAAGAGCTATATGGAGAGCCAAATGGAAGCGCATCGACAAGCGATAGCCCTGTTTAAAAGAGAGATCGCGACCGGCAGTGATGTCGACGCCAAGGCGTTTGCAATCTCCGCGCCGCCAACCCTTCGCGCCCATTTCGCGGCGATCAAGCTTATTGCGGCGCCGGCCGAGGTGACCGCCTAATGGAGGTGTTGGCCGTGATCGTTGAAGGCCTCGATCACCAAGCGAATTGGGAAAAAGGCAGACAGTTGTTTCCACGGCAAATTGGAAGTTGCCGGACGCGCTCCGGCAGCTGATCACCCTGCCTATCTTGACCGTCTGGTTTGCCTCTTTAACGCCAAGATGGGCGACATACTGGTCGGATATTGCAATCACAACGGACCACGGTGATGAAAGGTAAGACAAGGGCTGCCGTGAACACTTTGCCGCCGAAGCCGGTTACCGGCCGAATCGCGCCTTCGGCGGTCGCCTATCCGCTCACTTCGCGTTACGACCCCAAATGGATTCGCGACAATGCGTTAGGGGAAAATGCGCTCTGCCAAGTCGAGAGTCTGTCGCGCCGACTGCCTATACGCTCGGGAACGCGTATCCTCGATCTTGCATGTGGGAACGCGACGAGTTCGATATTTCTCGCACGTGAGTTTGGAGTCGAGGTGTGGGCTGTCGACCTTTGGGCGTCGCCCAGCGACAACCGCCAACGCGCCATCGACTTTGGGTGCGAGAGAAGCGTCTTCCCACTGCGGATCGAAGCGCATGCGCTTCCTTTCGCCGAAGGGTTCTTCGACGCGGTCATCGCGATCGATTCCTTTCTGTACTTTGGAACCGATGAACGTTACCTGAGCTACCTGCTCAGGTTCGTCAAACCGGGCGGCTATATCGGCGTCGTCGATGTTGGCTTTTCTCGGGAGATCGATGGCATCGCCGATGCTCCCGACTACCTACGCGAGGACTACGCGACACATTGGTCCTTCGTGCATGGCACGGAGTGGTGGCGAAAACACTGGGAGAAAACCGGATTGGTGGACGTCGTATGCGCCGAATTGCTCGCCGACAGCGAGGAATTGTTAGCTGTCTATGCCAAGGAAAGACAGCCCGACGCCGAGGAGAATCCCATCATGTGGGCCGTGCCTCGCGATAACGACGGCCTAATCGCACTTTTATGCCTCGTGGCGCAAAAGCACTGACGACGGTCCTCGGGCTGAGATCTCTCGCGAAGGCACTCCTTCTCCCGGTGAATACTGAACGAGCGCGGACCTCCACTCGGCCTACTCGACTGCAAGCGGAGTCCATATCGGGTAGATAATCCTCAAGTTTCGTTGTGTTTGGTCCATTGTCCCGTCCCCTGCGCATTGGGAACGGAACCCTATCAAAAAAAGGCACTCGAGAGCGGATCGCTCGATAAATTCAGTCTGAAAGCCCTATTTGTTGCCCATCTCTACCATGGGGCCGCGTGGCCTCGCAGTGATCATCAGGGACGAGGCGCACCCAGGTTCAAATCGCCGCCGCAGTTGCGCGCGATGGCGCCTCTGCGCTACACATACTTGACGAGAGTCATGAATCCAAAATCCATGTGCTCTTGCATGTGACAGTGCAGTAGAGTGCTACCGGGATTATCCGCGACAAAGTCCACTTGCACGATCTTGTGCTGCGGGACGTTCACGACGTCCTTGATGATGCCCGAGGTCGCCGTGCCAGCGAAGTTAACCAGCTCGAAACTGTGCCGATGCAGGTGCATCGGGTGCATGTCGCCGCTGTCGTTGTTGAAGGCGAGCCGATAGCGCTTGCCGCGTTCGACCGGCAAGGGATCGGTGTCCGGCCACGACTTCCCATTGATCGTCCAGTGATTGAAGCCGCCACGTCCGCCCGGAATCTTTTGCGATTTGAGTTCAAACGTACGATCAGGCGATGCGGCCAGTGCATTTGCACCGAACTTTAGATAATCCCACATCACCATCTCCTCAATGCTCATCAGGCGCCATTGCGGCTCGCCCGACGCATTCGCGTATTCGACCACCACTCCCATGCCCGAAGCTCGTTCTTTGTCATCAAGCGAACCGAATACCCAGACGCCGGGGTTGTTCATCTCCACGATCGCGTCGATGCGCTCGGCAGGGGAAAGTACTAACGAGTCCACGGCTTGCGGTGAGGGCACCGGGTTACCGTCGAGCGCCACCACAGTAAATCGGTGACCAGGCAACGCCAAAGCAATATCGTCCGTCGCGCTCGCATTGAGGAGCCTAAACATCACTCGCTGTCCGCGCTTGACCCTGACCGGCTCGCCATGCCCGAGCGCTTTGCTGTTGAAGGAGGCGGATTTATAGATCACTTCCAGTCCATTGTTCGCAGGCGGACCGGGGTGCAGATCTTGCATGCTGACAAACGATGGCTCCCAATGGTGCATGGCGATGAACACCTCCTGGTCAAAGCGACCGGCGTCGTGCATGGGCTCGACATACAAAAGGCCATATTGGCCACCATAGAGACTTCGCGTTAGATCGTCCTTGGCCATGGTATGCGTGTGATACCAGCGGGTGCCGGTGGGCTTGGGTTCAAAGCTGTAGGAAGCCGAGTTGCCCGGCATGATCATGGGCGTCCCTTCTTCCATGGCACCATCCACCGCCGAGGAAATTTTCAATCCGTGCCAGTGCACCAGTTCGGGAACATCGGAATCGTTGACAACGCTAATCGTAACCCGCTTACCTTCGCGCAATCGAATCACCGGGCCCGGCGCGGTTCCGTTGTAGCCGACTGTTTGAATGATCCTGTCCGGTGCAATCTCCACCGACACCGGCGCAATGCGCAACGTGTAATCGGGCTTCGTTACCGATCCCGCGAATGCTGGGACACCTGCCACGGCTAGCACCAATCCAGCCGTCCCGGCGTGTTGCAAGAACTCTCGCCGGCTTGGGTCTAAGACATCACGGTCCTTATCAGCGATTGACATTACGATTCCTTCCGGTAAAGATTTGTGGGGACATTGTCGCGACGTCAGGTATACCGGTACAATTCCATCAATCTGACATCCAGTATAACTGCGGATGCCAGTGAAAAAGGGTCGCTGCGGGATTGTCAGGATCGAAGTCCAAAGATAGATCCTGGTAGCCGCCCAACATCACGGCACCCTTGATCACGCCGGCGGTCGGCTTGAGGCCGACGTGAGTTAGCTCGAAACTGCGGCGGTGCAGATGCAAGGGATGGATGTCACCGCTCCCGTTGCGAAACTTAAGCCGGTAGCGTATCGAACGGCGCACGACGAGTTCCGCGAGATGCATCCGGAACCCCGAGAAGCGATCCTCGACTGGTGCCGGATGCCTAATCAACAGCCCGCGACGCACCTTTCACCGCCAGCCGCCGCCCAAGGCTTTGACTAATTTGACCGCCGCCGTGAATCTACGGGCTTGGATATTGGCCGCTGAGAGCTGCGCTTGAAGCGCCGCGGTCTCCGTGGTCGCCACTTCAAGATAAGTCACGATTCCGGCGATATAGCGATCCTGCGAGAGCTGTAACGCTATGGCGGTGGCCGCGACGGCGGCGGCTTCGGTCGCGCTCTCATCGTCAAGTCGGCGGAGGGCAACCAGGTTGTCCTCAACGTCTTGATACGCGCTCAACACCGTGTTGCGATAGGTCGCCACTTGCTCGGAGTAAGTGGCTTTAGCTTTTTCCGTCTGCGCCACAAGGCGGCCGCCTTCAAATATCGGCAATGTGACCTGAGGACCGATGGACCAAAACAGGCTAGGTGCGGCTATCCAGTTGTCGGAGTGCACGCTGTTGTAGCCGCCGGACCCAGTCAAGGTGAACCGAGGAAAGTACGCGGCTCGCGCGACCCCTATTTGGGCGTTAGCCGCCACGACCCGACGCTCCGCTTCCGCCACATCGGGGCGCCGTTCGAGCAGGGCCGACGGCAGGCCGGGGTCGATCGCCGGGGGAGTAATCGACGCGGGCAACGGATTCACGGGCAACGCAAAATTCGACGGATTTTCGCCGGCCAACACCCCAATGGCATGTTCGAGTTGTGCCCGCAACAAGCGGATGTCGGCCGCTTGCGTTTCCGCTCCGTGCAACTGCGCTCTCGCCTGCGCTACGTCCGATAGTGAGGCGGCCCCGCCATCGAATAAGGTTTGCGTGAGATCAAGCGACTTACCGTAATCCTCGATCGTCTTGTCCAGCAGCTGCTGCTGGGTGTCGAAACTTCTCAAGCCGAAGTAATCGGTCGCTAATTCTGCTTGGATAGAAAGGCCCAAGGACGCAAGGTCCGCCGCGCTCGCCTGTTGGGTGGCTCGTGCCGCAGCAACCTCGTTACGTATGCGGCCCCACAAGTCGACTTCGTAGGATAGGTCCGCTTCCAAAACAAAATCGTTTCCCTCGGTCGGCGCGCCCGCCGTATAGGTCGGAGAATTCGATGAAACCCGCCCGCGCGTCGCTGTCGTCGAGGCGGAGACGACGGGAAAAAGATCGGCGCGAGCAATGCGAGTGTCCGCGCGCGCTTGCTGCAGCCGCGCGAAAGCCGCTTTGAGGTTTTGATTGGCGTCCAGCGTTTTTGTCTCCAGCGTGTCGAGCTCGGCATCGTTGAAAATCACCCACCAGCTGCTCCGGGGCATACCATCTTTGGGCTGCGCAGTTTTCCAGTCTGCGGTTTCTTTGTACGCCGGCGGAGTTTCAGCGCTTTGAGGCACTGTGTACACGGGAGCGAAAGAACAGGCGCTCGCAGCCACAGTGATCGCGAGCACAGTCGGCAGGCGCCAGCAATTCATGATCTCTTATCGTCCTTGCTGGGATCATCGTTCGCTTTTTTCTTCGAATCATTGCCTTTGGAATTATCCGGCGGCGGGGCAATGCGAACCTCAAGACCATCCTCAATCGAGTCGGACGGGTTGACCACTATATCGTCCTTGGCGTCGATTCCGTCCAATACTTCGATGGTTTTGCCGAAATCCCGTCCTTGAGTAATGTTCTTCATCTTTATTTTGTGGGAGTTGTCGACTGTGGCAATTTGCAGTCCGACTGCGCGAAAAAGTATGGTGTTCGAGGGGACGCGCAAAGTTTTGCGGTCGCTGGGAAGCTTGAAGTGTATTTCGGTATACGCGCCCGGAAAAAACCCCGCGGTGCTGTTGTCGAGCTGCAGCTCAACCAGCAACGTACGCGAGGCGGGATCAAGGGAGTTCGACGTGCGAATGGTCGCCGCAGGATAAATCTTACCCGGCCGCTCTGCAAAATGAAGCTCCGCATTGAGACCGGTCTTGGTCAGGTCCGCATACGCCTGAGGAACTTGAGCGTAAACGCGCAGCTTTTGGATGGCCGCTAAGCGGAATAATTCGGCGCCCGAGGATTGCCCTGCATTGATGAGCGCTCCGATATCGGTGTTTCGCGCGGTGACCACGCCATCAAAGGGGGCGACCACGCGCTTGAATGACTCCAAATCTTTGAGGCGCGCCACATTTTGCTCGGCGGCCGTTTCGGCTGCCGCCTTCGCCGCCGCATCGCCCGATTTCTCGTCGGCGTCTTGCTTGGATACGGCCTGCTTTACCACGAGTCCCTTCCACCGAGCGTTGGTCGATTGGGCCAGGATCGAGTTGGCCTTCGCAGTGTCGAGGTCGGCGCGCGCTTGCCCTAGCTGCCGATCGACTTCCGGGGTTTCAATCTCTGCGAGCAACTCTCCCTTGTGTACACGCGCCCCAATATCGGTGTACCAGGTCTTCAGATAGCCGCTGGTTCGAGCATAAATCGGCGATTCGATGAATGCCACCACATTACCCGGGAGAACCAGTTCGTCGTCGGCATCGCTGAGATCCGGCTTTACCGTTACGACGGTGATTTCGGCGTCGCTGGCGGTTCTTTTCTTTAGGTGGGAGCGCGCGATCAGGCGGCTGGCTATGCCCCACACCGCAAGTATCAGCGCGACGACGAGAACGATCAGCAGCACACGCTTCGTGGTTTTTTTTAATTTTTCCTTATCCTCGTGCGATTGGCCGGCCGGCGCCGATTGTTCAGGCATGGGCAGACTCTCCGGCGTGATCGTCCTTCTTTCCCTTTTCCTTCGGCTTATCGTGCTGATGCACGATGGTGAATACAGTTGGCACAAAGAAGAGCGTCGCGAACGTGGCGAAAATCAACCCGCCAATCACGGCGCGGCCCAACGGGGCATTCTGCTCGCCGCTCTCGCCCAGCCCTAAGGCCATCGGAATCATGCCAATAATCATTGCCAGCGCCGTCATGACTACGGGGCGTAAGCGGGTGAAGCCTGCTTCCAGGGCGGCGGCGATGGCGTCTTTTCCCTCGTCGATTTGTTCTCGCGCAAAACTGATGATGAGCACGCTGTTGGCGGTCGCGACGCCCATGCACATGATCGCCCCGGTGAGCGCAGGCACGCTGACGACGGTATGCGTCAGGAACAGCATCCAAACAATGCCGGCCAACGCGGCGGGAAGGGCAGCGATGATAATCAGCGGATCCAGCAGGGACTGGAAATTCACGACAATGAGCATGTATACCAGAACGATTGCGGCGATCAGGCCGAGCAAGAGACCGCGAAACGACAACTGCATCGTCTGGACCTGGCCTTTCAAGCCGACTGTTGACCCTTTCGGAAGTTCGTTCTTGGCGTCCTTGAGAATCTTATTGATCTGCCCGGCCACGAATCCCAAGTCAGAATCCTGGACGCTGCCGTAAATGTCGAACGCGGTCTGTGCATTGTAGTGACTCACCACGGACGGACTCACGCTGCGATGAAAAATCGCGACGTTGGATAGTATTTGCGAGGCGCCGTTCGCCGGCTGCGAGGTTGCGCTCGCGGACTGCGACATACCGTTCGACTGGCTGAGCGGGGTGTTGCCGAGATCGTTAAGGGACGCCAGACGGTATTGGGGCGTCTGCGAAACCACGTTGTACTGAGTGCCAGTCTTTGGATCGATCCAAAATGAAGGTGTCGTTTGGAAGCTGCCGGAGAGAGACACCAGCAGGTTGGATGCCACATTTTGCTGCGTCAGTCCCAGGAGTTGTGCTTTACTGCGATCCACATCCACGTTCAATGTCGGGTAATCATAGGGCTGTTGAATGTGCAGGTCGACCGCGCCGGGAATAGACAGCATTTTCTTGAGCAACATTTTCGCGTAGGCCTGGTTTTTCTCGATGTCAGGCCCGGCGACTTGTACATCCAAGGGAGCCGGCAAACCGAAGTTGAGTATTTGGCTCACGATGTCTGCAGACAAAAACGAGAACTGCGTATCCGGGTAGGTCTCGACCAGCTTGCTCCGAAGCGTTCGTTGATAGTCCGCGATTGATGAGTGCTTCTTGGCGAGATTGATGAAGATGTCGGCATCGCTCGGCCCGACGGGTGCCGACGTGCTGTAGGCCAGGTTGATGCCGCTATAAGGCAATCCCAGGTTGTCGACGATGGTGGTAATTTGCGTCGCCGGGATCATGTCGCGGATGGTCCTCTCCACCTGATCACACAGGATCGCCGTTTGCTCGATACGCGTTCCGGTGCTGGCTCGAAGGTGAAGTTTGAGCTGTCCTGCGTCGACGCTGGGGAAGAAATCCTGTCCCAGACCGGGCAAAGGGCCCATGGGAAATGCCAGAACCGCTGAAAGCGCCATGACCAGCAAAAAGAGCGCCGCAAATCGTGCGCCGCTTTCGATGCTAATACTCAGTAAATTCCGGTACCCGTGACGCAGTTTCTCAAAGCGTCTTTCAAATCCTTTCTGAAATCGTACGAGAAAGTTATCTCGCTTCTTTGCGGCGTTTTTGTCCTGTTTCTTGAGCAAATAGTTGGCCAAAGTCGGAATCAGTGTGCGCGAGAGCAAATACGAAGCCAGCATGGCAAAAACCACCGCTTCGGCCATCGGAACAAATAAATACCTGGCGATGCCCGCCAGCAGAAACATCGGCACGAATACGATGCAAATGGACAATGTGGAGACCAGCGCCGGCAACGCTATTTGCTTTGCGCCGTCCAGAATTGCGGGCTCGACGTCCTTGCCCTGCTCTAATTGGAAGTTGATGTTTTCAATGGTGACCGTGGCATCGTCCACCAGAATGCCGACAGCCAGGGCCAATCCTCCCAGGGTCATGATATTGACGGTCTCACCCAGCGTCGACAAACAGGCAATGGAGGCGAGTATCGACAGGGGAATCGAGACAGTAATGATCAAGGTACTACGCCAGCTGCCCAGAAACAGCAATATCATCAACGCCGTCAATGCAGCGGCAATTACGCTCTCTCGGATCACGGCGGAGATGGCGCCACGGACAAAAACCGATTGATCACTCAGGGATACGAGCTTGAGGCCCTTAGGCATCGTCGCTTTCGCCGGTCCGAGCTTTGCGTTAATACCGTTGATGACGTCAATCGTCGATGCGTCGCCCGTTTTCAATATGTTCATCAGAATGGCGCGCTTGCCGTCGACGCGCGACACGCTCGTTTGCGGCGCATAGCCGTCCCGAACGTGCGCTACGTCCCGCACGTAGACCACACCGCCGTCGCTTACCTTGACCGGCAAGTCATTCATTGCTTCGACTTCCGTCGGGCTCGCGTTGAGCTTGACGAAGTACTCCTTGCTCCCGATCTTTTCAGTCCCCGCCGGTAAGATTAGGTTTTGCGCCCCAATGGCGGTCACGACGTCGTCCGCAGAGAGGCCGTGTGCGCGCAGAGCACGCGGATCCAGATCCACCTGGACTTGCCGTTGCTTGCCTCCGAGTGGATAAGGAATGGAGGCGCCCGCGACCGTCGCGAGCTGCGTACGCAATATGTTGTTGCCGAGATCGAAGATCTCTTGCTCGGATATAGTGTCGCTCGACAGAGCGAGTTGCAAGATTGGGACGGTCGAGGCGTTGTATGACAGTATAAAAGGCGGCGTCGTATTGGGAGGCGACGTTTGCAGCTGAGTCTGGGAAACCGCCGTGATTTGCGCAAACGACAAATCTTGATCGACGCGGGGTTGAAAGAAATACTTGACCACGGCAGTACCGATAACCGACTGTGATTCGGTGTGTTCTACGTCGTTTACGACGGTCTGCGCACTTCGTTCCGAAGCGAGCACGATACGATTGGCCATTTCGTCCGGCAGCAGGCCGTTGTAGCGCCAAATTACGGCAGTGATCGGAATCTTGATGTCGGGAAAGATATCCGTTGCGGTGCTCAAAATGGCGAACACGCCCAAGAATACGATCAGCAGCGCCAGCATGATGAAAGTGTACGGGCGGCGAAGCGCTAACCTAACGATCCACATGACTTACGTTTTGCTGCTGCGAAAGTTATGTTGCGTTGTATTCAGACAATTCCGCGAGATTCGAACAAAAACCACGCCCGGCGTCCAGTTTCGTCGATGCAGGTCTGCCTAGACTCGCGTTGGCGTCACTATCCGTAATGCGCGGCGTCCGTGCGATATCTGCAATTGAATCCAATGTTAGCCCGCCTGCGTTTCGAAGTGCATGCGATTCATGCGCATGGCAATCCTCAGTTTTAAGTAAGCTATGTGAGCTTATTGGTTGCAGACAAATCAGGTTGTGTAGTCCCAGCCCATCCTGATCATTGTTCTCACGCATTCTGCTGACAAGTACGTCTCCCATTGCGAGATATTTCTTGCCGATTGCGCCAGATCAGCCGCATGGTGGGGCACGTGATATAGCGCTGAGCACTGAGAAGAGTGCCGAGGAAACGTCCGAGCAAATGGTTGCTGGAGTTGCGCGGCCTCTTTCATGGTTCGCCTTCAATTAGGTTGGTAGAAAGTAAAAACTACACGCACCAAATCGCGCGGTCCGTTCGTTACCACACGTAGGTCATATAAGACGAATGGTGGATTGAGATTGGGCTAGCGACTGCCAGGGCGGGATTCGAATCCGCTTGAACTACGCGGCATTGCCAAGGCTTCGAGCAGCGCTTTGTGAAACGCCTCGGGGTCCTGCAGCTGAGGAGCGTGGCCGAGCCCTGGGAAGTCGAACAGCCGCGCGTGCGGAATATGCTGCACGGCCTCCTTACCCAGCACCGCGTACCTGCCAATCCGTGCCTTGACTTCGGGGGGCGCGATATCGCTTCCAATGGCCGTGGTGTCGGCGTCACCGATCATCAATACGGTATCCATTTGCAACAGCGGGAATTCGTATACCACGGGCTGCGTGAAGATCATGTCGTAAATGAGGGCGGAGTTCCACGCCACGAGCCTGTGGCCCGGGCCTTGATTCAGGCCTGCAAGCATGTCGACCCAGCGTTCGTACCCCGGCTTCCAGCAGTTGACGTAGTAAGTCGACTTCTCATATTGGCGTACGCTGTCTGCCGAAAGCTTCAATTCGCGCTCGAACCACTGATCCACCGTGCGAGTTGGCACGCCGAGTGCTTTCCAATCCTCCAGGCCTATTGGATTCACCAATACGAGCTGTTCCACCTCCTGCGGAAACATCAGCGCATAGCGCACGGCCAGCATGCCGCCGGTGGAGTGGCCCACGATCGTTACGCGGCTGATTCCCAGATGGGAAAGCAGCGCTCGAGTATTAGTTGCCAGTTGCTGGAATGTGTACTGATAATGAGCCGGCTTACTTGATGCACAAAAGCCGAGCTGATCCGGCGCGATAACTCGATAGCCTGCACGGCTCAACACAGCGATCGTTTCCTCCCAAGTAGCGCTGCAGAAATTCTTGCCGTGCAGTAACACAACCGTTCGACCGTTCGCGGTGTCAGAACTTGGCACGTCCATATAGGCCATCTGCAGTCGAACCTGTTGCGACGTAAAGATGTATCGCTGGATAGGATAGGGATACGCAAAGCCCTCGAGCTCCGGGCCGTAACTGCGCGCCGCCGAGGCTGATGAGCTTCCAGCCAGCAACAGCCAAAGAGCGCCGCATAGGACAGAGGCCTTCGTCACAGAGCACCTCCTTGGTCTGTCACGACCACTGCCTGGATAATACGCCTCCGTTTTCTCTCGCTTGATCCGTCGGCTTGATATGGATGGTGGCGAAGCTGCGGCGGCTGCAATCGCACCTCCAGCTCTTGCTCAGGCCGGGAATATTCCGATGGGGATTGCGCAACCTGGGGTACAACCATTGTCGACATCAACAATTGCCGTCCACTGTTTTCAGCATCCGGACATCACCGGTACATCTACGTTGTCGCGCGTAGCTTACCAATCTCTAATCCGATTTTGGCGAAATGGCACAATCGCCAGTGCAATCGATGACTCTGGAATGTAGCGCGGAACATGTCAGTAGTTTGTGTCCAAAAACCTCTGCTGTCAGCAGGCTCTTCACGCTGCATAGCAGTGTCCGGTCTCCTCAAATGATTCCGTTGGTGGCACTTGTATGGCGTCGCGCTTGAGTGCGTTTGTCGCTGACAGATAGTAGGCATGCCCAGTCAACCACCCGGATCAAGGACATTATGCTGACTGACATCGTCGCCGTCGCCGCCCTTCAAGCTTTTGAAGACAATCGTCGATCCGATTGTCAGGATCCCCAGCCCGATGAGTCGATGAGCTACGTCATGCCGTTGTCGGCAGGAACCAGTAAAAACGATGGGGTCCCGCGTGCGACCCCTTTCCGTCCGGGCGGCAACGCCGAATTTGAGAAATAAGCGGGCGCCATGGAATCAACATTTTATGACGTTCGAAATCGCGCTGCGATTTCCGACTGGGGGATCCCCTTCTTCCTGACCCCACCATTTTTGCTACGAGACGGTCTGGGGGGCGCTAAGCAGGATTCTTCGTGAATGCCCGTTCGGACAAGGCTACTATTCCAGTCAACCATTGGCTGGCGGTTGTGTACTCAGCTGGTGCGGCCCAGCGTCGCGGAAAACAGCCGGCCGTGCCAACCGTCATGTTTGACCTGGGCCGAAATCCGCGGGAGAGTTTTCGATTCGGCACCTCAGTGCAATAGGAGTGACTATGAGTCAGACAGTCGGTGAATTGCTTACCTCGACGCTAGCGCAGATTGGTGTCAATCAGGTCTTCGGCGTGGTCGGGGACGCCCTCAATCCGTTTACCGATGCAATTCGACGCGACAAACG
>CABEEB010000724.1_pt1 | contig 12863 bp, 12 predicted proteins | sample 3423141 | NCBI WGS metagenome assembly CABEEB01 (sample SAMEA5534333, study PRJEB31848) | metagenome | biome: tundra; feature: field; material: soil | place: USA | collected 2013-05 | depth 0.15 m | reverse complement strand
GGAGGGCGAGGAGGCTACGGATATCACGGAGGTTACGGCGGTTGGGGCTGGGGCGGCGTTGGCCTCGGGCTCGGACTTTACTACGCAACTCTGCCCTTTTACTATTCGACGTATTGGGGCGCGGACGGCTCGCCTTATTACTACGGCGATGACAATTACTATCAATGGGACGGAAATGCGAACGAGTATGAAACCGTGAGTCCGCCGCCAGAGGTACAACGGCAGGCCGCGAATCAGTCGCCGGACTTGATGGCCTATCCCAAGAACGGCCAAAGCGACGCTCAACAGGCCACTGACAAAACCGAATGCCATACTTGGGCCGCAGCGCAGAGTGGCTTCGACCCTACTCAAAGCGTGCCGGCTCACGAATCGACAAACGGATCAAGTAACAAGCGCTCTGACTATATGCGAGCCCAGGCGGCATGCTTCGAAGCTCGCGGTTATAGCGTCAAATAGCGAAAGCCGATCGCAGCGCTACGTAGAGTGAGACGCTTAAGACGGATCGTCGACATGCCAGTGCTCGTGCGGGCCATGCAGTTACCTTACCAGGCGCTTGCATCCATAAAGTCGCGCTTAAGTCGATCGATAGTGGGGTTGCCTAGCGGGGCGGGCTGAGTGGTCATACGCATTCGGACTTTTCGGTTGACGAACGACTCGGCCGTGCGCCACCGAAAAGACTCCAGCGAGGCGATCACTGCATACTCGGGTACTGCGCGAACCGACGCAGTCCTCAGTCACTGGAGAGTAGCGATGGGTCATCCGTAATGGAACGATTGGTATTTTAGCTGAGGTTGGTTCCTGTGGTTCGGGATTCTTTTGTTGTTTTTCTCCAGCATCGGCTGGGGCTACACCTACCAAGCGCATTCGAACTATGGCCGGCTGGGGCGCAAACCCGCCCTCGACATCCTCGATGAACGATACGCCAAGGGCGATATCAGCTGAGAGGAATACGGGCACAACCTCAAAAAATCTTACGACGAACTGCCGACCCAAAATCAAATTCTAGACCCCGTAGAGTATGAAGTGCTCGTGCGCGCGAACAAAATCTACGACAAGCCCCAAGGGCTTCGAGTACGTATCGATTGGCGATGCGGTCACGGCGCTTAGAGATTTCCCCGACCTTGAGGTACTCAGAGGAATAGCTACCAAGGTCATCCAGTCTAGCCCGCTAGAGGGCGAACCGTAACGAAATTGGCCACGGCGACGCGCGCCCACACTTCGCATAATACCCAGTGAGTTTATTCAAATCGGCCTAGCGGGCGCTCGTGATCGTCCACTTAGGGACTCTGGAGGCTACCATGGGGCAGAAGTCGGCCATTACTTGACAGTCAACGTGCTGAAAGGACCGCCCGCAACCTGACGTTGGGTGGCTCTAACTACCCCTTTGGCTGCCAAGGGGAAGCGCGTAGACGAACTTGACCCAAGAATTAAGAATACATAGACGGAGATGGCAGACGGTTTGCTCGATGCCAGCTCCGGTAAACAACGCGAGCTTGATCGCGGCGTCGGGGGCACTTGGCGAGTTTTGGGGTACCCCCATTGTGCACGTATACTCCCGCCGCCAGAGCAACAACACCAATTTCCTGACGAAACCAATTACGAAGGGACAACGATGAACATGAAAAGCTGGAAAGTCTTTGCAAACCTTTGCGCGGTCGCGATGGCCGGCGTATGGGCGGCACCCATTAGCGCGCAGATGGCCGAGGTCAAGGAAAAGCCGCCGGTGTACACGTATGAAGCATTCTGGGTCGTTCCGCGCGCACGGTGGACGGAGTTCGAGAAAGTAAATCCGGCCGTGCAGAAAGTGATGGACAAGGCCATCGCGAGCGGCGTGCTCGTCTCCTATGGCAGCGATTCTGCCCTGTTGCACGATGCCGATGGCGCCACGCATGACAATTGGTGGCAGTCGATGTCCATGGCGGGCACGCTGACCGTTCTCGATGACCTGGAAAAGGTGGGCGCCGGTTCAACGTCGGTTCTCAACAGCGTGACGAAGCACTGGGACAACCTTTGGGTCAGCCGGTTCTACAACTGGCACGCCGGATCGTGGCAGGGCGCGTACAGCTACGCATCCATTTACCCGTTGAAGGCGGATGCCCCGGACGATGCTGTTGATATGCTCGCGAAGAACATGCTTGTACCATTGCTGGAGAAGCTGCTTGCCGATGGCGCGATCGTCGAGTATGAAATCGACGAACAGGCCGTCCATTCCGACGCGCCCGGGACCTTTGTCATCGACTACATCGCGCCAACCGCCGAGGGTCTTGACAAGGTCAGCGCCGCAATACGCGCGGCCATCAAGAACTCGCCGCTCAATGGCCAGGCCTTTGGCTCAACGGTGGATTATACGAAGCACCGCGACTTGCTGTCTCGCACGACCGCGACGTACAAGTAGACGATCCGGCGTTGTTTACGACCCGCGGGTGGTATTTTGCGGACCGCCCGCGGGCGGCGACCGGTGTCCGTAAATCCTTGCGGATGCCGGTAACGGACCCGGTGTGATCCGCGTGTGAGGCCGCGACGTGGCCGCAATATTAGATTTCTCCGAAGCGGTCGTTGGCGACCGTCTGATTGGGGTCGACTTTACCGGTTGGGTTCGACCGGCCGGCCTTCCATGGTCGAATGAGTACAACCGGCCAAGTGCAGTCGGTTGGTGGCCAAGAAAGACCTCTGGCAAGCTGCCATTCGGGGCTTGCGCTAGTAAGCGTAAACATTCACCACATGACAATCAGTGATTGCTGCACATTCGGATTTGATAACTTTTGCTGTCCTCGCCTTACGTGACGCTCTGCGCTGGCACCGACATCATGAAACTGGGAAGCGCCATCGTCACGCGTAAAGAGGTGCCGTCAAGGAAAGGGTAGAGTCGAGAAGTGACGCGGTTGCGATAGGAGTGAGGCTTGTCTGTTGCCGGCCCTTTCGGTTGTCGGTGCCCACGTAGCCGTTCCATAACCCCGTTTTCACTTCCCGCTCGTCGAACCGAGCATGCAGATTTCCGGCACTCGGCTCTCGGACCAGACATAATGCGTTCGCCCACGGAAGGCGCTGCGGCAAAAGCGGCAATCGGATGAGTCCCAGTGTTTCGTACAGGTACTCATCGGGGTAACGTGTCAGCCCCTTGCCCGGACGCTTGTGCTTCGGCGCCCTCTCTGTTCGAGCTGCTATTGAGAACCCACTGGCTGCGTATCGGCTTTGCCACCGCCTATTCGGCGTCGCTCGCCTGGATCCTGCGCCCAGACTGAATGTCGGCCACCCGAGCTTCAGCAGAGGTTTTTTGAGCCTCTTCTCACCACTTCGAGTCGAGACGGAACGCAACCAATGGTTGTAGGAAATCTGGTCACTTGTTCTCCGCCTTTCCTACGGGAGCCCAAGCGGTGCGCCACGTCACAGCCGCTGGTCGTCGGTGTTGCTCCGTAATAGGTCTGCCGCCAGCAGTGACGCATCCCAGCAAAGCCCCAGCTGACCGGCGCCGTTGCCATGACTAGCCAAGCGATAAGATCGAATGCGTTTCGCACCCGAAGTGCATACGAGTTTGCGGATGACCCGGCCATCACCGGTCCGGTCGAGGGAGCCTCCGCAATCACGGCAAGAGCCGAACTCGGCAGCCTCTGCGGATCGGTAATGGCGCGGGTCATAAGGGGTGATCCTCAGTCCTTGACTGGAATGGCTTTGAAGGCCTCGTACGCGCCGGTACTCGGGTCTTTCGCAATACCCGTGATCTCGCCGCGATCGTTGATGTCTTGAGCATCTGTGAGTGTCAGTGTGGTGCCCGAAACGACCAACTTGTTGAGGTCCGTCATCGTGCCATTCTCCCAGAGAAAGGCGTGTCCAGTGAGGATCGAGACCCCGACCACCTGATCACGGTCATTCACGCCGAGTGCCTCGGTCAAATCCCCAGGGACGAGGCCGCCGAGATCGCAAGTGCCGGTCACCGTCTTGCCATTGCAGGCGAATGGTCGTGCGGACCAGAAGAACGCGTGAAAATTTGCTTGTGCGATGGTGGGGCCGTCGCCCGGAAGATCCGAGAATCCCACCACGTTGTCACGGTTGTTGATGTCCATCGGCGTATTCCAATAGGCTCCGCCCAGCGTCGGAAGCGACAAGACAACCTGGCCGTCCTTCCACACAACCATGTGCTCCGCTGTACCGCCGCCGACCGCCGCATCACAGATGCCGGAGATACCGACTACCGCCCCCGCTTGATTGATCGCGGTCGCTGCGCCGTCAAGGTCTCCGGGATACGGCGGCAGCGCGGCCGCCTCATAGTGATCACCTTTCCACACCCACATCACCGCCTCGAACTGCAGCAGCTGATTGGTGTTCGTAAATTCATTGCACGTTGGATCGTGCGTCTGGTTCTCTGCCCAGCCGACAATCTCATCGCGATTGTTGACGCCCGTGGCAAAGCCATTGTCGCCGCCCAACGTCGGCAGGCGGGTCATCACTCCATCCCGCCAGACGAATCCGCGACAGACGTGCCCATCCGGAGCGCCGGGGAAGACGGCGATCGAGCAGCTCCATGCCTCGTTGTTCGGCTGCAGCTCCGCGGTCTCCGCGATACCCACGATCACGCCATGGTCATTGCGGTTCGGCCACGCGACGGCGCTGTTCGGGCCGCCGAGCGTCCCGAGGGATTCCGCGGTCCCGTCCCGCCACAGCTCCGCCTGCATCACGGCATTGCCTGGAAGGGTGGAGAAGCCGACGACCCAGCCCTCCTGATTGTTACTGGTCCCCTGGCTCAGCGTGCCACCTTCCGGATCGCCGAGATTAATGACCCGGTACATCGTGTGCTCCGACTCGGCCGCATACGCGCCCGAGATTAAGAGAGACAACGCCGAGGGGACAATTCCGAGTAGCAGTTTTGTTTTCATGACGAACTCCAGCAACAGACGATGTCGCCAATGTATCGGAGTGTACGGGCTCTTTGCTGGCTGGAATCGGACCTCATACGCCCCGAGAGGGCGGCAGGGCCTGGTCTCAGTAATTTCCGCGTGGACTTCGCAGAGCACACCTGCGAACAGACGCGCCTCAACGCCACGGCCTTGGGGACCTTATTAGAGAGCCGAAATCCGCCAGTGAAAATGCGCGATACCCTGCAGCTGCCTTAGTGATCGCGTCTCCACCGCGAGACACGGTCGAATCCAACAGCACAACACTGGCGAGCGACATCGTCCCAACGGATCGACGTCGGGTCATGGTGCATAGAGTCGAATTTCTCTGGGCCTCTTGGCTTTAGCGCGACTTCTGTGCAGCGGCTCCTCACGGCCGCAAAGCGTGCCCTTGGGGATCACGTTACGTGTCCGAATTCTGCCAGTCTATTGACCAATCATCGATTAGCATACTGCCGCATATAGGTTTCCAAGGGGGCTGGGATGGTGATGCATGCAGACGCGAGTTTGGGTTTGCTTGCCACGGCGTTAGCAATTGCAGGGGCCAATGCCTCCCCCACATTACTCCTGGCCGACGGGCATATCTCAAGACGCGTCCGGATGCCAAAATTGCGCACTTCGACGTAGCTATCCTAGTGCGCACAAAGGGGTGACCTCACAAAGGACGTTGCGATCGCGAGAAACCTGCTGCTAAGCGCAGCAGTGAGGACCATTCAGGCCAGCTTTAGACGTTCATCAAAAGACCTCTACACCATGCTCGGCAGCAACGTACGCCGAATCGGATCTGTAGACCACCAGCGCCCCGGCAGCTTCCTATTCAATTAGTTCTTTGCTGCGAGTGAAAAGCAGAATCTTGACGTATTCGACTACACCGCAGGATGGTTTCAAGATGAGACAGGTCTGGATAACTCGGAACTCATGCGTCCGCTTGTGCAGGAAGGAGGCCAATATACGGTGATAAATCATGCGCGATGGAATCGACTGACCGACGTTTTGCCATCGTTACTGTTCAAACCGAGTTTTACAAGATATGTGCTGAAACACTTTGAGGTAAACCGCACGGCAGCGATGCCGATCTTGTACCGACTCGCATAGCGCCTAATCCGCTATGCGTAATTCGGATCATTGTCACGGTTGTCGCGCCACGCGGGTCCCCGAGGGGACGATCGCGCTGATATCGCACATAGCCGACTTCGGCATCGCGAACCAACACGTCGGAAGCCACAGCCGAGCTTGTGGGGCTGAAATCGCAAGTCGAACCAGGGTATCCAAGTGGCCCCTCCATCGGTGGAACGCGCCGCTACCTCGCGAACGCCATGATCCTCGGGGCGCCAGTCTCCGCGCACTTGCCGCGCTTTGCCATCCGGCAACTGGTCGACGCCCTGCAAAATCATCGACTCGCCGTGCAAGCGCCCCTCAATCGTCAGCAACTGGCCATGGTCCGTGACCCAGCTTTGATGCCAGACGTCACGCGTGGCATCGTAAATGCTGAAGCTCTCGCCTTTATGACCGTCCATGGCTTCATAAACCTCGTGCAGGACGCATCCATGGAGTATCAATTCAACGCGCGCGCGCGCGATGACGACGGTTGGACGATCAACGTCGAAGACATCCCAGTCCCCGACCCAGAAATCAAACTGCCGGTAGACCCCTGCCGAACAGGGCACAGAACTTGGGGCATCCGCGGCGGCCGCAAGAGGTGCGCACCTTGCTCGCGTCGCATGCGCGATCAGAAGAGCCGAGGCCGCCCAAATTAGAACCGCCCGTTTCATAGCCACATTTTCTCAACCAACATTCGGTGTTTCAAGTGATACCACGCACTCGCCACGGTTCGCGATGGAAGGACCTTACAGCGGATGATGTTCGCGGACCGGCTGTTTTGGGACGTCGCACGATGTCATGCGATGCTCCGAGATTGCTCGGCCGCCGCCCAGAGATGGAACGCCGCGTATCCACGAAACGGGCGCCAACATTCAGCGCGAGCTTCGAGTGCCATTGGCGTAAGCGGTGTTTGGCCGGTGGACACTAGGCGCCGCAGCAGCAGGTCACCGAACGGAAATGCATCCGGGTCACCCAGGCCGCGCAGCTCGACGTACCCGGCCATCCATCGGGCAACCCCGGGCAGCGCGCACAGCATCCGGCCGATCTCTTCGCCTGGCGCATCGAATCGTATGACCTTGTCGCACACGCCACGCGCCAATTGACGCAACGCCACCCGACGCATGAGGGTAAGCCCAAGCTCCTCCAAATTTGCCTCGGCGAGTGCCGCTGGGGTGGGAAAGAGGCGAGAAACGCCGCTCACGAGGGGTTCGATTGGCTTGCCGAATCGCTCAACCAGTTTCCCTAGCACGCGGTTGTGCGACGGGACGGCATTGTGCTGTCCGACGATTGCACGCACGCAGCACTCGAACGCGTCCCAGGCCCCTGGAATCCGAAGTCCCGGCCGACGCGCAATGAGGGGCTGCAACAGAGTGTCGCTGCGCATGGCAGCCGTGAAGCGCCCCGGATCGGCGGTAAGGTCAAACATGCGGCGAACTGAGGAGAGCAACGGCGGCAGTTCCGCGGGCATTGCTCCCTGGATCCGAACCTCCAAAGCGTGGGCCCGCGACACCGGTCGAATCTGCAGCAAAGCATGACCGCCCGGTGTCTGGGCAGCGCGCGAATAGCCGCTGGGAGTCACGATCTCAAGGTTTCGAATCGCATCTTTTGCGAGAAAGCCGTGAATGTGCTCCCAATCGTACGGCGGTCTGTACGAGAGCCGGAGGGTAATCTCGGCATCGCTCTCTCGCGCGTCACTGCAAATACGTTTTCCTTTGCGAAGTTCACTGGGCGATCTTCGATACGTCGCCCGGAAGGCATCATTGAACCGCCGAATGCTTCCGAATCCCGACGCATGGGCGATATCGGTGACTGGCAGGCGGGTGTCATCCAACAGGCGCTTCGCAAAGTGCAGCCGGCGCGTCTGTGCAACTGTCACCGGAGACGCGCCCACGTGCTGTGCGAACAGCCGGCTCAAGTGCCGCACGCCGATGCCGAGGCGATCAGCGAGATTCTCGACAGACCCATGATCCAGCGCGCCATCCTGAATGAGCCTGAGCGCGCGTTGCACGACAGCCGAAGTTCCTACCCACGCCGGAGATCCCGGTGCTGCCTCGGGTCGGCAGCGCAGACACGGCCGATAGCCGGCCCCTGCGGCCTCCTCCGCTGTAGCGTAATACCTGATATTTGAGTCATCGGAGAAACGAGATGGGCATATCGGGCGGCAATAAATCCGCGTCGATCGCACCGCGATGAAGAAACGACCGTCAAAACGAGCGTCGCGGCTGCGGCGCGCCCGATCGAGAACGTCTCGCGTCAGACCGGAAACTGCTTCCACAGGCTAACTGTAATCTTACCGCGCGATCACCGCTAGCCATTTTCGGCTGTGAGATCACGAGCCGGGCCCGCGCGTCGGCGTCTGCGCGCAGGTCGCCATCTGGTTGACGGCCTTGCCGCCCATGCGCCCACAGCGACTGCAAGTGGTACTGCCGATATATATGAATGTGGCTATACCCAACCCCACAGACGCGCCTCAATATGAGGTAACCGCGCGAAATGGTTCGCATGTCACGTCGGACCGCGCGTCCTTCCCGACAGCCGGACGCCGACAAGGGGATGACGCCAAATGAATAAGCCGAGGCGCAACTATCTCAGTACGTCCGAAACAGAGTCAGATCATGTTTAAGGCCAGATCTCCAAACGTGTTTACCGCTCGTGCCGCGGTAAAAGGTCCTGCGGATGTGCAGTCCTCGTCATGTACGTGAGACCTTCAATACGCGCGTATGTGAAGAAATCACGCGCGGATCAACATCAAAACTCTCGAGGGGGTATTGGCCGGTGAAACGAATGATGAGCGCGAACACGCAATGCCTGGTGCCTTTTCTTATGACGAGCCCCATTGTCCTCGCGCATCCGCTGCCTTCGCGCGCAAAGGAGACGGCGCCGGTGGTCGTGCCAGAGCACCACACTCAACGCGATGGTCAACACGACTTTGATTTTGAGATCGGGACCTGGAAGACTCACCTCAAACGGCTGCTGCATCCGCTCTCCGGTTCTACCACATGGGTAGAATACGATGGCACGACCACGGTCGAGCTCGGGGGCGGGCGCGTGAGCAAAGTCGTGCTGACTGGAGACGTTCGCCAGCACAGCGCAAAATCGAGCGAAGCGGCCGGAGGCGGAGCGCACGTTGCCTTCGACCAAGTTGGGGGCGCGACCGATCCGAACGCGACTATCGCGGTGCTGCGCTCGCTCAAGCGCGGCGGTCGGCTCGTGCTCATGGGCAGTATGAGTACGCCGGTGCCGATCGACTATGGCGAAGTGATGATCAATAACTGGGGAATCATCGGAAACTTCATGTACCCAGCCGACGCCTATCCACTCGCTTTGCGTCTGATGCGCGCCGGGCTTTTGAATTTGGACGCGGTGCGCATCAGGTTATTTCCCTTTTCGGAGCTGCCCGCGGCAATGGATGCCGCAGAGCGCATGCAGGGGCTCGAATGTACGGTCCTGTCTTTTGCACTCTCAGGCGAGCAGTTTGCTAACGTGTGCGGCCCAGGAACATGACGAGCCGAGATTTTATTCGCCTGGCGTGTGCCATGTTGGCCTTGGGGACACGCCTAACCGCCTCTCTTAACCCGGTTTTCTGTTCTATTGCTCCCGAAACCCCGACTGGCGGTAGACGGCTATGGCGATCCCTTCGCGTCCATCTCTCGATAGCCTGCTTGACTGCGAGATTCTAAAAGGCTAAAAGCTTTACCTCATGGTTAAGCATGGTGACATCGATCTCGATGCCGTGTTCGCGGCGCTGTCGCACGCGGCAAGGCGGGAGACGCTCGATATGCTCGGTCGCGGTGCTTGCAGCGTGAGCGACCTCGCCGCGCCGCACGGTATGTCGCTCGCAGGGTTCATGAAGCACGTGCGCACGCTCGAGGCTGCCGACCTTATCGCCTGCGCCAAGGAAGGTCGTACCGTCACATGCGCGCTCGCACCCCGAGCGCTCAGGCGAGCATCGGAATGGATGTCGAGTCGCGAACAGCTGTGGAATACGAGACTCGACGCGCTGGGTCGGCACCTCCATCAGCGCGAGGAAACCTCGCCAGCACCGAAGCGCCGTCGATGACAGGGCGCCACAGTCTTCAACTTCGAGGAAACGACCGATAACTTCCCACGACGTCATCCACGACACGATCGTCCTCGAACGACGTTTCGCGGTGGCGCCGGAGAAGGTTTACGCCGCCTGGTCCGACGCGGCACAGCGCGCCCGCTGGCACTTCCCGGGCGCTGACGGCTGGGAGTTGGCCGAGTTCGACCAGGACTTCCGCGTCGGCGGCCACGAGCGTTCGCGCTTCGGCCCGAAAGGCGCGCCGCACCTGCGGGAGGAAGGGCGTTTTCTCGACATCGTGCCGAGCCGACGCATTGTCAGCGCAGGCACCATGCACGAAGACGAGGTGCGCATCTCGCTGACGCTCTGCACGGTGGAGTTCGCATCCGACAGCGACGGCACGCTGCTGAAGCTCACCGACCAGTCGGCCTTTCTCGATGGTCGCGAGCGTCCGGACGAGCGGCGATCTGGCTGGGGAAAGGTTCTCGAGCGACTCGCTGACTTTCTGCGCTCAACGTCCGAACCGAAAGGGTCCGGCACGAGTCCATAGATGACAACAATCACAACCCCGCATCCTCCAATCGTTTCGCAAGAACAGTGGCTCGGCGAGCGGAAGAAACTTCTGGCGGATGAAAAGGCGCTCACCAAGCACTATGACCGCGTGAATGCCGAGCGACGCCGGCTTCCCATGGTGAAAATCGAAAAGAACTATGTCTTCGACGGCCCGAATGGCAAAGCGAGTCTCAAAGAGCTCTTCGAGCGTCGTCACCAACTCATCGTCTATCACTTCATGTTCGATCCAACATGGGACAAGTTCAGGTGTCCGGGATGTACCGGATATGTAGATGCGTTAGGCGATTTGTCCCACGGTAATGGAGGCAGACCTCTTAATCCTAACTACTGCGACCCGCCTCGCATCGGCGGGGCCATGATGTCTAAGGCAGGCTCACGCCGAACCAAACAAGCGGCGTTGGGCCGAATTAATAGCGGAGGGAGCAACAGCAGCCTCTCGGTTTTCCGGGTACCACTGCTCCCGCACCGGCGCCGCCGGATTCGTGGCCATGACCTGACCGACGACTAGCCAACCGAACAGCATCCCGATCGCCGCGAGGGTTCCACAACGGCGCGGATCCAATAGTGCAAACAAGGAAGCCGCGCACCGCGACTTCTACGCAGGTCACAATATTCGCAGCGGCGATCGGCGTCGAGTGTGCGCTAGGCACGGGCGCCGGCCTGTGGTCGCTGTCAACATTCCTTTTCAATTGGGAGTAATGACGATGAAAGGTATTGTCTTGTCTCTCACACTCGCCACCCTCGCCGGCTGTGCGGGGCTGCCGCCCGGGGCGGACTTTCCGCGTCATGCGTCCACTGCGCTGATCCAGCCGGAGCAGACCCACCTCGGAGCGCAGTTTGCGAGCGCTTCACGCGAACACGGGGGCACCTCCGGATTACGCATCCTCAGCGTCGGAGTTGATGGATTCCTGACCCGCGTGCAGATGATCGACGCAGCAGAACGCACTCTCGATTTGCAGTACTTTATCTTTCGTGGCGACGAAACCGGGCGCATCATCACCTCGGCGCTATTGCGCGCCGCGGATCGAGGCGTGCACGTACGTGTTCTCATCGACGATGGAGACACCGTGGCTGGCGACGAGCAAATTTTTGGGTTGGATGGCCATCCGTCGATCGAAATCAGGGTCTTCAATCCGTTTGCCTATCGCGGACACGCAGGGCTACTGCGCGGCACGGAGTTTCTGTTCAACATGCGCCGCCTCGACTACCGCATGCACAACAAGCTGCTGGTCGCCGACAACGCCGTCGCGCTCGTTGGCGGCCGCAACATCGGTAACCAGTACTTCCAAATGGATCCTGCATCTCAGTTTGCGGATGACGACGTATTCTCCGTTGGCCCGGTCGTTCAGCAGCTATCGACAACGTTCGACGAGTATTGGAACAGCACACTGGCAATTCCCGCCGCCGCACTTCACCGCGACAATCATCCGTCTTCCGCCCTCGCGGAACATCGGCGACTCGCGCACGGAAGCAAGCCGGTGCAGGCGCTCGATTCTGCTGGAATAGACTACGTCGCAATGCTCAAGTCCGACGAACCGTACGCCGGGATCATTTCGGGTCGCTCGCCGCTGATCTGGGCGACCGCGCAGGTGGTCTGCGATAGTCCCGACAAGAAAGACGTCGTATCCGGCGCGCGCCGCGGCCGCCTGATGGCTCGTACGGTCGCGAATGTCGCGGCACACGCGCAGAGCGAAGTGCTCATGGTGACGCCATATTTCGTTCCGGCCCGCGACGAGATGCGCATGCTCGATGGTCTTCTGCGCCAGAATATACGCGTCGCGATACTCACGAATTCCCTTGAATCGGCACCGGGTCTGCTCGCCCAGGCGGGCTACGTCCGCTATCGATTGCCCATGCTCGACGACGGAGCAGACCTCTACGAGGTGCGCTCCCTGCTTGGCAGCCAACGCGGTAGCGGACAGACTGCCCGAATGTCGGGATTCGGCAATTACGGGCTGCACGCCAAACTGTTCGTGTTCGACCGTGAGAAGATCTTTATCGGTTCTATGAACTTCGATCAACGATCCAAGCGCCTGAATACAGAGATCGGACTGATCATCGACAGCCCGGAACTCGCGCAGCAAACGGTAATGCGCTTCGACAACATGACCCAGCCCGAGAGCGCCTATGTCTTGTCGCTGCGAAACCACGGTCCGAATGGCGAATGGAAAGTGGTCTGGGATACGATCGAGGACGGCCAGCTCCGCGAATACACCCGAGAACCCGCCAAGAGTCGCTGGCAGAGGTTTAAGTTGAGA
>CABEEB010000715.1_pt1 | contig 12933 bp, 14 predicted proteins | sample 3423141 | NCBI WGS metagenome assembly CABEEB01 (sample SAMEA5534333, study PRJEB31848) | metagenome | biome: tundra; feature: field; material: soil | place: USA | collected 2013-05 | depth 0.15 m | reverse complement strand
TTAGATAATCCGCTCCATAGCTCGTGCTGATATGCCCCGGCGAGGCCGGATCATAGTGCACCACGACGGGCAACATCATATTGTCCAAAACCCATGAACTATCGAACTCGACGTGCGTGTTGTGCGAAGTTCCATCTTCAGTCACATAGCGCAGGTCGAAGTCAACGTTGTGGTTGTAGCGACTATTATACCTTTGAACATGGCTCACTTCGGTCGCTCTCGCGACCGCTCCTGAGTTGTGCAGTCGATACTCGTCCCACAGCGGTCGGATCTCATAGACGAACAGCCATGAAAGCCAGAGGACGGGGACCAATCCCAATGCCAACTTTGTCCAACGGCCGGACTGCGTGACGCGGGAAAGTTGCATGGAGCGCTTCGGGAATGCGGCGATGACGGACACGGTTTCACTACCTCTGGGCGGCGTTACCGCCATGGACCGAGTTCTTACGCTAGCGCAGCGGCCATGCTGCGCGCGCTTTGCTGGATTTCCAGAGGCGCCGCGGCGACGCATGGTCTATTTGAATTTCCACCGACGATTTGGACCAGCCGAAATCCACTTGCCTATGGAGAAATGTGCAAAACGGGGATGAATCCCCTCATCGGTCTAAAAATTCAGCTTACGAAAACGAGCACAGTCAGCAGTTGTGGCGATCTCGGGTTTCGTAATGGAGCTTTGTGCTCAATAACCGTAGAAAGGCGTCAATTCGCATCAACAACGCCAGTGGACCGCGGACTTCCCTTATCGAGCATTGCACCATATGCATCCGCCACCTGCTGCATCATGCCCTTCTGCGCAAGCACTCGGGCGAGAGAAGCACGGCGATAACGCCAGTGTTTCCACGCATCGTCCGGCCAATCTTCGTCGTGGGCGCGCTCGGCGGCGGCCGTGTAGATGCGGAATGCGTGCAGTAGTTGCGCGTTCTTCTTTGACGGATCCATTTGCGCCAGAGCATCACGCTCGTCGCGCTCGGCGAAACGCGCGAGCGCATCGGGTTCTCCGGCATCCGCGCCTTTCTGGAACCACAGCCATGCTTTGGACACGTCGTGTCGAGCACAACGAGCATTTCGTAAAGGCTGCTATTTGAGACGAATGGTTTTACCGTCCGCGTCTTCTATCCAGATCTTGATGCTGCCGGTCGGATTCTGCCGGATCAACCACTTACCATCGCCCTGCTCCATGACGCTTATGGCCAATTCCGATTGCCTATTAATCAGATCATCCAAGGCCAACCGTGCTTCGTCGAGCGTGGCGTAAGCTTTGCCGTCCGGGGCGGTAGTTGTTCGCAGAAAGTACGAATGAGCATCTTTATATTTCATTTCGTCACCTCGGTAAGAGTAATGCAGCGTCCGGTCAAGATTCGGACATAAATGCGCCGAGCCTCCGCAAGTACCGGACCTGACCGACCAAGCGGCCTGCCCTTGGCGACCCGGCGATTGGCGTACCACACGTAGTCGCCGGTCAGCTGGATGCGCTCCAATGACAGCGGCAGCCGTCACAGCAGCGCCTCCTCGACGGTGCCTCGTTCCCGAAGGGCTGCCGCCGTCCGGGCCGGCACAGTATTAGGCAGCACAGCGCAACCAAGCTAATAGAAACGTGGAATTGGTCCATCCTGTGGTGTGGTGTTGTTCCCCAGGTCGAAGAACACCTCATCCGCGTAACACCAGCCCCAGCCCTCGGGAGGATCATAGCCCTCGATGATCAGGTGACCTGTCGCACGATAATGACCCGTCGCATGACGACCCGGCGATTGATCGCAACAACCCACATGTCCGCAGGTCCGGCAGATTCTAAGGTGTACCCACACGCTGCCGGTTTTCAAGCACTCTTCGCAGCCGCGCGCGCTCGGTGTAACATTTCTAATGGTGCTGAGATGCGAACAGCTTTTACCCATAACCGTGCCGCTCCTATGCTAATCGAATGCCCGCTTTCCGCTCGTGCGCGCTGTCGGTTAGCGTTTGTTGCTCCGTCATAATCGCAAGTTTACGCTGCATCCAATGGCAAACGAACCAACCACTGCCGACAAGGAGTTAGATCCCACTGACCCTATCAACCGCCAGACACAGGTATATCCGCGGCTCAGCGAGGACATGGCGAGAAGGATAAGCGCCTATGGCCGTGTCGAGAACTTCGCAAAGGGCACGCTGCTGTTTGAGCGCGGACAGCGCTCGATAGATTTCTTTCTCGTGCTCGAGGGCAGTATCGAAATTTTCGAGCTCGACGACCATGGTTCCCCCATTGTCCTTAGCGTCCTATCCGCGCGTCAGTTCACCGGCGAACTTCATTTGTTCAATGATCGCATGATCCTGGTTTCCGCGAGAACCGCGGTCGACAGTCGAGTCGTGCGGGTACGGCGCCCGGACTTTAGCCGCCTGGTCACCGGCGAATCCGATATCGCCGAGATCATGATGCGTGCCTTCATTTTGCGACGCGTCGGATTCATTCGCCACGGTCAGGGTGGCGTCGTACTGATAGGTCCCAGCCACCGCGCGGATACCCTGCGCCTGCAGCGTTTTTTGACTCGAAACGGCTATCCCCACCGGCTTTTTGATACAGAGGCCGACCCGGACGCGGGCGGCTTCCTCGAATGCTTTAAATTGGAGCCAAGCGAGCTTCCGGTATTGATATTTCCGGGTAGGCAGGTGCTGCGAAACCCGACAAGCGCAGTGCTCGCGGACGCGCTGGGACTGACCGAGCTCATCGATGCGACGAAAGTATATGACGTCGTAATCGTGGGAGCCGGGCCGGCAGGACTCGCTGCCGCGGTATACGCGGCCTCCGAAGGATTGAAAACGATCGTCATCGAGGGCACCGCCCCCGGTGGTCAGGCCGGAACGAGTTCCAAGATTGAAAACTATCTTGGCTTTCCGACGGGTATCTCCGGTGAAGCACTTGCGGGACGCGCACAGGTCCAAGCTCAGAAGTTTGGTGCTCAACTGGCAATCTCTCGCAATGTATCCGGAATCAACTGCGCGCAACGGCCCTTTAAAATTTATTTGGAGGGTCAACAGTCGATCCAAGCATGCGCCATCGTCATCGCAACCGGTGTTCGGTATCGCAGGCTCGACGTGCCCCAATTCGCACGATTTGAAGGTCAAGGAATTCATTTTGCGGCCACCGCAATGGAGCAGCGGCTGTGCACCGGCGAGGCGGTCATTGTCGTCGGCGGCGGAAATTCGGCTGGCCAGGCTGCCGTCTTCCTGTCACGAACGACCGCGCATGTACACATGTTGGTGCGCGGCAACGGACTTGCGGCGACGATGTCCGACTATCTTGTCAAGCGCATCGAACAGAACCCAAACATCACGCTGCATCCGCAAAGCGAAATTGTCGCGCTCGAGGGCGACGAGCGCCTGCGGCGTGTGACATGGCTCGAGCGCAATACGGGCGAGACAAAGGTCGTGCCAGTCGGAAACGTCTTCTTGATGATAGGCGCCGAGCCAAACACCGAATGGCTCCAAGGCTGCTTGGCGCTTGATTCCAAGGGATTCATTCAGACGGGTGTCAACGCCGATGGAGCGCTACTCGCGTCCCCGTATGCCACGACTACGCCCGGCATATTTGCAATCGGCGATGTTCGCTCGCGATCCGTCAAGCGCGTTGCAGCGGCGGTAGGAGAAGGATCGGTGGTTATCCAGGCGGTTCACCAGTTTCTCAATCCGGCGGTGATTTGATTAAGGACCCGTCGTTTTTCGCGCTGTCTGCTCCCTCTTGATAGTCGTCCAATTTTGGTCAGCTATATGGGGGATATCGCACGAGACCGATTACCGCCGGATTCGCAATCAAATGACGACCCTGTGGACAAGGATCCTATGAAAGCAGCTGTTATCACATGCTACGGATCGCCGGACGTTGTGAAAGTACTCGACGTACCGAAACCGACACCCAAAGCGGGCGAGATCTTGGTCAAGGTCCATGCGGCAACCGTTAATCGGACGGATTGTGGCGAGCTCCGAGCCCGCCCCTTCTTCGTGCGGCTCTTCTACGGGCTGCGTCGACCGCGGCGGTCGATCTTCGGTTTGGATTTCGCCGGAGAGGTTGAAGCGATCGGCGCTGGAGTTGTATCGTTCAAGCAAGGCGACCGGGTATTCGGCATGTGTCCGTCTAGGAGCAACGGCGCTCAAGCGGAATATGTCTCTGTCCCCGAGAGGGCGGTCGCCGTAATGCCGGCGAACACGCGATTTGACGAAACCGCGATCTGCGAAGGCGCTTTCTACGCGAACGCGGTTTTGAAAAAAGTCGCTCTCAAGCCCCGCCACACCATTCTGATCTACGGCGCCTCCGGCGCGATCGGCACGGCGATGGTGCAGCTCGCGAGGGCATCCGGCGCGGCGGTGACAGCGGTCGTTGCGGGTCGGCACCTTGAGCTAGTCAAGTCCCTCGGTGCGGATCGCGCAGTCGACTACACCTCCGAGGATTTCACAGGTATCGGCGAGATCTTCGATGTCGTTGTGGATGCGGTCGGGAAAACTTCATACTTCCGCTGTCGCAAGCTGCTGAAACCCGAAGGGGTCTTTGCCGCGACAGATCTCGGGCCTTGGGGACAAAACGTAGCGCTCGCGATGTGGTCGTCGATCACACGGAACAACCGAGTCGTCATTGCGGCGCCGGGGCGCATCAACGGGTTTGTCGGCTTCTTGAAGAGCCGCATGGAGGCGGGCCAATTTAGAGCAGTCATCGATCGGAAATACCCCCTCGCGGCAATTGCGAACGCCTACCGTTATGTGGAGACAGGCCAAAAGGTTGGCATCGTCGTGATTGATGTCGCGGCGGCGGACGAGAGTCAGAAGGCCGAGTAATCTGGGACCGCGATCTTTGTGCTGACAACTGAATTGCAGCGATTAAGCTAGCGTGATTGCCCATACCTCGCCGACAACGATTCCAAAGGACATGCGCTCATGTCCACACTGCAGGAAATCAGTGCTCAAATTAAGACTGCCGTTGGCATTGACGCGGGTCTCGGCAAGAGTCTGAAGCTGAGCCTCAAGGAGGATGGCGTCGTCTTTATCGACGGTGGCACCGTCACCATTGCGGAAGATATGCGTTTGCCGTAGGTGGTGGGTGCCGGCGAGAGGCGGGGCAGCTGGCGCCGGTCGGCTCTTCTCCCCATTTGGATCCCGTCAGCTCTTGGGTCGGCTGGCCGCGGCGCCAGGGGCCAATCTTTGCTGGGGCTAGCGCTTGGCGCCGAAGATCGAGACGGGGCCGGAATCGTCGGTAACAGGATGGCCCAGCATTTTCAAGACCTGCAATTCCTGTGCGTAGACGATGCCCTGCTTCGGTGTCGGGAACACTCCAAGCTTCAACGCGTCCTTCTCTCGTCCGCCGCCGGCGCTGCGGTTAACTTCTCCCCACACCGGGAAGAGGCGCACATATTGCAGAGTGCTGCCGGGCGCGTTGGCCCAGCTCTTGGGAAAGACGTGGTCGATATCGACCTTTGGTCCCCATGTGTCTGCGTCTTCCACAAAGCCTTTGGCCGCGGCTGAGTCCCATACCGAGCGATAGCTCTTGAGCTTGGGGGAAGCCCAGACGATGCAGGGGTCCACGGGATCGTTGGTGACGACGACTAAGGCTTCCGCATTAGCACGAAGTAGCCAAGGATTGCCGATTCTCATCAGAGCCTCGAGGCTCTCAGCGGCAACCGGAATGTTTCCTGGTAGTTTCATGGATGCCTCCTTGGGATTTCACGGTGGGAATGTGTGGCCGCGAACAGAATGTCGCCTATGCGAATCATTGACTCACTCTCTATGCGACCGACGCACGGTCTCAACTTCGTTCAAACCCCTTGTCACCCCCGCAGGTCATCGTGCGAATCACTTAAGAATTCCCGAACGTGCCCCAGCCGTCGCAGCGGCCGCCGTGGGGGCGCGAGAGGTCATTCAATTGCGCCTGTGCGCCGACGACGCCGTCGTAGGTCGCGAGCATGAATTTCGAGCAGTAAACGTTCCAGGTGGATTTGCCCGGATTGTCGCAGATTGACGGATCGAAACCCTTATCGGCGGCCAATGTGGCGATGATCCGCGCGGATTTTTCGTCTGGCGCCTCGATATTGAAATCGATGCTCATGGGCTGCGATAGGTCCGAGCCGCTTTCGACGATGCGCCGCAGGGAATCGCCGTCGAAGTCGTTGGGGAAGTCCATCAGTTAATCCGGTACATCACGATGGAACATCGATACTCAACTGTTTACGACGCATCAGAAAGATGATGGCTCCTATGGGTAGTGAAATGGACAACGTCCATGGCCCGTTGGCGGGTGCAAATGCGGCGGCGCTGAACAGCTGGAAGCTCAGGGCTGTGATGTCCCACTGACCCGTTGTCCAGTTCACCGCCAACTTACCCAATCCAAAGAGCACAAATAACACCCAAGGCCATTTTTTTCCCTTGAGCTTTGTTCTGACGCAGATCACGAGCGTAAACAGTGTAAACAGCGGCAGGATGACCGCCAGCCCGAGCACCAGATACTGAACAGGCGATTTGCCACTCAGAGTAAATTTGTTCTGGTCCTCAAGAGAACTCGCTTGCGGGTACACGTTGAAGCGGACAATGGTAGTCGCGCTACCCTGACGTTTCACTGCGACATTGGCCTCAATCCACTTGCCGGAAAAATCATATTTATAGGTCAGATTGATCGTTTTGGCACCTGTCGTGATCATGCTGTTGGCGCCGATCAAGGTTACTGAGGTCGGGTCACCCGCAGGAATCAAGGCTGCCATGTCTACTAAGGTTTCGTGCAGAGACTTGCTCTGAATGCTCGGATCCATAGCTGCCTCAATGACGTCGTACTGGCGTTGACGCAACAGGTCGATGTAGTGTTTGGCAACGGATTGATCCTCGGGAGAGGCGAATTTCTGGAGCATCTCCTCCTGGCTGCATGCGGCGAGCGCCAGGACGTACAGTGACAAAGCGAGGTAGCGTCGCAAGAGTAGCTCCTATAGCATCGAACGATTGCGCAAAGCGCCGCGCGCCGTTGCGTGAGTTTCGCACATTTACCGCGGGGCACGTCAAATTGCAGTGGCGTGTTTCGCGATCCAATCGGCCAATTGCTCTTTCGTCAAATCCCCCGCTGCTACGCCCTGCATCGTATGGGCGGCATCGACTTCTTCGGCCAGCAATTCGCGGTCGCTCCAGCCGATTGTTAAAATGCGTGCCCCAGATGTCCTTTGATCCCAAACTGTAGTGTGCGGATCAATGAAGAGGAATATTCCAAATAGCGCGACCGGGATAGTCAGAAACAGTGCCTCAACCTTCGATAGCGCCATAGCAAACCCTAACGAACGTAGGGGTCAACCGCGTGGTTACGCCGGCCAAACCAGTTCAGTTGATCGAAGAAGCTCTCCAAGCGCGCAATCGCACGAGTTGGTAACTCCGTGCGGCGCCACTAGCGCCGAGGATCGCCGGTATCAATATAAGGAAATTCTATTTCGGAAAGTGACATCAGTTTAATCCGTAGATGCGGAAAGTCTTGTGGATAGCTCGGCTCCGTCTGGGAAATACAAAGATCGTGCATGGACGTCCAAGGATGAAGCGCCCCGGCATAGGGCGAATTTGCGAATTCGTGTGCTAGGGTTCGCGTCGGCTCAAAGAAAGCGTTGCCCGCAGCTGTTTCGTCAAAGAACGCAAGTACGCTTGTCCAGGGACCCGGCGCAGCGCTCATTTGGACTCCTAACGATGAGGTTAGACGGCAAACAGGTTAGAGATTAATGCATTCGGCGAAATGACAGCCGACCATGATCATTAGGATAGCGCTTCCCACAACAGTCGGGAGAAGTCCGATGACTGTGAAGAGAACGATTCCGCCGATAGGCGCACCCTGGCGGGGCCAACGGTACAATGGAAAGACGAGAAACGTAAGGATTGATAGCGCGAATGGAGCGAGTGACAGCGAGGCGGACTGTCGCCGGTAGATATTGCTATTACTACGGCTGCAAACGTTTCAGTAGCCATTTTCCCCGGCCCGGGAATACGTCGCGGAATCATTTTTCCGTCTGGCCATGGGATAGAGCGACGCAGGAGTGCGTCAGCGATCTTCGAGACATGCCCGGCCTCCCGTCGGCACCTTTACCTGCACCAATTGCATGTTTTCGCTGCTGGCATCCGCTTACGCGCAATAGGCCATTGCCGGTCCGACTCGTCAAACTTAAACGGCGGCTCAGGCCTGCACTCTGTTTCAACCGCAAGCAGCATCTCGCTTACCCGACGACTCCATCGCGCGCTCGAACGAGAATTATTCGATCTCGCGTCAACCGCGATTGCACCCGGGCGTTATCTCAAAAGCGATAGGGCCTCACAAGAGTCAAACGATGAATAACCCGCGCAGTTTTGCCACAGCAGTCTTTCGGCATGTGCGTCGCTTGCGAATCGCTGCGGCGTCCGCTTGCCTGGTAGTACTTCCGGCCTGCGGAGGCGGTGGCGGCAATACTGCGGCGACCGCCCCTGCACCGACGCCGCCGGCGCCGCCGCCCACGGCGCCGCTGGTCGCCGCCGCCGACGCGGCGCGGCTTCTCGAACAGGCGACTTTCGGAGTCACGGCGAACGATGTTGCGCATGTGCAAAGCATCGGCATCAATGCCTACATCACCGGGCAATTGGCCAATCCGCCGACGCAGTACACGGGATACACCTATACTCCGCACACCGCACCGGCGGGCTGTATTGGCGACGGATCCAATCCGCCCGACGCATCGAGTCTCTGTGCGCGCGATCAGTATTCACCATTTCAAGTGCAACGCGATTTCTTCACGCATGCGCTCAATAATCCCGATCAATTGCGCCAGCGCGTGGCATTCGCGCTATCTCAGATCATGGTGGTGTCGAGCGTCGAGATCTACGAAGCCTATGGGCTCGCGGCTTACCAGAACATCCTGCTCAACGATGCGCTCGGCAATTATCGGACCCTGCTCCAGGACGTGACCTTGAGCCCGACGATGGGTCACTACCTCGACATGGCCAACAGCGACCAAACCAATCCCCAGAACGGTACGGTCCCCAATCAAAATTATTCGCGCGAAGTCCTGCAATTGTTCTCGATCGGGCTCGTCCAATTGAATCCGGACGGCACGCAGCAGCTGGACTCCACCGGTGCACCGATTCCGACCTTTGATGGCGAGACGATCGAGGGATTTGCATCCGTATTCACGGGCTGGACCTATCCGCCGCTGCCCGGTGCGACCTCGCAGTGGACTAACCCCATCAACTTCGCCGGTGCGATGGTGGCATTCCCCAATCACCACCAACCGGGCATCAAGTTGCTGCTGAACGGCTATACCGTACCGGCAGGTCAGACGCCCGCACAGGATCTCGCCAATGCGCTCGACGACATCTTCAATCACCCGAACGTCGGCCCCTTCATCAGTCAGCAATTAATCCAGCATCTGGTCACGAGCAATCCGAGCCCGGCCTATGTCGCGCGCGTCGCGACGGTTTTCGCGAACAATGGCCAGGGTGTGCGCGGCGACCTTAGCGCCGTCGTGCGCGCAATCCTGATGGACACGGAAGCGCGCGGTGTGGCGCCGGCGACCAACGTCTTTGGCCATCTGCGCGAGCCTGCGCTGTTCATCACGAGCACGCTGCGGAGCCTCGGGGGTCAATCAGACGGAGTGTTGCTGCGCAGCGCGAGCTCTGCGATGGGTCAGCCGATCTTCTCGCCGGATACCGTTTTCAATTTCTATCCGCCGAGCTATCAGATACCGGGCACGCAGACGGTGGCGCCGGAATTCGGCATCGAGAATGCCGCGACCGCGCTGGCGCGGGCCAATTTCGTCAACACGGTCATCATGCACGGTGGGGCCGCGCCGGATCCTTCGGTCACCGGCAGCACGGGGACGACGATCGATCTGACGCCGCTCGCGAGTGCCGCCAACAATGCGGCGCTGGTCGCACAGCTGAACCAGACGCTGATGCACGGCAGCCTGCCGAGCGATGCGAGCAACATCATTCTCGCGGCGGCCAACCCGATTGAGGCGGGCTCGACCGATCCACTCGCGGCGGCAAAGGCCGCCGCGTATCTCATGCTGACTTCCGCGCAATACCAAGTGGAGCGCTAATATGCAACGTCGTCGCTTTTTGCAGCATGCCGGCGCACTCGCGGGTGGCGCGGCGTTAGGCCAGCTCGGCATCTTCGCATCGCAAGCTGCATCGGCGAGCGATTATAAGGCTCTCGTATGCATTTTCCTCTACGGCGGCAACGATACCAACAACATGATCGTGCCGCTCGACACCGCGGGCTATGCCAATTACGCACAGACGCGTAGCTATCTCGCGTTGCCCCAAGCGGACCTCCTGCCCTTGGCCGTCGCCGGCGGTGCGCCACAGTACGGGCTGCACCCTGCCTTGCCGGGACTGCAGTCGCTTTGGGCGTCGGGTAATCTCGCCGTGGTGGCGAACGTCGGCACGCTCGTGCAACCACTGACCAAGGCAGAATATCTGTCGACGACCACGATCAAGCCGCAAAGCCTATTTTCGCATATCGATCAGCAACATCAATGGCAGGCGTCGATCTCGAGTACCTCTTCGTCGAATAGCGGTTGGGGCGGACGGCTCTCGGACCAGCTCGCGGCACTGAATGTCAACTCGACCGTACCGCCGATGATTTCGACCGGTGGCAACAACCTGTTCGTGACCGGTGCCGCCTCACAAGCGCTCGTGATCCCGACCAGCGGCTCGTTCGGCTTGAATGGCTTCTCGAATGACGGCCCCGACGCGGTGCGACGATCGGCGCTCGAGCAGCTGCTCAACGTCGATCAGACGATCAACCTCACGCAAGCCGCTCAGACCGTCATGAGTGGCGCGCTCACTAGCAGCGCCATTCTCAACCCAATCTTGACGACAACCGATGCAACACTGTCGGCCCGCTTCACGGGGCTCACGAGTAACTTCTCGCAACAGCTGCTCGCGATCGCCAAGGTCATCGAGGCCCGCAGCACCCTTGGGGCGAGTCGTCAGGTGTTTCTCGCAGCGCTCGGCTCGTTCGACACGCACACGAACCAGCTCGAGACGCAGCAAACTTTATTTAGCGAGTTGGACGCGGCGCTCACGGCCTTTCACGGCGCGATGGCCGACATCGGTGCCGGTTCGAGCGTTACCTCATTCACGCTGTCGGATTTCTCGCGCAACTTCCTGCCGAACACCGGCGGCGGCAGCGACCACGCCTGGGGGAGCCACCCCCTGGTCATCGGGGATGCCGTCAACGGCGGTCGCATCTACGGGACGATGCCCACCCTGGAACTGTCGGGACCGGATGATGGCAGCAACTTGGGCCGCTGGATTCCAACGATCGCAGTCGATCAATTTGCCGCGACCTTGGCGACGTGGTTCGGTGCCGATGCAACGGCGCTCACGACCGTGTTGCCGAATCTGTCCGCGTTCAGTCCGAGTACACTGGGGTTCATCTAATTGGCTTAAATGGCGGCCCTTCTCGTTGATATGAATGTTTAACATTCAGGCAACATTCAGGTGCTGCGTAATCGGCGTAACCAGCAGCAACGCACCGTCTGTCTTTCTTCGTGTTATAGCATCCGACATCGAGAGCCCGCCTAATCCTGCCTGCGCAATTTCGCGACCTGGGCGGCGGTCAGATGCGATTTCGTGGCGCCGAACCGCGCGGTTACGTAATTCGCAACGCTCGCGATCTCGGCGTCCGAGTAGGTGCTACCGAAGGCAGGCATGTTCGACGGCCCTGCCTCAACCTTCCGTTCCCCGCCGCGGATGACGACCTCAGCGACATTGATTGCGGTCGCATCGTTGACGGAACGCATACCCGTGAGATTCGCTGCGGCGATTCCGGGACTGATACCCGACCATCCGTGGCAACCGGCACAAGCACCTTCGTAGACCGCCCTGCCGCGCGGCTCTGCGGCGACCTCCGCAACCGTCGCGGTCGCCGGAGTAGTACGAGGCTCCGGCAGATCCCCCGTGGCAACGCTCGGCACCGTGCGCAAATAGCTCACGATCGCCATTAGATCGCTTGCCTTGAGATGCTTTAGACTGTCATCGACAGCCTCGCCCATGGGACCCGAGGCCGTGCCCCGGCCTGCCGCATGTCCGCTCGACAGATAATGCAATAGATCCTCATCGCTCCAGGCCCCGACACCGCTGCTGCGATCGGGCGTAATGTTGTAGGCGCGCCAGCCAGCTTGAACCGACCCGGCGAATTTCTGCCGATTGTTCAAGGCAAAGGCCAAGTTGCGCGGTGTATGGCATTCGCCGCAATGACCCATGGCCTCGGCGAGGTATGCGCCTCGGTTCCAGGCGGCGTTGCGCTCGACATTGGGCTCATAGCGTTTGTCCGGATTGAATAGTGCCGACCAGATATCCATGAGACTTCGCTGGTTGAACGGGAACATCAGCGTGTTCTGCGGCGCCGGCGCTTTCACCGGCTTGAGCGTGAACAGATAGGCCTTGATCGCGAGTGCGTCCGCATCCGACACGTAGGTGTAGCTGGCGTACGGCATCGCCGGATAGAGTCTGGTGTTGCCGCGGCCTATACCCTCGTGCAGCGAACTCAGGAAATCTGCGTTGGAATAGCTACCGATCCCCGTGTCGATATCGGGCGTGATATTGGTCGAGTAGAGCGTCCCGAACGGCAAGATGAAAGCGCGGCCACCGGCGAACGGAACCCCATCCTCGGCCGTGTGGCAGGCCATGCAATCCGCCGCATGCGTCAAATATTCGCCGCGCTCGACGAGACTTGCCGACTTGAGTTCGTCGGGAACGCCGGTCGGATCGGTATCGCGATAATTCGCGAGCGCGACCCGCTTCCCTTTCGCAAACGCGGTCGGATCCGGCCCAAGCGCCAAATAGCCCGCGAACGCCGCTGCGGCCAACACCAACACGCACAGCGTCCAAAGTATCGGATGGTCCACTCGACCGCTGTTCTTGGCTCTCGTCATGGCAAAGACCTCGGGTCAGTTCTAGGCGGGCTTCGGGAATGGCAGCATG
>CABEEB010000704.1_pt1 | contig 13121 bp, 12 predicted proteins | sample 3423141 | NCBI WGS metagenome assembly CABEEB01 (sample SAMEA5534333, study PRJEB31848) | metagenome | biome: tundra; feature: field; material: soil | place: USA | collected 2013-05 | depth 0.15 m | reverse complement strand
CTCGCGGAAGCGCCAGCGTTGGTAGGCGTAAAACACAAACGTGAGCACGAAAGCGCCGACACTACCAGCGGCGGCATCCATCCAGCGGGGTGCGGATGGGCTGAGTAAGCGGGTGAGAAGCGCGATGCCGGCGCCCGCAACTACGTTGTTGATGATCGCGATCATGCTTGCAGTCGTACCGAAAAATCCAAGCATGGGACCGAGTCGGGTGGCGGGCGATTCGACTTCCGGCCACCGGCCATTCTCAGGTGCGAAATGGCGTGCTGCATCCGGACCGAGAGTGCGGTAGTAACCTCGGATACTGGCAATTCCGTCCAGGTAATGCATGCTTTCTAGCGCCGTTTCAACGAGCCTGACAACGGTGAAGATTCCAATCAAAAAGACCGTCGGCAAGACGGTCGCTGCGAATGGGATTAACACGTCAGCAGAACCTGAGAGGAACCCCATCGCAACTAGCGAACTTGAAAGTGCCATGACATACAGAGTGCTCCGGGCGGACGCCTCCAAGTAGCTTGAGCTGTTCGCTGTTTGCAGCACAAAGTGCTCCGTGGTCAGTGCCGATAGCAAAGCAGTTCGCTGCGATTGTTCATCCATGCACGGGTCTCCCCAAAGTTGCAGCTCCGTGGCACTGTCCAGGATCAGCTCGGATCGACAATCAGAAAGCGGTTGCCGTCGTTGTCGCGGAAGAAAAACTGCGGCGGTACGGGATCTTCAACGATCACATCAAGTGAAACGAGCCCCGACCTATGGGTCCCTTTGCGCGCAATTTCGGCGTCTACGTTGACGCCTCTGGCGCGAAGAGTTGCGTGGTCAGACTCGATGTCCTTCGTCGTGAATGCGCAGTAAGTGCGGTCGCTTCCGATCGAGTTGCCCTCACTGGGCGGAACAAGCGCGATCGCGTTCGTCGAACCCGGCGGCGCCACTTCGATCCAACGATGGATTTGCCCGTAGGAGAAATCGACACGTTTCTCGAACCCGAGTTTGTTGAGGTAGAACTCAAGTGCTCGGTCCTGATCGGACACAGGGACGAAAACGGTCGCGACTTGGGTGATGCAAGTCGTGTTTGTGGTGGTCGTCATATAATCCTGAAGACTGCGATGGTCTTGTGCGGCGTGGATCAGATGCCCCTAAAGTCCGAAGAATGCGTATTGAGTGGCCGCTCGTCTGTGCGTTACCGAACCCCTCATCCCTCGTGGCGGGCGTTTCGCTGCGACGGAAGAGCCGGAATTGCTCGCAGAAGATCCGCACATGGTTCCGGTCGTTCGCAAGCAGCGGGTACTCCGCCGTTATGGTGCTGCGAAGCTGACGTTGACTACCGACCGGTTAGGGTCGCGAGGAGTCCTTTCCCGACATCCTGGTTTCGTCGAGTCGAATGTCGACTGACGGAACAATTATGAAGCGCTTCTCGGCCATTTTCGGACATTCGAGGGACCGAAATGGCTGCAGTAAAGCTGCCGCTCGGCGTTGGCTAAATAATTTAGCCATCGAGAGCAGCAGCTCTCAGTGTATTCTTTGTCTAGACGACGGCGTCCTCAATGGTCATCTTCGGCGAATGGATTTACCACATGACCGTCGCTAAAACATTTGCGATTGTCATCGGGTTGGCCGTGGGCGCCACGGCATTGTGCATTGGGAATTCCTCCGTACTCGCTGCATCGATTGATGAAGCGCCACCCGCTTCCGATGCCGATATGACTTACTTTTATAAGAATCCGAGCCCTGAGCGAGTCGCGAAGATAGTCGTATATTTCAACACGCTTAACCAACCCGACAAACCTGGCGTTCAGCCGCCGATGATTGGATTCCTCGCTGCGGCCTTTCAAAGATACCCAACCGACATCGATAAGATGATCCCCGAGGGCTTGTCAGCGACGATGCAGGGGACTGTCGCGACCTCACTGCGGCTTGCCGGTCATGACGCAAAGGCGCAATCATTAGCCGATCATTTGAGAGCGACCGGCGCGCCGGCACCTGATCTGCGATACGTTCCAGAGAGTCTCGATGCGGTGGTGGCTGCGGGACCGAGTGAATTCGATGTCTTGTGGGGCGCTAGCTTTGCCAGCGGAGATCCGCGCTACTGCTTAAAGATCCTCGATCACTTCGCGACCGTCGCGAATGTGGACGGTAACGCCGAGGACATGGTGAATGTCGCGAGGAACTACGGAACCTCGGCCGACATGCACTGGATCGTGCAGAAGCGAGGTGCCGACAAGGCGCGTGAATTGATTGTCCAATCTTCGGCTCTATGGGCGCTCTATTCGAATTCTCTGCAACATGAATTCATCCGGAACGCGGTGAACAAATATATCGTCGCGCACCCTGAAGATCCGGCGTCGAAAGCGTTGGTAGCCCTCACACAGCAATATGGTCACTATGATGTTGCGAAAGTTACTTCCATCGCGGAGACAGCGCCGGGGAAGCACTCGGTGACCGTTAACGTGGTGTATCTGAGTCAGGTCGTGGATGACCTCTGGAGACATGCAGGAACATACCCCGTGCATTTCCATTTCCCCGACGATCGGCCACGTGCCGAACGCGACGTCACCGCAATCTCTGGTTTGGATCCTCTGTCTCCGAATTTCGCCAACAACCCGTCGCCGCAGTTGGCTTAGGCTTGCTGCACGCTATCGGGTTTAACCTTGATATCCCGGGCTCCCATGAAAAGGCGGTCACAGCCTTCTCGAAGCTGTTGGAATTAACGCCCAATGATCCAAAGGCCAATTACCAACACGGTGCATTTCTAGCCGCGACGACGAGAAAGGGCGAAGGCATTCCATTTTTGGAAAAGGCTAAGGCAATTGAGAATCTTGAGAATTACATGAAACGCGTCCCGAGTGACCAGAAAGCCGCTCGAGTTCTGGACGCCGTCCGCAATGACCAGGTGAAATTCGAGGAGCGAAAAATCAACCCTTGAGTCCTGTAGGCCGAGATGCTGCGGCTAGTATTGCTTGGAGTTCCAATGCCTGAGAGCGGACGCTGGCGACGGGCAGAAACGGGTCGATCAGGACCATTGGAACGGCGCAGCCGGCATTTCGGCATCCAACGGGTAAGATCGGGCATGACCGGTCAGTCAGACAATCAAAGTGACGAGGCCGAAGCGGCCTTTCGCGGATAGGAGTAGCCTAAGGCGCCAGGACGTAGAACCTGCAGTCGGGCGACCAAGCCACAGTTGCCACCAGAATTGTCGGTGGACTAGGCTAAGGCTCCAGAAAATTCCGACCGGGAGAGCTTGGGATGGTAATTCAAGAGATGACCGAGGATGAATGCGGCACCGCGCTCGGGCAAACAGATTTTGGCAGATTGGCGTGCGCACGCGGTCATCAACCCTATATCGTTCCAATTTATTTCTCGTACGATGGAAAGCACCTTTACGGTGTCACCACGCTAGGGCAAAAGATCGAGTGGATGCGCTCCAATCCGCTCGTCTGTCTGGAGATCGATGAACGGACGAGTCACCATCAATGGATGAGCGTAATTTTGTTTGGGCGCTATGAGGAGTTACCGGAAGCGCCCGAGTTCGAAGACGCGCGCACACATGCTCTCGAGGTTCTACAGAAACGCGAGATGTGGTGGCAGACGGCTTGCGTCGCCACTGAGCACCGGGAACAGCGTTCTCCGATTTTCTACCGCATTCACATCCTGCGGATGACAGGACACCGAGCGACGCCCGATGCAATTGAAACCACCACGATGGAAGCGCAAGCAACGCGGGTTTACCGATAGGGGCTGATCCGGCGTTGATCGATTCGCGGGAATGGCCGCGTTTAATCCGAACTTGGCAGATGACCAAAACCGAGAGGACGACGTGACACGGTGGCGGACCGGAGTCGGCCAAAACTTGACGGTCACCGTGCTGAAATACCCGCCTCTAAGCTGACGTTGATCGGCAGCAAGGCTTGCACACCAGAAGTCGGCCCGCGGCGAAAACGAATTTAACGCGCACTCCGCTTCTAGCCTTCGTCGGCACTCTTATCTCGCATTGCGCTTTGCTAGACAATAAACTCGCAGCGGCATCGTCCCTTCCACGACACTGACGCGGCCATTATTTGGCGCCGGCCTTCACTAATACGGTTCTTACCTCGGTGTATCCTGCAGCTGTTGCCGACGTCAGCGCCGTCGTGCCGTCGTTCCTCTTGGCATTGACATCGGCCCCCATGGCGAGAAGAGCCTGCGCCACATCAAGGTGGCCGTTCTGGGAGGCTAGCATGAGCGCGGTCCAGTCATCCCTCGCCTTGGCATTGACATCGGCCCCCTTGGCGAGAAGAGCCTGCACCACATCAAGGTGGCCGTTCTGGGAGGTTAGTATGAGCGCGGTCGCGCCATCGTTCTCCTTGGCATTGACATCGGCCCCCTTGGCAAGCAGTGCCTGCACGGCACCCATATCACCACGAGTCGCCGCGTCGATCAGGTTCTCCGCGGGCCCAGCCACCGCTGCTGACGCTAGCCCGAGCACCAGTGTTACCCATAACACCAATAGCACCGGACAAGTGCGAGCCATTAAATTCTTGAAAGCGATCCACTTTGTAAATGGCACTCGCGGTCCCTCAATATGCCCACTTCAGGATGATGATGTCAGAATCTGAGCCTCGGGAATACAAAGCTGCCGGTAGCGGCTGGGCCTGGGTTACGTGGAAGGCATCACGCATGACTATGTGCATCACGGGACCACAACGCAATGCCATCGGTGAGCAGTTGGCGCCGAACTGAATGATCTGAAGCAGGAGATGCGCACAGCACTCCTAGCGCTGAAAGCAAAGGAGCGACTCGTCGCGCAACGTTGATGCCGGTCAATGAGACTACCGATAAAGCGCCGGGGCGGTCCTTTGCGGCAACAGGTCACCGCGCGGGAACTGACCGGGACGGCATTGGCTATGCACAGTGGCGCGCTCCATAGCTGCCGGTCGCGACCGTCAACAACGGGTCGACTTTGACCGTTGGCAGACAGCTCCAAAGCTGGAAGTGTTTAATTTGCCATTTGGAGCCGAACGGCCGGTCCCGAGAAGACAATCGGGCTCTTCCCGGTTAACAGCGGTCGGTCAGGTCGGTTCAGTAACCTTCCCGAGCAGTCGTTCAAGACGTGCGCGGTCACATCATGTATTGTCAAAAATTGCGCAAAACGCCAGCCCCGCTGGCGCGATACGTGCCCGCGAAAAAATGACCCTAAAGCCTCTGAAGCCAGGCCTTGTGACGGCCGACTCCTTGACAAATGCCCGCGCCGTGATTGATGACCCCAACGTCGCAACTCACAGAGCCAAAATTTCCTCCTGTGAAGATTGGCATTTACACTCAGGGCAGGCTCAGGCACTGTCTGGGCAGAACCGCTGACAACAAGATAGAAGTGGGGGGAGGCTCCATGGTTTTTTCAATACCGAAGTACACATATGTCCGGGCGGTAGCTTTTGCCCTGAGCATTGGCGGATGGTTTACTGCTTGCGGCGCACCCGCATGGGCGGACGGCAAAGAGCCGCTCAGGATAGCCGTCATCGCCGAGGCGCAGTCAGTCGCCGGATCATCAATCCCCGGTGCGGCACAATTGGCGGCCGATGAAATTAATGCCCGTGGCGGCGTCGATGGCCGAAAGATCGAAGTCACCACCTATGATAATCACTCGTCGGCGGCCGATTCCGTGCGGGCCTTTCAGCGCGCGGTCAGCGAGGATCACGCCAATGTGGTGATCGCGAGTTATCTCAGCGAAGTGGTGCTGGCCTTAGAACCTTGGGCTTCGCGGCTGAAGACGGTGATGATTACGCCGGGTGCGACCTCTGACGCCATTACGCAGAACATCGCCAAAGACTACGACGCTAACAAATATACTTTTCAAGGCTATCTGACCTCGAGCGCGATTGGCAGCTTGATATGCGATGCTGCCAAGGATCTGCCGGTCACTGCTCTAAAAATGAAGTCGGCGGTGATCCTCAGCGAGGACGCCGCCTGGACCACGCCCCTAGACGCGAGCTATGAACAATGCCTGCCGGTAGCTGGGCTCAAGGTGTTGGACCATATCCGTTTCTCCCCCGATACCACCGATTTCACGCCGATCTATAACAAGATCGAAGCCCTAAAGCCCGACGTGATGGTCACCGCCTGGTCGCATGTGGGCGTCCAGCCGACCGTGCAATGGCAGAGCCAGCAAGTGCCGATTCCGATCTTCGGACGTTCCAGTCAAGCGACGAATTCGGCTTTTTGGAAGGACACCAATGGTTCAGCCGAAGGGATCATGTTCTGGGACCTCAATAGCCCCAACGTGGCGGTGACGCCGCGTAGCATCCCGTTCGCCGAAGCCTATAAGAACAAGTTTGGCAATTATCCGTCCTATTGCGGCTATACCGCCTATGACGAGGTCTACTATATCGCCGAGGCCGTCCGCCGCGCCGGATCCTTAGACAGCGACAAGCTGGTGACGGCGCTCGAGCAGACCGACTTTGAAGGGACGATCGGCCGCATCCAGTTCCTCCCCAAGGGCGATCCCCATGTGCATGGGCCGCGCACGGGCGGCAACAACATCAAGGGTTTGGTGTTGCAATGGCAAAAGGGTAAGGAAGTGACGGTATGGCCGGCCAATCTGGCCAACGGTCAGCTGAGTTTTCCGTCGTTCGTCAAACTGCCCAATTGAACCTGAGCTCCGATCGACGGCACGGAGACAGGACATTCTCGCGCTACAGATCCTAATCGACGGCTTCGCGGTTGGGGCCTTGTATGCGCTTGGCGCCACCGGATTTACGCTGATCTTCGGCGTGTCTGGCGTGCTCAATCTGTCGCATGGCGCGCTGATGGTGGCGGCTGCGGTTGCCGCCTGGGCCGCCAATAGCGCACTGTCAGCGGGTAATTTCGGTGGCGCCGCCGTGGGCGTCATGACCAGTCTCGTTCTATCTCTGGTCACCTATGGCCTGATTGTCCGACCCATCCAGAAATCCACGGCGATCCGCAATGAAGAGCGGGAAATCTTCATTCTGACCGCGACCCTGTTATGGGGGATCATGATCCAGGAGCTGATTGCCTTTTTCTTCACCAATAATGCCAAGACAGTCCTGCCCATCGTCGGCGGTGTGGTCGCCATTTTCGGTGTGCGCACGCCGCGCAATGAGATTTTCACCGCCCTGGTCTGCTGGATTGTCATTGGCGCGCTATGGTTACTGGTCAACCGTACCCGTACCGGCAAGGCGGTGCTCGCGGCCTCGATGAATCCGCGCGGCGCAACCTTGCTCGGCACCGAGCTGTCGCGAGTCTATATTCTGGTCTGGGGGATCTATGGCGTGCTGACGGGCATTGCCGGCGTTCTGCTCGGCATGTTCCTCGGCGTCTCCTCCTATTCGGTGGGCCCGCTCACGGCGAGCGCCTTTTCGATCGTTGTATTGGGTGGTTTAGGCAGTGTCACCGGCTCAGTGCTGGCGGCCTTTATCATTGGCTACCTCGAAACGATAACCGCCTATCTCGTATCGCCGGCCTATCGCTTTCTCCCCTCCTTGTTGCTGCTGTTGCTGGTGATGTATATCCGGCCACGCGGCTTACTCGGGCGCCGCTGAACGATGCCTTCCACATTGCGCGCGCCGCGGTTTCTGCTGGTCGTGGTCATCATCGCCATTGCCGCGCTGCTGCCGCTCGGAGTTTCCGGCTATATCTTGGGACTTTTGACGGTCGCCTATTATTTCGGCGTATTTTCCATGGCCTGGGACCTGCTATTTGGCTTCGCTAATGAGGTCAATTTCGGGCCGACCTTTTTGGTCGGCCTCGGCGCCTATACCGCTGGCATCTTGGACAACCGCTACGGCTTGCCGATCCCGGTTTGCATTGCCTTAGGTACGCTCGCCGCCGTGGTTGGGGGGCTGGTGTTGGCATTGCCGGCATTGCGTGTGTCCGGGCCTTATTTTGGACTGACCACCTTAGTGGCGGTGCTGCTCTTGCAAAATCTCGTCGTGGTATTTTCCGGGCTGACGGGTGGCGAGATCGGCCTCACCGTGCCTGACGTGATCTCAATCAGCGGTCCCGTCAATTATTGGATCGCGCTTGGCTTCATGGTGGCGAGCGGCAGCGTTCTCTATGTGTTGTCGCGATCGGCGGCGGGCCTCATTTTGGAGGCCAGCGGCCAGGACAGGATCCAGGCCGGCGTACTCGGTTTCAACGTGGTCAAGCACAAGCTGTTCGCGTTCTTCGTTAGCGCACTATTTTCCGGACTGGCCGGTGCGCTTTTGGTGTTTTATCTCGGCACCGCGTCGGTCGGCACCATGATCGACCTGACGGTAGGGGTACAGATCATCATCGCGGCCGTTCTGGGCGGCCGGCGCACGATTATCGGCGCCGCAATCGGCGCCATTTTCCTGATCGCCATGACTGAAATTTTGCGCTCCACCGGCGAGCTTGCCACTTTCGTCGTCTCTGCCATCACACTGCTGGTGGTGATGCTATTTCCCAATGGTTTCATGGGTATGTTTCGGCGGGGACATTAAGTGAGCGAGGCGCGGCAAGCGCTGATCGAGGTACGCGGACTCACCAAGAAATTTGGTGGGTTGGTGGCGCTCGATCAGCTCGATTTTTCGCTGCGGCCGGGCGAGATCTTGGGCTTGATCGGACCCAATGGCTCCGGAAAATCGACGGCGATGAAACTGGTCATGGGAATCGAGCGCCCGACCAAGGGTTCGGTGCGTCTCGATGGGGTTGAAACCGCCGGCCTGCCAGCTCATCAGATCGCACGCATGGGAGTGGGGCTGGTGTTCCAGCATTCCCGTCCGTTGGAACGGCAGACGGTGCATGAGAACATTATGCTGGGGCTATTGCCCGACAGCCTGTTCAAACTTCGGATCAGCAAGGAGATTCGGGAGCGGGCGCGGGAGATCGCTGCGCAGGTGGGCCTGCGCGCGGTGCTCGATCGTCTGCCCTCGACTTTACCTTTCGCGGATCTCAGGCGGTTGGAATTGGCCAAGGCCATTGCTCGCGATCCCAGGGTGCTTTTGATTGACGAGCCGTTTGCCGGTCTGACGATTGCGGAGGCGGCCGTGTTTTCCGATCTGTTCGCCGGCTTCCGACGCGATGGCAAGGCGGTGCTGCTGGTCGATCATAATGTGAAAAGCGTGGCGGCGCTGGTCGACCGGGTGATCGCGCTTTATCTCGGTGAAAAGATCGCCGAGGGAACCGCGACCGAGGTGATGGCCGATGAAACCGTGCGCCGTGTCTATTTGGGTGGTTCTATCGAGACGGCGGCGCGACCCGAATCAAATTTTACCGACCGCGAGACGCCGTTGCTCGCGTTGCAGGATCTCTGCGTGTTCTATAGCAAAGCGCAAGCGCTCGAGAAGGTGTCGCTTCATGTGCATCGGCGCGAATTCGTCTCGGTGGTCGGCATCAACGGCGCCGGCAAGACGACGCTATTTAATGCCATTTGCGGCTTGCTGCCATATCAAGGAAAAATCTTGTGGCAGGGGACACCGTTGGCGCGGGTGTCGCCCGCGCAGATTGTCCGAAATGGCGTTGTGCAATGTACCGAAACCCGCGATCTGTTCGGCGAGATGAGCGTGCGCGAAAATCTCGATATGGGGGGGCAGCACCAAAGCAAGGCGGTAGCCGATGATCGCATGACCTGGCTGTTCGACCTGTTCCCCATCCTAAAATCGCGGCAACGTCAGAATGCGGCAACCCTGTCCGGCGGCGAGCAACAAATGCTGGCAATCGCCCGTGCGTTGATGACCAATCCGCAGCTGTTGATCTTGGATGAGCCAACTCTGGGCCTAGCGCCGATCATTCTCGAGCAATTATCGAAGGCGCTGGAGACGTTGCGGCAAACCACCGAGATCACGGTGCTGCTCGGCGAACAGAACGTGACCTTCGCTCTGCCGCATGCCGATCGGGTCTATGTGCTTGATCACGCCAGAATCACTTGGGAAGGTGGTCCGGATCGTTTCGCCCGCGAGGCGGGAAGTGGCTATCTCTAACGCCCTAAGAGGATAAGGCGTAGCGGCGCTGCCACGACTGCGATGAGTCACTTTGCTCTGTCCCGGTAGTCGCCAACGCCAAGTTCGTCGTGGAACGCTTTTTCAACGTCGCAGTACTTCCGATTCGCCACGAACTGATCAATCAATTCAAAGTAATTAGTAGGCGATCCAGCCACCTGGTCTGCATTTTGCTTGAGCACATAGACTTTAAAGCCCACGCTGTTCTCTTCAAAGTAGGAATCCCCCATCATGCGATCCGCCAAGATCAGCAAGGACGGCTTGTGCTGGCTAGGTACCAGTAGACGGAAATCATGCAGAACACAGTCGGCGCCGCCCGACGTCATTACCGTCAACGGTTCTTTTGAGTTTTTGGCGTCGTCCCAAATCGTTACGAGTCCCAGCATCGTGCCAGTCTGAAATCCGCGCGTTTGACCCTTTAGGCCGGTCAGATAAAACGTCGCGACTCCAAATCCGTGCGCATTGAAATTCTCCCGCCAGCCTAATACCACCGTGCCACGCGTCCCAATGGGACCGAAGTCAACGAGATTTACGCCATAGGCAAGATCTACGACCTTATAAGTTGCAAGCTCAAGCGCTCGCGCATTGTTGAGTAATACCGTCGTCACAACGAGTACTGACAGGCGAACTGGTAGAGACACCTTGGCCATGTCTAATCTCCTTTAGAAATGGGAAGTGCACCGGATGCCAATTAACGAAGCGCGGCTAAGGATGATCTCACTCGCAACAATACCCCAATTTTCAGATAATTCCGCTGCCACATTGCGGACACTCGCGACCGCCAGGATGGGGTCGATTTGCGACGGATTGCGCTGCGTTTGACGAGTCACGCGATAAATGGTCTATTCCACGAACATGGGCGCAACGGGAGGATAAGTGCTTTCGGACACATTCATCGCATTATCTCGCGACGTTTTGGTTGTGCTGGCTCAGCGTGATGACGCCAGGTGCAGTGCAGTTGATGGACTTGCACGAGGTGTCCCGTGTCTATGAACGGTCGATGGAAAGTGCCTCCGCTTATCCGCATCGTAACTGATGCGTATGCCGCTGTCGGGATCGCTCTGATTTATTTTGATGCTCGCTTGCGATTCACGCCAATTTGGTCTCAAGCTGCAACGGGGGCTTATGTGCTGGTCGCGCTCATCTTAATTAACCTGCCGGCGGTACGAAAGTCTTTAGGTTTCACACCACTTATGCATGGCGCGGGCTTGCCGTTATTTGTTGCTGGCGTCTTATGGTGGTTGGGAGTGCTCCCCTGGAGCTTGCCAGGCTTTGCTGCGGCCGTCGACGTCTTGTGCACAGGCGACTTCGATGGCGTATCGGCGGCAGCGGGAATTGCCAGCGTCAATGCCACTGTCAGGAAAGCGAATTTCCTAAGCATCGTGCGAATCCTCCCCAGCCGGTTTTCCGGCATTCCAGTCAAACGAGCCTAATGTCTTAATATGCGACCAACGTCTACCTGCAGTACACCTAAGACGTCCAACGAAAGTCTTACCCGTTACGTAACCATGACGGCATAACTGGGCAATCTCCGTACAGCAAATCGCTTCAGCGCCGACTATCACCAGAGGTCTTCGGGTAAGACGCCCGATTCCTGCCGCTCACCACCGGCGGGTTTGGGTCGAGATGGCGTCCGAACGCCGCGCATATTCACGCGCGTGAGCGCGAGCGGAAGCCCCAGGGGCCGTTCCTCAAAGAAGTTGCGACAATGCACGCGGAGGCGGCCAACACCAGGTTCACGACGAGTTCCGACCATTGATTTTGGGGCGGCGTCGCCCATTGGGGCCGGGGCTGCGCCAAAAAACTCGGTACCCAGACCAGAAGGCCAAACAAGCTCATCATGATCGCTTCGAGGTTGGCCGCGAGACGGGGAAGAATGCCAACAATGACGCCAATTCCAGCGGCAATGTGCCCAAGCCCGGTGAAGTACGCCAATCCCAACCGATTGGGTAGCCAGGTAGGTACCATGCTGGCGGTATAATCGGCGTAGACAAAGTGCGACGACCCGTAGAAGACGCAGGTGAGGCCAAACAAAACCTGTGCCACGCGCATGGCGCGCTCGCTGGCGATTGGCATCTCCAATCCTCGCGACTGCCGTCGCAACATGGCGTAAAGGATCCATGCGCTGACAAGCGACGTCAGCGCTTCGCAAAATCCGTACCACGCGCCAATGCTCAGTGGGTTGGACAGGATCGGGGGTATACCAAGCACGGCCCAGACCGCTTGGTACGCACCGATTGTCAAGGCGCTCGGCAATGCTGTGCGCGAGAAGCAAAGACCCGCGCTAGCGGCCAAGAGAAGTAGCGCGGATATATAGACCCATGTTTCCCGCCAGGGAATCCAGCCGGGTAGGGACCCCCCTGACGGCGCGAAGTCGCCGTAAATGAGGCTCAACATGGCGAGGCTCGCTGCCGCGATAGCAAAAAAGACACGACCGAGTCCAATGCGCATGGGCACTTACCTGATAGAAGAGCCGCCGGGTGTTAGGTGATCACCACAAGTTCTGCACTCTGCGGATAATACGCGACTTGCGAAACCCTGAGGTTCAAGAACTAATCGGTATGATCCAGCGGGAGTTTGGGTGCCACAGTGCGGGCAGTCGTCAGAGACGCCTCAGAGTCGACATTTTCCGGATGCCGACGTCTGCTGAATATTTGACCGCGAATTGGCGCTGTCGGCCAAAACCGGTCAATGCGTGCATTGAACTGATTGCCACTAAGCGGCCGCTCCCGGCCTGCGGTACGCTGATACCCACTAGTCCGCTTAGAGGGGCCGCGATGAGGGAAGAGGACTTCTATCCAAAGCCGCGGGACCACTGGGAACGGGCCAACGACAATCTGGCGGGATGGCTGGGTCTGCAACATCTGACGACGCTCGATGTTTTCATTCTCTTGCCGCTGATTCCTCTCATCGCGCTTCCCATCGTCTTGTCGTTTCCGTGGGAGGTTTTGGCGAGAGAAGATGCCCAAAAGAATCGGCGGCGATTACCTGCTGTATTGCGCATTCACGTTGTGGCACTTTCATGCGCGCTGCAGGTTAGACCGTGGTTGACCAAACCCAGAACGGCAGCAGCACCTCGAGTGCGAGAAAGCTATTGGGAGTCAATCAGCAAAACCCATCAGGGACAGCGGCGCAAGCCGCAGCAAAAGTCCGAATGTACTGGTGCAATCTGATCCTGCA
>CABEEB010000667.1_pt1 | contig 13570 bp, 11 predicted proteins | sample 3423141 | NCBI WGS metagenome assembly CABEEB01 (sample SAMEA5534333, study PRJEB31848) | metagenome | biome: tundra; feature: field; material: soil | place: USA | collected 2013-05 | depth 0.15 m | reverse complement strand
AGTCATGGGTTGGGAATGAACGCCTTATTTTATCTCGCAGGCGGCGCGGGACTACATCCGACCATTGTGCGATGAACGGGCGAGCCGATATGTTGGTGACCTTCAATCAAGACGATTTCCTAGAGGCGGCTAGAACCTTCCAAGTTGAGGTCGTGACGCCGGCGACAGCACTGCAACAATTGAGGTAATGAATATGCGGGCGAGTAACTTTGCATTGAGGCTGCAACCCTCGTTGCTGGAGGAGTTGAGGTCCATGTCGGATCTGGAAGGGGTCGCGGTGAATCAATTGATCAACGTCGCGATCGCCGAGAAGCTAGCGCAGATGCGAACTGCCAAATGGTTCGCCGATCGCATCGCGGCTGCCAATCCGAAGGCCGGCGCGCAATTGATTCGTGATCTGAGCCGGGGGGGTGGTGAAAGGCCGCGCAAGGGTGACGCGATCAAACGCGCTCCAACGAAGCGCAGCCGCAGGTCGACGGTAGCGTGAATACGGATCCGATCGTTGCCGTAAGCAAGAGCGGCTTCCTGCGTTTGACACTCTGGACCGACGGCGATGGAACGGCCGAGCTTCGGGCCGAAGTCTCAAGCAACGGTTTCTCGGGGCACAGTTCGGCTTGGTTCAGTCTCCCAATATTGGAAGGATTTGCGGAGCAGCACGTTTCCATTCGGCTATGTCCGGTCGGGCTGCGTGGTGCTGTCGGCTGTAGAGTCGAATTGCGGACGCACGCTCAGCAATCCAACGCTTCCTTCGGGCGCTGACGCCGTCGATGTCGAACTGAAGACGCCCTACCAGGAACTGTCGGAGTTCTCGAGAAATCTGCAACGCCTAATTCGCGGTGAAGTGTCCGAGGCCGCCCTCAGCGGTGCGAACTTGTGACTGGCAAGTGTGGATCGCACTTGGTCGACCGGAACTGCGACGGCAGCGTCTACCGAAAGTCGACCGGTTGAGTGCCAGCGGCAAGGTAACGTTTTGGTTTCCGCAGCAATTCCAGCTTCAGCGCCAATTATCACCAGAAGTCTTCGGGTAAGGGGCCCAACACCTGAATCGCCGGCAGGTCAGCGCAGAACAAGTGAGGTCCACGAATCGATAGAATAGACTACTGCGAAAAATCACATAACCAAGGAAAAGCCAATGAACGTTACGGCAAAGCTCTTGCTTGCAGGACTAGGGGGTATAGGGATTGGGGCGGCTGCTGTTGAATTGGCACAGGCGTCGGCAAAACCGCCGGCCTTCCAAATCGTCGAGTACGAAATCACGGACCCCGCTGGCTTTCAAACTTATATCAAAGGTGCAGACGCTATTCACAGTTCACGCATCTTCTTGGCTCGTCATGCCAAGGGTACGTCCCTGTCAGGTGAACCGCCGAAGTGGATCGGGATCCTCCAATACCCGAGTCTTGAGGATGCACTGGCCTTCGATTCCTCCCCTGAATACACGGCCCTGAAGACCATCCGCGATAGGTCAACGAAATGGCGCCCCTTCGTTGTGGAGGGGCTGCCGAATTAGAACTTTCGCGTGCACGGCACGATTCGATGCTCGGAAGCCGCCACTCATGAGCGACCGCAGTGGCTCGAGCTAGGGATTCGGGTCTGGTGACGACGCTGTCAGCGAAAACAGGGTTTACCCAGTCGACGCCGACCGATTGAAATTGCCTCCAGGCAACGGCACGGCAGATTTTTTTGAGGAAAGGACGAGCATGACTAAAATCTCGAAGACAAATGAGCTACTGACGCCGTTAGCCGGAGGGGGCCTCACGAGTCTAAGCGTTGCCGGCCTTACAAAGGCCGTGTCCGATCATCTGCGCTATTCCGTTGGTTACCCGCCCGCGGTCGCGGACGCACATGACTATTACCGCGCGCTGGCACTCGCGGTGCGCGATCGCATGCAGGACAACTGGATCAATACCACGCAGACCTATTTTGATCAAAGAATGAAGGTCGCCTGTTATCTCTCGGCGGAATTCCTCATCGGGCCGCAGCTGGGCAACAACCTCCTAAACCTCGCAATCGAGGAGCCCGCGCGTGCGGCGATGACGGAACTCGGCCAGGATCTTAGCGTGATTCTGGATCAGGAGGAGGAGCCAGGGTTGGGCAACGGCGGCCTCGGACGATTGGCAGCTTGTTACCTCGATTCGCTCGCGACGCTGGAGCGCCCTGCGATCGGCTACGGCATACGCTATGAATTCGGCATCTTTGGCCAAGAAATCCGCGACGGGTGGCAGGCGGAAGTGACCGACAAGTGGCTGCGCCGTGGTAATCCCTGGGAGATCGCCAAGCCCGCGGTAGCCTATTACGTCAACTGGGGCGGTCACACCGAGTCCTATCACGACGACCAAGGTCGCTCTCGCGTACGCTGGGTGCCATACCGGGAGGTGAAGGGTACCGCCTATGACACCCCGATCCAAGGTTACCGCGTCCAGACCTGCAATACGCTGCGGCTGTGGAGTGCCGAGGCAGTCGAGTCGTTCGACTTCCAGGCCTTCAACTTAGGCGATTACTATCAGGCGGTAGCGGAGAAAATGCTATCGGAGACCGTCACCAAGGTGCTCTACCCCAACGACGAGCCGGACATTGGCAAGCGGCTGCGTCTCGCGCAACAGTATTTTTTCGTGTCCTGCTCGCTGCAAGACATGCTGCACCTTCTCGATATCGTGGGCAAACCGGTGCAAGATTTCGCCCAGCGCTACGCTGTGCAGCTCAACGATACGCATCCGTCGATCGGCGTAGCCGAATTGATGCGGCTGCTGCTTGACGAGCGCGGGTTAGCTTGGGACGAGGCTTGGGGAATCACCGTGCAAACCTTCGGCTATACCAATCACACACTGCTGCCGGAGGCGCTCGAGACTTGGCCTCTGCCCATGTTCCAGGAATCGCTGCCGCGGCACCTGGAAATCATCTACGAAATCAACGCCCGCTTCCTCGGCGAGGTGCGCGCACGCTTCGCGGGCGACGAGGCGCGTGTGGCGCGCATGTCTTTAATCGATGAAGGAGGGGACAAGCGCGTGCGCATGGCGCATCTCGCCACTGTCGGTAGCCACGCAGTCAACGGCGTTGCGGCGCTGCACTCTGAGTTGCTGAAGACCAGCGTGCTCAAGGACTTTTGCGAACTCTGGCCGGAGCGCTTCAGCAACAAGACCAACGGCGTGACGCCACGGCGCTTTCTGGCGCTTGCCAATCCGGGGTTGCGCGAGCTGATCACCGCTTTAATCGGCGATCGCTGGGTGGCGCATCTGGACGAACTCAAGAAGCTGGAAGAGTTTATCGATGACGCATCATTCCGGCAGAGCTGGCGCGCGGTGAAGCAGGCAAACAAGCAAAGGCTGGCTGCTTACCTGCGCAAGCATACCGGGGTCGAACTCGACCCGACGTGGCTGTTCGACATCCAAGTCAAGCGTATCCACGAGTACAAGCGCCAGCATTTGAATGTGCTGCACATCGTCACCCTCTACCATCGCCTGAAGCAAAATCCCGCGCTCGACATCCCGCCGCGCGCCTTCATCTTCGGCGGTAAAGCGGCGCCCGGTTATCTCATGGCCAAGCGCATCATCAAACTCATCAACGCGGTGGCCGAGACGGTAAACAACGATCCGACGGTAAACACGCGCTTGAAGGTCGCCTTCCTACCCAACTTCAACGTCAAGAATGCGCACCTCGTCTATCCCGCGGCCGACCTGTCAGAGCAGATCTCCACCGCCGGCAAAGAGGCCTCGGGCACTGGCAATATGAAATTTATGCTCAATGGTGCGCTCACCATTGGGACGCTCGATGGTGCCAACGTGGAGATGCGCGAGGAGGTCGGCGCGGATAATTTCTTTCTCTTCGGGCTCACTGCGACCGATGTGGAGCGCGTTCAGCGCGAAGGCTATCGGCCTGCAGCTTACATCGAAGCCAATGCGGAACTTCGCGCGGTATTCGACCTTATCGCGAGCGGTCATTTTTCGCGTGGGGACGCGGAGGTGTTCCGGCCGCTCGTCGATAATTTGCGCTATTCCGATCCGTTCCTCGTATTGGCCGATTACGCGGCTTACGTGGCTTGCCAGGAGCAGGTGAGCGCGGCGTGGAAAGAGACAGAGCGCTGGGAGCGCATGTCCATACTCAACGTTGCGCGCGGTGGAAAGTTTTCCTCGGATCGCGCCATCCGCGAATATTGTGATGAAATCTGGACCGTGGGCCCAGTGCCGGTCAATTCTATTTAAGGGCCGCCGGCCGCTATCAGGCGGGTCACGACCCTAACCTGCCGCTGGTGAATGGCCGGTATCGGGCAACGAAATCAACGTGGCGGCAACACGAATTGATTCACTCGCGCACAAAAGAAAAACCCGGCACAGGTGGCCGGGCTTCTCAGTGCGAGACAGAGGCGAATTTAAGCTGCGAGACGCTTGCGAGCCATCGCGCCGACTCCAACCAGCCCGCTCAGCAGCAGCCACGCGGATGCGGGGAGAGGGACGGGGGTGGCTGTGCCACTGACGAGTGGGTCGTTGTAATTCACATTGTTGACAGTGCCATAACCCAGGCCTCCGGTGAACAGGGTGATTCCTGACGCTGTGTATGTATAACCGAACGTTATAAAATTAGAAAAATTACTGGTATTCGTTCCATCCATTAGCCAATTACTAAAGCTGTTACCGCCGGCAGTTGAGTAATTACTTCCTGGGTACCACACCCAGCTGATCGCATCCGACCCGGTGCCCTGATAACCAGTCGTTCCGTAGTCATACCCGTACAACGTGCCGGTGACGGCCGAATAGCTGCTGAAATCGTTGGCGAACGTCACGTCGCCGACGAATGTTGCGCCCGACGCGAAGGTCAAGTCGAGGTTTTCTACAACTCCCGCGGTGGCTGTCCCCGCGAGCCCGCTGACGCCCGCGAGCGCCAAGACCAGCAATCCCAGAATCTTCGTTTTCATGATCACTTTTGTTGCCAATCGCATATTGTAATCCTCAGTTCGTCATTCGCTGGTGGGCTGATGCAGCAGTAGTCAATACCTTGAATTATCGTTGTCTCGCGCACTCGCAAACCATTTTCCGAAGCTCGGTCTAATCACGATCGGCCCAGTCCAGACTATGGATCGAACGTCAGTGAAACATATACTCCTAATATTGTTTTATTTCACCGAAACAGCCGCAAAATAACGCTGACACCTGCAGGCGTTTTGTCATACGTTTGTAGACGGACCTTAACCGTCTGCTGCCAGTAAGTCGGCAGCGATTCCGCAATGGCAACCGTGGGAGCGCTCGACACGTCCGAGAACGTCGAACGGTAAAGAGGGGATGGCACGGAACGCCTATCGTGGTGGCGTTCGCCCCATGTTGCGCGCCATAGCGGCATCGCTCAAAGAGCAGCGTCGAGCGCTGGAGTCTCTGTAGTTACACCACGTTAGATCGCGGCTAATGGTGCCTCGAATCCCGCTGTCTGCTGCGGGCAAGCAATCCCAGCCCACCTAGCCCGCTCAGCATCAGCGATACGGATGCGGAGGGAGGGACGGGGCGGATATCGTGCCAATCGCGCCGACTTCTGGCGTGCGACTCGTGCCGCCGATCACTGGCCGCTTACGGGCGGATATTTCAGCTCCGTGACCGTCAAGTTCTGGCCGGGAGCGATTCCGAACGACTCCTGACGGACGAGGTAACCGGCCGTTCCGCCGAAAACTGTCGAATTTGACAGTGCCAGGTTTGGATGCGTCCGGCAACTGGCGGTCTCGACCCTGTTTATACCAATCATCGACTTTCTCCATGGCTCACCGAGGCCGCGGCCCGCGATCGCTGCACCCGATTGTTAAGACGTAGCGTTAATACGATCCACAACCAGGGCCACGTTTTCATTTGCGATAGCACACTCCGGTGATTAGGCGGTGTCAAGATATCGGAAGAGCACGTCGAGCGTGGCGGCTGAAAAGCTACCTGGCCGACCCCTTGAGCGAAATGCAGGCGGTTGCTGGCCGAAGCCACGTGCGGCGATTATTTGCGCCTTGTCAGAACAACGTGCGTGGCGTTCTCGGTCGCAACGTGTTCGGTGCACTGATAGCCGAGCTTTGGCGCGTCGATCCCGGTAAGAAGGTGCTCGCCTGAGCCGAGTAGGACGGGCGATATCGCCAAGTGCATCTCATCGATAAGCGCCGCGCGAAGATACTGTCGGATCGTTGCAACGCCGCCTCCGAGTCGGATGTCTTGCCCATTGGCAGCCTCGGTCGCGCGGGTCAGCGCGGCGTTGATGCCGTCGGCAACAAAATGAAAGACGGTGCCGCCGTCCATGGTGATTGATGGGCGCGGGTGGTTGGTGAGCACGAACACGGGCGTATGGTAGGGCGGGTTGTCGCCCCACCACCCCTTCCAAGTTTCATCCGGCCAAGGCCCACGGACCGGCCCGAACATGTTTCGACCGAGAATCCAAGCGCCGATATTGGCGAAACCGCGTGCCGCAAAGTCGTCATCGATGCCAAGCGCGCCGCCTTCACCTCCATGCATGCGCTGGAACGTTCGTGTGGGGAAGAACCAATTGTGCAACGCCATGCCGCCGACACCTAGCGGGTTGGCGAGGTCCTGGTTGGGACCAGCGCCGTAACCATCGATAGAAATGGCGAAGCCGTGAACGCGTAATCTAGTCATGACGCCCCCTTTCGAGTGGGTAACATTCGCGTGGCCGGGCGGTCAAAGCGCTGCGCGCACGAGTTCCCGCAGCAACGCGCGCAGCGGCGCGGCGCGACCCGGATCGAACTGCGGTGTGCGCGCTTCCGCAAGATATGCGGCCTGCGCAATCTCCAATTGCACGGCATCGATGCGTGCCGCAGGATCGCCGTAATGGCGGGTGATATAGCCGCCTTTGAACCGGCCGTTGATCACCGACGAAAACGTCGACTGAGCGCTCAACTTCTCGGCGAGTCGAGCCGCGCGCTCAGGCGAGCAACTGCGGCCGTCGGCGGTTCCGAGATTCAGATCGGGCAGGCGCCCGTCGAACAACGCCGGCACCGATGAAAGGATCGAATGTGCATCCCAGAGCACGCAGTGGCCGTGGCGCGCCACGAGCTGCGCCGTCAGTTGGGCGAGGCGCATGTGGTACGGCTGCCAGTAGTGCCGCAAGCGCTCGTCGATTTCGCCGCGTGTCGGAGCGGCGCCGGGCGCATACAGAGGCTCTCCGTCGAAGGTCTCGGTCGGGCAGACCGTGGTGCCGCGTTGACCGGGGTACAAAGGTGTATCGTCCGGCGGCCGGTTCAAATCGACGACATAGCGCGAATGCGTCGCGCGCAGCACCGATGCGCCGAGTTCGCGATGAAAGTCATATAGCTCGGGTACGAACCAGTCGGTGTCGGGCAGATCCAGAACCTCCGCGCGCAGTCGCTGCGCCAATGCCGGCGGAACATGGGTGCCGGAGTGCGGAAAGCTGATCAGCAGCGGCGAATCTCCGCGCACGAACTCGTATATCGGCCTGTCCACTGCTTGCGGACTGGGTTGCGGCGGCGCAATCGCGGGCGCCGATCGGCTCACGCCTTTGCCCGGGACGGCAATAGCCGCTCTGCCAGAGACGCAAAGCGTCCCGTCGTTACCCAGCCTTTTGCCACTTCGATGTCCGGCGCGAAGTAGCGGTCCGCCGCGTAGAACGGGACGTCGCCGCGGATGCTCGCATGCACGCGCTCCAAATTCGGCGACGACAGCGAGGGCCGATGAAAGTCGATGCCCTGGGCCGCCGCCAGCAACTCGATGCCGATGACCGCGGCGGCGTTCTCCTGCATGCGCCCGAGCCGCCTGGCCGCATGGGTGGCCATGCTGACGTGATCCTCTTGATTCGCGGACGTCGGAATCGAGTCGATGCTGCAGGGCGCGGCGATCGTCTTGTTCTCAGATACCAAAGCCGCCGCCGTGACTTGCGCAATCATGAACCCGGAATTGAGGCCGCTGTTTTCGACGAGGAAGGGCGGCAAGCCGCTCATCTTGGGGTCGACGAGCACCGCCGTGCGGCGTTCCGAGAGGCTGCCGATTTCGGCGATCGCAAGCGCGAGCGTGTCGGCGGTAAACGCGACCGGCTCCGCATGGAAATTACCCCCCGACAGAACGTCGCCTTGCTCGACGAACAGCAGCGGATTGTCGGTGACCGCATTCGCCTCGATCGCGAGCGTCGCGCTGGCATTGTTGATCAGATCCAGACACGCGCCCATGACCTGCGGTTGGCAGCGAAACGAGTAAGGATCCTGCACGCGCGTGCAATCGACATGCGAGGCGCGAATCGCGCTGCCCGCGATCAGATCCAAGTAGATGCGCGCAACCGCAATCTGACCGGGCTGGCCGCGCGCTTGGTGAATGCGAGCGTCGAACGGCGAGTCGCTGCCCTTGAGCGCATCGACCGACATCGCGCCCGCAACGACGGCTGCGGCGAACAAGTCTTCGCATCCGAACAATCCCGCGAGCGCGAGCGCCGTCGAGACTTGCGTACCGTTGATGAGCGCGAGCCCTTCCTTGGCGCGCAGCTTGAACGGCCGCAGTCCCGCCAAGCTCAATCCCTCGGCCGCAGGCAGCACGCGTCCGTGGACGCGGACTTGACCGATCCCGAGCAGCACCGTGCTGAGGTGGGCCAGCGGCGCGAGATCGCCGGAGGCGCCCACCGAGCCTTGTGCGGGGATCACCGGATAGACTTCGTGAGTCAGCAGCGCCAGCAAGCCTTCGATGAGCTCCAAACTGACCCCAGAGTATCCGCGTGCGAGCGCATTGACCTTGAGCGCCAAGATCAGGCGCACGACCGCATCGGGCAGCGGATCGCCGACACCCGCGGCGTGCGAGAGCAACAGATTGCGCTGCAGCTGCTCGAGCTGCTCGGTCGGTATTCGCGTCTGAGCGAGCAGTCCGAAACCGGTGTTGATGCCGTAGGCGGCCTCGCCTGCCACGACGATCCGATCGACGAGGCGGCTGGCCGCCGCGATGCGCTCGCGATCCGCGGACTCGAGGCCCAACGGTGTCGGCCGCTCATAAATGTGCCGCAATGTCGGCAGCGTCAACTTGCCGGCGCGGATCTCCATCACGCCCGCCCGATCATCGGCAGGTTCAAACCCTGTTCCCGTGCGCAATCGATCGCGATCTGGTAGCCCGCGTCCGCATGGCGCATGACGCCGGTACCCGGATCGTTCCAGAGCACGCGCGCGATGCGCCGCCCGGCCGCGGCCGTGCCGTCGCAAACGATCACGACGCCAGCATGCTGTGAGTAGCCCATACCGACACCGCCACCGTGATGCAGCGAGACCCAGGTAGCGCCGCCGGCCGTGTTGAGCAGTGCATTGAGCAGAGGCCAATCGGAGACCGCATCCGAGCCGTCGAGCATCGCTTCGGTTTCGCGATTGGGGCTAGCCACGGAGCCGGAGTCCAGGTGATCGCGGCCGATGACGATCGGCGCAGACAGTTCGCCGCTCGCGACCATTTCATTGAAGGCCAAACCCAATCGATGCCGTTGACCGAGGCCGACCCAGCAGATGCGCGCCGGCAAGCCTTGGAATTGGATCCGCGAACGCGCCATATCAAGCCAATGATGCAGGTGCGGATCGTCCGGAATCAGCTCCTTGACCTTGGCATCGGTCTTGTAGATATCCTCCGGATCGCCCGACAGCGCGACCCAGCGGAACGGCCCGATGCCCCGGCAAAACAGCGGCCGGATATACGCGGGCACGAATCCCGGGAAGTCGAACGCACGGGTCACGCCTTGGTCGCGCGCAACCTGACGAATATTGTTGCCGTAGTCGAAGACCGGTACGCCCATGTCTTTGAATCGCAGCATGAACTCGACATGCTTGGCCATCGAGCGCTTCGCCGCAGCGCTCGTGCCTTCCGGGTCTGCGACGCGGCGCTCGTCCCACTGCAATGGGGTCCAGCCCTGCGGCAGGTAGCCGTTGATCGGGTCGTGCGCCGAGGTTTGATCGGTGAGCGCATCGGGGCGTATGCCGCGTTCGAGCAGCGTTTCGAGCACATCGACGATGTTGCCGAGCAGCGCGACCGAGATTGCCTTGCCGCTCTTGGTCGCCGCATCGAAGCGCGCGAGCGCGTCGTCGATGGAGTGGGCTTCGACGTCGACGTAGCCGGTGTCCAGACGTTTCGCGATGCGGTCCTTACGGCATTCGACCGCCAGCATGTGAGCACCGGCCATCGTCGCGGCGAGCGGCTGCGCGCCGCCCATGCCGCCCAAGCCCGCCGTCAAGATCCACTTGCCGGCGAGATTGTCGTCGAAGTGAAGGCGTCCCATCTCGGCAAAGGTTTCATACGTGCCCTGCACGATGCCCTGGCTGCCGATATAGATCCAGGAGCCGGCGGTCATCTGGCCGTACATTGCAAGACCCTTGCGATCGAGTTCGTGAAAGTGCTCCCAGGTGGCCCAATGCGGCACGAGGTTCGAATTAGCGATCAACACGCGCGGCGCGTCCGCATGCGTCGGAAACACACCCACGGGTTTTCCGGACTGCACCAGCAGCGTTTCCTCTTCGGTCAAGACCTTGAGCGTCTCGACGATGCGGTCAAAGCAATTCCAGTCACGCGCCGCGCGGCCGATTCCGCCGTAGACGACGAGTTCACTGGGGTTTTCGGCGACCTCGGGATCCAAATTGTTCATCAGCATCCGCAGCGGCGCCTCGGTGGTCCAGGAACGCGCGCTCAACTGGCTGCCGCGCGCTGCGCGAATGACTCGGGGTCTGACTTTTTCGAGCATGATTACATTTCCTTACGGGCGAAAACGCCCGGACATTTCGTATCGAGAACCGGGGTAATACAGCTTGGCCACCGAGGCGATCGCACCAAAGGTCCAGGTGCGGCGATTCATCAATAAACACGGCTCGTCGCGCTTCATATCGAGCAGCTTGCGGGTGCGCTGGTCGGGCATCACGGCGCGCAGCACGTGCTCGGCCTCTTGCAGCGGCGCGACTTTGATCAAATAGTCGTGCGGAGTCGTCCGCGTGAAATCCACATTGAGATAATCCGGCGCGAGTTGCGGCGAGACATAGCGATCTTCCAACTGCACCGGGCGATCGTTCTCGTAATGCACGATCGATGAAAAATACAATTCGGTGAGTGCCGCGACCTGAAAACCTTCGATCAGGGAACCCTGCGCGCGCACGCGCCCGACGTTGATGACCTCGGCACGGTGCACATGGCCACGCCGCTGGATTTCATCGGCAATGCCGCGAATTTCCAGCGGGTGCGCACGCCCTTGGGCGTCAGCCACGAAACTGCCGACGCCGGCGACGCGCACGAGCACGCCCTCGTCGCGCAATTCGCGCAACGCACGATTCGCCGTCATGCGAGAAATACCGAACGATTTCACGATCTCGCTCTCGCTTGGCACACGCGTCGAGGCGGCCCATTTCCCTGAGCCGATATTGTCGAGGATGTGGCGCTTGACCTGTAAATAGAGCGGCACCACCGAATCGGTTGACGCGAGGTTTGGTTTCAGCATGGGCGCGAGATTATCCTGTATAGACAGGTATAGTCAAGTGGGATTGCCGGGCGTCGAGGCCGTTGCCGCTATCGTGCCAGGCTTGGCGCCGCTCGCTCTACCTCGCCGCGGTGGTCGCGAGTTGTTGCATGAGACTCGCGAAACGCGGCTGCAGCGCGGCTTCCGCCGCATGCCGGAAATCCTTGACGACCCAGCGGCCGGCGACCATGACGTCGCGGATCGCGGCACTGCCTCCCGCAAACACCAGATGATCGAGCGCGGCATCGAGTGCGCTGCCGGCCATCGTGGGGTGCGCCCGATCGAGCACGAGCCAATCGGCGCGCCGGCCTACCGCAATCGCGCCGACCGCTTGACCGATGGCCTGCGCGCCATGGATTGCGGCATCGCGCCAAAGTCGGGTCCCCACATGCGATTCGGCTGTGCTCGCTAGAACTCCGCGCCGCTTGCGTCGCAGGCGCTGCTGGTATTCCAACCAGCGCAATTCCTCCGCCGGGCAGACCGTCGCTTGGCTGTCGGACCCGATGCAGAGCCGTCCGTCGGCCTGCAAAAAGCGCTTAGTGTCGAAAAATCCATCGCCCAGATTCGCTTCGGTGCTGATCGACACGCAGACCGTTGCCGCATGGCCCGCGATTCCTTGCAGTTCGGCCGGCGTCGCGTGGGTGGCGTGCACGAGACACCAACGGTGGGTCAGCAGCCCGGACTCCAATAATAATTCAATCGGTCGCCGCCCGGTCGCACGCTTGCAAGCCTGTACTTCGCGCAGTTGCTCGGCGACGTGAATGTGCACGGGAAGCGTGGAGTCGATATCCTTGAGCTGCAGCGCCGCTTCGCGCAGGCTGGCGTAGCCGACCGCACGCAGGCTATGAAATGCGGCACCGGTGCGTATTACGCCGGCGACCATTGCGCCCTGGGCCGCCGCGCCCTGGCCGGCGCGTCGCTCGGCGTTCACGCGCTCGGCGACGGCGCGCAGGAATTCATCGGTTTGCATCCCAAAGCGCGCCTGTTCGCGTTTGAGCGGCTTTCCGCCGAAATCGCTCGCTTGATAGAGAGTCGGCAACAGAGTCAGGCCGATGCCCGCGGCGGTCGCTGCGGCCGCGATCGCGTTCCACAAATCGTTGGCCCCGAGATAGGGAGCCGCATTCGTCTGACGATGCAAATAATGAAATTCAGCGACCGAGGTGTAACCGGCTTTCAGCATTTCCACGAACAGCTGCGTCGCGACGATTTCGAGTTGCTCGGGTTCGATGCGATTTGCGAGCGCGTACATCGCCTGACGCCAGGTCCAAAAGCTATCTCGAGCCGATAGCCGGTACTCGGTGGCGCCCGCCATCGCGCGCTGAAATGCGTGACTATGCGCATTGGACATGCCGGGCACGACGATTCCCGCGATGCGCTGCGCGCCGGCGGCCGCGGCCTCGAATTCGATTTTGGTCACGACGCCGGCGTCGGAGACGCTCACGACCGCGTCCTCAACCCAACCCTGGGGCAGCAGCGCCGATTCAATCGAGTATCGTCGTGTCATCGAGGCGGGCTCCCCAGCTTGCCTATACCTGTATATATAACCTAGCTTGCCTTATCATTCAGTGCACATCAATCGGACCATGATCTCAAATGGAAAGGCGGCCATCCTGTGAAACCAGCGAGCGATGAATCCGCAGCGGAATTAGGCAAGACCTGGACCCGGGTCTGGGTGGGCGCTCACATCGCGACGATGGCCGAGGGCGCTCCGCCCTATGGCATTCTGCAAGACAGCGCCATCGCGGTTCGTGGCGAACGCATCGCGTGGATTGGTCCGGCCGGCGCTGCGGCACGGGCGGCGGCGAAGCACGGCATACCCAGCCACGACCTGCGGGGCGCATGGATCACGCCAGGGCTCATCGATAGCCATACGCACCTCGTCTACGGCGGCAATCGAGTCGCGGAATTCGAGAGACGTTTGAGCGGCGATTCCTACGAGGAAATTGCCAAGGCCGGCGGCGGCATTCAGTCGACCGTTCGGGCCACCCGTGCGGCCTCGGCCGAGGCGCTGCGGGCCTCGGCGCGCATTCGCGCGCAAAGTTTGATGGCCGAGGGCGTTACGACGATCGAGGTCAAATCCGGCTACGGTCTCGAACTTGCGGCGGAGCGGCGTCTGCTGGAGGTCGCGCGCTCG
>CABEEB010000664.1_pt1 | contig 13628 bp, 11 predicted proteins | sample 3423141 | NCBI WGS metagenome assembly CABEEB01 (sample SAMEA5534333, study PRJEB31848) | metagenome | biome: tundra; feature: field; material: soil | place: USA | collected 2013-05 | depth 0.15 m | reverse complement strand
CGCTGGACAACTTCCACCCCCACATCTTGTTCCTCGATATCCAGATGCCCGGCCGCAATGGGCTCGAAGTGGCGCGGCACGCCAGCGGCAAAGCCCACGTGGTCTTCATCACCGCTTACGACGCTTACGCGGTACAAGCCTTCGAGGAAGGCGCCCTGGATTACGTCCTGAAGCCGATCTCCCCGGAGCGCATGAAGCTGACGGTGCAGCGCCTGCAGGAGCGCATGCGCGAACCTCCGGCAGACTTGAGCCATTTGGCGGACCTGCTCAAGAGCATCGTCAAGCCCGAAGCGCAATACCTCAAATGGTTGACGGTCCCGCATGCCTCGGAGCTGCGCGTCGTAGCGGTGTCCGAAATTCTGTACCTTCAGGCCGATAATAAATACACCACGATCGCCACGCGCTCGTCGAGCTTTCTCCTCACTTCCTCTCTGAAAGAAATGCAGAGCAAGCTCGACCCCGCGGTTTTCTGGCAGATCCATCGCAGCACCGTCGTCAACATCAGCGCGATCGACACCATCTACCGTTCGTTTCGCGGCGCCTTGGAAGTCAAGCTCAAGGACCGCAGCGAGCTGTTGCCGGTAAGCGCAGCGCACGCGCACCGGTTCAAGCAAGCCTAGCGAAGCCGCCACACCCGCTCAGCAGCACGCGAGCACCCCACCTGGTGCGCGCGCCCACGGCGCTCGTTCGCCGTTGGACCGCATTCGCTCCAAAGAATCAGCGTTTCGTCGGAAATCTGCGGCGCCCCCGGCGCCCGATTGAGACAGTACCCACGCGGCGCAGACAACCCATTAAAGGAGATTCTCAAATGACAACCTTCAACACCATTTCCCGACGATTCCCGATGAGGACGACGATGTTATCTTTCGGCTCGACGAGTTGCCTCGCAGCCATCCTGATGCTGTCGATCGGCATGCTGGGAAGCGCGGCCGCCAAAGCCGACCAAGTCACGGGTGACTCCCGCTCGCAGCAAGTCAAGCTCTCAGACCTCGATCTGTCCACGGCTGAGGGTCAGCATCTCGCACAAGCGCGCGTGCATGAAGTCGCGCGGACGCTGTGCTTCCGCGTTGCCGATGAACTCGATCTGTCACGTCATGAGAACTACATCAAGTGCGTCGATACGGCCGTCGCGAAGGCTAGCGAGCAATTGCAGGCAGTCCTAAATCACCAACTGGCATCTAAGTTGGCGCGGGCCGACGTGAAGTGATGAACAACACGGATGGATTCGCTCAAGGTAGCGAATCCATCCCTGTCTCCACTCGTCAAACGAAGCAGTTTTGTCACTCAGCGGAAGCAAAGTCACTCTGCCACCGGCCAGACCGGTTCCGCCTTTGAGGGTCCCCGCAAGGGAAGCGGGCTGTTCATCTCCTCTTGCAGGTCCGATGTGCCGCGCTCAACGGTGAATTGCTCGAACGTTTTCAACGATGGTTCCCAGCTATCGGAACACGCCAGATCGGCCTTCCTTGAAATTGAGTGCCCACCATTCTTAACGGTTACATAACGACAGACGCGACGAGGTCTGTATGGTTGTGAATGGAGCGGGGATGGAAGCCGGAAGGCCGGGCCCTTATCGAAGGCGTTCCAGTTCGTTCCGTCAAACTCGACAAAGTGTATCGTGCCCTCGGTGTTGGGTTCCGACGCATAGAAATTGACTGGCGGCATCGAGAAAATGGTTTTGCCGTGACTCGGCGCGCAGATCCTCGCCAGGCGCCATGCATCGTGAATGCGTACTGGCATCGACTGGATTGAGCTTGATGGCGTGGCGGCGGAGTTAGCCATCTTTACCACCTTCCGAGTTTCCGCTCAGGACGTCCACCTCCGCTTAGATCCTCCGTACATCAGGCCAATCGCCGAACGATGATTTGGGCCATTGGTCAATGCGAGACCTAAACACGCGGATTTTTCGTCCGAGTGTCGGGGTCATTTTGAAGGACCCCGATACCACCATAACTCATTGATTTTATTGTAATTGGTGGCCAGGGAGGGAATTGAACCCCCGACACGCGGATTTTCAGTCCGCTGCTCTACCAACTGAGCTACCTGGCCTAAGTTCGAGAAGGCGCGTATTAAACAGGCGCGCATCGACATCGTCAAGGAACAATTGAAAAATCAGTCACTTACGACGCGGGAAACGCGTCTTGGGGCTATTTCGGAACGAATTCCTTGGGTTTCTCCGAGCCGCCGCCGAAGAAGAATTTCTCCATTTCCTTGACCAGGAACGCGCGCGCCTTGGGCTCGATCGGCGTGAGTTTGTTTTCGTTGATGAGCATCGTCTGATGCGCAACCCATTGGGCCCAGGCCTCTTTCGAGACGTTCGCGTAGATCCTTTTACCCAACTCGCCGGGATACGGTAGGTAATCGAGACCTTCGGCCTCCTTGTTCAGCAACACACATTTCACACGTCGCGCCATGGCGCTCATGTTACTCGAAGCTCGGCGCGCAGGCGCTCGAATAACGCGCGGATCGGCTGCGGCAAACCAACCTGCGGCGGACTCGACAATTGGTACCAGAGCCGCATCTCGCCTTCCTCGACGCGCATCGAGGCCGTGCAGCGCACCCGCAGCGGATGCAAACGCAAGTCGAAATGCGTGAACGCGTGATCGATGGGCGGCAGCGCGGGCAGCGCGGCTTGCGGGCTTGACAGCTCGCGCTCGCACCAGGCGCGCGCGGCGGATTCATCGTCGAACTGCGGCGGCGACCACAGACCGCCCCAGATGCCGGCGTCGGGCCGACGCTCGAGCAAAATCGCGCGCGACACGTGATCGCCGGATTCGGCGATGACGAGTACGGACTCGCGCGCCGGGCGCAGCCTTTTGCGCCTTTTTCCGGGTAATTCCTGCTGTTTTCCGTCGCGCACGGCAACGCAATCGGCACGCATCGGACAGGCTCTGCAGGCAGGTCGTGTGCGCGTGCAAACGGTCGCGCCCAAATCCATGATCGCTTGGGTATAAGCCGCGACGCGCGCACTCGGCGTGCACTGCTCGGCCCGCTGCCAGAGCTCCGCAAGAACGGCAGCGGTACCGGGATCACCGTCGATGCCGAACACCCGCGCGAGTACGCGTTTGACGTTGCCGTCCAATATCGGATGGCGCTCGCCTCGGCTGAGCGCGAGTACCGCGCCGGCGGTCGAGCGGCCGATGCCCGGCAGCGCGACGACCTCATCGAATCGATCGGGAAACTCGCCGCCGTTGCGCTCCATCAAGAGCTTCGCGCAGGCCTGCAGATTGCGCGCTCGCGCGTAATAGCCGAGCCCGGTCCATTGATGCAGCACCTCGTCGAGCGGCGCTTGCGCAAGCGCTTGCAGCGTCGGAAAGCGCTGCATGAATCGATTGAAATAAGGCACGACGGCGCTTACCTGGGTCTGTTGCAGCATGACCTCGGAGACCCAGACGCGGTAGGCGGTGGGGTTCTGTTGCCACGGCAGGCCCTTGCGGCCATGGGCATCGAACCAAGCGAGCAGGCGCGGCGCGAACTGCCGCTCATCGATACCAGCCGTTTGCCGTACGGGCCCAGTCACCGCCGGAATCATAGCTCAAGCGGGCGCCTCTCTGGCCGATACCGTGAATGGGGTCCTGCGCCCCTTCATTGGCTGGGACGTCTGATGCGACACGGGTCTTTTATAGGTAAATTGGTGACTATTGCCGCCTGTGCGGCGGCGCTTTTCGTGGGCATGCAAGGCTGGCGGCTGCCCGCGATGGGCGTGGCCGCGGGTATCGCGATTGCGCTGGTTCTCATCCTCGCCGGCGCCGCCTGGACCATTGCGCCCTATCTCGCGCGCCGCTTGCGCGAGCCGCCATCGGCACGCACGCCATTGCAACCGTGGACCGACCTTGCGAACCGCCGCGGCGAGGAGGTCGTGCGCCCGATCCGTAATTTGGACGCGTTCGTCAGCGCTACGAAGCGGCGCGAGGCCGAACTGGTCCGATCCAAGGATTTTCTGGAATTTGCGCAAGCCGCGGGCGGCTTCGGCATCTTCGAGTTGAACCTCGTGACGCGCAAATTGACCGGCAGCGTGTTGTTCTTCGAGCTGATCGGCTTGCCGTGCAACGACATGACGTTGACGCAAGGCCAGTGGCTCTCGACGATTCACCCGGAAGATTTCGTCGGCTTCGTCGACCAATTCGACGCCGCGGTGGCCGCCAACGGCGATTATCGCGCCGAGTATCGCTCGCTGCGCGCGGACCGCAGCGTGCACTGGCTCGCGAGCCGCGGTCGCGTGCTGACCGAACAAAACGGTCAGGCGCGGCGGCTGATCGGCACGATCACCGACATCAGCGAACGCAAAGGCCTCGAGGACAAGCTGCGCGACGCGAGCAATTCCTTGCTGATCGCGCAAACGACGGCGGGCATTGCCACGTTCGATCTGAATTTTTCTGACAACAAATTCTTCGCGACCGACAACTATTACACCTTGTTGAGGGTGGCGCGCGCGACGCCGCTCAACGATGTCGAGGCGCTGCTGCTGCGCGTACACCCGAATGATCGCGACAGAATCCGCCGCGCGCCGCTCGCAACCTCGCCCGCGGACTCTTTTTATCGCTGCGAGTATCGCGTGATGCTCGACGACGGCAGCGCGCGCTGGGTTGGCGAGAAGGCCACCGTGACGCATGATGCCGATGGCAAAATCACGCGCATCTTCGGTGCGATCGTCGACATCACCGATCTGAAGCATACCGAGGCCGCGCTCGATTTGACCAAGGGGCGATTGGAACGCGCGGTGCGTGGTACCCAGGACGGCCTATGGGAAGTCGATTGGAACAGCGACACGATCTGGTATGGACCGCGCTTCGAAGCGATGCTCGGCTACGAGCTCGGCGAATTGGGCTCGAAGCGCTCGATGTTCGAAACCTTGGTTCACCCCGACGACTTGGAACTTCGGCGCATGGTCATGTCGAATCACGTGCGCGATAACACGCCCTACGACGTCGAATTTCGCTTTCGGCACAAGGCCGGCCATTATGAATGGGTGCGCTCGCGCGGACAGGCCGAGCGCGATGCGGCCGGCAATCCGATTTGGATCGCAGGATCGATCCACATTGTCACCGACCGCAAGCTCGCCGAGCAGGCGACCTTAGACGCGAAGCTCGCCGCCGAAGCGGCGAGTCGCGCCAAGAGCAGTTTTCTCGCGAACGTCAGCCACGAAATCCGTACGCCGATGAACGGCGTGATCGGCATGTCCGACATCCTCGCCGAGACACCGCTCGACGAGACGCAGCGCGAATACCTCACGATCATCCGCAGCAGCGCCGCGGCGCTGCTGTCCTTGATCAACGACGTGCTCGATCTTTCGAAGATCGAGGCGGACCGGCTCGAGCTCGAAGAGGTCGAGTTCAATCTCCGCGATTTCATCTATCAAACGGTCGGTGCAACCGCGTTTCAAGCCGCCGCCAAGGGACTCGAACTCGTCGTCGATTGCGCCGCCGACGTCCCGTTCGTCATCAGCGGCGATCCGGGGCGGATTCGTCAGATCATCCTGAACCTGGTCGGCAATGCGATCAAATTCACGCACGAAGGCCACGTCGCCCTGCGCATCTCGAGCCACGCCGACGACGACGGCCGCATGTTGATGCAAATCGAAGTCGTCGACACCGGCATCGGGATTCCCGCCGATCGCCTCGACCGGCTGTTCCAATCGTTCTCGCAGGTCGATTCCTCGACGACGCGCTACTACGGCGGCTCAGGCTTAGGCCTCTCGATCGTCAAGCGCCTCGTCGAACTCATGGGCGGCACGGTCAGCGTCGAGAGCGAGGGCGGCTGCGGCTCGCGATTCATCGCGACGCTCAAGGTCAAAGGCGTGCCCTGCGAGACGCTGACCGATCCTCTCGGCGTCGGCAAGCGAATTCTGCTGGTCGATGACCTTACGGCGAGCCGCGACAGCATCACGACCAAATTGAAAATGTTCCTCTACACGATCGTTTCGGTCGCCAGTGTCGATGAAGCGCTCGCGATCCTCGCGCGAGACCCCGGCTTCGATCTGGTGCTCGCCGACGAATTGATGGCCGAGCGCGGTGGCCTCGATCTATTGGGCGCCATGCGTGCCGATGCGCGTCTCGCGAAAATCCCTTTGATCCTCATGTCATTGTTTTCGATCGACGAATCCCACGACGAGGACGCGCCAAAACCCGATGCGATCGCGATGAAGCCGATGCGCGGGATGCCGCTCGCGACGCTGTTGAGCAATGTCATTGCGGGCGTCTCGCCGCGGGCCACTGATGGCGGAGCGCTAGCACAGCATGCGCGCTCGAGCGCGGCGTTTCCGGGCAAGAAAGTCCTGCTCGTCGAGGACAACCCCGTCAATCAGCGCGTGGCCAAGCGCATCCTCGCGAAGCTGGGCGTCGAGGTCACGATCGCGAGCAACGGCGCCGAGGCGCTCGAGCGCGTCGGCGCGTCGAGCTTCGATGCCGTGCTCATGGATTGCCAAATGCCGGTCATGGACGGTTTCACTGCGAGCCGGCGCATCCGTGAAGCCGAAGCGCAGCGCGGCGATCGCAAGCGCTTGCCGATCATTGCGCTGACGGCGAACGTCATGAGCGAAGACCGCGAGAATTGCATTGCCGCTGGCATGGATGCGCATCTCGGCAAACCGATCGACCCCGGTGTGCTCGCCGGGTACCTCGAGCGCTATTTGAGCCCGGCACCTGTTGGGGCGCCGGTCGACTTGCCCGCGCTGCACGCCTTGACCGAAGGGGATGTCGAGTTCGAACGCGAATTGATCGCGACGTTCATCAGCAGCGGCGATAAGAATCTCGCCGAGATACTCGCCGCTTTGAGCCAGGGCGATTACGAGACGATCGGACGGCGCGCGCATGCCTTGAAGAGCGCGAGCGCGAACATCCACGCGGTGCATTTGAGCAAGGCCGCCGCGAAGCTCGAGAGCGCGGTTCGCGAGAAGTCGGTTGCGGAGATCGATTCGCTGGTGCGCCAGCTGACCGACAATCTGCAGCGCGTCAACGAGCAGCTGCGCGAAGCCGGCTAGCGGTTCAGATGAACGCGCTCAAGTGCATGTTCGCGACGCCGTCGGCCTCACCCCCGGGATCGCGCACGCCGAGCTCGATGCTGGTCACGAGATTACGGCCTTTCTGTTTACTGCCATAGAGGCAGGCATCGGCCGCCGCAATCAAGGCTTCGACGCCGGTACCGAGATCGGGGCCCGAGGCCGCGGTGGAGGCGACGCCGAAACTCGCAGTCACCGCCACGGGCCCGGCGGCGCTCGAAAAGGCGGTCTCCGCAATCATGACGCGAATTTTCTCGGCGACGTTCAAACCGCCTTCGCGTCCCGTATCGGGCAACAAAATCATGAATTCCTCGCCGCCGTAGCGGGAGACCCAATCGCTCGACGAGCGGATGCTGCGTTGGATGCGTTGCGCGAATTGCTGCAACACTTCGTCGCCGACCGCGTGCCCATGCACGTCGTTGACGGTCTTGAAATGGTCGATGTCGCACATGACCACCGATAACGGATAGGCGTAGCGACGGCAGCGTTCGAGTTCGCGCGGCAGCTGCTCCATGAGGTGGCGCCGATTGAAGGCGCCGGTCAGCGCGTCGGTGATCGACAACACGCGGTTTTGTTCGTTGGCTAGGCGCAAGGAGTGTTCGAGCGCGAGGATGCGCTTGGCGGAATTGAGCCGCGCGAACAGCTCGGGCTCGTAGATCGGCTTGATCAGGTAGTCGTCGGCACCGGCCTCGAGGCCCGCGACCATGTGCTCCTTCGCGTCGCGCGCGGTCAGCAGCAGCACGTAGACGTAGCCGTCGAGCCGCAGGTTGCGCACGGTCTTGCAGAGCTCGACCCCGTCCATTCCGGGCATTTCCCAGTCGGTAATCAGGATCGGGTAGTAGCCATGGATCATCTTGTCGAGCGCGGCGGTGCCGTCGGCCACGGCATCGACCTCGAATCCGGCCTTTTTCAGGGAGCGCGACATCAGCATACGCGTGACGGGATCGTCCTCCGCGAGCAGGATCGTCGGAGAGGCCTCAACTATGACGGAATTCACAGATTCCGAATCCACCACGTTCAAACTCCGTCCGCCGGGATGTACTTCTTACAGATATCGGCTACGGATCGCCCAACTTGACCGATCTGCGGTGGGATCGTGAAAGCGCTCGATTTGTGGGCTACGCACTCGGATTTTACCTTAGTGCGGGCATTATGCCTGTCAAGCTTCGCCCAAACGGGACCGATATAAGGTAACGATCAGCCGCCGATGGATTACTCAAGCGCAACATGGCAAAGGTTTACGCAAAAGATCGCCCGCCGGGCCTACGCGCCCTGGATGCGAGCGGCGATGGATTTTGGGAATTGAATCTGTTGGACGGCTCGGCTTGGTTCAGCGATTGGTTCTATACGCAGCTGCAGTGGACCGGCGAGCGCAAGAACGGCACTTGGGCCTCGTTGCGCCCCGCAATGCGGCCCGATGGCTGGGCGGCGGTGCTCCGGGAAATGCGCGTTCACCTCGAGGAACATGCGCCATTCGACGTCGAGGTCCCGATACGCATGCCGAGCGGTGATGAGCGCTGGTGGCGGATACGCGGGCGTGCCGAGCGCGACCTCGGGCGTCGGCCCCAATATTTATCGGGCATCGCGCACGACGTGAGTATCGAGCGCGCGGAGCGCGCTGCACTGAAGAACGAACTGACCTGGCTGCGCCGCGGCTTCGACGTGCTGCCGCTGGCGGCCGCGCTGATCGACGCGGCGGGCGTCGTCGTCTACCTCAACCGTCGCTGGCGCGAACTGGCCAGCGAGAATGCGCTGCTCGGCGAGCAACTCGACGTCGGCAACGACTATCTGCGCAGCTGGTCGCGCTGCCCCACGACGCACGCCGCGGGAGCGCAGATCGTCGCGGGCTTGCAGAGCCTGCTGCGCGGCGATGACGTCGAATTCGAGTTGCCCTACGAAATACGCACGAGCAGCGGTGTGCGTCGCATGCGCCTTCAGGCGCGCCTGTTCGAAACCGACGGCCTGCGACAAATCGCGCTCATGCATGCCGACAATTAACAGCAATCCATCCGAATTGAAGGAACCGCCATGAGCAGCCACTTGCCGCCGCAAAACGCCAATCGCCTCATTGTCGCCGATGCAGATCCGGGCAGTGCCCGGCTCGTCAGCGAAGTCGGAGCGCGGCTCGGATTCGTGGTCACGAGCGTTACCGATGCGGCGCAATTGCACGAAGAGTGCGCACGCGTCTCGCCCACGGTCATCGTGCTCGACCCGCAATCCCTCGGCGCGACCGAGACCGAATTGCTGCGCGGACTCGAGCGGCGCCACGGCAACTCGACGATCATCATCGCGAGCGTCGCGCACGCCAAGGGCATCGCGTCCGCCGAAGAACTCGGCCTCGCTTACGGCCTGCAAGTCTCGGTTTCGCTCAAGAAGCCACTCACGGACGAGGCGCTCGAGGCAGCGCTCGCTCCGCAGATCGTCTCGGCCTACCGATTCACCGAACAGGACTTGCGCCGCGCGGTCGATCGCGCGCAGCTGTTGGTGCATTACCAGCCAAAGATGTGCGCCACCGTGCGCGGCTGGAAGGTCACCGGCATGGAAGCCTTGCTGCGCTGGATTCACCCGGACTACGGTCTCGTGCACCCGCAGGATTTCATCGGCCTCGCCGAACAATACGGTCTGATCGGCGCGCTCACCGACTTCGTGCTGCAGTCGGGCATCGATCAACTCAGCGAATGGAACCGGCTCGGCCCGAGACTCGATCTATCGGTCAACTTGAGCCCAAAACTCGTCAACGAGCTGGATTTTCCCGATCGCATGAGCGACTTTCTCGCGGCGCGCGGCGTCGCGCCCGAGCAGCTGACGCTCGAAATCACCGAGACCGCCGCGCTCGAGGATCCGCGCTGCACGTTCGATATCCTCTCGCGCTTGCGCCTCAAGGGCATCGGTGTATCGCTCGATGACTTCGGCATCGGCTACTCCTCGCTGACGCAGCTCTATAAACTGCCGTTCAGCGAAGTCAAAATCGACCGCACGATCGGCATGGATTTACCGCACACCGACGCCGCACGCACGATCGTGCGCGCGATCGTCGATCTGGGACACAATCTCGGGATCGCGGTGTGCTGCGAAGGCGTCGAGAGCGCGGGTGCGCTCGAGTTCGTGCACCAGTGCGGCTGCGACTATGCGCAAGGCTATTATCTCGCGCGCCCGATGCCCGCGCAGGATCTCGCGCGCTGGATCATGGGCCCGAATTCGTTGACCGACGGTGCGGTGCGCCTGGCGTCCTAGAGACGCCGGCCGATCTTATTCGGGCGTCGCGGACGCCGCGGGCGCAGGTGGCGGCGCGTCGCCTTGTTGCAGCTTGCGGCTGCTGAACCAATTGATCGCGTACTGAACGAGTTGGGTGCCGGTGCTCAAGTTCAGCTTGCGTTTGATGCGCTGGCGGTGCGACTCGACGGTCTTGATGCTCAAATTGAGCGAATGCGCGGTCTCGCGTGTGCTCATGCCCTTACCGATCATGTGCAAAATCTGCAGCTCGCGATTGCTGAGCCGGTCGATCGGATTCGCGGAGATATACGAGCCGCCCGCGGCAAATTTCTGAATCATGTTATTGCCGACGGCTTCCGATACGTAAATACCGCCGTCGAGCACGCGCCTCAGCGCGATCAAGAACTGTTCGCTCGCGGCCTGTTTCATGATGTAGCCGTTGGCACCCGCCGCGAGCATGCGCTCGGCATAAATGGTCTCGTCGTGCATCGAGAGCACGAGGATCGGCAGCTGCGGGTAATGCGCGCGCACGTCGCGCACGAGTTCAATGCCATCGCCTTGTTTCAAACTGATGTCGGCGATCATGACTTCGGGATTGAGGTCCTTGATGGCGACCCGCGCGTCGCGCACGGTCTCAGCCTCACCGCAAACCGTCAGATCCTCCTCGGCCTCCATGACGCGCCGCAATCCTTGACGCACGATCGGGTGATCATCGACGATCAGCACGCGCCGAGCGCGGCGTTTGGCGCCTATGATTCCCGACGCCACGACCCCGGACCGTGTCCAGGTGGGATTGCTGACCGGCATGCTCGTTTCCTCCATAAATCGCCGCTCTTTGATCATACCTCAGTCGCGGCTTGCGGTTGCGCCCCAGTCACATTGACGATAGTCCCGGACGGCGCGTTGCCGAGAAATTCGATATTGGCACCGATGATATTCGCGCGATAGGCCATGATTTTCATGCCGAGGCCCGTCGCCGCACCGACCGAATTGGGCATTCCGAGCCCGTTATCGACGATTTTGAGCTGAAATCGGTCTTTATTTACCAATAAGGTGATATCGACGCGGGACGCCTGACCGTGTCGCGCGGCGTTCGTCAGCGCCTCTTGCGCAATGCGGTACAAATGGCTGGCGTTGGTCTCGTCGAGGCGCAACTCGGGCCAGACTTCGCCGTGAAACTGCACATCCAGGCCACAAAGGCCGCGGCTGCGATCGGCCAAGCTGTGCAGCGCCTCGAGCAGTCCGCCCTGCTCGATACTGACCGGCAACAGGCCTCGCGCCAGGCAGCGAGTGCTGTCGATCGATCGATTGACCAAACCGACGATCTCGTTGACCGACTCCATGGCGTCGGGCGCGTCGCGTTCGAGGCGTCGCGCGAGGCCGCGCAGCATCAGCGCGATGCCCGTCAACTCCTGGCCGAGCCCGTCGTGCAGATCGCGGCCGATGCGCTGGCGCTCGCGGCCCGAGGCCTCGAGTATTTCCCGCTCGAGGCGCTTGCGTTCGGTGATATCGCGTACCGAGAGCGAGATGCCCGTGCCGACGCCCTGGCCCTCGACCAACACCGCGCGGTTCTCGAAATAGCGCGTCTCTCGCGCCGGCCCGGCATCCTCATATTCATAGCTCACGGCCTCACCGCTCAGCAGCACATGACGGAGCTTGGCGGCGACGCGATTGCGCGCCTCTGCGGGCACCAGCTGCTCGATCGCAACGCCCGCCATTTGCTCAATCGTCATGCCGTGCAAGGCTTTGTTGGCGAACCGAACGTGCATATCGGCATCGAGCAGAATCAGCGTGTCGGCGGTGTTCTCGGTCGTGGCTCGCAGCAACTCCTCCGAGCGACGCAGGCGGATTTCGGACTGACGATGCGCGGTGATGTCCTGCGTCACGCCGACGAGTCCGTAAGGCTCGTGCGCCGCATCGAGCCGCGGGCGTCGGCGGCCCCGACGAAGACGCACCGCGCAGCGGCGTTTGCCAATAACACGGGCTTGTGGTGCTGGCGGGTATCGATGAGCAACACCGCCTCATGCAACGCATCCAGTGCAATATCCGAGAATGTTCGCGCGGTACCCAGCACCACACGCACAAATTCCGGAGATGTTGCCATCCTCTCGTACTCCGGCCGAGCGAACCATTACAAGGGCAATAGTGTCCCCGCCCTGAGAATGCGACATAACACCTATACGCAAAAGCAGGGATACCCTCAATTTACTTTGGCGATGGTGCGGTGGCGCACGCGCGCGGTCGATGCGTTTCGCGTGCTGCAAGATGCGCGATGCGCGCATTGTGATCGCCGCATGGCGGCGCGTGACTGGAGCAAAAACGCGGCGAGAATCGCCGCGTAATGTATCAACCTCGAAGAACCAACGCAGCGTTGCGCACTTTGCGCAGCGCTGCGCCGATCGAAATCAGCAACCCGCGGTTGTCACCGGCAGCGCCACGGCTGCGGGCGTACCCAAGGCAGGCGAAGCGGTGTAGCTGACCGCACAGGTGGCCGGCGTCGGCGCACCGTTCTTCGTGAACGTTACCGTGGTGCCCACAATGGTCGGCGTGAAGCCACTGATGTCCTGCAGCGAGTTCTGAATGCCGCTCGCCGTTTGATCGGGATAGCCATTGGTCAGGGTAATGGCCTGACCGTCCATGTTGACGGCCGCCGGCGAGGTGCCGCTCGCCAGGTACTGCGCATGTGCAAGTGCCGCAGCGCTTTGCAGGCTGCCCGCCAAGGCGCTGACTGCGGCGATACGCGCTTGACTATCGAGCTGCGTGAAACGTGGGATCGCGAATGCGGCCAAAATGCCCAAAATCGTGATCACAACGACTAATTCGATGAGCGTAAATCCCGTCTGCCGATTGCGCATGTCATTTCCGTCCGTGTAGGGTAAACCGTTACAAGAGTCATCGACGTCGCTATCAGGTTCTTGAGATCCGTACTTCCGCAGTGTGAAGCGGATCTCAGAATTCCCGGTGCGCGGCCCCGCTGGCCGCCCACCCTGGCAAGCTCTTTCAGCAACCCGTGGTGACCAACGGCAGCGTCACGACCGCGGGCAATCCCAAGGCAGGCGAAGCCGTATAGGTGACCGCACAAGCGGCCGGCGTCGGCGCCCCGTTCTTCGTGAACGTGACCGTGGTGCCCAAGACCGTCGGCGTGAAGCCGCTGATGTCCTGCAGCGAGTTCTGAATGCCGGTCGCCGTTTGATCGGGATAGCCGTGAGAGAGCGTAATCGCCTGGCCGTCCATCGTGACGAATGCCGGCGAGGTGCCGCTCGCCAGGTACTGCGCATGCGCAAGCGCCGCAGCGCTCTGCAGGCTGCCGCCCAAGGCGCTGAGCGCGGCGATACGCGCTTGGCTATCGAGCTGCGTGAAGCGCGGGATCGCGAATGCGGCCAGAATGCCTAAAATCGTGATCACAACGACCAATTCGATG
>CABEEB010000650.1_pt1 | contig 13995 bp, 14 predicted proteins | sample 3423141 | NCBI WGS metagenome assembly CABEEB01 (sample SAMEA5534333, study PRJEB31848) | metagenome | biome: tundra; feature: field; material: soil | place: USA | collected 2013-05 | depth 0.15 m | reverse complement strand
TTTTTTCGCGGCAATCGTCACGGCAACGATTTCGAGGTCGAAACGACCTGCGGCTTGTGCCGCCAACGCTCGCTGCTGACTTCGAAGCGCGAAGGCGTCTTGATCCTCGCGCGATACATGAAACTCCGCAGCCACGTTCTCGGCGGTCTCCGGCATCGAGTCGACGCCGTATTGTGCCTTGAGCAGCGCATTGACGAAGCGCCAGCCTATCGTCGAGTCGAACATCTGAGCGTCGCGCGCAAAGGCGGTGACGCCTTTCGACACGACGTATGGAGCGCGGCTCATGCTTTCAACACCGCCGGCCAGAACGACGGTCGCCTCCCCCGCCCAAATCATGCGTGACGCGGCCGCCACCGCGTCGAGACCGGATCCGCAGAGTCGGTTCAGAGTGGCGCCCGGTACACCGACCGGTAGGCCCGCAAGCAGCGCACTCATGCGCGCAACATTGCGGTTATCCTCGCCCGCTTGATTCGCGCATCCTAAAATGACGTCGCCGACCGCCGCGGGATCGAGCGTCGCATTACGCCTAAGAATCTCACGCAACACGATGGCGCCCAGGTCGTCGGGCCGCACCGCCGAGAGTGCGCCACCATACCGGCCGATCGGCGTGCGGATTGCATCGCAGATGAACGCTTCGAACATACGCTGAGGTCCTCTAAATGCCCGGCTGGGATTTTCGTAAACGCGAGCATCGGCCGCGAAAGTGGGCGAGCACCGCGTCGGATGAATTCGTGACGACGACGTCATAGAGACCATGGCGATCGGTTCTCGATACAACGCTCGCGCTGGCGGTCAATCGCTCGCCGCTGTGGGCGGGCGCTAGAAATTCTATGCTAGCGCCGGCCGCGACCATTGCCTCGCCATACGAATTGCATGCAAACGCAAACGCGCTGTCCGCAAACGCGAAAATGATGCCGCCGTGACATATACGGAAGCCGTTGACCATGTCCGGGCGAACCGTCATGGCGACTCGGACATGCCCCGGAATCACGTCCACCACCTCGAATCCGAAGCTCTGTGACGCCCGATCGGTGCGAAACAGGGATTCGACTGCGTCCTTCGCCGATTGCAAGGCGGCGTCGTTAGTCCCGGTGATTTGATGAGCCACGATCAATGGCCCTTGAATACGGGTACGCGCTTGTCGCGGAACGCTGCGACGCCTTCGGCATAATCGGCCGACCGCCCGAGATCGCGCTGCGCATCGCGTTCGACGTCGAGCTGCTCGGCCAGCGTATGCTGCCAGCTTAAGCGAATCGCCGCCTTGGTCCATGCGAGCCCGCGCGTCGGCGCGACCGCCAACTGCCCGGCGAGTGCCTCGACCGTCGATACCAATTCACGGTCGTCGACGCACTGCCAGATCATTCCCCACGCCGCCGCCTGCTCTGCTGGAAGCTTATTGCCCAACAGCGTTAGTCCCAACGCGCGCGCGCCGCCAACCAGCCGCGGCAGCGTCCAAGTACCGCCCGAATCGGGCAGCAAACCGAGTTTGGAGAACGCTTGCACGAAACTTGCCGAGCGCGCCGCGATCACGAGGTCGCAGGCAAGCGCAATGTTGGCGCCCGCGCCGGCGGCGACGCCGTTGACCGCCGCAATCACCGGCATCGGTAAGCTTTGCAGCGCCAGCACCAGCGGCTTGTAGTACTTTTCGATCGACTCGCCAAGATCGACGGCTTGCCCGCCGGGCGCCACCGCCCGATCGCCGAGATCCTGACCCGCGCAGAACCCGCGGCCGGCACCGGTCAACACCAACACGCGGGCGCCGGTGCCGGCAAGACGCTCGAGTGCATGCTTCACTTCAGCATGCATCTGAACGTTGAAGCTGTTGAGCTTGTCCGGCCGGTTTAAGGTCAAGCGACCGATTCCGGCGTCGACGCCGAATAAAATGGTTTCGTAGCTCATGGCGACTCCCGGCAACTTCACAAGCGGCGGCTATTTCTCGTCATAACTGATTTCGAGCGTGGCAGTCGTCGGCCGCGCTTGGCAACACAGCACGAATCCCGCGTCGATCTCCCAGGGTTCGAGCGCGATATTGTGCGTCATCGTGGCCGCGCCCTGCCTGATCCTGGCGCGGCAAGTCGCACAGATGCCCGAGCGACACGAAAAAGGCAGGTTCAGTCCGGCTCTTTCCGCAGCGGCCAACACGGACAGATCACTCCGTGCCATTTCGAACGTGCGGCGCCGACCGTCCATGGCGATCGTGATCGTCGCCAAGACCTCTTGGGGCGCGGTCGCGACGGCCGCATCTGCCGCAGGAGTTGCCGCCGGGCGTTGCGTGCCACTCGCAAACCGCTCGAATCGAATCGTCGCATCCGGTTGCAGCAGTTTGATCGCCTCGCGAACCTCATCCAGCATGCCGCCGGGACCGCAAATCAGGTATTCGTCGGCCGACTTCAGTTCGACGATGTGCTGCGCCAATTGGCGCAGCTTATCGGCGTCGATACGGCCATTGAGCAATTCGGTGGCCTGCGGTTCGCGGCTCATGACGAAATATACCGAAAATCGGTCGACGAACCGGTTCTTCAACGCCAGCGTATGCTCGAGAAACATCGTGCGCGACATGCTGCGGTTACCATAGAGCAGCGTGACCCTGCTGTGCGGCTCGCGCTCGAGAATATCCGTGCTCAACGACAATACCGGCGTGATGCCGCTGCCCGCGGCAATCGCCACATAGGAAAATGCGCGTGCGGGATCGACCTGGGTTCGAAACCGACCCATGGGCGTGCCGACCTCGAGCGTATCGCCGGCGCGCAAACGAGTCGCGATATCGCCGGACACTCGGCCACCGGACTGGATTCGGATCCCCAGCTTGAGCCCACCCGCACCCGGCGGCGTGACGATCGAATAGGTTCGCCGCTCCTCGCGTTCGCCGATGGTTCTGCGCACGGTCACGTACTGACCGGCGTGGAATGCAAACGCGCTTTTCTGCGCCGGCGACAAATCGAGCGTCACACAAACCGCGTCGTCCGCGATCGATTCGATCGAGGACACTTTGAGCGCGTGGAATTCAAGCATGCGCGGCCACTAGATGCATTTGAAGTATTCGAAGGGTTCTAGGCACGCGCGGCAACGGTGCAGCGCTTTGCAGGGCGTCGAACCGAATTCACTGACGGACTCCGTGTCAATCGAGTGGCAGCGCGGACACGCCACCGGTCGGCTCGCGCGCACCACTTCCCGCAGCGACGATGTGGTCCGTTCCGGCGGAACGATTCCGTAGAGTTCGAGCTTGCGCCGGCCCTCCGCGCTGATCCAATCGCTGGTCCAGGCGGGGGCTAGAACCTGCGTGACCACGAATTTTCCTACTTCCGCGGCCGTTAACGCGCTTTCCACCAATTGCCGGATCACTTCGGTTGCGGGGCAGCCGATGTAGGTTGGCGAAAGCCCCACTTCCAATGTTAGGTCGGGCCGCAGCCGTACGAAGCGGATCAGACCGAGATCCACGATGCTGATCGCGGGTATCTCCGGGTCCTCGACGGCGGCCAGTGCATTCCAAGCGACCGGCACCGGGTCGACTTGCTCGGCGCTGCTTGAGTTCACCAACGCGCGCCGGGGTAGGTACGCTGCATATGCTGCATTTCGGCAAGAATGTAGCCGAGATGCTCGCTGTGCTGGCCGCGTTTGCCGAACCACGCATAATGCCGCTCGCCCGGCCGCACCAGCGTCGCCTCTGCCAACAGCGCATCGATGCGCCCCGACCATGCGGCCTGAACCACGTCCAGACGCGGCGCAATTCCGTTCTCGGCCATCGTGCGGTCCAATTCGTCTTCCGCGAACAGTTCGGTGGTGTAAGGCCACAGCCGGTCGATCGCCGCTTGCATGCGCGCATGGCTCTCGGCGGTCCCGTCACCGAGGCGAATCAGCCATCCGCCGCTGTATCGCAAGTGGTAGCGGGTCTCTTTGACGGACTTCGCGGCAATCGCGGCCAAACGTTCGTCGGATGACGCCGCCATGCGCTCGTATAGTTCCGTCTGAAACGCATCGATGAGCACCTGGCGAACGATGGTCTGAGCGAAATCCTTGTTGGGCTGTTCGGCGAGCACGGGATTCACGTACTCGGTATGCTCGCGCAGAAACGCGATCGCATCCTCGTCGCGGCCGCGTCCCTCGATTTGCCCCGCATACGTGAACAGCAGCCGCGCCTGGCCGATCAAATCGAGCGCGACATTGGCCAATCCCAAGTCTTCCTCGAGGGCCGGAGCGTGACCGACCCATTCGCCGAGGCGCTGGCCCAGTATCAGACTCAGGTCCGCGAGTCGCAAGACGTAGCGGAACAGCGAACTCGCTTCGACCCCGACAGCGGTCGCGCTCACAGCGTCTTGACCTCGGGGGGAATATCGTAAAACGTCGGATGCCGATAGATCTTGTCGCGTGCCGGCTCAAACAAGGATTCGGATTCTCCCGGATCTGAAGCCGTAATATCCTTGGATCGCACGACCCAGATGCTGACTCCCTCCTCGCGCCGCGTGTAGAGATCCCGCGCATGATCGATCGCCATGCGCGCATCGGACGCGTGCAAACTACCGACATGCTTGTGATCGAGTCCACCGCGGGCTCGAACGAAGACTTCGTACAAGGGCCATTGTCGATTATCTTCCATCGTCTGCTCCGGTGATCGTGCGGCCCGCTCAGGCCGCGAGGTCGGTGCCGCGTCGCTGTTGTTTCTCCGCATACGCGGATGCGGCATCGCGAACCCAGGCGCCCTCGGCCTGCGCCTCGCGGCGTGCGGCAAGGCGCTCCGCATTGCAGGGCCCGTTGCCTTTGAGCACGCGTTCGAATTCGGTCCAATCGATGGGGCCGAAATCGTGTCGTTGCTCGGCTTGGTTCCAGCGCAACAAGGGATCGGGAATCGTCAATCCCAAAAAACGCGCCTGCGGTACCGTAAAGTCCACGAACTTTTGCCGTAGCTGATCATTGGAAAATCGCTTGATCTTCCAGCGTTGCGAATCACTGCTATGAATCGAGTCGGCGTCGGAAGGACCGAACATCATCAACGCCGGCCACCACCAGCGGTTCAGAGCCTCTTGCGCCATGCGCTTTTGTTCAGGGCTGCCCTGGGCGAGGTGCAGCATGAGGTCGTAGCCTTGGCGCTGGTGAAAGCTCTCTTCGCGGCAGACACGCACCATGGCCCGCGCGTAAGGACCGTACGAACAGCGGCACAGCGGGATCTGATTCATGATCGCGGCCCCGTCCACCAACCAGCCGATCGCACCGACGTCGGCCCACGTCGGCGTTGGATAATTGAAGATGCTCGAATATTTGGCCTTTCCCGACAACAGCTGATCGACCAACTGATCGCGGCTGACTCCGAGCGTCTCGGCGGCGCTGTACAAATAGGCGCCGTGGCCGCCCTCGTCCTGGACCTTGGCGATCAGAATGGCCTTGCGCTTGAGCGTGGGTGCGCGCGTGATCCAATTGCCCTCGGGCAGCATGCCGACGATTTCCGAGTGCGCGTGCTGGGAAATCTGCCGGATCAGGGTATTGCGATAGCGCGCCGGCATCCAATCCTTCGGTTCGATCTTCTCCTCGGCATCGACGCGCGCGAGAAATCGCCGCTCCAGCGCACTTTCGTCTGTGGCTACCGCGGGATCGGCATTCTGCGCATCGAGCCCTTGCGTATACATGATCGCCTCCACAGGTTGCCGGCGTCGCTATTGTGATACAGAAATGATTCTGATTCAATGTTTTCTGTGTCATACCCGCAAGACCTACCGCAGCTTCCAGAATGACTCACCAAGCATCGAGCGTTGTGGCTAGGCTCGTCGCGCGCTTCCGGCGCCAGCGCCCGCTGCGCGCAGGATCACTGATCGTGACGATTTTCGGCGATTCCATTCTGCCGCGCGGCGGAGCGATCGCGCTCGGCAGCCTCATCGAACTCGCGGCTCAATTCGGGCTCAATGAGCGCCTCGTCCGTACCGCGAGCGCGCGCCTGGCCCAGGAGGGTTGGCTCGAAAGCCGCCGGCTCGGCAAACTCAGTGAATATCGACTCACCACCGACGGCCGCGCGCAGTTCCTCGATGCGACGCAGCGCATTTACGGCGAGGCTGATGGTGCGTGGTCCGGCCGGTGGACGCTAATCGTCGTACCCGCATTGCGCGGCTCGCAGCGAAAAGAGGTCCGCAAGGAACTCATTTGGGCCGGATTCGGCGAAGTATCACCGGGCGTCTTTGCCCACCCCGAGCTGACGCTGCCGCCGCTAAGGCCACAACTGCGCTTATCACGGCTGCTATCGAGCGTATTTCACTTTGAAGCCCGCCTCGCCGACGATGATGCATCGCAGCGACTCGTGGCCCTAGGCTGGGATCTTAAGGAACTGGGCCTGCGCTACAACCGATTCGTCGAGCGATTTGAACCCATCCGTGCATGCTTGCAGCGGCGACCCCCGATGGATCCGCAGCGCTGCTTCATCGCTCGCACTTTGCTGATTCATGAGTATCGTCGTCTGCACCTGCGCGATCCCCTGCTGCCTTCCCGACTACTGCCGGACGAATGGCCCGGTACGAGAGCCGCTGCATTGTGCCGTGATATCTACGCGCGCGTATTCGTTGCCTCGGAGATCTACCTGAGCGACAGGGCCGCGACGATCGGCGGCCCATTGCCGAGCGTGGATGCTTCGGTGATGCAGCGTTTCGGCGGGATTACCCTCCGGTAGGCTATGAGCGACGGCGGTCGATGATCCGTATCGCCTTGCCCGTCGATCGCTCGATACCACCGGGATCGAGCACCCGTACCGTTGCACTGATGCCGACCAGGGACTTTACGCTGTGCGCGAGATTGCGGCTCGAGGTCTCACGCGCTTCTTGATTCATGAATTCGCTGGACCGGCATTCCACGGTGATCGTCAACGTGTCGAGATTGCCCGCTCGGTCGATTTCCAACTGATAATGCGCGGCCAATCCCGGCGTCCGCAATACCTGTTCTTCGATTTGCGAAGGAAACACGTTGACCCCGCGAATGATCAACATGTCATCCGTGCGGCCCGTGATCTTGGCCATGCGCCGCATCGAACGCGCGGTTGGCGGCAGCAGCCGCGTCAAATCCCGCGTGCGATATCTAATAATCGGCAGAGCTACCTTGGTTAGGGATGTGAACACGAGTTCGCCTTCCTCGCCGTCGGCCAGCACCTGGCCCGTGTTCGGATCGATGATCTCCGGTAGAAAATGGTCTTCCCAGATGACGGGACCGTCTTTTGACTCGATGCATTCGCAGGCAACTCCCGGCCCCATGACTTCGGATAAGCCGTAGATATCCAAAGCATCCAACCCGAATCGCCCCTCAATGGCCAAGCGCATTGTCTCGGTCCAGGGTTCGGCTCCAAAGATGCCGATGCGTAATGACGACTCATGCGGGTCGAGTCCCTGACGCGCGAATTCATCGGCGATGTTAAGCATGTAAGAAGGCGTAACCATGATGATGTCGGGACGCAAATCACGGATCAGCTGCACTTGCTTCTCCGTTTGGCCGCCCGACACCGGAATTACCGTGCAGCCGAGACGCTCCGCTCCGTAGTGCGCTCCCAATCCACCGGTGAACAATCCGTAGCCGTAGGCCACCTGAACGACATCTCCGGCACGTCCTCCGGCACCCCGAATGGAGCGCGCAACGAGACCTGCCCACGTGTCGATATCGCCGCTCGTGTACCCGACGACGGTCGGTTTTCCGGTCGTGCCGCTCGATGCATGAATGCGCACGACGCGTTGTCGGGGCACCGCAAAAAGGCCGTACGGATAATTATTGCGAAAGTCTTGCTTGGTCAACAAAGGAAATTTTGCAAGGTCTTCCAGCGATCTCAAATCAGCCGGAGTGACACCCGCGGCGTCGAACGCCCGCCGATAATGCGCAACGTTTTCATACGAATGCCGGACAGACCATTTCAAGCGCTCGAGCTGCAGCGACCTCAATTCATCGACACTGGCACGCTCGATTGGCTCAAGATCCTGTGATACCGAATGCATCTACGCGGCATCCTCGGCCCAAGTCTCGAGCGTCTCGACGACATGAGACAAGAACGCGTTTGCCTGAAACGCGTCCAATGCGCGATGGTCAATCGACAAGGTCAAGTAGCACATTGAACGCACGCTGATGGACTCGACACCATCCACCGTCACCACACATACCCTGCGCTGCAGTTTGCCAACGCCTAAAATCGCGACCTGAGGTTGATTGATGATGATCGGTGCCGCGAGCAGACTGCCGCTGGCGCCATGATTGGAGATCGTAAACGTGCCGCCGCGCACATCGCCCGGCGCCAACTTGCCTGCTCGCGCCCCCTCCACCAGCTCGCCCAAGCGTCGCGCGATGCCGAACAGATTGAGCCCCTGGGCACGGTGTATGACCGGCACGATGAGACCGTTGTTGCCGAGCGCCGTGCCGATCCCAATGTTTACATCTCCATGCAGCTCCAGCGCATCTTCGTGAAACGTCGCGTTGACCTCCGGAATCGCACGCAGCGCGCGCACACATGCACTGATGATGTAGGCGGTCAGCGTCAACCGTGCGCCGCGCGCACGGTGGTCCGCGGCGTGGCGCGCGCGATGCGCGAGCACGCGCGTGAGATCCGCCTCAAACAGCGTCGTTACGTGGGGCGCTTCCAACAGGCTCTTGGTCATGTGCTCGGCGATGCGTCGGCGAATCGGCGTGTGCGGCACGCGGGTGCTCGCGATTGTGTTGGACTCAAACGGGGTCTCGGAGCCGCCGGAACGAGTCAATGCCTCGCCGGCAATTTGCGGTGAGCTGCCGTTCGCTGTGGGCGGTGAATGAGGTCTCGATGCGTGCATGCGATCCATACCGCCGGTTTGCGCGCGGCGGGTGACGTCTTGAGCCGTGATCCTGCCGTTGCGGCCACTGCCGGGAACGTCGTCCGACGTGAGATTGTTTTCGGCCAATAGCCTGCGTACCGAGGGACTCAGGGATATTTTGCGGTCCGGGCTTTGTTTCTCGAGCGGTGTTGCGACTGCCGGGCGCTCGCTGACGGCCGCCGCCGCATCAGCGATCCCAACCGTGATGCGCCCCAATACCTCACCGGGAATGACCTCTTGATCGGATTGCTTGAGAATGTCGGTCAGGATACCGCTTGCTGGCGAGGCAATTTCAACGGTGACCTTGTCGGTCTCGAGTTCGATCAAGGGTTCGTCTCTTGCGACCGAATCGCCGACCGACTTACACCACTTCAAGACAGTGGCCTTCGTGCCTTCTTGATTCGCCGGCGCGATGACGTCCGAAACGCTTGACATGGTCAGATCGCAACCAGATCGATGATGGCCTCGGAAATGCTCTGCGCGCTCGGCAATACCGCGTCGAGTAACACGGGGCTATGCGGGCTCGGCACGTCGGGTACCGCGAGCCGCTCAATCGGCGCATCGAGATCGAAGAACGCATCCTTCGCCAGCACCGCCGCAATCTCAGCGCCGAATCCGGCCGTGATCGTGTCCTCGTGCACGATGAGGCAGCGGCGGGTCTTGCGTACTGACGCCAGCGTGGCCTCGCGATCCCATGGGGACAGCGTTCGCAGGTCCAGCAAATCCGCCGAGATGCCGCTCTTGTCGATGGCCGCTTCGCATCGTTCGACCATTGCGCCCCAGCTAACCACCGTCACCTGGGTTCCCGAGCGCAGTAGGCTCGCGTTTCCGAACGGGACCACGAAATCATCGCCCGGATAGGCTCGACGCGCCCAGCTCCCATCGAGCAGTGACCGATGTTCGAAGAATATCGTCGGCTCATTGCCGCGCAATGCGCTGCGCAGTAAGCCAACCGCATCTTGCGCGTTGGACGGCATGGCGACTCGCCAGCCGAGCCCATGCACCCATTGAACTTCGTTCGATTGACTGTGCCAGGGGTCGCCGCATTTGAAGAATCCGCCCGGGATCCGCACGACCATGGGTGCGGCGAATCGATTGGCCGTGCGCCAACGCATCGTGCCGCAGTCATTGAGCTGCTCCGCAGCGGGGTCGGCGTATTTGCGAAATTGGATCTCGGGGACCGGCATGAGCCCGGCGGCCGCCATGCCCACCGCTCGGCCAATGATCCCTTCTTCCGAGAGGCTGGTATCGAAAACGCGCGCTTCTCCAAACTTGTCCTGCAATCCCATCGTCGCCGCATGCACGCCGCCTTTGCGGCCGACGTCTTCTCCAAAGACGAGAACGCGTGAATTGATCTCGAGTTCGTGCTCCAGCGTACGGCGTACGGCTGTCAGCAGATTGATGCGCGGGCCTTCTGGGCGTGCTTGCTCGGTGCCTGGCACGGGATCGATGCCTTCGGCCAACAAGCCTCCCTGCCGTTGAACGTCGACGGTCCCGTCGTTTGCCAGCTCCGTGAATAAATAGCGCTTTACGCCGCGTGGATCCGGTGCTGCGCGTCGCTCGACGCGTTGTAAGGCTAGTGCGACCGCGGTGTTCGCTTCGCTGACCTCGGCATCCCACTGCGTGCTCGTGATCAGCGAGGGCACGATCTGATCTCGCAGTCGTTGAAAAGGGTCGCGGCGTTGTTCCGCCAAAATCACGGTTGCGCCTTTGTAGGTCTGGGTGTCCTGGCCGGAATGTCCCGATAAACGGGGAACCGTGAGTCGTATGAGGGCCGGGCCATCACCCGCCCGCACGCCCGCGAGCGCATCCTCGATCAGCGCAGCCGCGGCAACGGGATTCGTGCCGTCTCCGTCCAGAACTCGCAGGCCCCGAAAGGCGCCAAGGTTGGCTGCGATATTGCCGCCGGGCGTCTGCATCGGCGTGGGAACGGAGATTCCATATCCGTTGTCCTCGATGAAAAACAGGTACGGGAGCTTTTCAGTGCTCACTATGTTGAGCGCTGCCCAGAATCCATTGGTCGCGGTCGAGGCGTCGCCGCCATGCGCGATCGCAATACTGCGCTCGCAGCTGGAATCCTTGAGCACCTGGCGGCGATAGCGCAGGGACTGCGCCCAACCCACGGCTGGAGTGTATTGCGTGCCGACGCCGCCGCAGACCGGGAGTACGCAAGCGCCGTCTCGATTCGGGAAATTGAAGACCACACCGATGTCCCGGCCTTCGCTCATGCCGCCGACACGCACCATGGTCGACGAGAGCGCCTCGTCCACGGAGAGTCCCAGACTCAGCAACAAAGGCCGAGACCGGTAGTAAGCCCCGACACCGTCTCGTAGCCCCGTTAGCTGAACGCCCAAGATGGATTGGGTCACGTCATGACCGCGCGCCGAGAATTGGTAGAGCACCTTGCGTGCGGGAAGCAGCGTGGACTCTTCGAGTTCGTCGAGCGCGCGCGATAAGGCCACGTTGCGGACGACCGTTCGCCAATCGACGGCCCCCCGCTTCGACTCGCGCGCGACAGCTTTCGGGTTAGCAACCATCGCGGCCTCCACAGATTGAATGACTCGCATTACGAGCTTACGCCGAAGCCACCGCTCAGAATCACCAAAACTCACTTTCAATCGCGTCATTTTTAGTGTATCTAGCTAATACTTACGTCATTTATAGAGATTTATGACCAAACTCGATCTGTATGACGTGCGCATACTCAAAGCGCTGCAGCGCGACGGGCGCCTGTCCGTCGTCGAACTCGCCGAAGCCATTGGATTGTCGCCGACACCCTGCGGACGCCGGATCAAAGCCTTGGAATCGGCAGGCGCCATCGAGGGATATTCGGCGGTGCTGAATCCGCGGCGCATCGGGCTCGAAATACTCGCCGTGGTTCAAGTGAAATTGACCGAACACACCGATGAGACCATCACACGATTCGAACAAGAAATTGCGCTGCTCGATGAAGTAACCAACTGTTATGCGCTCACCGGCGCCTACGACTTCATGCTGCAGGTCTATGGGACGGACCTGGATTCCCTTAGTAACGTCGTACTGAAAAAGCTATTGCGCATTCCTAATGTGCGGGATGTTCAATCGAGCGTGGTTCTCGCGACGGTCAAGCACTCGACGCGCTTGCCGCTCTCGCATCTGTCGTCCTGACCGACCGGGATCACGGCTCCTCGCCTTGCCGGCCGGCGCCCTGTCGGCCAATGACCGCAATGCGTGTAGGACAAGCGCGACGTCTGGTGTATACGCGCCATTGTCCTACGATCGGTTGCTCGATCGGCCGAGACCCAATCCCTGGCGCTCATGTTGAACTACCGACATGGACAACTATATCAAGCGAACGCTCAATTGGACCACCGCGTTGGGAGTGTGCGCGATTACGCTCGCGGCGCATGGATTTGCGGCCACTCCCGTAGAGCACATCCGGATCGGTGCACTGGACTCGTTGGTCGCCTCAATATATCGAACACAGCCGAGCAAAGGCGCCATGGAATCCGGTTTCCAAACCGCCATGCGGCCGATGAACCTGGGAGCGCACAGGCCGATTGTCGAGCAGAATCCGGCGCTCGATGACAGCTCGGGTATACATCACGACGCACTCCCCCAAAGGAACTCGGCCTCGCCGGAGAGCTTGGTGCGGCGTGTACACAATGAAGGCTTGCCGTTCGCGCGTTTGTGGGAAAATCACGCCGCCTTGATCAGCCTCGGCGTGAACCCGAAAGGCAAGGTGGGCCTCTGGCTCATTCAGAAAGTGCACTAGCCGGCAGCCGGTTCGCGCGCAATCAACCGCCCAAGGGGCGCAGCAGTGCACGTGAGATGATGTGTCTCTGAATCTCGCTGGTTCCGTCCCAGATTCGTTCAATGCGCGCATCGCGCCAGATGCGCTCCAAGGGCAAGTCGCTCATGAGGCCCATGCCGCCATGAATTTGCAGCGCTTCATCGGCCACCATCGCCAGCATCTCGCTCGCCTTGAGCTTGGCCATCGCCATGTCGGTGTCGGTATCGATTCCATTGTCGTGGCGCCATGCCGCTTGCAGGACGAGCAGTTCGGCGGCTCGCAATTCCAGCGCCATGTCGGCGAGCTTGAAGCTCACGCCTTGAAACTTGCCGATCGACTGGCCGAATTGGACCCGGTCGACTGCCCATTGCGTGGACAGATCCAAGGCCCGCTCCGCGCGGCCCAGACAGGTCGCAGCCACTTGTAGGCGCGTCGCGCCCAGCCAGGTATTGGCCACGTCGAAACCGCAGTGCAGTTCCCCGAGTATTGCGCTCTTCGGTACGCGGCAATCGTTGAATTCGAGAATGCTGTTGGTATAGCCGCGATGCGAGACGTTCTTGTATCCCGGGCGCACCTCGAAACCCGGGTGCCCCATATCGATCAAGAATGCCGTCATCTTTTTTCGGGTGCCGTGCGCCGTGGATTCCTCACCCGATGCGGCGAACAGGATCACGTAATCCGAATGATCGGCGTGGCTGATGAAATGCTTCGTCCCATTGATGATGAAATCGCCGCCCGCCGCAACTGCGGTCGTTTTCATGCTGCGCAGATCGGATCCAGCGCCGGGTTCGGTCATTGCGAGGCATTCGGTTCGCTCCCCGCGCACGGTCGGCAGCAGATATCGTTCGCGCTGCTCACCTTCGCAGGCAAGCAGGATGTTCGAGGGGCGTCCGACGCAGGAATAGTGCAACGCGTAATTGGTCTTGCCGAGTTCCTTTTCATAGAGCACCCAGGTGACCGTATCGAGGCCGGCGCCGCCGACGTGGGCCGGCATGTTGGCCGCGTACAATCCCGCGTCGATGGCCTTTGCCTTGAGCTCGCGGTGCAGTTCCTCGCGCAGCACACCGGTTTCTTCGACCTCCTTCTCGTGCGGATACAGTTCGCTCTGGACGAACTCACGCGTCGACGTGACGATCAGCTGCTGTTCATCGGAAAGCGAAAAATCCATCGAGAATCTCCTTTAACCGGCCGCTGCCGTCGGTGCTTGCTGTTCCTCGGCCCATTGGCGCAGCAGATCGAGCTGCAGGCGCAACTGCCGGATCTGCAGCTCGGCGGGCCAATCGCTCGGACTCGTGACCGCGCTTGCGGTCAGGCCGTTGACGAAGGTCACTACGGAGCGCAGCGCCTGATCGCGCGTCGCTTTGGGCCAATGCGCCGACTCGGGCCAGTGCTCGGCAAAACACCGCGCGAACAAGCGCATGTATTCGCGGT
>CABEEB010000644.1_pt1 | contig 14096 bp, 16 predicted proteins | sample 3423141 | NCBI WGS metagenome assembly CABEEB01 (sample SAMEA5534333, study PRJEB31848) | metagenome | biome: tundra; feature: field; material: soil | place: USA | collected 2013-05 | depth 0.15 m | reverse complement strand
ATCAACTCCTACGGCGGCACGTTATCGGTTGCCGCTTTGGGACTCTCAACCACGGTCGCGCTGCCAAAAATTACATTTACCGTCGGCTTGCCAAGCGCGTTGGAGGGCTTCCTTAAACCACCGGATTTTGGGAGCCCTTACGCGACATTTCTGACCCAGGCGAATTTCTTGGCGACCGGAACCCTCACGATGGTTCAGTGCGAAAAAAGAGAGCTCAACCTGCTTGCCATCGTCGGCTACAAGCCTGGGATCTTGGGGAAACTGAAGATGCAGCCGCATTCTAAAACGCTCTATGAGAAGAACTACACCGAGATCCAACCGCCGAATATCACCTTGTGCAAGGGTTAACCTGATCATGTGTTTTGCAGGTCGGCATTGCTGTGAAGTGCGGGCGATTCGACGCAGCGGAACTCTCCATGCAGAGATTCCGTTCAATTGACACCGACAATCCGTTTCGCCCAACAATAAGGAACAGACCCTTGTCCCGCATCAACACAATGACCTTATCCCCAGTAATCAGCGCAATCTTGGCGTGCGCAATGAGCGTCGGCGCCGCGCACGCCGAGGATCCGGTCTGCAAAACAGTCTTCGATGCCGGGGAAACGGGCATGCAAACACCCAACCACCAGTACGTCACTCACCCCGGGGGGACATTCGGCAGCACCGGTCACCGCTCCGAAATAATCCATACCATCGATGCCAGTTACGTTCTCGTCGACGGCCAATGGCACCGCAGCCGACTCGACATGAAGGCCATGCGGGAACAAGAGCAGGAAAACCGCCGAAACACCAAGAATGCGCGTTGTGCACATGTGCGCGACGACGCGGTCGACGGCGAAGCGGCGGGGGTATTCAGCGCCCACTATGAGAGCGAATACGCCAAGGTAGATGCACTGATCTGGATTTCCAGCAGCAGTGGTCTGACGCTACGCGAGGAACTCGACATGGATGCCGGTGAGTTGGGCAAGACCCATTCGTCGGTGCGCACGAGATACGCGGGGGTGCAGGCGCCCGTGGGAGTCAACTAGGGCGGCAGCTTCGCTCTTGAAGCACGAGACACTTCAGCAGATCGCCTCACTCTTGGGAGACATATGTCACCCTAATAGATGGTCCATGGCGTCTTTCCAGGCTGTTTCCGGTTTATCTCTTTACCACAGGCAATCGCGAACTTGATCATGACACTCGTACGACTCGCATCCATGGCAACCCTGGCGGCGCTGTTTATGGAGGGGTGCTCGCCGGGAGTCGGTGCAGCGGCCACCGCAGGTGCGGGCGGCGAACGCACGTCGTTTTCGGCAGTGATTAACGGAAAGCTCGTCAAGGGCGACCGTGTCACCGCTTTCGGCACGAATAGCGCGGGCATCACACCTGCTGGCAGTGAGATCCATGAGATGATTTTCTCACTCGCGCCCACCTCTAGCGACGAGAACGCAAAGCCCGAGCTGAGCCTGCGTTTCAATTTCCCGGTCAAGCAAGGGAACTACGAATTGACGGGCACCGACACCGCCGCCTGCAACAATTGTGGTGTCATGCTCGAACAAACCGTGAGTCCTTTCGCGCAATATACGCCGCAGAAGATGCTGGTGAGCATCACATCGCTCACTACAAATCGGGTCGCAGGAAAGTTCTCCGGCACAATGGAGTTCAGCTTCGGAACGCCTGACCGCGTCCGCAAAATCGCGCCGACAATCATGCGGGTAGAGAACGGGCAATTCGATATTCCGATCGGGCAGCAGTGAGATACAAATGCGGCAGATGTTTTTAGAAGTTGAAGGGTGCGAAGTGCGAGAACTCGGGCCAGGCGGGCGCCTGCCGCGCATCCCATCCCTGCAGACGTCCAGGAGATCGGTCATGAGGAGTTCTACGACGCTGGCGGAAGGCGCGAACTGCGGCCGACCAAGCGCTCGTAGGCGCAGGGTCGAGAGAAACTTGTCGAACATCATCTAGGTTAGACAGCGGTTTGCAGAATTCACACCGACCTAAAGCGGCGGCCATCTGCCGTCATTGCCACACCGACGGAGCAACAGCATGAACACACGTATCTTGTTGAACGGTATCACCGCCGCCTGCATTGCCGGCGCGATCGGCGCCTACGCGCCGGTTTCCGCAAACGGAGTTTCGACGAATGGCCAAAGTTGGACCGCTAACGGCGGTTCCGCGTGCGAGAAATATCTCACACCGGATGTGGTGTCCGAGATTCTTAGCACGTCCGCAGGTCCAACCGCCCGGCTCGACGCTACCTCCTGCCACACCGGCAGCATCTACATCCATCTCAAAGTCGCGGACATCGACGTATTCCGACCAGAGCTCAAGATGATCGCCGGCACACACCTGATTGCCGGCGTCGGCGACGGCGCGTACTGGAACGAGGCAGGTGCCCTCTCCGCCGTCAAGGGCCACGACCGCGGCTGCGACATCAGTGTGGTTGGGGCGCCATACGTAACGAAGATCCGCGACGAAGCGCTCGGGCAGAAGCTCGGAGAGATTTGCAAGAAGCTATTCTCGCTGCCCTGAGCGATCATTTGGTTCTCACGCGCCTTACGCGCCGAGAGAAAGGCGGAGTCCGATTCGGCGCTCGACTGTATGCGCGTAGAGCAGCCGGACGACAAGGCGCTTTGAATGGGCGACGTATATGCGTTCCGTCGGCGGCCAGATGCGGGGATGCATTGGCTCAAACGCGCATCCGAAATGACGCCAGTTTGTGCATACCAAGCGTGGCCTCTGTTAAGGCTTGTCCAATACCTGCCAGTACGTGCGTGGTGATGACGATCAAAGCCATATCGATCGGCGAATCCTATGTTTGCGGAGGACGGGGCCTTCAAGGCCGGGTAATGATTGTCGCCAATTCACGGTTCGTTGTACCGAGCGCCAACAGCGATTTTACCAATAGGTCGAGCGATACCGTCGGGTCGCCTGCTTCCATCTTGGCTACGCGGGACTGGCTGGATTTGATCGCCTGCGCCAAGCCGACTTGAGTAATGCCGCGGGCTTGACGTCGCGCTTTTAGACCCTCGGCGAGCTTCAGTCTAAGATTGACGTAAGCTTCCTCCTCGTCGGACATCTCGAGGAAGTCCTTTGGAGTCCCGATTCTCCAGCCCTTCGTTTCGAGCTTCTTTCGCTTACTTTCCCGCATCGTCGTACTCCTTCAGACGCTTGAGGCACGTGGCAATGACGCCTTTGGGTGTCGCCCCGGTCTTCTTGGCGAAAACTTCCAATATCACAATGGCGTCGGTATCGATCCGGTAGACCAGACGCCAATTATTGCTAGCGTCGTTGATTCGTAGCTCGTGGCACCGTGTCCCGATGCTTGGCATTGGGCGAGACTGCGGCATCGACGACGATTCGCCACGCTGGAGTCTTCGCAAAAGGAACCCCGCCTCAAAGCGCGCCGCCTTCGAAAAAGGAGGGGTCTTGACCTCACCGTGAAGCCAAGCCAGCGGCTTATCCTTAGGATTCACACCGCGAACTATATGTCAGTGGTGACATATATACAAGCGATCGCGCGCGAGGCAGGGCGGTCGAGTCTGAACAATGATTTGAATGCCGTGGTGACGTCCCTTGAATGGAGATTGCGACGAAAATATGCCTTGATTGTGGCCTCGATTCACGGCCGATAGCAGCGCCGCCGTAGTGTGCCATTCAAACTCGGCGTATCTGAACATTCAAAGGCTTAAGTGCCGATATCTGGGGAAATCGTGGCACAATTCGATGTGCGTAAGAGTCTAATTTTGCTAGATAATCCGGGCTTCGGTATACCTCTCTTCGAACCAGGTGGTCGGCGGTTCGAATCCGTCCGGGCGCGCATAATATCAACGACTTATCCCTGGTGATTTTTACAGCTTGTGCTATTCAAGGTGTCATTGATATTGGATCTCGTGAGAGCTTTGCGCCGGAAATGCCTGAATTTCCAGCACGGCGGCTCGTGATTTTAACGTCCGCCGACGGCGCCGCGCTCGATTATCGAGTGTGCTATTGAATCGTCAAAAGGTTGTCTCTCGCGGAGGTGAGATTGAGAACTCTCGCGTGACGCGTGTCATCTGACCGAGATCGACCCTATATAGCAGCCCGTCGCGACAGGCAGCTATCGGGTAGGCCATTCGGGAAGCCAGCGCCGCCGCACGCGAAGGCCCATCGTTCGACATCTAAACTGTCACCGCAGCCTCGGCGTTCCTATTTTAGGGATTACGCCCCATGCGGGCGGACCCCCGAACCGAGACACTGATTCCCGAACGCGGCGTCCAGCGCGTTGCAGATCCTGGGTCGAACCACAACTTAAGGAGTTAATCTCATGAACACTTGCCACTTGAAGTCTCTTTCGGTCATCTTTGCTGCGGCATCGATCCTGACGCCGATTGTCGGCATTTGCGCCGACCCCGCCCCGCAAGTCCGGGTTGCCATCGCGGACGTGAACCTCTCCAATCCACAAGGCATTGCGACGGTTTACACTCGGCTGCACCAGGCGGCCGCCGAGGTCTGCGGCCACGAGCCGCAGTTTCGCGAGCTCGGCCAACACGCCGCCTGGTCCAAATGTGTCGAAACGGCGCTCGACGAGGCGGTCGTGCAGGTACACTCGATCGGCCTGGCCGCATTACATGCAAAGCACGTCGGAAGGACATCGCTGCTGCTGGTAGCGAAGAGCGCTCCGGAGCGTCGCTGAAGGCCGCGGTACCCGTCCGGCCAGAAACGCCGGACGGGTTCGGGCGGGATAACTCTCGCGCTCCGCTGTTCGAGCGCGAGACTGCGCTGCGCATTCTCGGCAACGCACTCGACCTTGCCTCTAAGGGGCACGGGTCGGTCGTGTCGGTCGTCGGCGAGGCCGGTCTGGGAAAAACTGCGCTCGTCAATGCATTTTGTCGGCGGCAGCGTGGGGTTAGCGTGCTACGCGGGCTGTGTGACGCGCTGTCTACGCCCCGACCTCTGGGCCCGATCCGTGACGTCGCGCGCGATGTCGGCGGTGCTCTAGAAAAGAGCTTTGCGGCCGGTCGCGATGCAGTATTCGACGCGCTGCTGGACGTAATCTCGGCAGATCAAGTGACGATCCTCGTCGTCGAGGATGCGCACTGGGCCGATGAGGCGACGCTCGACCTGATCCGATACCTGGGGCGCCGGCTGCGCGAGCGTCGCTGCCTGCTCATCATCACCACGCGCCGTCAGGATTCAGCCACCCGCCGCAGTCTCACGCACATCCTCGGTGCTCTGCCAACGGGCGCCGTGCAATCGATCAACCTTGAGCCGCTATCGCCAGATGCCGTGGAGGCGTGGGCGGCCTCGCTCGATCGCTCAGCTGAGAGCTTGCATGCCATGACCGGCGGCAACCCGTTTTTCGTCTCGGAGCTGCTGCAATCGAAGGGCAAGGCGCTTCCCGGGTCGGTGCGTGACGCTGTGCTCGCCAGCGTAGCCGACCTGACGGCGAGTGGTCGCGAGGTGCTCGATCAATGCGCGGTCGTTCCCGGGGAAATTGATGCCTGGTTGGTCGAAACGTTATGGCCGGCGCCCGCCTCAGGGGTGACGGAGTGCCTCGACGCCGGCATCCTCGTGATGTCTGGAGCACAGCTCGGGTTTTGCCACGAGTTGGCTCGCCGCGCTCTGCTCGAGACGCTGGCTCCCGGACAGGCGCGGCGATGTCACGAGCGGATGCTCGAATGCCTCCTTGCAACTCACCCCGAACAGCACCTCGGGCGCATCGTGCACCACGCCGCGGCCGCAGGACGCGCTGAATTCGTCACCCGCTACGGCGTCGATGCAGCCCGCGAAGCCGCAGTGGTCGGAGCTCATCGGGAGGCCGCATCGCACTGGGCGCGCACCCTCGAGTACGGAGCGCTGCTGTCGGATGAGAAGCGGGCGGAGTTCAGCGAGGCTTACGCTTACGAGCTCTACCTCACCGGGCAAATAGCGGAGGCGCAGAGCATGCGCGAACGTGCGCTGGAACTCCGGCTGGGCCTGCAGGACCGGGTGCGCGCGGGAGACAACATGCGCTGGCTGTCGCGTATCGCCTGGTCGATGGGCGACCGACCTCGAGCGGCCGATCTAGCAGACAGGGCGGTGGCACGACTCGATCAGGGTCCGGCGTGCCGCGAGCTTGCATACGCTCTCAGTAACCGCTCGATGCTGGCGATGCTTGCTGGGAAAACCAGCGAAGCTCTGGAGCATGGAGCCCGGGCGCTCGAACTCGCCCAGCGGCTCGGCGACTGGGAAATCGTGTCGCACGCACTCAACAATATCGGCACCGCCAAAACGGGCGCGGGCGATGAGTCCGGTTGGGCCGATCTGGAGTCGAGCCTTGCGGTTGCCATGCAGCACAATCTTACCGAGCAGGCGGCGCGTGCATTTACCAATATCGCATCTCGACGTGTCAACGCCCGCGATCACACGCGTGCCGAACCTATCATTGATCAGGGCATCGCCTTCTGCGAGCGCCTGGATCTTGATTTTCCGGGCCTGTACCTACACGTTCTGCGCGCGCAGTCGTGGCTCGACCGCGGCGAGTGGAACCGCGCTCAAGCCGGCGCGGCAACATTGCTCGAACTGACGGACCTGCCGGCGATATCGCGGATTCCGGCGCTCGTCGTTGCCGCACGGGTGAAAATCCGCCGCGGACAACACAGTGGACTTGCACTGCTGGAACAGGCATTCGAGCTGGCTAGAGATACCGGAGAGATCCAGCGGCTCGGTCCGATCGCCGCAACGGCGGCCGAAGCCACTTGGCTCGGACTAGCTCCCCCGCAATACGGCCGCCCGCGAGCCGAGGTCCTGGATGCCGCTGCAGCGAATCTTGGCGAGCACTGGTTCTCGGACCAGTTTGCGTTCTGGACCTGGCGTGCGTTCGGAAGTCCTGCCATCGCACCACGCGGAGCGACACCTTATGCACAGCATATACAGGGCGATCCGCGCGGCGCTGCGGAGGCTTGGGCGGCACTCGTCTGTCCCTACGAGCGGGCAATAGCGCTGCTCGACCTGCCTGATTCGCAGGCGATGAGCGACGCACTCGAGTTGGTCGAGGAACTTGGAGCAACGCCCCTCATTCAGCGTGTCCGCCGGAAGGGCCGCCCGGGAACGGCGGCAGGCTCGCTCAGCCCGACGCCCTCGTGCAAGGGAGATCTAACGCCGCGGCAGCATGAGATCTTGCTCCTGTTGAGCGAGGGTCTCACGAATGAGGCAATCAGCCGGCGGCTTTTCCTGTCCCCCAAGACCGTCGGGCACCACGTCGAAGCAATCCTGGAGCGGCTCGGTGCAAAATCCCGCACCGAGGCAGTGTTTGTCGCACGCCAGCGGGGCCTGTTGATCAAGTAAAACGCCGCTCGTAGCGCGCCCCAGGAAAAATGACGGCGCCTTGAGCACTTGATAATGGTGGCCTGGGGCGGAATCGAACCACCGACACGCGGATTTACAGTCCAGGGCTAAGAGCGAACTATGTCGCTGTAATGATAACGAAAATTTCCGCTCTCGACCCTCTGCGGTCTCTCGCGAACGGCAGCTATACCGACGCGCATACTAGGGGTGCGGCGCGAAAGAACATTCCGTACTGCAGTAACTACGGCCCTGAATAAAATATTTTGTTGGTCGATGAGGGGATACGCACGCGCTTCGTACATTTACAGGTGAACAGACGTTTTTTTTAAGGAACAGCAATGTGCTTCATTAAATCTCGGGTGTGCGGACGCCATAGTGACGCAGGAACAGGTGCATCTATAAATCTACGGTTCACCATAATGCGTTCCGGTATCAGATCTTTGCTCAGGTGATATTTCGAAACCAATGTAGGTATGCCCGCTAGTCTTTAATCCAAACAAGGAATGCAAAATGAATAGGATACGACGTGCCTTGACTGCCTTCTTCTTCGCGGCTTCATTCATGGTATTCGGCGTGGGCTTCACTACTAGCATTCACGCTGAAGAGGGCTGCCATCGCGTGCATGGCCGCATCCAGAGCACCTTCACTTCGACTAACTGCGCAAGTCCGATCGGCTTGTGCACCGAAGGGATAATCACCGGCGCCGGCCCCCTTGATTCGGCAACGACGTTTCTCGCGTTGGATGCTGCGCCATCGGCAGGTATGTCAGCCGTCGAGCCCGCGGCGAACCTCTCGTATTCGGGCGTGCTTACCATCAGCGCGCGGAGAGGCACACTCGTAACGCACGATCTCGGCGTGCTTGACGCCGCGACAGCCTCATTCACCGAGATGGAGCGACCAGCCTCGGGAACGGGAATCTTCGCACATGTGAGCAGCGTATTTTTCATCTCAGGGGCCATCGTCAACAACGGGACGGGCTTCGACGGGGAGTTGTACGGCGAACTCTGCACCAGCAGCGACTGATGCGGGTGTCGACTTCAGTAATTGAGCGTGGCCTAGTTATTTGATGGGACGGACGCGTGCCACATTTTGGGTTTGGGGAGCAACGGAACAGTCCGATTAACGATCGCCATCGGCGGGATTTCTGAGCGGGCCGCAGTTCGCCCCTGGTGACTGATTCGGGCAGGGCGAACGAGTAACGCCCCAACATATTATTTGAATGGCCGCGTACAGGCAGCCATTTCGGCACCATCGATGCCCGCTCATGGCCGGGAGTCGCGTGCCGGGCGGAGAGGCGTCCCGTTCTCACTGTGTCGTGCAATTGGCGGCGCGCGCCGCTGCGAGCTCTGAGTACGACTTGCCGTGACTAACGTCGGCGTTGTGTGGCTGCCGGGAAAGGCGCACGCCACCTATGGCACATGCCTACAAACAAGGAGAAAAACTATGATTCGCACGTTTATGATCGCCGCGGCATCAGCCGCAGTCCTCGCGCTCTCCCCAGCGGCTTTCTGTCAGGACCACGGCACACCTGAACAAGCCAAGGCCATGCTCTTGAAGGCTGAAGCGGCTGTGAAGGCAGATAAGACCAATGCGCTCGACATGTTCAACAAGTGAGAAGGCGGATTCCTAGACCGAGACCTTTACGTATTTTGCGCCAATATCAGTGACGGTAAGATCGTTGCCCAGGGCAACCCTAATGCGAAGCAAGTGCTTGGCCAGGATCAGAGGTCGCTCAAGGATGCTACCGGCAAGAATTTCGGCTTGGAGCTCTACGCGGCCGGAAAAAAGCCGGAGGGCCAAATTACAGAGGTCAGTTATATGTTTGTAAGGCCGGGGCCCGATACAAAGCCCGTTCCGAAGGTGAGCTTGGTCACCAGGGTCAGCGATCTAACCTGCGGCGTTGGTTATTACAAGTAGATCGTTCTAGTACTGATTATTCCGTGGGGGCGCCGCACCTCGGCGCCCCTATCACCTTGTTGCCTCAGGTGAACGGGCCGATTGCGGCGGCATCCGCGGGTTTTCTTTTCGTCCCCGAGTATTCCACCAAGCAAGCCTTCAGCTATGTCAGTTTCACCTGACCTTTGGCAATGCTCTTAGACCTCCGTACTCTTCGCAACCAAAGCGGTTCGGTGAGAACCAACGGCGGCTTCCGGGCAGGTGTTTCGAACAACTGAACGACAGTTCGTGGCCGACTGGCAACCCATGGGATTGGAGTCGCCGGCGAATTCACACTCTCGACCCACAGCTGACCCTCGTGGATGGCCGCTTACTGGAAGCGATAATGACCACGCGCATCCTGTTGCCACGCCCGGATGACTGTTGCAGATCAATGCGCCAGGGCGGACTTACCTGAATCCGTCAACGAAATTTGATGCACACCGTGTGGTGGGGCGACCCGCCCGAACACGCACTGGTTCTCCGCTCCGACGAGAAGAGCCGGCTCCAGGCCTTGAACTGCACGCAGCTGGGCCTGCCGCTGAAGGCGGCCCGCGCTGGCACCGTCACGCACGATTCCTCATGCACTGCACGCCCACGAGTGCGCCCTGGCAGCACATGGTCTAGTCGAGCTCCTCTTCCGAGACATCTCCGATAATCGCATCTAGCGCGACAGCTTCACCAGCGCTGCGATCTGCTCGATCGTCATGCGAGTCGACTCCAAAAGGGTGACCGAGCGACGGATTCCCTTTACTCCGCGCGTGGTCCGCACGGGCGGTAACCGTAAACCCCTACAGTTCCCCCGCAACTAGCGCCGCCAGCGCCAGGATCTGTTTCCGTCCCGTGGGCGTGTCGCCATGGCTGATCGCAAGAAAGTAGCGAACGTTCCCTTTGCGCACATGGATTGCGGCATTCTTGTCGACGTACGCCTCGTCGCCCACGCTCGCCGGCGTGCTGTCCTTGCCAAAGAACATCTTCAGCCGCGCATGCAGATCCGTGGCCTGCGCCGCCGAGGCATCAACGTACACGCGGAAAAGCACCTTATCTTGTCCGCTCGCCGTCTTGTACTGACAGTCCGCTCCCTGCGCCGTGTTCGCGAAAGGCCGCGGTGCCACGCTTTTCTCCGGCGCGCCGTAATTCTCGCCCAGCGTGCTGCTTACCTGCGCAGCCGTTAGGAGCGAGCAAGGGTCCGCTGGGGTATCTGTCGCCGATGCCCGCTGCGCCGCAAAATCAAACCCCAGGACCATTATTCCCAAGACCACTACAGCTCGCATCTCCCGCCTTCTCAATTCAGCCATGTCACCTGCTCCTGTCGGCCTACGCGCAATCGCACGTACGACTCCGGAAATATCCACGATTTTACCCGGCACATATTGCGCTGTCTCGCAAATAGCCAACGAAACTTACGGCTCTGATGTAGCCTCCGCGCATTCAGTCGGCCAGAGAATCGCGATGGACTCCTATGGGTCCGCATTTCTACTAGATGGCTTGCTAGACCTCGTTAGTATCATTCAATGTACCCTTAGTTGCCGCAGTATCCAACCGGTGGGTCCACAGTAGTTCTCGAGTCTTGGGCCGCACATGTCGTACCCGTCGAACGGCGGCTTTGCGGTAGGTAAACCTGCATGCCCAGTGACAGAAGTTGGCCGGCAGCGCCGATTCGCGCTCCAAATTGCGGGAAACGTCGGCATCCGGCAAATCTCGACCCGTTTCCGCGTGTGGCGACGGTCCGCTATCGGGAACTTGGATTAGATACGCGCATACTGTTATTCCGCCTTGGCGTCGGCACCATGCTCGGACAATTGAGCCCCAAACCAACGATGTATCGCAGTCAGCAGATGCGGATCTGTGGTCTTAAAAGTGATCTCTGCACCGTCAGACAAGTCGGAGTATGAGACCTTTACGCGCTGAGCACCGAGTTGAAGTTCATTGAGCCCAGGCATAGTGACTCCATGTAGTTTTGCCGGGTCTGAATAGTCACCGTGCTGAAAGCGCCCCGCTTCTTCACGCAGATGCTGTTGGATGAGCACGACTTGGTCGGTATAGCTCCTATCCTTCAAAATGACGCGTTGGACGCCCCCGGTCTCGGTCATCTTAAACACGTGCGTAGTCTTTGCCATATCAAATGGCATCACGGAATGAGGCATCCCGTTCACATGCTCCTTCGGCGTTTGCGCGATCGCGCTGCCACAATTGAGTTGCATGAGAACAACCATTGAGGTTAGGAAAAAGCGGTTTACGTCCATCATCCAGCGAGGGTAATCAGGCATGTTCGCGCAACTATAATCCTGAATGTCGGGAGGACGCCAACGCGAACTATCGACCCGAAGCGGTCCGTGGTCAATGTCGGCTTTGCGGCAGGCCGAACGGCAGCGCCCTACCGTATCCCATCGCGCGGGCGGTGGATGGAAGTTGCCGCAGATGCCGGCGCAATATGCAGAAACAATCAATGCAGGCGGTGCGGAGTGGCGAGGGCGGCGAAGGCGGCGAAGGCTGCCACCAACTGATGGCCATCTGCGTCCAAGAGGAACGGAAGATGCTGGCCACGATGACAAGCTTCAGAGAAGCCGCAGTCCAATCGCGCGCGCGACAGCCTCCACGCGCGTCTGAGCGTTTAATTGAACGAAGATATGTTTCGCATGCGACTTGACCATCTTGGGCGCAATCTTCAATTCTTGGGCAGTTCTCTTATTTGACATCTCGCGACCTATCAGCTGCGAAATACTGCATTCTCGTGGGCTAAGAATCCGTCGCGCCGCCGCCTCCCTCCGCGGGGATCCTTTGGAAATGGGGCGAACCGGCAGGCGGCGGACAAGAGTGCTCAAGAACGGCAGAATCTCTGCCAGCAGTCGGTTCTTGATCGGGGTTGGCAATTCTCTGACGCCGAACTCTAGCGCGGCCACTATGGCAAACGCCTGGTCGAGCTCTAGATTGAGAATTGCGCGCCATCCTCGCGCCAGTTCCTGTTGAGCTTCTTTGCTCGTGTATTGACTGAGTGGCCGAAGGTAGCTCTGATCGAAAGCTGTCGAGGCGGCTTCGATGAGTGCGGGCCCCACGGCGCCGCCTCGATTTGCGATGACAAGCGCTTCCGTCATGCTTCCCGCGCAGCAGAGCCTTATTTGATGTTCCCGCAAATCAATGGAAGAGCTTCCTGATCAGTAAATTGAGTGGCTAGTATAAATCGTTACACCGTTCCCATCGGGGTCCTTTATGCAAAAAAGATGATGTCCAAAGAACGTTTCGTCAGGGATCTCTCCTGCTGCGATTCCACGACTGATTATCTCTGACCGATATTTTTTCAATTCATCGACGCCTTTGCCTTTAATCATAAGGTCAAATTGCTCAGAAAATCTTTTATGAAATTGTCCTGTCAAACTTTGCGCCACGCCTTCTGCAGCCAGCTGATCAACTTCTAACAATAGAAGATGAGTGCCTCCACGTAGTTCAATAATTGCGACCTTTTCCTCAATAGCAAATGGAGGAATGCCGAGATTCGAGTAAAATTGGCAAGAGCTCTTAAGGTCAGCCACCTTAAGAACAAGGTGAGCCACTGCTAATTCTAAGTCAACGGTAGTCTTCATCTCGCTCAATCCAAAACCGATCATAATTCACCTCACAGGTTGTTCTTCAAAATTGCCCTACGACTTCGGGAACTTTAACAGTCTTAAAAAACGACGGATTCGCCGAGAGTTTTGAGTCCCGAATGAAATGAAGCAACACTGATACAGAGCGTTGCGGTTCGTCTTGAAGAGCTTCATCCGAAAGATACCACGCGGTATCTTTCAACGCAATTATTTTATTTGTGCCACTGGCTCATCCAATGGAATACAATTTTGAGATGTTGGGGAGACTTTCGAAAATGAAGGAGACTAAAGTAAAGAACGCGTACATGAAAAAGAAGGACCCTCTCTTCGTTAGAGAATCCCTCTTACATGCCGCCTTCGAACTCGCTGCGACCAAGGGCATAGCTGATGTCACGGTCAACAAAGTGAGCGAATTGGCGGACGTTACCAAGGGGGCGTTCTTTCATCACTTCGACAGCAAAGAGACGTTGGTGACGGAGCTGATGCAGATGCTATTGGCCCGATTGGACAAACAGTTTGCCCGACTGATGGCGGAGGAAGAGAATTCCGACGGATGCTTTACTCGTGCATACATTAGGGCCGCATTCTCCGAAGGTTCAGCTGCACGCAAAGTTTGGGGAGCGCTCCTGAGTCTGTTGGCCTCTAAAGATCAGGTCGGATGGGTGTGGGATACTTGGCTGAGCGAACGCCTAAAGAGACATTCGAAAACTGATTCGAGAATCGAACTTCGCGTCGTAAGACTTGCGGCAGATGGCGTATGGCTTGAGAGAATCATGAACGCAAAATCGAAAAAACTAAAGGGTGTCGAAGAAGCTCTCATTGAGATGACGCGAATCCGTTAGAAAGTCGGCTGAGAAGCGTCACAGATAGCCCGCTGTGCGAATGACTGCAAACCGGAGGGCAATTGGGGATAGCGAATTACCGATATTGGCCGTGAGAGATTTCGAACGACTCTTGACGGACGAGGTAACCAGTCGTTCCGCCCGAAACTGTCGAATTTAACAGTGCCAGCTTTGGATGCGTCCGGCAACTGGTGGTCACGACCGCAACCGGGCCTTCGCGACTGGCAGCTTTCGGATATTCAGTTATTGAAATTTGCGTTCACTGCGACCCCATGCGGACAATCACGAACGGCAGTACATGGACGCCCCCACTTTGCCAAGCTTTCTTTTCATGAGGGCTTGCAGGATCAGATTGCACCAGTACATTCGGACTTTTGCTGCGGCTTGCGCCGCTGTCCCTGATGGGTTTTGCTGATTGACTCCCAATAGCTTTCTCGCACTCGAG
>CABEEB010000618.1_pt1 | contig 14632 bp, 15 predicted proteins | sample 3423141 | NCBI WGS metagenome assembly CABEEB01 (sample SAMEA5534333, study PRJEB31848) | metagenome | biome: tundra; feature: field; material: soil | place: USA | collected 2013-05 | depth 0.15 m | reverse complement strand
GTATTACGACACTTACTCGTGGAATGGCGTGCCCTACTACTACGCCGACGATGTCTATTACCAATGGAACGCCGATGCCGACGCGTATCAAACGGTCCCGCCGCCGGCGGGGCTCGCCGATCAAATCAATGCCCAAGGGCCGCCGGCGCATCAATTATTCGTTTATCCGAAAGCCGGCCAGACGAACGAACAGATGGCGCGGGACCGCGAGGATTGTCATCGCTGGGCGGTCAGTCAAACAGGCTTCGATCCGCGCGTCCCGGCCGCGGCAGCCGATACGGCGACGGCAAGCAATCCAGCCCCCGCGCAGTCAGCGGCAAAGCGAGCAGATAACTACCGACGTGCGGACTACTATCGAGCCGAAGGGGCGTGTCTGCAGGGGCGCAATTACAGCGTGAATTAGCGAGGTGAGCCACGATGTCAACCGAGCAGTCGAACAACCTATCCGAGCCCCTGCAGCGACATCGCGGCACGCATCATTCGGCAGGTGCGCCGGCTGCCGATGGATTCTATCCCACGCTCAAAACGCAGCGATTTTCCTTTCGTCGGTTCCGCCTTGCGGATATCGAGCCACTCGCCGCGCTCGCCGGTGAACACCGCATCGCCGACACGACGATCGGCGTTCCGCATCCCTATACGACGGATTTTGCGCGGATGTGGATTTCCTCGCATGCGGCTGCATGGCAAGACCGTCGGGCGCTGCACTGGGCGGCTCTCAAAATTGGCGATCAACGGATGGCCGGCTACGCGGGATTGAATCCGATCGATTCACAGCGCGCTCAGGCGCAATTGCGGTTCTGGGTCGGCCGCGGTGTGGAGCGCAAGAGCGATGCCGTCGAATGGTCGGAGGCGATTGTCGATTTTGCGCTGACTGAGCTCAATCTAAGGCGGGTCTACGCACTGCAGCTCGAACGGCACCCGCTCGCCGGTCATGTGTTGGCAGCCATCGGAATGCAGCCCGAAGGCCTGGTCCGAAAGAGAATCTATAAGGGAGGTCTGGTCGAGGACTTCGTCTGTTGGACGATCGTCAGCAACGATTCGTAGCGAGCTGGCACCAGGCGACGGCGTGGCGGGAGTCGTGAGGTCGTCGATTCTCCCGCTAATGATTGGAGGATCCGTTCGATTGTCGTCGATGCGGCCTTACTATATATCGGCAATTGGTCTGACGAGACCTTGACCCCCACAAACGTCGGGGCAGTTCGCCCCGAAGCTTGACGATACCAATTCGACAGCCAACACGGAGATATCCCATGTACCAAGATCGCGTTAACGGTTCCATGCGTAATTCGCAAACAGTCCCGAACACCGTTATATCTAGCATGATCATCGCAATGATAGCACTCGTCGCTTTCATCACTTATTGTGTGGCAACAGGTATACATATGAGTACCTAACGCCTGAGTATTCCGCGGTAAAGTGACCGCGGATTCCGTTTGAACGTGACCGGTCTTTCCGGAGGAACGTGGCCGATTTTCGGCTGTGACCGGAATCGTCGATCACGATCCGGAATAAGTGGTCACGTTCCAGAGGCTGGAAGCTGTCGGACGGTGTGATGCTTGAGCGGACGCGGACGTCAGAGCCGTATTCCGCAGCGATGCCTTATTCGAGGTTGCGAGTATAAAACGCAGTGGCCGGTCGATCGGCGTCGGCGTATTTCCAATCGGGGTGGACGTCGATGCTGTTGCGCACCAGGCGGAGGAGGCGGCCAAGAATGATGAGCAGGTCAAGCGGCTCGTGCAGAGTATGCCGGGACGAAAGCTACTGCTTGGTGTCGATCGCCTGGATTACAGCAAAGCTTTGGTAGAGCGTTTTGCCTCGTATCAGGCACTTTGGAAAACGCTCTTCGCCGATAACCCGCTGCGCTCCATTGCACACGGACTTGCGCGGTAGGGCAAGACGCCGCAGGGTTACAAGGATTATCTCACCAAGCATCTGCGTAAGTGTTCGGATCTTCGTTAGGGTTGACGCGCAAGTCTGGATCCGATCAGGGCTCCACTTCGCCCGTTAGCGCGATAAAGGTCCCAGCGCCGTCACGCACGATCCGAAGAAGCACTGGATCTGGGAGGGTCGGTTTGCTGACCGATGCAAGATCTGCGGCTTGGATCAGTTGTTTTGTGCCGAAGTGAGTGATGAGGTCGCCAATTCTGAGGCCCCCCAAAGCTCCAGGTCCTGTCGGTCGCAATTGCGTGACGATCAGCCCCGTCGGTTCATCGTTGTCCTTGATCGCCTTGCGAATCTCCGTCGTCGTATCAGCCACCCCGATCCCAAGCGCTGGCACCCAAGTATCTTGGCCGCCCGTTAGCGTCGGATCGGCAGGCGGTTCAGGTAGCCGCCCGACTTTCAACGCAACCGACTCCTGCGCGCCCGAGCGCAGGATTGTCAGCGTGACGAGCGCGTTCGGGACGAGCCGCGCCGTAATCTTGCTGAGGTCTTTAAAGGTCACCCGCTCGGAACCTACGTTAAGCAAAACGTCCCCGATGAGGAGTGTGCCGACTGAGGGTCCTTGCGCATCCACCGCCGCCACCAGAGCGCCCATTGGAGTCGGCATATGCAGGGCCGTTGCCAGCACGGGCGTCACCAACTGAGCGGAGATTCCCAGATAACCCCGATCTACCCGACCGTGTGCCTCGAGTTCGCGGACGATTCCTGCAACCGTTTCCGCCGGAATTGCGAATCCGAGCCCGACGGATCCACCACTGGGCGAGAGAATGGCAGACGTTACGCCAACTACTGTGCCATCGACGGTCAGCAATGGGCCGCCAGAATTGCCGCGGTTAATCGACGCATCAGTTTGCAGGAAATCGATGTATGGATCGTCCTCGAGCATTCGAGCTCGGGCAGAGACGATACCGGCGCTTACGGATTGGCCCAGCCCGAAAGGATTACCGATCGCAATCACTGCATCGCCAACGGACACCACCTCGGACGAACCCAGGCGAAGCGCTGGCAGACGGCCCGCATTGACGCTGAGGAGCGCAATATCGGTGACAGCGTCGGCACCGACGATCTTCGCGACGACCTCTCGCCCATCTGACAGGCGTACACGGACGGTGCGAGCGCCGACGATGACATGCCGATTCGTGACGATGAGACCATCTTCTCGAATCACGAATCCAGAACCAAGAGCGGCGGACACGCCTTCATCCCGCCCTGAGTCACCACCCGGCGCGGAGAGCAGGCGTCGAAGGATTGCACTCATTGCATTGGGATCGGCGGCGGCCACCGCTCGTCTTTCAGCACGCTGTGCGGCCCGGTCCGCCGCGCTGATACCCTCCTCTACCACGAGGACGGTCACTACACTAGGCGCGACCCGTCGGACGAGCGCTGCGTAACCCGACGGCGCGGCGCAGCTGAAAGCGCCAACTAATAGACCGGCGAGCGCAATGACGACCAATGCTGCTCGTCGCGCATACTCGCTCCATGCTTCGCTCGCACGTAAACCCGTCCTCGGTACCCCGCGCCACGATTGGCAAGCCAATACGAGAGCTGGGCGCTTCATCTTCGGCATCTTTGAATATTGAGCATTACGGGTTCTCAATGGTCGCAGTTCAGCGACCTACTGAATGTCTGAGCCCTGCTATTCTATATGTAGATAGTTGTTTGCAAAGGCCCTCGTGTGTAGGCACCTCAAGCAGCTCAATAGCTGGAGCATTGTCCAACCCGAAGAGCGCCGGAACGGGTAATCGCATGTGGCGATTGAGCGCGTTCATTAGAAAGGTTTAATGCGGCGTTCGCCAGATCCTAATGCGTGTCCCGCATGTTACCTATTTTGGATCATTTGTTTGCCTCCAAGCCAATCGGCGAGCGCGAAATCATCCGGGAACACGTCACGCGGAGCGATAGGGGTAGGTCGATTCACGTGGGCTCGGGTCCTGCGGCTCCATGATGTCGATGCGATCCGGCGTTGGCAGTACGGCGGATCGGACGAAACGGAAGGCGACAAATACGCCGACGATCGCCGCAGCCGGATTGCCTGCAGGGGCAAAAATACGCGACGTCCGTGAGTCTCTTAATGCTGCATTCGCTGGCCTTTAATATTCATCACGCACATTGAGCAGAGACTCGTTGATGGCGTGCCGCGTGCCAAAGCGCGAGACGATGCTTCGATCCATCTGGTATTCGGCAAGCCTTCACGAGTCACTCCATGCGGTCAATTTTGTAGAGGAGAACCGTATAGGCTGCGGCGACCGTTAGTCAATCCCCTGTGTTTTTAGGAGGGGCGCATGCTGTTAACTCGTAATTACGACGCTCAAGCTCGCATCGCGAGCGGCATCAATATCTTGCTTGGAATCTGGCTGTTTGTCTCCCCTTGGGTGTTTGGTTACGAGGCGGCAGGGTCGGCAGCCATCTGGAACAGCGTGATTGTCGGGGCGCTAATCGCAATCCTCGCGGCCGGCAATTGTTTCTCTCATCATACCAGAACGGGCCTCAATTGGATCAACGTACTGCTGGCTCTATGGACCATGATCTCCCCGTTGGTATATGGGTACACTGCGAACACCGGCGGCGTCAGGGATAACATCGCTCTCGCTATATTGGTCGCCTGGTTCGCGATCCGCAGCGACGACGCCATGACAGCTGCAAAGAAGCACCCGGCGCCCAACGCGCCTGCGCATTAATTTGGTACGGGGACTTCGCAGAGGGAGTAAGTCACAAACCGAATGTGGGCTCTTATGAGTCCAGCTGTGCAGAGCGCACATACCGGCGGCGCCGCGGAATTCGGGTCCAAATGCAGGGCAACGCTAGCCGCTTATAGCTCGCCGATAGCGCGTTGTAGGCGGTATTGTGCGACGAGCAAATCAAAGCCTGCGTCGTCACGATTGGTCAGCGAGATGACGCGCAGGGTTTCGGCGTCGAGTACCTGATTATTCGTTCCGAGTCCGCTGCTGTACAACTCCCTCGCGATCCTGACGTTCTCCTCAGCCTGCACGACGGCTGCGGCGGCAGCATGGATACGCGCCGCGGCCTCGTCGCGATTGTAGAAGGCCGTCTCGACTTCCAGTGTCACCGATGAGCGGAGGTCCGCGAGGCGTTGCTGCGCGGCTCGGGCGCGGCTGCGCAAGGCGCTGGTTCTGGCCTGCAGTTGTCCGCTGTCGAAGAGGCGCCACTTAAACCCGATCCCCACCGTTGCGAAGTTTTCGCGGTCTAGGATCTCATTGTCGAGATGGTTGTAGCCAGCATTCAGTACCACTTGAGGCAATCCCTGCGCGCGCTCGGACTGCGCCGCCTGTTCGAACCCTTCCTGCTGTGCGCTGATCGCCGCGACCTCGGGCCGGCGCTCGAGCGCGTGGGCGATTAGCTGATCCAGAGGCACGGCGGTCTCCGCCGAAGGCGTCGTCGAGGGTTCCTCGAGGTCGGCAGGGCGATCGAGCGGCTGACCGACCCAGCGGTTATAGGATGCCGTAGCGAGGTGCAGCGCATTGGCGGCGCGTAGGCGCTGCTGCGCTGCATTGGCGAGCGCGACTTGGGCGCCGAGCAAGTCCGATTGCGCCACCGCTTGCTTGTCGTACATCACCTGCACGTCCTCGTTGTGAGCGTTGAGGCTCGCCACGTTTGACTCGGCCACCTGCAGCGCTTGACGGGCGCGGAACACTGCAATATAGGACTCGGCGACCGCAAGCTTAAGATCCGCGGTACTGCGCATCTCCTGTGCGCTCGCCCCGCGCACTCCGGCGGCGGCTGCCCCAATGGAGCCACTGATTTTGCCGGAGGTCCAGACGGGCACCGAGAGGTCGGCGCCTGCCATCGTGTAGCCGCTATGTCCCCAGATCGGCGCTTGCAGCTGCCCCGCGGGCGTTGCGATGTCGAGGTTCGGTGCGTGCTCGAACTGGGTGTAGGCACCATTCACGTCGAGCGCTGGCCAGCGTTGGCGCACGGCAGCCGTGTGATCCGCCTGCGCCGCCTCCCAGTCACTATGTGCGGCCGCCACGGCGCCATTCGACTGTTGCGCCATCGCCCAAGCATCTGCGAGTGACTCCGCATGCACGGCCCACGGGAAAGCCGCAATCACGAGAATGGTACCCAGCGCTCGAATGGAAACCCGACTGGTTGCGGGCACGTTGCGAATGTTCACATTTCCCCCGTTATGGTGCGCGTGACTTGAGCGAGACGATGCCGAGCGCCTTGAGCACGTAGGTTTCGTAGATCGGCGTGAGCGATCCCGTGCGCACTTTGCGCATGAAATATTTCTCGAACGCGATCTTCGCGAGATGTACCCATTTGCCCTTTCTCGACCAGGTGACATTGCGCGGCGGGATCTGCGGAAGTGCGACAAATGCCGCACCCGTATCGCCAAAATCTGCGAGGCATACGGCATTCCACGTGGCTTCGGCGATCGCGGGTTTCCCTGCGATCTCCGCGGCGATATTCGCCGCCGTCGCGGATACCATCGACTCGATCATGTAACCCGTCTTTGGCGCACCCGTGGCCACCGGCGTGGCCTCCACCGGCGGGATCGCGACACAGACACCGACCGAGAAAATGTTTTTGTGCTTCGGACTTCTCTGATGTTTGTCGATCAGCACGAAGCCGCGCGGGTTGCACAGGCCCGGGACTGCGGCGACGGCGTCGACGCCTTTGAACGCGGGGATTACGGCGCTGAAGGCAAAGGGCAGTTTGTGCTCTTTCTTGAGCGTTCCGCTCTCATCGAGTTCCTGAACCGTCATCTCGTTCGCGCTCACGGATGTCATCTTGGCGTTGGTAATCCATTTGATATGCCGCTCACGAAGCTCGGATTCCATCAGACCTTTGCTATCGCCGACCCCGCCCAACCCCATGTGGCCGATGTACGGTTCGCTCGTCACATAGGTCATCGGCACGCGGTCCCGGATCTTACGTTTGCGCAGATCCGCGTCCAGGATCATTGCGGTTTCGTAGGCCGGCCCGAAGCAGCTTGCGCCGGGCGCGGCGCCGACGACGATCGGGCCAGGATTCTTCAAAAACTCCTGGTATCGCGTCCACGCTTGCGCTGAGTGATCTTGGCTGCACACCGATTGTGTGAACCCGTCCGGACCGAGGCCCGGGACTTCCTCAAACGCGAGGCGTGGACCGGTCGCGATGACCAGGTAGTCATAGCTCAATTCTTTCCCGTCATCCAGCGTGAGCTTGGAGTTTTCCGCATCGATCCGAGTGACGGTATTGACGAGCCACTGAACGCCTTTGCGCTCGAGAGGCGCTTGCATCGCCACCTGGGTCTCTTTGGGAGTGCGCCAGCCCACCGCGATCCACGGGTTCGAAGGCGTGAATTCGAAATACGGTCTCGCGCCGATCAAGGTCACACGGTGGCTTGTCGGAAGATGCTTGCGCAGGTCAAAAGCAGCGGGAATGCCCCCAAGACCTGCGCCAATGACGATAATGTGTGCCATAAGTACCCCCAGTTAGTGAACAGCGCTCTCCCGGGAGCGCCTGATGTAGCCGTAGTAGAGCAGTGGAATCAGCAGCAGCGTCAACGCGGTCGACACCATGATGCCGAAGATCAGCGAGATGGCGAGACCGTTGAAGATGGGATCATCGAGAATAAAGAGCGCCCCAATCATTGCGGCGAGGCCAGTCAAGACGATAGGCCTCGCCCGAATGGAGGCGGCACCGATCACCGCTTGAGCGAGCGGCTGGCCAGCCGCGATCTGCTGGTTTATGAAGTCGACGAGCAGAATAGAGTTTCGGACGATGATGCCGGCGAGGGCGATCATCCCGATCATCGACGTCGCCGTGAATTGCGCGCCGAGCAACGCGTGCCCGGGCATGACGCCGATGATCGTAAGTGGAATCGGCGCCATGATGATGAGCGGCACGGTATAGGAGCGAAACTGGGCGACGACCAGCAAGTAAATGAATACGAGACCCACCGCATAGGCGAGTCCCATGTCGCGAAACGTCTCGTAGGTAATCGTCCACTCGCCGTCCCACTTCACGCTGAACTCACTCAGGCGATCAGGTGGGCTCACGAACCGTTGCACGAGCGGCTGGCCCGCGGGTGCTGCCTTGCTGATCTGCGAGACCAGACTGAACATGCCATATAACGGACTATCGAGCCGGCCTGCCATGTCGCCCGTGACAAAGACCACGGGCAGCAAATCCTTGTGATAAATCGTCGCATCCCAGGGCTTCTCGGAGACGGTGACCACCTCGGATAACGGAACTAACGCGCCGCTCGTGGCGCGCACCGGGAGAGCAAGGGCTTGCTGTAGACCGCGCTTGTCGGCCGATCCCAGTTCGAGGCGCACGGCAATGGGGTCGCGCTCCCGCCCGGAATGGACATAGGTTGCATCCGACCCGGCGAGCGCCGTGGTGAGAGATTCCATGACGGCCGCCTGGCTGACCCCGAGCAGCGCGGCCTTGGCTCGATCAAGCGCGACAACGTACCGCAGCGCGGGCGCGGACAGGGTATCGTCGGTATCGACGATGTCGCGGGTCGAATCGAACATCGCGCGCAGCGCAAGGCCGATTTTCTGTTGCGCGGCATACACGGGGCCGTAAATCTCCGCCACTAGCGGCGCCTGCACCGGTGGGCCCGGCGGGACTTCAACTACTTGCACGGACGCGGCGCCGAGCCGCTTGCCTTCGGCGGCGAGGGCCGGGCGAATGGCGCGGGCAATGTCGTGACTCTTGCGGTTGCGCTCGCTCTTGTCGACGAGATTGACCTGCAGATCCCCCTGGCTGCTGTCCGCACGCAAATAATATTGGCGCACCAGGCCATTGAAATTGATCGGCGCGGCCGTGCCTGCATATGCTTGATAATCCGTGACTTCGGGAACCTGCCGCACGATGCTCGCCAATCCCGTCAGCACTCGGGCGGTTTCCTCGACCGGCGTGCCCTCCGGCATGTTGACGACGACCTGGAATTCGGACTTGTTGTCAAACGGGAGCATCTTCAGGACGACGAGTTGCACGACCGCCAGAAGAACCGCGACGAGGATTGCCGCTAGGGTTCCGAGATACAGACGATGACGGTGCCGCCGCGCGTGATCGCCGGTCAGGAACGGCGTCATCAGACGTTCAAAAAAACGATGCAACTTGCCTTCCGTCTTCGACTCGGTGGTCTCGTCGTGCGAGGCGCTCGCGAACAGTTTTCGGCACAGCCACGGTGTGAAGATCAAGGCGACGGCGAGCGAAATCAGCATTCCCATGCTGGCATTGATCGGAATCGGGCTCATGTAGGGACCCATGAGGCCCGAGACAAACGCCATAGGCAGCAACGCCGCAATCACGGTAAAGGTGGCAAGAATGGTAGGGCCGCCCACCTCGTTAACCGCAAGCGGGATGATCTCGGAAATAGCGCCCTTGTCGATCGCCAGATGCCGGTGGACGTTCTCGACGATCACGATGGCGTCATCGACCAGAATGCCTATCGCGAAAATCAGCGCGAATAGTGATACCCGATTGATCGTAAAGCCCCAAGCCCAGGAAGCGAACAGCGTGGCGGCGAGCGTCACGATGACGGCGGCGCCTACGACCACAGCCTCGCGTTTTCCAACGGCGAGCAATACCAGAAGTACGACGGACGCCGTGGCGAACAAGAGCTTCTCGATCAGCTTCTTCGCCTTGTCGTTCGCGGTGACGCCGTAATTGCGGGTCACGGTGACCTCGACGCCGGCCGGAATCGTGATGCCCTTTAACTGCTCGACGCGGCTGATGACGGCAGTCGCGACGTCGATTGCGTTGCTGCCGGGCTTCTTGGCAATCGCCAGGGTCACCGCGGGCGCCTGCCTGACCGGCGCTCCCCGCTTGGCGGATGCGGGACCCGTGCCGAACCAGGCGTAACGCGACGGCGTCTGCGGTGCATCGGTGACCGTTGCGACGTCGTCGAGATAGATCGGCTTACCGTCGCGTGCGGAGACGATTAAGCCGCCCACATCGTCGCGATTGGCGAGGAACCGACCGGCCTGCACTGGCGAGAGTCGATCGTCACTTACGACTGCATCGGCCTGGCGCACGAGGTTCGCGGCCTGCAACCCTGCGGCAAGTTCGCTGGCAGTGAGCCCGGCCGCCGTTAGACGCCCCGGATCGAGTTCGACGCGGATCAGGGGATCCGTGTCCCCGACCGAATACACGTTGCGGGTGTTTGGAACCCGCTTGATCTCACTTTCGATCGCGCGAGCTACTTGCCCGAGTTCATTTGCACCGAGCGTCGGATCGCGGCTCCACAACGTGAGCGTGACGATCGGCACGTCATCGATCCCCTTCGGCTTGATCAGAGGCTGCCCGATTCCGACGCCCGCAGGGCGCCAATCCTGATTCGAATAGACGGCGTTGTAGAGCCGTACGATGGCATCGTTTCGATGGAGGCCGACCTCGTACTGCACCGTTAAGACCGCAAGCCCTGGTCGCGATACCGAATAGATGTGTTTGACTCCGGAGATCTCCCCGAGCACTTTCTCCATGGGCGTAGCGACGAGATTCTCGACCTGCTCGGAGCTCGCTCCGGGGAAGGGAATCAGGATATTGGCGAAGGTGACCTCGATCTGCGGCTCCTCCTCACGCGGGGTCACGAGAACGGCGAACGCGCCCATCAGAACCGCCGTCAAGGCGAGCAGGGGCGTGAGCTGGTTCTCGAGAAAGAACCGTGCAATCCGCCCGCTCAAGCCGAGCGGTTCGCTCACGATCGAGGTCCTGTCGCGGTGACTTGCGCGCTGGCTGCAATCGGGTCGAGCGCGATTCGGTCGCCCGCGGTCAGTCCCGCAAGGATCTCGAGTTGATCTGCAAAGCGATGGCCGGGACGCACGTATCTCAGTGATACCAATCCGTTGGCGTCGATCACGTAGACGCCGGTGACTTCACTGCGTTCGACCACGGCGGAGGCCGGGATCAGCAGCCGATCGGCTTCGCCGATGACGAGTCCGACTTTGACGTACATTCCGGGCGCGAGGTCGAGCGCGCCGGGTGGTAGATCGAGCCGCGCCCGAAAAGTGCTCGACGGAGTCGCTTCCTCCGGAAAGATCGTGATCTTCGTGGCCTCGACGCGTTGATCACCGACATAAATCGCCGCTTGTTTGAGCTTGCGGACTTGCATGACGATACTCTGCGGGACGTAGATATTGACGCGCAGGTCCCGCAGCGACAGACCGGTCATCAAGGGCGTGCCCGGACTCACCGTCTCGCCGACCTCGACGAGTCGCTTGGTGACGACGCCGCCATAGGGAGCTCGAATCTCGGTGTAGCCGACCCCCTCGCGCGCAGTGGTAAGCCCCGCCTGCGCGGCTGCCAAGTGTGCGGCGGCCGCATCCCGATTGGCGGTCGCCTGATCGAGCTGCGACTTCGAGACGACTCGACGCTGATACAGCTCGGCCACCCGCTGGTAACTCGTCGCGGCCTCGACGTTGCGAGCTGTCGTTTCGGTGAGCGCGGCTTCCGCGCCCTGAAGACCGGCGCGCTGCTCGGCGCCTTTGAGGCGCATGATGACGGCACCGGCGGGCACGACGTCATTGACGTCATACAGAATCTCCGCAACCCGGCCGCTCGTCTGAGCGGAAACGGTCGCCTGATTCACCGCCTCGATCGTGCCGTCGACGGTGCGCTCGAGCGGCGTATGCACCGGCTGAATCACGATGCTTGCGAGCGACGGCGCGGCCGGACCTGCGGGCGAAGTCGTTTTGTTGCCGCACCCCGCGATGATCAGAAGAAGACCAGGGCCAATCAGCCAACATACCGATCGGAATAGCCGCATGGGTATCGCTCCGCCTTTAGGAGAACGCGTGGCCGGGCCTAACGCCCAATCGCTTCAGCACGATCGCGAGCGGGCAGAAGCCCGTGAATGAGGATTGCAGCAGGTTGGCGCCGACAAATGCCGTGAGCCAAAGCCAATTGGGGCTCACAAAATGAGCCAGAAGCAGACTCACGAGCACGACTGTGCCTGCAAATCTCATGACCCAGCGATCAATGCTCATAAATGGTTTCCTCGTACTGAATGGACTTTTTTACAGATTTGATTGACGGAAGATATCATAATATGCTAAATTAGCAACTACTGATTAATGTTCCTGTGCGTTCAGATAGATGGAGATTCGCGCATGGCAGTGGAGGTGACGAGTCGTCAAGCAAAGGACCGATCGCTGCCGGCGATGGCGGCAATCGAGGAGCATGCGACCGAAGCGGCCGCATTCTTGAAGGCGCTCGCGAACGATCAACGTCTGCTAATACTTTGTTGTCTGCTCGAGGGACCCTTGTCGGTCGGAGAGATCAATGAACGCGTGCCCTTGAGCCAGTCGGCGCTTTCCCAGCATTTGGGAGTTCTGCGTGATGCCGACTTGGTAACAACTACTCGGCAATCGCAGACGATCTACTATGCGATCACCAAGGGACCCGCCCTCAAGATCATGGAGGTTCTGTATACGGCCTTCTGCGGGCCCGCGGCAGCGAAACGACAGGAAAAAAAGGGGAAGGAATGCATGCCCAATAAAAACTGAGAAAAGACGCTTAAGAATGGTTTATTGCCGCGGACAGGCCGCGGCTAACGGTGAAGACTACTAATGGAGATCATGTCATGAACATCAATGTCGGATCGATCGATCGTGCAGTTCGAGTCGTGCTGGGACTGGCGTTGTTGAGTGCGTTTTTCCTACTGGAGGGTTCGCTTCGCTGGTTGGGACTGGCGGGCGTCGTGTTGCTGTTGACGGCTGCGTTTAGTTTCTGTCCGCTCTACAGGATGCTGGGTATCAACACCTCTCCAACTGTCCCCAAGCACGTGTGAGGCGGTGTGGTGAGTGCGGACCGATGTGAAGATCAGCGTTTGCGCTCGGGGCGAGGAGCCGCATCGCTCGACCAATCAGCGAGCAGCGTTTGAGAACGCTGCTCGCAGGTTGGGCCCTTTCTCCGACCGCCGCAACCCGATTAATTGATCAACGATTCTATTGAAGACCATGCAATCAGGGCAATTGCGATGCCGGCGGCGATACAGATCACTGCGATCGGAAGCCGCCAAGCCTCCTTGATGACCGCTTTGGGAATAACCCCGCCCAAAAGTAATCCTGCAAATAGCCCGGCCACAACGACCGCGATCTGAACCTTTTGGGTCATGCAGCATTTTCTTCAACCTGAGTGAGAATCGACCAGGTCGATAACGGGGAACTCATTCGATCATAATCAAGGCAGGTTGCGCCAAGAGCCGCCGTTGAGCACATGGCGGAATCCGTGTCTGAGCAGCCAACGACGGGCCATGCCACTCCGAGTGCCCGACGCGCAGCAGACGATAATCCATTGGTTAGGGTCCAAGTTCCGTGTGCCCCGCTTAAGATCGCCAAGCGGGATGTTGAGACTCCCGGCGGCGTTTCCGGCAGAGAACTCATCGGGCGATCGGACATCGACGATCACCGCGCCGGCCTTCAGAAGCCCTGGGATTTTGCGATGCGCGATGATCTTGGTGAGCACGCGCTGGAGGATTACCGCCGCAACCAGGGCCATCAAACCGTATTGAACGACATCCGTCGATGACGACATCATGCGGGGCGTCTCGCTTTTCCGAGACCCAGGACGGCACCGACGGGCGCAATGACGCTGGCGTGATAGCGAAGAAAATCGTCGAACTCAGTACCATCGTACTGGGTCGGCGCCGCAGTGCGTTCATCCCGGGAGTTAACGGTCACCTGTCGCAAGAATTCGCACCTTGGTTCTTACGGGTCGCGAGCATTGACGGTGGCTTCCAGAATGCGCTCGCCCCTCAGGGAGTTGGCGACCAAGCAGAGTTTCTCTGCGCGTTCGAGAAGTTCCTTGGCTTTCTGCTGATCGACCGTGGATTTGACCGTGAGTACGGCGCGCGTGACGTATCGCGTGAATTGTGTGACGCCGGCGGTCCGCTCAAGGATTCCCTCGACATGCGCCTCGAGGCCCTCCCACTCCAAGTGCGCCGCACGCGACACACCGCGAAATGTAAGGATGAAGCAATCCGCAATCGAGGCAACGAGCAACGTCTCCGGCGACCAAACTCCGCCCGGTCCATCAAACTCAGGCGGCGCGGCGGTCTGCAGGTCAGGCAGGTCGGCGGAGCTGACCAAAACGGCCCCGGTAGCTGATCCTTGGGCGCCGGCATGATAGCTATGTGGATACGCTTTCACAGCGAAATCACCGGTAATCCTGCCGCTTTCCACGCCGCAATACCGCCTCCCAGGTGGGCGGCATGCTTCTGGCCCGCGCCGAGACGCCGTTCTGCAGCGGTGAGGGACCGTTTCCCGCTCCCGCAGTGGAACACGACTTGCCTCGGCACGTCGTCGGGCAGCATAGCCGCATCGAAGGTCGAGAGTGGATACAGCAAGGCGCCGGCGATGCGTTCGGACGCGTACTCGGATGGCTCGCGCACGTCGATCAGCAGAATCTTACCGGCATGCAGCGACCGGGACACTTCGGCAGCGTCGAGAGTCTCAATTGGAGAGTGATTCTTGGTCATGGCTTCCTCTTTTTGGTGACCCGGCGGTGCAACCGCGCGGGCGGCTTCTTACAGAAGAGTTGATAGAGCAAATTAGCCAAAGCTTTCGCCTCTGGGGCCAACAATCGGTACAACACGGAACGACCCTCGCGGCGTCGCCCGATCAATCCTTTGCTCTCGAGAATTGCGGCTTGCTGCGAAAGCGCAGGCGCGGGCAGACGTGCCTGATGCGCCAGCTCGCTCGCGGACAACTCCCGTTCCATCAATGCACAGATGATT
>CABEEB010000592.1_pt1 | contig 15314 bp, 19 predicted proteins | sample 3423141 | NCBI WGS metagenome assembly CABEEB01 (sample SAMEA5534333, study PRJEB31848) | metagenome | biome: tundra; feature: field; material: soil | place: USA | collected 2013-05 | depth 0.15 m | reverse complement strand
GGTTCCAGGGGACGGCGGGCTCTAAGATTTCAGCAACTTGCTGATTTCTATTTGCGTCTACGTGGGTTCGAATCCCACCCTCTCCGCCACTTCAATTGCGAATCATTTCCGAGACTTGAGTCTCGGAGCCCTTTTCCTACTGCCAAACTACTGCCAAATTCCGGGGACGTCAGGGGACGGATCACAATCATCCTCGCGCGATCTGTCCCTGCATTCACAGCGGAAATTGCAGCACGGGAATCGGGAATTGGGACGCGCGCGGCGGGTCTTCTTTCCATCGCCCCCTTGATCGCGTGAATATCGGCTTCCCTCGCTCCCTCGAGCCACGCGGCGTACATGCGCAGCATGACCTCGATGCTGTGTCCGTGCTGCTTGAACCAGGTTGCCCCGTGCCGCCAACCAAGGCCAGCCAGCGACCCGTCCCGGATGCGACGTCCTGAAGGCAATCCTGCGCGTCTGTGAGGCGCTTAAAGATCACGTCAAGGGGTTGCTGATGACGAACCTCAAGTCCCGGGAGCACGGCTCTACCTAGCCGCACTGGACCAGCGCGGAGAGGCTTTACCTTCGTGGGTTTGATCACATACGGCAATGCCTGCTGAAGACCGGACGTTCGGCGGAACCTGATACCGTTCTTGCAGCGACCAACGTAATCTAGTAGGTTACATGTAACTTTTCCGGAGAACGCCATGCTGTCTACTTCCCGCTCTTCACGCGACAAAGTTCGACTGCACCGCGAGCGTCTGCGCGCCCAGGGATTAAGGCCAGTACAGATATGGGTGCCTGATGTCCGTGCCCGCTCGTTCATAACCGCAGCGCGTAAGCAGTCCACCGCGGTTGCATCTAGTAAGCACGCCCTAATTGACCAACGATTTATCGACTATGCCACGGAGAATCTCGACGCGTGAAACGCGGTGAGATTTGGACGGTGTCTGGAGGCGCACCTTATGCAGGTAAGCCGCGCCCGGCGGTAATTGTGCAAGAGGACCGATTCGAAGCAACCAGTTCGATTACGCTGTGCGTGTTTACGACCGATTCGACCGAGGCACCCTTGCTGCGAATGCTGGTTGAACCCACCGATCGCAATGGCCTGAAAAGTGCTTCCCGGTTGATGATCGATAAAGTAACTACCGTGCCGAAGGCGCGGATCGGCAAAAAACTTGGCAAGCTGAACGACGAGGATGTCGTACGATTGAACCGCGCACTGACGGTATTTCTCGGCCACGCCAGATAGTTTCGCGCGAAGCCCCGGTGACTGAGATCTGCCAATACCGGTAATTCGAGATGCCGGAAAGGTTTTCCGATTGCGGTCGTTCGCATGATGTTTGACGCACCACGCGGCAAGTGAACTATTGTGCCTGAATGATCTGAGGACTGACTTGCGTCACACCAGTCAGTATGTGTTGGAACAGGAGAAAAAAATGCAAAAGGGATTGACTCTCTCGCTTTATGGTCTGTTGGTGGCGGCTATTGCTGGATGCACTGGAACTACGGTCCGTCCAAGCACTACTCAGCAGGTGGTCCCAAAGTCGTACACCGAAGCGGTAATCAGCGAAATCACGGGCAGTGACGAACTCTGGCACAACTATACAGTCGAGATACGCCGCGAATTGATTAGCACGCTTACTGCGAGCCAAGCGTTTACTCAAGTTTCGGATTCGACGCCGACGCCAAGCACAAACGTAGTCATCGTAAAAGGACAAATCACGGAAGTGGAAAAGGGTAGCGCGGCCGCCCGCTGGATCGTCGGATTCGGTGCAGGCCGCGCACACATCACCGCGGACTTCCACCTCACGGATTCGAATGGCGCATCGCTTGCCGATTATTCCGTACGGAAGACCTATGCGGGAGGTGCCGGCATCGGTGGCGCGGGGTTCTTGGACATGGATGATCTTGCTCAGAAGCTCGGCAAGGAAGCAGCAGACTCACTAGCCGAGTGGGCCAAGACCGGCAAATTCGCCGCACGCTAGACAACAGATGGCATGTCGATTGGCGCTAACGAACGCATCTTGTTGGGAAAACTCCGACTTTTTGGGTTCCCAATAGCGGACGGCCGCCCAGGGCGGCTTGGGGTCGCCCCAAAGGGTAATTAGGCGTCCGATTCGCGTTGACCGTACTGTCACAGTAGGCGCGCAATGAAGATCAAGAGTTTCAATTAGGGCAATACATCGATGGCAAAAGCAGCAAAGCGCTTATTCATTTGTCTCAACAATGCGGGCTACGAGGTTTCCCTCGAGCGGCTGAAAATATACGTCGCGTTGACGGACGCGAGAGCGGAACGCACTGGGTACCTCCGGATTATCGATGAATCCGGGGAGGACTACCTATACCGCAGCCAACGCTTCGTAGTGGCAGAATTACCAGTCTCGACCCGGCGCGCGGTCCTGCAAGCTGCCTAGCCGACCTTTCGCGCAGCACCGCGGCAGCGGTACAATGTTCGCTGGACGGACCTATTGCCAAATCTGCTGCCAAAAGCGGGGAGGGGAGGGGTCTACGGGGGACGCAGAGCCGCAGGTTTTTCATGAACTTACTGTTTTCTATCGCCGTCTGCGTGAGTTCGAATCCCACCCTCTCCGCCACCAAAGATAGAACGGGCCTTGAATGAGGCCCATTTTTGTTTTTAGCAGGTGCGGGACCTTTAGTACTACCTGGAGCTGCACACCGTGAAATACCTTGCTCTTGCCGCATTGTGTTGTGCTCGGACTGCTGCACGGCACGTGCGTATGATCTCAGTCGGCCGGCCCGGCCGATCGCGCCGTTTCCGATCCGCACGCTGTCGTATCGGCCTCGGATTCCGGGGCTAGGGCGATTCCGATCGACGGTCTATTCTTCACGCAATCCATTTCCGATGGTTCATGGTCGCCTGACGGCAAGGAGATCGTGTTTGCCAGCAACATATCCGGCCGTACGAATCTCTGGAAGGTTGCCGTCGCGGGTGGTTGGCCCGTTCAGCTGATCCAGTCGGATGAGCGCCAGGCCAATGCGTCCTGGTCACCCGACGGAAAATGGATCGCTTACCAGCAAGACTTCGGCGGCAATGAACTTTGGGATATCTTCGCGGTTCCCAGCGACGGTGGCGAGGCCATCGACTTGACGCAGACACCGGACATTCGAGAGGAATTGCCGCGCTGGTCTCCGGACGGCAAGACGATTGCGTTGAATTACAAACCCAAGGAGAGCTCGACCTATGATCTTGCGTTGCTCGACTTTGCAAGCCGCAAGGTCCACAAGCTCACGCACGAGGCATCCACTAGCCATGGTTGGACGTCGGTTGCCTGGAGCCCCGACGGCAAGACGCTCTATGCCAATCGGTCTCGACTCAACTTGATGGATGTCGATGTATATGCCGTCGCCGTGGCAAGCGGCAGCAACGTCAACCTGACACCGCATAGCGGCGACATCATCTACGCGGCTTCGTCATTGTCGCCCGACGGAAAGACGCTGCTGATCACGTCCAACGAACTCGGCGGCAACAGCAACGTTGCGCTGTTGGATGTTGCGACGAGGAAGCGAACCTGGGTTACGAGCACCCATTGGGAGGCGGAATCCGGAGAGTTTTCTCCTACCGGGAAATCCTTTACCTACACCCTCAATGTGGACGGCCTCACCGATGCCTACCTCGTCGACGTTGCAACCTTGCATGGCGAGAAGCTTGCCTTGGACGCCGGCTTGAACGGCACCGCGGGATATCCCACGGCGTTCTCGCCGTCCGGGGATCGCTTGCTGCTCTCGCACCAGAGTTCCGTCAAGCCAAAGGATTTGTGGGTCTATGAAACCGGGTCTCACGAGGGCCGGCCGCTCAGCCGGTCGGCGATTGCCAGCCTCAGCTCCGCACCGATGCCGGAATCCCAGATCGTCCATTACCGGGCGTTCGATGGGAAAATCATCAGCGCGCTGATATGGGTGCCGTTCAATCTGAGACGCGACAGCGCGGGCCCAGCGCTGGTGGTTCCGCACGGGGGGCCGGCCGGCCAAATCCAGGACCGATGGAATCCGCTCGTGGCGGCGCTCGTATCGCGCGGATACGTCGTCATCGCGCCGAACGTCGGAGGATCGACCGGTTACGGCATTGATTTCCAGCGCGCCAATTATCAGGATCTCGGCGGTGGCGATCGGCAAGACTCCGGATGTATGGGCAGCCGGCGTGGAAGAATATGGCATCATCAACTCGATGACGATGCTGCAACACGAGGACCCGTCCTTGCAGCAATACGAGAAAAGCCTTCTCGGCGATCCGGTCAAGGACAGGGCCGTCTACGATGCGGCTTCACCAATCACCTATATTCACGCGGTGAAAGCACCGCTGCTGGTGCTGCAGGGGGATAATGATCCACGCGTGCCCAAGGAAGAGGCGACCCAGGTCGTCGAGCTTCTCAAGAAGGACGGCAAGACCGTTGACGCGCACTACTATCCGAACGAAGGCCATGGTTTCAGCAAGCGCGAAAATCAGATCGGCGCGATCCGGCGCACGGTGGAGTGGTTCGATAAGTATCTGAAGGGTGCGCCATGAGCGGCGAGCAAGGGAACCGGAACCGAACCTCATGGGACTAACAAAACACTCAGCCCGGTTCCGGTGTCTCAGTGCAGACCCGCACTAGTTTGCGGTGTTTTCAACGATTTGCAAGTCCTGTCTGCGGAATGACGTCGTAATCGCGTCCGCCGCTCACGTGCGCGCACGCCCGCATTGCTCGTTGCGAGCCCTAATTCGCGGCCTTTACATAGGATCAAATCATTCGATCTGTTCACAGTAATTTGTGCATCGCCCGCTAAACCTTGTGAGCGGATCGCCGATATTCTCGGTCATGGCAAGAAACATGGCGCACATGCGTCAGAGACTTCGCATGATTCCTGCCGAGACTGGGTGACGCCGGGGCTAACGGCTGCTCATGGCATCGCCTGACGACTGATTTCAAAGGACACAGGGACCACTATGGCGGCGACCATTCTTGCAGTCGACGATTCGGCATCTATGCGCCAGATGGTGAGTTTTACCCTGAAACATGCTGGATATATCGTCGTTCAGGCCGTAGACGGCGTGGAGGCGCTCGAATACGCGCGCTCCAACTCGGTCAATTTGGTACTCACCGACGTCAACATGCCGCGCATGGACGGCATTACCCTGGTGCGTGAGTTGCGACAATTGGATGACTACAAATTCGTGCCGATGCTGGTGCTGACGACCGAGGCGGGTCAAGACAAGAAGATGGAGGGCAAACAGGCGGGAGCCACGGGCTGGCTCGTCAAGCCGTTCAATCCTGAGAAGTTGCTGGCGACGATAGCTAAGGTGTTGTGAGCCGATGTCGCTCGACTTAGAAATGGAAGAGATCGTCAAGGTTTTCTTCGAGGAAAGCTTTGAAGGACTGGATGCGATGGAATCGGGCTTGCTCACGCTCGATTCCCACGCGGACCGCGAAACCATCAACACGATCTTCCGTGCTGCACACTCGATTAAAGGCGGGGCGGGAACCTTCGGTTTCCTCGAGATCTCCCAGTTCACGCACTCGGTTGAAACCTTGCTTGACGAAATGCGCAACGGCATGCGTGCGGTTACGCCGGATGCCGTGCAAGTGCTGCTGCAGTCCGTCGACGTGATTCGTGAAATGACTCAGTCGGCCCAAGCCAAACAGCGGATCGTGACGGTCGGTGCCGATGCCTTGAGCCGCGAGCTCGCGCGCATCCTAGCGCAAAAGGGCGGCGCTGCTGCCGCCACTGCCGCTGTCTCCGGCGCGGATGCGACCGCCGGCGCAAATGCGCCCGCCCCCGATTCCGCGGCCGTCTCTGCAAAACTGGCAGCAGTCGTACCGATCATCATTGCGCCGGGCAGCATCGAAGGCTGGCGCATCACGTTTACGCCCGAACCGACGCTATTCAAGACTTGCAACGACCCGCTGCGGATATTTCACGAACTCGCGACCTTGGGGCCGCTCGAGGTCATTCCCCACGTCAACGCGCTGCCGTCGCTCGAGGTCATGGACCCAACGCTGTGCTATATGTCGTGGACGCTCGTACTGCGCGGGCATGTCGAGCATGCGCGCATCATCGAGGTATTCGATTGGGTCGAAGCCGTATCCAAGATCGTCTACGAACCGCTATATCTGGGCGGCGCGAATGGAGAGATTCAAAGACCCAGTGGCAATCCCGCACCGGCTGCGCCGTCCCTGAAGCCCGCGGCGGCCGAGGTCATGGCGGCGGCGGCCGCGCCAGCGGCAGCACCGGCAGCCGCACCGGCAGCGGCCGTCAAAACCACCGGTGACGCCGGTTCGATCCGCGTTGCGACCGAAAAAGTCGATGCGCTCATCAATCTGGTCGGCGAGCTCGTCATAACTCAATCAATGCTCGGAAGATTTGCGGAGAAATACGAACCCGCTGATCTCGAAGCGATGCGACGCGGCCTCATACAACTTTCCCGTAATACGCGCGAGCTGCAAGAAAGTGTGATGCAGATCCGCATGTTGCCAATCGGATTCTCCTTCAACCGGTTTCCGCGCCTGGTCCACGACCTGTCGCGCAAGCTCGGCAAGAAAGTGGAACTCAAGCTGTGCGGGGAGAATACCGAACTCGATAAGACCGTACTGGAGAAAATCGGCGATCCACTCGTTCACCTCGTGCGCAATGCGCTCGACCACGGCATGGAGATGCCCGAACAGCGACTCGCCGCCGGCAAGAGCGAGACCGGGACACTGGCGCTCAACGCCTTCCACGAGGGCGGCAGCATCATCGTCGAGGTCAAGGATGACGGCGCAGGCCTCAACAAGGCGCGGATACTCGCGAAAGCGCGCGAACGCGGCCTGATCCAGGAAGACGAGATTTTGACCGACGAGCAAATCTACAATTTGATCTTCGTCGCCGGATTTTCGACGGCCGACAAGGTTAGCGACGTGTCGGGCCGCGGAGTCGGCATGGACGTCGTCAGGCGCAACATCAACGATCTCGGCGGTCACGTACAGATATTCAGCTCCGAAGGCCTCGGCAGCACGATCAGAATCCGCCTGCCCTTGACCTTGGCCATTCTGGAGGGCCAGGTCTTGCGTGTCGGCAAGGAGATCTACGTCGCGTCGCTGGTGTCCATCATCGAGACCGTGCAGCCGACCCGAGAGCACTTGAGCAGTGTTGCGGGCCGATCGGAACTTTTCAAACATCGCGACAGCTATCTGCCGATCATCAGGCTCCACGATCTATTCGACATCGAACCGGACAGCCGCGATATCGCCAACGGCTTGCTCGTCGTGGTCGAGGCCGATGGCCGGCGCGTTTCCATTCTGGTCGACGAGCTGTTGGCCCAGCAACAAGTGGTCATCAAGAGCCTGGAAACGAATTTCAAACAAGTGCCGGGACTAGCGGGCGCGACCATCCACGGCGACGGCACCGTCGCATTGATCCTCGACGTGCCCGGCCTGATCACGAATTTTCTCGAGCGTCAGTCGGGACGCGTCGACTTGGCGGCATAAAGAGCATGGAGGCGACGATGACCGTAAACACGAGCGCAGCAGACGCGGCCAAGGAGAGCGCGGATTCCGCGAAGGAGCAATACCTGAGCTTCATCCTGGGCCGTGAGGAATACGGCGTCGACATCAAAAAAGTTCAGGAGATCAAGGGATGGGATACCGTGACCAGAGTGCCGTATTCGCCGCCCCACGTTCTCGGCGTCATCAACCTGCGCGGCTCGATCGTGCCGGTCATCGACCTCAGAATTCGGTTCGGGCTCGAACGCGTTCCGCATGATGCCACTACCGTCATCATCGTCGTGCACGTGCCCGGAGATCGCGGCGAGCGCACGATCGGAATGGTCGTCGACGCCGTATCCGATGTCTACAACATCGCCGCGGAACACATCCTGCCGCCGCCCGATGCCCTCGGTTCGATCGAAAAGGTGTTCGTCCGGGGTCTGGCCTGTCAAGACGGCAAGATGCTGATTCTCCTCGACGTCGACGGACTCGTGGTTTCCAGCGTCAGTGATGCGACCAAGGCGGCGGCATAAGCCATGTCAAAAAAGCAAACTTCCGGAGCGGTTGCCGAGGCGCCGAAGGTCGATTCGATCGATCCGGTGCTCTATCTAGAACCGAATCTCGAGATCCAGAACATCGAAGAGGTACGCCGAGACCTCGTCGAAGTGCTTGCGCGCGCGTTGCCGGTTACGGTCGACGTCAGCACCATCGCGAGCATCGATACCGCGGGTGTCCAATTGCTGCTCGCTCTCAATAAGGTCGAGCCCCAGTACGGCGTCAGCGTCGAATTTCGCGGAGAATCCGCGGCACTGTCGAACGCATTGGCGGCGTTGGGCCTGCAAGGAGCGATAACGATGGCATCGAGTCATGACGCCCGATAATGCGGTAGCTTCAAAGGAGGTTGCGCGCAAGGAAGCGACGGTGCGAGGAGTGATCGACGAATTCGGCCGTCTTCTCGAGATATTCAGCGCACAGCTCGCCGAATCCTTGCAAGAAGCGGATCGCGAATGCACCGCCGTGGGCGACTCATTCCATGATCTGGTGGAAGCGCGCGGCAACATCGAGCGCGTGCCCTGTCCGGAGCCGCAGTCGTCGATTTTGCGGCGCGAGTGCGCACAGATCGAGTCCATCGGAGCGGCGGTCGTCGCGCTGCAATATCACGACCGCCTCGCACAACGCGTCGGACACATTCGCGTCGGACTCAACCACTTGCAGAAGTTGCTGTGTTATCAGGGCGAGCGCTCGTCTGAGGAATGGCTGCAGTTACTCCAAAACGTCGAGCGTACCTACCATCTGGAATGGCACCGCCTGGCGCATGCGACACAGACCGAGCAGCGCGGGGCTTCTGCTGCGCCGGTCCACGACGATTCGAACGTGGAATTGTTCTGAGGCGCCGGAACCGTTCTAAAGAAAGGGCTAAAACCAGCCGATACATCTCGATACCGATGCCAATGTGCCGGTTCCACAGAAGCAAAGCCTATGTCAGAGATTTCATCGAAAAACAAACCGGAAAAAGCCGGCGCCGCGTCGCGTCAAGTACTGACCTTCTCGCTCAACGAGGAAACCTACGGGGTTGACATATTACGGGTCCAGGAGATCCGAGGCTGGTCCGTGGTCAACCGCATTCCCCAGACGCCGCCGCATGTGCTAGGAGTGCTCAATTTGCGCGGCTCGATCGTGCCCATCATCGATTTGCGGGTGCGGTTTGGTCTTGCGAGCGCGGAGTTCACCCCCCTTACGGTAATCATCGTACTTTCGATCAAAACCGCGAAAGGCTCGAGCGAGTTCGGCCTCGTGGTCGACAGCGTATCGGACGTCGTCGACATCCGCGGCGAGGACGTCAAGGAAACGCCCAACATGGGCGCCAAAATGAATGCCGACTTCATTGAGTCTCTCGCAACCGTCGCCGACCGCATGGTGATCCTGCTCGACGTCGACGCGCTGATCGGACGTGATTCGTCATTGGAAGTATCGCAGGCGCTGGCCGGAGCCGCGTGACGCACACGCGCGCCGCACTATGATTCAGGACCGCGCCGCCGCCGCCATTGGCCAGAAATCCGACCGCGAATATGAATTCAGCGACGCGGATTTCCGCGCGTTGCGCGATCTAGTCAATGAAATGACCGGCATCAGTTTGGCAGAGACCAAGCGGGAGCTGGTCTATGGCCGCGTCTCGCGGCGGCTGCGTGCGCTCGGCTTGACGACCTTCGCGGAATATCGCCGCCTGCTCGAGTCAAAAGACGCATCGGAGTTGATTGAATTCTGCAACGCGTTGACCACGAATCTCACCTCGTTTTTCCGCGAATCGCACCACTTCGATTATCTGCGCGACGAGTTTCTCGCCTCGCGCATCGATGATCCGCGCAATTCACGCAGAATCCGCATCTGGTCTTCGGCGTGCTCGTCCGGCGAAGAGCCGTATTCGATCGCGATGACCGTTTGCGAGACGATCAAGCACTTGAGCAAATGGGACATCAAGATTCTGGCGACCGACCTGGATACGAACATACTGGCGATGGGACAGCGCGGGGTATACAACCAGGATCGCGCGAAGGGCATCAATCCGCAGCGGCTCAGCCGCTTCTTCCGCGAGCGGCGAGAGGGCAACTCGACGTCCTACGAAGCGCTGCCGGAGATCAAGAATCTCATCACGTTCAAGCAAATCAATCTGATGCACGAATTTCCGATGTCCGGGCCCTTGGACATCATCTTCTGCCGAAATGTCGTCATCTATTTCGATAAGGACACCCAGCGTGAGCTGTTCGCGCGCGTGGCCAAATTGCAGCGCTACGACGACCTGCTGTTTCTGGGCCATTCCGAAAATCTCTTCAACATATCGAGCGATTACACGCTGATCGGCAAGACGATCTACCGGCGGAGCGAAGCGTGAGTGAGTTCCTGAAAAATCACGCGAAAGCGCCGAAATTGCCGGCACTGAAGGGATTCGAGCACGTACAGCGGTATTGGGACACGACCAGCAATGCGTGGACTGCAAAGATCCTTCCGGGCGAATATTTCGTCACGACCCACGATGAAACGATCACGACCGTGCTGGGTTCGTGCATTTCCGCCTGCATTCGCGACACCGTGCTGTGTTGCGGCGGCATGAATCATTTCATGCTGCCGGAGGACAAGTCGGTCGGCGCCAACAGCTGGATGGACGGCGCAGACGGCCTGTCGACTCGCTATGGCTCCTATGCGATGGAGAGCCTGATCAACGAACTGATGAAGCTCGGCGCGAAACGCGAACGCCTCGAGGTGAAGATCTTCGGCGGCGGCAAGATCCTGCCGGCGATGACCGATGTGGGTGCGAAGAACATTGCCTTCGCGCGCGGATTTCTCAACCTGGAGGGCTTCAAGATTACCGCCGAGGACGTGGGTGAAATCTACCCGCGGCGCGTGGTCTATTTCCCGAAAACCGGCCGCGTGATGGTCAAGCGTCTACGCGCGCTGGACGCCGACGCCATCGCGAACCGCGAGACGCAATACCTGCAGAATCTGGCCCGAAAGCCCGCGACCGACGACGTCGAGCTCTTCAATTAGTGCGGCGCGAGAATACCAATGACAAATGTCGCTTTGGCTGGAAACCAAGTGCAATCGGGCAAGCGCATCAAGGTGCTGATCGTCGACGATTCGGCGCTCGTTCGCCGCATCCTCACGGATATCTTGTCGAGCGATCCGTCGATGGAAGTGCTCGGATCCGCCGGAGACGCCTATATCGCACGCGAGAAGATCAAACAGCTCAATCCGGATGTGCTGACCCTGGACGTGGAAATGCCGCGCATGGACGGCCTGACTTTCTTGCGCAATTTGATGCGCTTGCGGCCAATGCCCGTAATCATGGTCTCATCGCTGACGGAACACGGGGCGGAGGTCACGCTCGATGCACTTGCGATCGGCGCCGTCGACTACTTGCCGAAGCCGAAGATAGATCTGGCGGCGACGCTTTCCGACTACAAGGATGAATTGATCGCGAAGGTCAAGATGGCGGCCCGTACGCGGGTCTACACACGCGAGGTGCCGGCTTCGATCAGCGCCGATGCCGTGCTCGCCAAACAGGGCCCGCTGCGCCAGCTGCGCACCACGGAACGCATCGTGGCGATCGGTGCATCCACGGGCGGCACGGAGGCGATCAAAGACGTGTTGGTCAAGTTGCCGCACGACATGCCCGGCGTGGTGATCACGCAGCACATTCCGAAATTATTCAGCGGCGCCTTCGCACGCCGTCTGAACAATCTTTGCCAAATGACGGTTTGCGAAGCAGAAGACGGACAGCAGATTCTGCGCGGGCACGCCTATGTCGCACCCGGGGACATGCATCTGCTGGTCGTGCGTGACGGCGCGCGCTATACGTGCAGGCTCGACGACGGACCGCCGGTGAATCGTCACAAGCCTTCCGTGGATGTCCTGTTCCGCTCGGTTGCGCAACAGGCCGGACGCAATGCGATAGGCCTCATCCTAACCGGAATGGGTAAGGATGGCGCATTGGGGCTCAAGGAAATGCGCGACGCGGGTTGCCCCACGATCGCACAGGACGAGGCGACGAGCATGGTTTGGGGTATGCCCGGCGAGGCGGTCGCTGTGGGTGCGGCGCAAGACGTGTTGCCGTTAGGGGAAATCCCGAATCGCATATTGGCGCTGTCCGACGAGATGGATGTGACGCGTCGAACAGCCAAGGGTTGATTTTGGGGATACATTTAAAACACACCAGGTTTTCCTTCGTGCATTTTTTTAGCGGAGAAAAGTTTTGAAAATCCTGATCGTAGATGACTCGACCGCGATGCGCATGATCGTCAGAAAAACCATGCGCCAAGCCGGCTTCGACGGCCACGAATTTACGGAGGCCGAGGATGGCGCCAAGGCCTTGGCTGCGATCAAGGCGACGCCCCAGGATCTCGTGCTCTCGGACTGGAACATGCCGAACATGACCGGCATCGAATTGCTCGAAAGTTTGACGAAGGACGGCATCAAGGTGAAATTCGGCTTCGTAACAACCGAAGCTACACCCGACATGCTCCAACGGGCGACCGGCGCGGGCGCCAGTTTCTTGATCTCAAAGCCGTTTACGCCGGAATCCTTCAAAGAAACCCTAGGGCCCTTCATCAAATGAACACCGCGGTCGCCAGCACGAGCTATCCCTTGCCGGACATCAGTCAGGTCCGTGACCTCATGGGCATGCTGTTCGATGGTCTGGCCGTGAAGCCGGGCGCCAAACTCGACCTTACCCCCAAATCGAGCACGTATTTCGCGATCTACGTGACCGATAACGGCGCACCGGTGGCATTGTGCGCCTGCGACATTGCTTTCGCCGCAAACAGCGGCGCCGCGCTGTCGATGCTGCCGCCCAACGTCGCCAAGGATGCCGCGAGGACGCAGCAGCTCACCGACGTGATGATCGCCAACCTGCGCGAAGTCATGAATATTTGCACGCGCCTCGTGCTGCGTGAAAACACCCCTCATCTGCGCCTCGACACGGTCTGTCCCGCAAGCAAGCTACCGGCCGCCGCGGCGGCAATCGTCGGCGCCGCGAGGGGCCGCATCGATTTCGAGATAGGCCTCGGCAAATATGCCGGGGGTCTGTTCGCCGTATTGGTCGCCTAGTCCGCGCCGCCTAGGCATCGCCGCGTCCAGTAGGCGATAATCCGCGCGGCGTCCGCATACGTTTTTGGTGATGGCCTTGCTCGTCGTCCTGGCAAAGCCGCTCGCGCTGCTCAAGATGTCCACGGATATTTTTCCCGAGATCAACATCTCCGTCATCAGCATCGTCTGGAACTATCGAGGCATGTCCGCCCAAGAAATGGGCCAACGCATCGCGGCGCCGGCCGAGCGAAGTTTGACGACGACCGTCAACGACATTGAGCACGTCCAATCCCAATCCTTGGCGGGAATTTCGGTCACCAAGGTATTTTTTCAGCCGAACGCGAACATTGCGACCGCGATCGCGCAGGTCGTCGCGATCGAGGACACCAAACTAAGACAGCTTCCTCCCGGCATCCAACCACCGCTCATCACCAAGTACTCGGCGTCGCCGTTCCTTGGCCCTATGGCAGCAAGCAACGGCTGACCGCGGTCTATTTGGTCAAGGCGCTCGGCGGGGGTTGGGTAGCTTCGCCAACGACTCGATAGTGATCGGCGGCGACAGGGCATTCGATTGGATGAAATCCACGCCGAGGGCCGTGAGCCATTCCTGTTCGGCCGCCGATTCCGTGCGTTTCGCGACCGTGTGCAAACCCAGGACGCGCGCCATTTGCACCAAGGCGGTGACGGCCGCTTGCGATACTTTGTCGGTGCGCATGTTGCCCGTGATCGACGGGGCCATTTTGATGTACTTCACGCCCGGCAGACGCAGAAGACTGAAGCACTCGGTACGCATGCTGAAGTCGTCCAACACCAGCGGGCAACTCAATCGCAGCAGCCCGGCGGACACTTCGGCGATGCGCTCGCTGCATTTTACGGCCGTGGCCACGTCCACCTCGAAACCGATCGTCCCCTGTGGCAGCGATGCCTTGTCCAGGCACAGCCCGACGAATTTCATGAAGTGCTCGTCGTGCAGCGCGGTCTTCGTGAGGTTGACGGAAAACATGCTGCCGTTGTCCTGCCAAACATTCGGATGGTGTACGAGCCATCCGATCAATTCCGTAACGACGCGGCGGTCGATCATGGAGCCCAATCCGTGCTCGACGGCAGTTTTCAGCATCGCCTGCGGAGCCTCGTTCGGCGCCGAATTGGCCGAGGATCGCAACAGAACTTCGTAGCGTTTGAGTTTGCTGCCCCTCGTCAGGGGGATCAAACGCTGCACGGCGAGCGCTATCGGACTGCGCCGCAGCGCCGCGTGCAGGCGGTCGACCTCAGGACTTACGGGTTCCCGTTCCGAGCGTTGCGGTGCAAGCGCAGGCGCTGAATCGGCGCGCGGTGCTTGCAGCCGGGTATTGGCGGGTATCGGTGCATGGCGCGGCGGCGCCGGTTCGAGCTGCAGCGCCGGAGCGCGTGCTGACTTTACCGCGACCGGGATCGGCACGGGTTTGGGCGGCGGTGCCTGGGAGAATTTCGTTCCGGACGTCATACCGACCGATCGTGCGGACGCCGGCGCCGCCGGCGATGCGGGACCGCTCGAAGGGGCGCGCGGCAGCATGACCGCGAATTCGGCGAGGGTGCGCAGCAATTTCTGCGACATCAACTGCTTCGGGCCGATTGCACCCTGCTTGATGGCGCGGCTTTCGATGATCACCATCGCCGCGCCCACCAGGGCACGCCGCGAGTTGGTCACCTTGATCAGCACGGCGGACCGTGCGTCGCCGAGATCGTAGGCGACTACGCCCGGGCCGTCGCTGTTTCCAAAAGTGTCGAGCGCCTGTTGAACCGCATTGTGCTCGTCCGGCCCCATCGAGCTTTCGGTGAGCCACAGCATGTTGCCTTCGGCATCGTGCAGGGAGACGGCATGGGCGCGCACCGGATCGATCGCGGCGCGAATTTTCTGACATACGCCGACGTAATCGACAAGCGGTGTTTTGGTCGACGAGAGGTGCTTACCCTGTTCCATAGGCCCATGATTCAGCTGCCAGACTATCTTCATACCGCACGCCGCGGGGCCGCGATGTGATGCTCTTCGCCAAAAGCGCCGCGCCGGCTGCGATGGCGTCAGCCAGTTGAATCATGGCCACGCGAAGCTGGGGTTCTATGACATATCATTGCCAAGCTCCGCAATCATTCAATTAGACCGAAAGATATGACTGTGACACACGCCCGTCGCCAATTCCGCTATTACGATTTCGTGATGGCGGCCTATGTTTGCATCCTGCTTTGCTCCAATTTGATCGGACCCGCCAAGGAAACCACGATTCACCTGCCGCTATTTGGCGACCTCACGTTCCT
>CABEEB010000391.1_pt1 | contig 23036 bp, 20 predicted proteins | sample 3423141 | NCBI WGS metagenome assembly CABEEB01 (sample SAMEA5534333, study PRJEB31848) | metagenome | biome: tundra; feature: field; material: soil | place: USA | collected 2013-05 | depth 0.15 m | reverse complement strand
GAGATCTCGATCCGCAAGGGCCACACCTACCGGATCGTGGTCAGCGATCTGGAACGGCGCCGGCCGATTTGGTTCGGCGGGGACGATCGCAGCGAGGCGAGCATGGACCAGTTCTACCGATTTCTCGGTCAAAAGAAGGCTAAACGCATTCGTCTCGCCGTTATGGATATGTGGAAGGCGTTTCGCAACTCCACGCACCAGCACGCCCCGCAGGCGGCGATCCTGTTCGATAAGTTCCACGTGATGAAGCACCTCGGCGAAGCGCTCGACAAGATTCGCAAGGCCGAGTACGCGCGCCTCGAGGGCAAGCACCGTCACTTTATCAAGGGGCAGAAATACACCCTCCTGTCGCACCCGCAAAACCTCACTGGCACGGCCCGCAAGAACCTGAAGTTGCTGCTGGCGGCCAACAAGCGTCTGAACACCGCGTACCTGCTCAAGGAATCCTTCGGCCAACTCTGGGACTACAACCGCGAGGCCTGGGCACGCAAGTTCTTCGAGAACTGGCGAGCGAGCCTGAAGTGGCAGCGCTTGAAGCCGTACGAGAAGTTCGCCGAGATGATCGAGCGGCACTGGGATGGTATCGCCGCCTACTGCCAGCCCGAGAACAAGGTCGCGCTCGGCTTCGTCGAGGGTCTGAACAACAAGATACGAGTCATGCAGCGCCGTGCCTATGGTCTGCGGGATGAGGAATACCTCCGACTGAAGGTACTGACCTCTATGCTGCCTCAGATTTGAGCGAAAAATGATCAACTTTCACCCACTCGTTTCCACGATGACCCCAAATTATTAATTGGGCTGCCGTTCACCACGGGCGCGTTTGGGCCGGGAACGTCGGAGCGATCCGGCGGCCGGGCACCCGGCGCAGAAACGAACGATCGGCCAACTGCGGCCAGTGACGGTGCCGAGATGGCAAGCGCGAAGCGGCCACTGGCGATTGCCGCTTGTCCTAGGATGCGCCTACGATGCCTGTAAGTGCGTTTATGTGTCTGTTGCCCGGCGCCAAGGTGCAGTTCGCGGGGCAGGAGGAGAGCACCGGTGTCTATAATTGAGGCATTTCCGAAGCGGCCGCTGCAACTATCCGGGTACCCTAAAGGACCAAGCTTTGGCAATCTCTTGGCCGTCGCAATTTGTTGCGGGATCATCGTCTACCCTCTTTATAACGGGTATTCGAATGCTGTTCTCCTGATCGACGAGTATCGATTACATCTCGCCGGGACGATGGCGATGCAGAGTGAAGTCGAAAACTATCACTACAGTGCTCATGCTGGCCCAAAGAACTTTGGTGGCACGGTCATTTTCGATGCGCACTATGTGACCGAGGATGGCCACGGGCTCGACCGGCACGTCGAGTTCGAGACTGCGTTCGAACCCGAATTCAAATCTGCTTTCCTCGTTCGGTACGATCCGGCGTCGCCGGAACGTATCAGCACGAGTTGGGGGGCCGAACTCCTGCGCAGCCGTACTATTTTGGTGATGCTCAATTTTATGATATGTCTAATCATGGTGGCTGCCGCGGCGCTCGGCGTGAACCGCTTTAGACGCCGGCGCCGCACTCTCGCCGCCATCGCAGCCCAGCCAACTCCGGTTGAGGCCACTCTCAGGGGCGAGGCATCCGCCACGTATTACTACTCCTGGAAGGATTCCTTAGGACGTGCGTGGAAAGGGTCATTCGCGTTCGACCGCGGGCAAGAGCCGTTCTGGCTCGACGCAGCAAAGACCAAACTACTGGCGCTCACCGGACCGGGTGGTGAATCGGTCCTGTTGGATGCGGCGCTCGCGTGGGTCGCGCTGAGCGACCAGGAGCGAGTGGGGATCTTGAACGCTCGAGCAGCAGCGACAGTTCGTGGCCTACACCCCGTATTGGCGTCGAATCCTACAGCGTCGAATACGCGAAATTCCAGAGGTTGAGAATCCCCTTGATCTCTTGGTATACGACAAAGTTTTCGCGATGCGTCTGCGGATCGATGGCACGAATAGAACACGGTTAGCGAATCCAGCACGACTGCGGAGTTTCGAAATGAGTGAGCGCCATTCTGGTTACGAAATACGTGGGCCCGACGGCAAATGGCACGAATTCCTGACTGCGGGTAAGCGCTATCGCGTTATCCAGCTGTTCATTGACTTCGACAGGTGCGTTCATCTGCCGGGGGAACAATGGCTGTTCAAGGGCCATGATTATTTTCCACACGACGAGGGAACGACATTCTTCGTGGATGGCGTTGACGAATCGACGATTCGGTTTCAAGGGGATGGCAACGAGATTCTCAGTCATCTCGAGGCCTATCTTGCACCCGTCACTAGCGAGTCATATGTTGCACCTGCCGCTACCAGACGCGAACGCATCATGGCGTTGGTGAATGCGGCCTTCGCCGATCTGCGGGGGATCGACGGTCCAGCCCAAACCAAAGCGACTCCCGAGGGGCCGCTGCCCGATCCCCCTGGAACCCCTTTTGTGCCGGAGATCACGCCCCCGCTGCCGGTACCATGGCCAGCGGAACGCTTTGTTTACTATGCCTATGCAACGCGCATTTCGGGGGGCGACATAGCGCATGTTTCGGACCCTCTGGCAATACCCGAGGATGTTTCAGAGCCTTGGGCCAGGATTGAATCCGGTTCGGAACTGGTGCTCGTGCCGCTGTCGGGACAGCTGAAGTTGCTCGGTAGACAGGACCTGAAGCCGGCCACAGTCCGCCAGCAAATGGTCTTCGATGCGGGCGCGCGGGCCGCGCCGCTCGAGAATTTGCTGTCGGCGGCAGGGAAAAGCTCTGCCGTGGCCCAGCTCGTGCGCGAGAGTTATTGCAAGTGGCAATCGCATAACCTGATTGCGAGCTCGGTGCTGCAGTGGCATCCCGACTTTGCGGGATTCCTCGACCGTGCCAACCTGGTAAAACAGCCGGTCCCGCAACTCGGCGCGCTTATCCAGCCAGAATTTGATCGAAGGTGGCGACTGCCCAAAGACAGGCCAGATGATTGGGAGCTGTGCACAACCAACGGATTCCCGGCGGAATGGCCCGTCGGATGGAAGACCAAAATCTCATATTATGCCGCTGCCATTCGGTACGACAGAGCATCGCCAGTACCAAGGTCGCGGGAGGTGACGGAACCTTGGGGCGTGGTCGTGCGCGACGGCATGTACCGCCCGCTCGCATTCACATCATTGACTGCTGACCCAAAATCACTGGGCATCGAGCCGGGGAAGGCTCAAACCGATTCCTTCCTTGCCCTCCACAAGCGAATCTCGGAGGTGATGCAGGCTCGACAACGCACGGCAATCGACGAATTGTTTTTTGCTGCGGAACAAAATCCGCAAATTGCGGCACTTGTCGGCAACTGGTACCAACAATGGATCGACGGTAATTCGCTGCTCGCCGCCTGGATACTGCCGCGTCACGCGGCGTTCGCGGCGTTCATCAATGGCGTGCCCACCGCACGGCCCTTGAGTTCTCGTGAGGGGGGTTACGCGAATGCACAAGCGGCTTACAAGCGCGGTGACTACAAAGCGGCATTTGGTTCGATGACCGAGGCGGCCGAAGAAGGAAACGCCGATGCCCAATATCATCTCGGCTTGATGTATGCCAATGGACGAGGCGTGCCGAGGGACGATAAAATCGCTGTGCTCTGGTATGGCAAAGCGGCCGAGCAAGGAGAAGCTGAGGCTCAATTTAATCTCGGTTGGATGTATGCCAACGGACGACGAGTCGCGAAGGATGAGAAAATCGCTGTGCTCTGGTATACCAAGGCGGCGGAGCAAGGATATGCTCGAGCTCAATATAATCTCGGCGTGAGGTATGCCAATGGCCAGGGCGTCGAGAAGGACGAGAATACCGCCCTGCTCTGGTATGGCAAGGCGGCCGTGCAAGGAGACTCGGATGCTCAATATGCTCTTGGATGGATGTGTGCCAATGGACGAGGCATGGCGAAGGACGAGAAAGCCGCTGTGGGTTGGTATATCGCGGCGGCCGACCAAGGAAACGCTCAGGCTCAATATATTCTCGGTTGGATGTATGCCAATGGACGAGGCGTCGCGAAGGACGAGAAAACCGCTGTGCTTTGGTATGCCAAGGCGGCCGAACAAGGACAGGGACAAGCTCAATACCATCTCGGCGTGATGTATGACAACGGACGAGGGGTCGAAAAAGACGAGAAAACCGCCGTGCTCTGGTATACCAAGGCGGCCAAGCAGGGGTCCGCCAATGCTCAATTCAACCTCGGCACGATGTATGCCGACGGACGAGGTGTAACGCAGGACATCGTATCGGCGCATTTATGGTTTTATATGGCCGCCCGCGCCGGCCACGCTGCGGCTGTAAAGTCCAGAGACCTCACCGCGGCCCAGATGACGCCAATACAACTGAGCCGCGCCCAAGACAGGGCGCAGCGTTGCATCAACTCGAACTACAAGGACTTTGACTGAGCTGCCCTGAAACAGAAGCATGAGGAAATGCGGAGGCCGCTTGCGGGATTGCGCGATCTGAATCAGGAACTACACGCCGCAATTTGCCAACTAAAGTCGAAGGCCGAACTCGTGGCACAGCGCTGAGAACATCTGCCCGCAAAAAACGCCTTCGAGCGGGGCGGCGGCTAATCAATTTTATTGAATTGAGCTTCCACAAAGCAGACGGTGACGAAGGGCCGGTTGGGGTCATCATGAGACCCCGGCTCCCAGTGATTTCCGCTGACCGACAGCTTTCTGGAGGACAATCAGGCAGCTACCGTCGGCCCACATCGGGCGTACACCGACTCGAAGCAACGGTCTGGAAGCCGACATTCCGACGAGCCCCTGGCGTAGTGTATAGCCTGCTCGGTTAGTATCGACGGTCACTGCAACCTATCCGAATGGACACCATGAGCGAACCAGTTACCCCGCCACCGGCTGCAACTCCGCCACCAAATTCGGTGGCGCAAGTTACGGAGGTGAAGCCGCCCGTCGAAGAAGTGTCGGCAGGCGTCTGGGCGCGCATCAAGCATCACAAGATTGTCCAATGGACGCTGGCGTACCTCGCGTTGGCGTACACGCTGCTGCACGGTGCGGAGATGTTGAGCGGTGCGCTCGGCTGGCCGCATGCGCTGGTTCGGATATTTACGCTTGTCTTGATTATCGGTGTGCCGATTGTGGTCATCCTGGCTTGGTATCACGGAGCACGCGGCCAGCAACGCATCAGCGCCACAGAGGTGATGATCATCGCGATGTTGTTAGGCATTGGTGGCGCACTGCTGTGGCGCGACAGCACGACCGAGCATGCGGTCGAAGGTCCGATTACATCTGGCGCGCACGAACAAATCCGAGACAACAATCGAGCCGAGCCACCAGCGCCGGCCTTTTCCATTGCCGTCCTCGCGTTCTCCGACATGTCAGCGGAAGGCAATCAGGGCTATTTCTCAGACGGTATTGCCGAGGAGATCCTGAATGCACTAGCCCACGTCAACGGACTGAAGGTCGCATCACGAACCTCCTCGTTTCAATTTCGCAAATCCGATTTAGGTATTCCAGCTATCGCACAAAAGCTGGGTGTACGGCATATTCTTGAAGGCAGCGTTCGCAAGGCGGGCACGATGGTGCGCATTACTGCGCAGCTGATCGACGCGCCATCAGATCGGCATCTGTGGTCGCAGGCATTCGACCGACCGCTCACTACCGCCAATCTTTTTGCAATTCAGGATGAGATCTCCAAGGCCATCGTCGCCCAGCTCACGATGACGATCGGCGGTGTCCCTGGTGCAGTCATACCCGTCGCGACCGCCGCACTGGCGGCCGACACTGCGGACGTTGATGCGTACGACCTCTATCTGCAGGGTCGCGCGCTGTTTATCGCGCGCACCAGGCAAAACTTGAGTAAAGCAGCCAGCGTGCTGAAGCAGGCGCTGGGTAAGGATCCGAAGTTCGCGCGTGCCTGGGAAACGCTCGCAGCCGTGTATACGGTGTCGGAGGCCTGGGGCGTCCGTGATCTCACCGACTATCAGCACGCTGCGCTGGATGCCGCCGCAACAGCGACGCGTCTTGATCCGAAGCTCTCCCTGCCCTTTGCCGTGCGCGGATTGGTCCAGAGCAACTTGTTAGTGCGCGATCAGCGCGCGACCTGGGAGGAATCCCTCGCCAGCCTGACCCAGGCCATCGCCAACGATCCGAAGGATGCGACGGCCTATGCCTGGCGTTCCATGAACTTTCGTAGTCTCGGCTACTTTGATCGCGCACGCGCCGATCTGTAGCAATGCCTGGCGATCGATCCGGCGTACGAAATTTGCCGCCGCTACCTTGCACTCACTGAACTATTGCAGGGCCACGTCGATGCCGGCCTTTCGTTGTACGAGACAGGACTGCAAAGAGGCTACCTCCACCACTATGACGTCTTATTCGCGCCGTCACTGGCTGCGCGTGGCGATCGAATCGGCGCGTTGGGAATCCTCGTGCTGGCGTACCAGGATAAGCCAGACCTGATCGGTCCGCTGTTTCGATCCATTACCGACCCCACATTCGCCGATCGCGAACGCCAGGAGGCCATCAATATCGTTAGCGCTGGTCTGTCGGATTATGAGCTACCCTTGGAGGCGTTTTGGATCTTGAAAGCCTACGATCAGATCGCGGCAGTGCCGCTGCCCGAGGCCCCGCTAATTTGGTGGGCGCCGGGCGACTCGGGCTGGCTACGATCCCCCGCGAGGAAGATCATGATGAAACAGTGGCGCCTGCCCGAGTATTGGCGCCGACACGGATTTCCGCCGCAGTGCAAGGCCATCGGAGAGTCTGATTTCGACTGCCACTGATTTGGGCGGCGCGTGAGGTTCCTGCAGCGTGATCTGGGGACTAGTGCTGCAGTCGGAAAGCGGACGGTCGCGACGGTCCGGGTCGAGAGGGTGAATTCGCGGGCGATTCCAGCGGACCGAAATCATTGGATTTCGTTAAGTGGCGATGTGATCCGTTACTCTGCTACGTTATCCGTCATGAGACTGACGCATAAACCAAGTTGAACATCATGAATGCGCTTTCCGTGCTGATAGTAGTGGGGGTCCTCGGGCTTAACCTGTGGGCAAGTGTCCTTCTACTTCGCTCGCGCCACTATTCGGCCGCGCAAAAGGCGGCGCAGTTGGCAATAATTTGGGCATTACCGTTAATTGGGGCAATTGTTGTCTGGTTTGTTATGAGAGAACCATCCGGCGGCAGTGTGAACGCTGATCCTGGCGAGACTCATCTGCGACAACGAGGAGTGACCTGGGGCGATTATAGCGATCACCCCGGTGGCGATGACGTCGGTCACTAGGTCTAACTGGAGTTGGAGCGGCCACGCGGCGTCGTCTTCGTTTGTCGTTGGAGGGAATCGATGAGTTGGGATAACGCAGCTCCGGGTGAATCTGAGCGCCCGCGCGCCGCTCAACTTGGATGTTAGGCGTTGTGAAAGTTAATTGGCTGACGGTTTCGGCGATTGCGGTAGTGGCAGTAGCCAGTGCGTTGTATTATCCGGCGCGCTTTGTGGTCACGTTTGAGCTTCTTGGCCCGGCGGTGAATTCGCCCACCGAGGGCTGGCTTGGCCCCACACCGCGCGATGCCGGCGCGTGCGTCGTAGATGCTGGCAAGGTGAACTCTTGGGTGTGCACCGACACGTCGGTATTCACGCAACATCGCTACGGTTGCAAGAAGTGGCTGAAGTTCTTCGGGTTCAACAATGCCTAACTGACGTTGGAGCCGACCGTGACGCGTGAAACAGTCTCCTGTTCTGATGCCGCAGAGCAGACGGTCGCGATCGACGGCTTCGGGTCGACTTGGCACATTGCCGGTCGACCGCTAAATCAGCATGTTAAATTCGAACGGAATGGCTAATTCAAAGCGGGCACGCCAACAATTAAACAAACCTAGGCATCGCAGAGTTGGCGTAAAGTTGGAATCGCAGCCCCTCGGACTATGCTGGATACGCGCTGCTCGCCTCGATCGGCGCCTTGCTACGGCTCAACTCGGGGGCAGGCGGGTAGCGATACCGCTCGATTTGCGCCAGTCTAAGCTTCGAGAATCTTACCGCTATTCTCATAGGAGAACGACGATGGCCAACAAGAATACGATCTGTCTCTGGTATGACGGTACTGCCATGGATGCTGCTCGCTTTTATGCCGAGACGTTTCCCGACAGCACCGTGGGCGCTGTCCTCCGCGCGCCGGGCGACTATCCCAACGGCAAGCAGGGCGATGTCCTGACGGTCGAGTTCACTGTAATTGGCATTCCCTGCGTCGGGCTTAATGGCGGCCCGGAGTTCAAGCACAACGAGGCGTTCTCGTTTCAGATCGCGACCGACGACCAAGCCGAAACCGATCGCTTGTGGAACGCGATCGTGCAAAATGGCGGCCGGGAAAGCCAGTGCGGCTGGTGTAAGGACAGGTGGGGCGTGGCTTGGCAGATCACTCCACGCGCCCTTATTGCCGCGCTCTCCGACCGCGATCCGGCAGCGGCCAAGCGCGCGTTCGAAGCGATGATGCCAATGAAAAAGATAGACATCGCCGCGATCGAGGCGGCGTGGCGGGGCCGCTGACTCGAGGTTCGGTGGTCCCCTCCCACTTGAACATCGACTGGAAATCGTAGAGCCATCGTGGGTATGCACCTGGCCTGGCCGATGCGATAGCTCGCGCAGATGTCAGAACGAAAAAAGAAAGCGCCGTACTTGTGCATCCCTCACCCTAGCGGCTATGTCGGAAGCACCCATTGGGGTCTGCGGAGACAACGTAGGCGACACAATTGAGCCACCCGAAACCGGCCGGTCGGGATTGACGGCAACGGGTCGTCATTACCCGTTCGACGGTCGACCCTGGTAACGCGACCGCAACGGCCCGTCTGGATCAGACTTCGAGGCAACCGGCGGTCAGAATCGAACCTCCGGGCTCCTCTTCAAGTATCGATGGGAAATGTCCTGTAGCGTCAACCGGTAGCTTCTAGAATATGTGCCAATGCGGAAATATGACCGCGCCAAATCCTGCGAGCATCGCTGACGCCTTAGGGCCAGGGTCGCCGTAGACTTCGAAGCTATTGAGCGTCGCGACAGCCAGCAATTTTGGCACATGCTCTTGTACCACCGGACCAGTTAGATGCGCTAACACGGCTTCAGCGTTTGCGTATGTTTCCAATAGACGGCAGTGGCGGCGATCACTGCTAAGGCACCAGTCGTACCCAAGCGCTCCTGGCTCCCTGCGAGTTGCCGCCAACATTGCCTCGGCGATTGTCTCAAACGCTTCGAGCTTTCCCTCAGCAATGCTTAGGGACACTGTGAACCGTACGATCAGACTGGCCAAATTCAACTACTCCCTTGTTCAGACGATGACGCCCAAATTAGTCTTGCCGCAGAAGGTATCACCGATTCCTCGAAGCGGACACTGACGAAGGGCAGAACCGGGTCGCTTTGTTTCTCGAAACGAGTCTTTCGAACTACAATATGCCGCGAGACGTGCAACGCCACGGAATGTCGGCTCGTTCGAAGTAACGATCGTTTTATCGAACCTGATGGATGCAGAGCGGCAGGGACCAGAACGGAAGCAAATGTTCATTCAAAGGGTTCTCCTTCTTGCTGCTCTTTTTGTCAATGCTCCAGAGTTCGCTCTTGCGGATGATCCCAGCGCGAACTTTGTCCTTCGCCTCTTTATCGATGCATGCGTTCCAAATATGGGGCAGCCGGACAATACCCGAGCGTGGGCCGCTGAGCGACATTTGCCGGAGGTGTCTGCGCCCGCCGCTCTCGAGGTATTCGTTGGTGCCGGTACAAAGGGGTCTGCTTGGGCAGTTCCCAGTCCGCTCGGAAGCTTTGCCATTTCGATCCGAGGAACCACGGAGGCGTGCGCGGTTTGGGTGCGCACTGCTGACCCGGCAGAACTTGCGGCTGTATTCAAAAAGCTTATGGAGGGAGTGGCGCGCCCCGGCCTAGATGTCGGCATCGACAGCGATACGACGACACCAACGCCCGTTGGTCAGGCCCGCTCGCTTGTGTATCACGTGTGGCCCGCGTCTGGGAAGATAGGATTTGCTTTCACTGTCCTGACGGCTGAGCACGCGGGAGGCGCCTTCCAAGGATCGCTGCAAGTGGCGCGAGCTACCCGGCAATGAGAACGGAACAATGAAAGTGTCGTCCGCATTACGTCCATTACCGACGCTTGCCCTTGTGATTGGCATTTGCCTATCAGCTTGCCAGGGCTCGCCTCCACCCATCGGTAGGAATTTGCCTCGAGGATCGTGGGACGACGTTAGCCGCGCATTTAATGCACGAGTGCAGTCCCGCTTTCCCATTGGCTCTAGCGAAGCCGACATGCTGGCGGATCTGCGTCGCGAACAATTCAAGACCGTCGCCCATGATGAGTCAGTGCCGCGATATCAATTCTCCGCAGTCCGTGATCTCCCCGGCCTTCCCTGTAGGCTGTTTTGGACAATCCAATGGAACGCCTCCGAGAATAACATTGTCGAGATTGCCGGCACGCACAGCGGCATCTGCCTTTAGGCGTAGTCTAGCCAATGAAACAGATGCGGCACAAACCGTTCCCGGATAATGTGGGTCTTGGCCGAACCGCCTTGATCTCAGCAATTGTTGATGATTCGGATGCCGAAAAGCTGCCGTTCGCGTCCGGCAGCAGTGGGTCGACAACGGTGGTACGACCGCCGCCGGTGACAGGCGGCCAAGAATCGACGATCGAGTCCCCGAATGGATTGCCTCTAAGTTACCATTCCCGACGGGGAGTAGACTGCGCGCATGCCGGTGATCCGTGGACACGCTAGGTTATTCGTCACCGGCCACACTTCTAAAGCTCGTTAGATGCCAATCCGAGGAGGACCCCAAATGCCACCGGGTCGTTATTTACTTAGTGCCCTTGCCTGTCTGCTGCTGACGTCGACGGCTTTTGCTGCGTGCCCGGATCCCAAGGATCTCGATGTCTCGGTCATGCTCATGAATTTCAAAAGCCCGCTCGTGTCGGCGCAGCTCGCGGAGTTGATTGGATGGGATTTCTTTCAAGTTCGTTATTCCGGTAGTGGCGTTTTTGAGGCCAAGAAACCCGCCGAGGTTGTTGACCTCGATGATCGTTGGAGCGTGACTTTCAAAAATGCTTCCTTCGATCCCTCCGTGGACTTGACCAAACGCATTCAGGTAAAAGAAATGGGCGTTGAGATTTGTAAGTCAAACGGCGCCATTTCCCGATTGAAATAAGCATCCCAATTACGTTGGCGGACGATGCCTAGCGTGGGCGCCAATAATTGGTTCGACCGATCGCAATTCTGATGCCGCAAACCCGCCGGTCACCGACGTCGGCTTGGGGTCGAGTGTGTGAAAACTCCTTGCAATGTTTGGCGCGCACACTGTGACCATCGGATAGCCGGAGCGCACGATGAAGCGATTTATCGAAGGCGAAGATCGGTCTCAAAGCACCTTGTTCCCCGAGCATCTCGACGACTACATTGCTGAGGATAACCCGGTACGGGTCATTGATGTGTTCGTCGATGAGCTGGATCTGTCGGGGCTCGGTTTTGAAGGCGTACAGCCTGAAGCGACCGGGCGGCCGGCATATCATCCCGCCTCGCTGCTAAAGATCTATATCTACGGCTACTTGAACCGGATTCAGTCCAGCCGTCGTCTCGAGCGCGAGACTCAGCGCAACGTCGAGCTGATTTGGCTCACCGGAAGGCTGACGCCGGACTTCAAGACGATCGCCGACTTTCGCAAAGATAATGGCAAAGCGATCCGCGGCGTGTGCCGCGAGTTCGTCGTCATGTGCCGGGATCTGAAGCTGTTCTCCGAGGCGATCGTGGCGATCGATGGGAGCAAGTTCAAAGCGGTCAACAATCGGGATAAGAACTTCACCGACCGCAAGCTGAAGGCGCGGATGCAGCAGCTCGACGAGAGCATCTCGCGCTACCTGACGGAACTGGATCGAGCGGACAGGGAACCTGCGCTTGTGACGGAAGCGCGCGTTGAACACATTAAACAGAAGGTCGAGACGGTCAAGAAGCAGATGCGCGAGCTGAAGCAGATCGGCAAGCAGATGGCGCAGACGCCTGACGGCCAGATCTCCTTGACCGACCCCGACGCACGCTCGATGGCGACCAGCGGCCGCGGCACCGGCATGGTGGGCTACAACGTGCAAACAGCCGTGGACACGAAGCATCACCTGATCGTCGCACACGAGGTGACCAACACCCGCCACGATAGCGACCATCTCTCTTCGATGGCCCATCAAGCCCGCGATGCGGTCGGCGAGGATACCTTGACGGTGTTCGCCGACCGCGGCTACTTCAAGGGCGAGGAGATCCTCGATTGCATGCAATCGGGCATCACGACTCTAATCCCAAAACCACAGACTTCATCCAATAAAGCAGCTGGGCTCTTCGACAAAGCCGATTTTCGCTACATCCCGTCGAAGGATGAGTATCGATGTCCGGCCGGCCAACGAGCCATTTGGCGCTTCACGACGATCGAGCATGGACTGAGGATAAGCAAGTATTGGTCGTCAGCCTGCCCACGATGTCCGATTAAATCCCAATGCACGACTAGCGACAATCGGCGCATCGCTCGGTGGGAACACGAGAACGTACTCGATGCGATGCAAAGGCGCTTAAATCGAACACCAAGGGCGTCGCGCATCCGACGACAGACCGTCGAGCACCCCTTCGGCACGCTCAAGGCTTGGATGGGAGCGACGCATTTCCTCACCAAGACATTGCCACGCGTCAGTACTGAAATGAGTTTGCATGTCCTGGCATACAATCTGAAACGAGCGATGCAGATCCTCGGAATCGCACCACTCATGGCGGCAATGAGGGCTTGAATGCCCTTTTTTTGTTCGCATCTACATTGATAATCCGCGGTCTCGCAAAACATTCACCACCAGGAAAGTCCTCACCACCCCTTAATCCTGAGCGTTTTCGCACGGCCTCGGTCGCGAACAGTCCCCGGCTTCAACCCAACCGCTAAGAAGCTGTCGTTGAACTCATGCGCTAGACTTCCACCGTACTTCGGGAATGAATACGCCGGAATATCATGAACCTCATGCTCCACGCCCCGACATCGATGCAAGTCGAATCCGTCGCCGCCCCCGATCGCGGCGGCGACCACTGCCGGCGGGCCTTCCCCTGACGAAGCAGCGGGAATTCTCGCCGCCGCGCGCTTTGCGCAACGGTCAGGTGCAAACGATGATCGGTAACCTGCCATTCCTGCAGTGGCTCACCCGCCGGCGAGGCTTGGCGCTCCTTGCGAACGCACGGGAATGGCTGCTCGATTGTGGCGACGGTGTCCGCCTGCAGGGATTCCTGAGTCTGACTAGGGGAAATGGCGGGGCGAAAGAGATGACTGTTGACTCGGCAGAGAGTCGGATTGCGCTGATTTTGCACGGCTGGGAAGGCAGCGCTGAGTCGTGCTACGTGGTCTCTCTCGGCGCCCAGCTGGTCGCAAATGGGTTCGACGTGCTGAGGCTCAATCTGCGCGATCACGGCGAGAGCCACCACCTCAACCGCGAGATCTTCCATTCCTGCCGACTGACGGAGGTCGTCGGCGCTACGCGGGCAGTCGCGGAGCGCTTTCCCAAGGCGCAGATCTTCCTGGCAGGCTTTTCACTCGGGGGAAATTTCGTGCTTCGAGTGTCGGCCGACGCCGGCGCTCCCGCAGCAATTGTTGGCGCAGTCGCAATATCCCCGGTGCTCGATCCGGCCGTCACGCTCGAGGCGCTGGAGCACGGTTGGTCTCTGTACCGCCGATACTTCGTGCGACGCTGGTCCCGTTCGTTGCGTCGCAAACGGCGCGCATGGCCCGACCTGCCTGATTTCGAGTCGCTGCTGCGCACCCAGGATCTGCGGTCGATGACCGAGGGACTCGTGCGCCAGTTCACCGATTTCGCGAGTCTCGAATCCTACCTCGATGGCTACGCGATCACCGGGCCGCGGCTCGCAACCTTGCGGTTTCCGGCGGCCACACTGCTCGCGGAGGACGATCCGATGGTTCCGGCCGCCGACCTCGCGCGTCTGGCGCGGTCGCCGCTGTTGACTGTGCTGCGCACCCGCCACGGCGGCCATTGCGGTTTCATGGAGCAACTCAACGGGCCAAGTTTCGCGGACCAGTTCGTGGTCACACAGTTCGAGCGGTTTGCAAGAGACGATGCGGCGTCGGTCTCGTCCAATCCCGGGTATTCCCCGATTGGGGCATCGAGGCCGCCAACGCGGGCGTGAGCCGATGCACACCTATGAGTCAAGACCCCAAAGCCGCCGCTCGCGACAGACCGTAACGGGTCGGTTTCCCCGTAGACGGACCTTTGCAACATCGGCATCGTAAAATTCTGGCGACCGGCAGTTCCGGAGCGAGCATTCGAATATCAGACGGCACCTTTTAATCATTGGACCGCCGGAAATGCCTGGTCGTAAGCCGTCATTCAGGGCGAAAGCGGGAGTGCGCTTCGGCATGAAATCGGGATAGATGCCAATCTGCTTAGGTGTTCGAGTGTCGCACGACGAGGTTGTGTGCTTGACCCGCCTAGCGCTACGCAGCCGGACCAGAATGGCGTCATACGGTCAAGCGAGTGTGGCACAGGAAATTCGGCATCGGCCTTTGTGGACGCAGAGCATTCTCGGACTGTGCGCCGGGCCGTGTTGCAGGCAAGGCGATTTCGCGCTTGAGCATCTTGTTGATGCATCAGGAGCGACGAGACTATTTGTTCGGATTGCGCTATAAGGGGCGCTGATTACGATGCAAGCTCGCTGCGAAGGCTACGAAGCGGCCGAGGTGTTGTCTCGCGGACGGCCTCCCACTACGGAACATTGAGACTTCTCGGCGTCGTCGCCGGCAGTGCCTGAACATAGGCGGTCCTAATGCACAATTGGCTTGGCGTGACTCTCGCATGCGTGGTTCTGAGCGCTCCGGTAGAAATCCATGCCGCTCAAGTTCCGCCCATTCCCGACAATCCGTTACGGGCGCAAACGTTCTTGGGATTCAATCCCAAGAAACGGTGTCCGGATCTGCGGATCGCAGATGGGGGAACCATGGCAGTGGTTGTTTTCTGGCTCCCACGAAGTGGCATCCCGTCAAAGATCTTCATCAAGTCTCCTTCGGGTTCGAATGCTCTGGATTCCGCAGCGATCGGCTGCGTCTCCAGACTTCGATTCGCACCCGCAACCACGGTCGGCGACGGCGAATCGATCGACTCGTGGCAGCAGATTGCCTTCAGGTGGGCCAATCAAGGCAATGCGGATGAAACGCGAGCGATGACCTCCCAAAACCCGTTATCGGGCTCAAGTCAAGCATCCGAATCCATCGCGGGAGCGCCGGCGCAGACAGCGGCCAATGCGAGACAGGATGACTCCGGTGGCCAAGCTAACAGCGTGACTGTGCATGTCTGCGTCGATGAAACGGGAAGACTCGAACAGGAGCCGACGATCGTCCGTTCTTCGGGCATCGCGTCTCTGGATCAGGCCGCGGTGAGAATCGCAGCATCCGGCTCTGCTTACTACCGGCCAGAAACCTCGTCGACTGGCCAACGACTGTCCGGCTGCGCGCAGCTGGCGATCAAGTTTGACATGAAGTGACGCGGGGTCCCGGTGAAGTTATCCCGTGGGCCAACTCGCCGGCACCGTTCGTGCGGTGCGGGCAATCCTGACCCTCAGATCGCCGATGGCGTCTTTCATCGTAATGCGATCCACGGTTGGATTGATGTGTGTTGGAGCAATGTTCGTAGCCGCAATTGTTGCAATGATTGGTTAGCGTTGTTCTTTGGTCCCGCGTTGGACGAGCGTCGATCATCTCAGCGGTTCCACATGAATGCTGCCGCCCGAGGTGCGCAGGACAACCGGTTCGCCGCCCCCGTTGATGGCGCCGCGTAAATGGGCGTGCTCGGCGAGTTCAGTGCTGCTGAGCGGAAGCTCCGACTCCACGCGACCACCGCTAGTTTTCGCGTCGATCGAAGCGCTCGCGTTCTTCGTCGCCAGATAGCTGTCGTTCTCAGCTTGCGGTAGGCTTAAGTGGAAACGATGATTCAACTGGCAGTGGCGATGACACAAGAGACCTTCTCCCGCTGGGATCCTTGGTCGTGGTACCGCGACGTGCCATCGACGATCATTGCGTCGATTTACGATGATTGGGAAGGATTTCGACTGATATTAACCGGCAACAACTGTCCGCCAACACGAGTCTCTGTTGCCCATGGCAACCTCGTCATGTACCGGGTTTATGACGAAATTGGACTCGTCGGCCTCAAGCCTCAGGGTCTACAGCCAGGCCATTCGTTCTATAAATCCGATTCGTCTCGACTCCTTGCCGAAGCGTCAACGACGAATATCGCGAGTTACGGAGGTCAGCCGCTTCATTACGCGATTTATACCGGGGATCGCTGTATCGATATGATCTGCACCAAGGAGCCGGTGTTTGTCCTTTTGCGCGAGTTTGCATCTGGCCGCTACGAGAGCGAAAGACCGGAGCCGAAGACTCAAAAAAATTGACTTTCCCGGAAGCCGCCGGTCGCGACCGTCTGATAGGGGTCGGGAGTACGCGTTGGCCGTCGCCGCCGACGTCACGGGCTCGACCCGGCCCACAAGTTGTCGCCGACGGTTCCGAATTCGCCGGCGTGAAGCGGACGTTCGCAGGGTGCGCTAAGATCGGGCTCAATGAATCTTCTGATCAAGTACGCGAAGGTTGTGTCACGTCACTTCCGAATTTCCGTGGCGCGAAGACCTATTCGCGAACTTGCCCGAACTGCTACCAACCAATTGATCTAGAATTAGCACTGCGTCTCTCAAGCTGGTCGAAGTCGGCCCCGTCGAATTGCGGCGTCAGATGTCCTAAGTGCAAGATTATTCTGGCCGCGCGTCAGCGAGGCGGCTTCGGTGCTTTCTGGGTAGTCCTCGCAGTCGCTTTCGCAACCATAATGATCGGTCAAACGACGCGTCGATTATCGCGTACTAGCGTATTGCTCATAGAATTAGCATTAGTGGTCTTGGCGTTATTCATGCAACGTTGGAGACTCCGCTCGCTGATTGAACTCAGTTTGCCGCCGCCTGGGGTGGAACTTCGCGAAGTTCATCCTAGTGCAAAAGACTACGCCTACCTTGAAGGCCGAAACGGGCGCGACCAAGAATTGCGGTTTGATCCGGCCATGACAGAAGATTTACGGCCCGAGTGGATTTGCGCGAACTGCGAGCAGTCCAATCCGGCATCGTTCGATTTTTGCTGGAAGTGCAATCACCGCCAGCTTGGTCGGACAAAGTGATGGGTAGTCTCGCCGGCCGGAAAGCGGTCGTTGGCGAAAGACGGCTTCGGGTCGAGAGGGTGAATTCGCCGGCGCATCCAATCGCATGGGTTGCCAGTCGGCCAGGAGTCGTCGATGTCGGGCCGAAAATGCCTGCCACTTAGCCGCCAGCCGAAAGTTGAGGTAGGCTAATCGACAGGTAGATACCCATTCCTAGTCCACGAGGCGGCAGTATCGCTCCCGGCGGATCGACGGTTGGAACTTAATATGGGACATGCATCGCCTTGTTATTCGCGCTGGAGTATCGCTGGCCTGCTTGTTGCGTTGATCGGACTGGGGGCGCCTGCCAATGCGCACGCTCAGAGATATTTGGTAACGGACCTCGGCACACTGGGCGGCGGTTCAAGCACAGGATACGCCATCAACGCGAATGGCCAGGTCACGGGTGTCGCGGTGACCGCAAACGGCAGGCTTCACGCGTTTCTATATACCTCCGGCGACGGCATGATCGACCTCGGGACACTGGGCGGCGGTGAAAGCAAGGGGAACGGCATCAATGCGAGTGGCCAGGTCACAGGCGACGCGGTGACCACAAACGGCGCGCTTCACGCGTTTCTATACGCGAAGCGTGTAATGCTTGATCTGAATTCCATGATCGATCCCGTCATTGCGGCGCACGTGACTCTGTTTTCGGGCAAAGGAATCAATGACGATGGCTGGATCGTCGCAAATGGCGCCGATTCACGCACGGACATGACGCACGCGTACTTGTTGAGTAAACATTAGGCTGCAGTGCGACTACTCTTTGCCGCACCGGCAGAATTGCAACTCCCTGACGGACAGCACCACTGAGGACAAGATTCTTCAGGAACGCGACAACGCATGGCCGTCTTCAACGTGCAGCCTGAAGGCGTGCAGTCCCTCAGTGACCATCAACCCGCTCGGATTTCGGCTGTCGTCGCCAACCCCAATGCTGTCTCGGCAGGAAGTTCCACTTGTTCCGGGACTCCCGTTAGCTGCCGGTCGCGTCAGTCCGCTTGGGGTCGTGATTTGCCGGATACCGACGGCCTCGGGTTCGTCTCGCTGAATGGCAGGTTTAGAGAAACATATCGGTCTCTGATCGGCCAAGATCTGCCGGTGGGGCGCGCGAAATGCCTGCCACAAAGCCGACGTTTGCGATTGGCGCTGGACTGCCCGGGTCCGGACCTGTAAACGGGCGTCTGCGCTGGATGCCGGCCGGAACTACAACATCGTGATTGTGTTTGCGGAAGGCGCCTGACTTCCGATCACTTTTAAATGCCGCTTCACGACAGACGATGCAGAGGCCGTGGCCGGGGCAGCGAAGTGCTGTCCCCGGCCATGAGCTCTCGATGTCTTACATCAGACCAAGCGCGGCTGCGCACCGCGGGGCAGCTTGATCCGTGCGCTTGTTGACGTCTTTTGCGACGATATAAGTGACCAGAAAGTGCACATCGGTCGAGCCACCATTCACGACATCATGCAGCTTCGTGCCCTCTGTCCAGGAGTCTCCTGCGTTGTAGACCGTCCTCCCGCACTTGGCGTCGTACCAGTCAACGGGACCGGAATCGGCGGCCAAAGTGAGCAGCACGATGCCTGGGTGCGTGTGCCATCCGGTGGTGCCGCCCGGTGAAAATTTGACTTCCTGCTGAATGATGTTCGAGGCGCCCTCCGTCACCAATACTGCACTGAAATCCTCGTCCATTCCGGGCAGCACCAGATGGGCTTGGGTATGGATATCTCGTTCCGCCGTGCCCGTCGATAGAATAACGTTGTACCAAGCACCAATCGTTGGGGTGGCCACAGCGAGGCCGACCGTGATAGAAGCGGCCATGGCACTGCCCAATAGAACCTTCGTCTTTCTGTTCATCTCAATTCTCCTATGGTTTGTTTTCTCGGGAAATTCATAGACATTTAGGCCAGAATCACGCTGTGGATGCGCCTGCTGCCAGGACAGCAGTTCATGCGCCAGCGCGCCATTGAATGCGTCGCTTGCCACGCAAAGTAGCCGCCCGGGCGCGGTTCGACCTGACATTTCTTGCCAAGAATTCTCCAACCAGGAAAAATACCTTCAATCTGCCGGATAAGGTCCAAAAAGCCTCGGATGGACTGGTGATATGGACTCTTCGATTCCCTCGGAAATCCTCGACAAGTTGGCAACTTTCGGCGAGTTGCTTCGGTACCTGCGGCGGCGCGCGGGACTGACGCAAACGCAACTGTCTATTGCGGTCGGTTACAGCGATGCGCAAATCAGCCGTCTTGAACAGAATTTGCGCTTACCCAACCTCGCGACCGTGCAAGCGCGCTTCGTCCCCGTGCTGCGGCTCAAGAACGAGCCCGCCGCCCGCGAGTTGCTACTTCATCTTGCGCAGCAGCAACGAATCGACACCTACACAAACGCCGAGGTTCGATCAGGTCGACGAACGCCCTCAATTGCCGTCCTGCCTTTTCTCAACATCAGCACTGATGCGGAGAACGACTACTTTTGTGAGGGGCTGTCGGAAGAACTCATCAATGCATTGACAAAGATCAAGGGTTTCTTCGTTGTCGCCCGCGGTTCCGCATTCTCATTTAGAGGCAAGGAAATCGACGTCCGCGAGATCGGGCGCCTGCTCAACGTCGACACGATCTTGGAGGGCAGCATACAAAAGGTGGGCGATCAACTCCGGGTCACGGCCCAGCTGATTGACGCCGGCAACGGGTTTCATTTCTGGTCCGAGCGATTTGACCGTCGAATGACGGACGTTTTCGCCATTCAGGACGAGATCACGCTCGCAATCGTAAAACAGCTGAAAGTGGAGCTGCTTGCCAAGGAAAGGGTGGCGGTTCTTGCGAAGAAGCATGAAAGTCTTGAGTCGTACAACTTATATTTGAAGGGTCGATTCTACTGGGCGCAGCGACCTCAGGGCATTGCGAAAGCCATCGAAAGCTTTGAGCAGGCGATCGACAAGGATCCAACCTTCGCGCGTGCACGCGCTGGACTTGCCGACTGCTACGTCACCTTGGGGTCCTGGGAGAATGGAACCCTGCGCCCAATCGAGGCAATGGCAAAAGCGAAAGAGGCGGCGACCAAGGCACTGGAGCTCGACAACCGTCTGGCTGAAGCACACACGACACTGGCTTACCGAACCACCCACCATGACTGGGACTGGGGAACGGCCGATGCGCAATTCAAGCACGCCTTCGAACTAAATCCAAACTATGCGGTGTGCCACCACTGGTATTCTCATTTTCTGACTGCCGTGGGCCGCACCGAGGAATCTCTGAGCGCAAGCCGACGCTGTCTGGAACTCGATCCACTCGATCTCGTGATCAACATTCACATGGCGTGGCACTATCAATTCGCACGTCAGTACGAACAAGCAGTCGAGCAGTGCTGGAAAACCAGTGAACTGCATCCCAATTCGTTTTGGCCTGCATATTTCTTTGGATTGGCCTATGAGCAGCAAGGTCAGATTGACCGTGCAGCGGAGGAATTTCAGATCGCTGTCAAAATGTCCGGCGATGTCACCTTCGCTAGCGCAGCTCTGGGTCACCTGTATGCGACCGTTAGCAAGGCGGCCGAAGCGCGGGCTGTCTTTAACGAGTTGAGCGCCCGGTCCAAATGTGTCTACGTACCAGCATACGATATCGCCCTGGTATGCGCGGGACTTGGATGGAAAGACCAAGCACTGGATTACCTGGCGCGAGCCCACCAGGAGCGCTCCGGCTGGATGACCTACCTCAAGGTGGACCCGCGCCTGGATCCCTTGCGTGGCGATGCCCGTTTCGTCGAATTACTGCGGCGCGTGAGACTGGCGCCTTAGTTCAAAAGTACCAGCCGCAGTGCGCCCGTTTGCGCGGAATCGAGCTTGGGGGGCGCGGCTGACCCTATGGACCGGCATGGCCCTGTCTAGTGGCGCGGCTGCCGATTCTTTAATGACTTCAAAACTCGATGCCGTAAACCTGCCGTTCGGGAATGTCTCCAAGGGGTCGACATGGCCCCTTCGCGGTCACCCGCTAAATCAGCACTATTAAATTCGGCAGTTTCGAGCGGAATAATCGGTTCAGAGCTAGCAATCGGTCGCTGATCGGCCAACACTTCCGGTCTTTCCAGTCCAAACAATTCCGGCGGAAAAGCGGCCGCTGGCACAGCTCGGCCAGTAGGCCAATCCGATAACGAACATTGCATATAGACGCTAGTCGATAGGTATTTCACCGAATAGTGGTCCACCGGGATTCTCCATACAGTCTGGTTCAGACGCACAGCAACGCGTCTCGGTGTCGCGTTTCATGCTTCCGTCCCAGTTAGCTTCAAGTCATTTGCAGATCGTCGTCATTTCCATGAGCAACTACAGGCCCTATCGATTCCCGCGCCGAGTTCTCCAGAGCCTTGTGATGCTGGTCTTTGCGCTTGTTCCAGCCACCGGACTACTGCGCATCGATCTGTTTCGGGCCAGCTTTATCGTGGCAGGGCATGAGGCATCCTGGTCCAGATTCAGCCTGATGATGGGCGTTGCCATAATCGTGGTGACGGGGTTCATTCTGACGTATTTTTTCGTCGGGGGAGCCTGGTGCGGATGGGCCTGTCCCCAGAATACCCTCTCCGAGCTGGCCGATAGTCTCACGGCGAGACTCCTGGGTCGTAAGGCCAGTGTGGACATTCATGACGACTTCATCGTCGCCCCTACTAAGAACAAGGCGGTGAACTGGATACTGCTGGGAGGAACCCTTCTAGCGGTTTCCTTGGTTGTGGCGGCAATCCCGTTCATGTTCTTCTTTTCTCCAGGTGAAATTCTGACATTCACGAACTTTCACGCCAGCAAGGTTTTGGCGACGCCACTGAGAACGCTGTATTTTTTGCTGGCCGGGTTGGTTTTCCTGGATCTGGCCTTGGTCCGTCATTTTTGGTGTACGTATGTCTGCGCCTTTCGTTTTGGGCAGAAATTGTTCGCCAATCCCGAAGCGCTCCATATCCGCTACGACGCCTCCCGACACGAAGAGTGCGCCGAGTGCGGGTACTGCGATCGGTGGTGCGTTACCCACATCAAACCTACGCAAGTGGGGGCATTTGATCCCTGTATCGGCTGTGGGGAGTGCATCGACGCCTGTCACCGTATACACCCGAAGAACTCAGAAGCGGTTCTGCTCTCGTACGAGATTGCAAATACGGGCAACGCCAAGCGCTGGTCGATTCCGGTTTTGTCTCTTTTCAAGGGGTACCGCTTGGCGGTGACGGTTCTGTTCTGTTCGGGGGTCGCATTGACGGCGTACAGCGTTGCCACGCTGCCCAGACCCCTGCCGCCAGAAGATCCAGTGGTGACTTCCCATAGGCAGCACGTCCACGCAGTCTGTGAGAACCGGTGTGGCGCGCCGATGGCTCGATGTGCAAAGGAGAATGTGGCGAACCTTGCGGCCTGTTTAGAGGCCGCTGCTTGCAAATGCTCGTGCTACATCGAGGAGGATCCGGCAAGCCCGTCGCGTTCGGACTGGGAGGTATGCGCGAAGAGAAATGGAGGGGCGCTGGAGAGATCGGCGGCACCTCGGAGAATTCCGTAAAGTTGGACGAGCGCAGGCCGCCGCCGGACGCAATGGAGGGGCGGTCACCGTTCAGCAGCGCGGTTGTCTCCGCCGAAACTCGCATCTGTCTTGCACTGAGAAGCGCGGCCACTCGCGCTGGGTTTTTCATTTGTGCACGAACGTTGTAAGAATTTCACTGCCAGATAGCAGCCGCTCGCGACCGGCAGGTCGGGGTCGACATTTGCCGGATGCCGGCCGCGCCGGTTTCCCCGCGCTGGATGGCCGGTTTGGAGACGCCAATCGGGACGCCGGTCAAAGCTTACTGCCGACTGCGGTTAAGGTTC